>WNFH01009744.1_pt1 | contig 10914 bp, 6 predicted proteins | sample 5400411 | NCBI WGS metagenome assembly WNFH01 (sample SAMN13153347, study PRJNA577476) | soil metagenome | isolation source: 200 cm saprolite under Douglas fir tree site 2 hole 3 | place: USA:California | collected 2015-04-18
AAGTTTCGACGGCTAGACTCACCTGATAACTAGTGTAGGCGAGTTACCGACGACGGCCCGTTGGCACTCGCGTGTCTGTGCTCAAGTCACCATGCACAGCGTGGCCGGCAAATCGGAAGTTCTTGCCGGACCCGATCTGTCCGAGGTCGTGCGCCAGACCCTTCGGGAGTACTTATCGCTTCTGAGTGTGGAGTGCGCGACAAATGAAACGGCGGACGGCCAGCGAAATCAGAATTCAACCGCGCGACTGCACGCAAAATGGTATAACTTCCGCGTCGCAAAATTTGAAATGCAGCAAGCGCGGGAGCGTGGCATTGAGCACGGTTAGAGAAATTACTTACGAAGTCTTGCGCAAACTGGGGATGACGGTGATTTTCGGCAATCCGGGCTCAACGGAATTGCCGTTTTTGCGCGACATGCCTTCGGATTTCAGATATGTCCTGGGGCTGCACGAGCGGTCTGCAGCGGGCATGGCGCTGGGCTACGCGATGGCCAAGGGAACGGCGGTATTCGTGAATCTGCATTCCATTGCGAGCGCCGGCAACGGGCTATCCGCGCTGGTCGATGCCTACCTTGGCCACGTTCCCTTGGTTGTGACGACTGGGCAGCAGGATCGCCGCCATATTCTTGCGGAGCCTTTCCTGGTGAGCCGCGCGGTGGAGGTGGTGAAGCCCTACGTAAAATGGGCCTACGAGCCGCTGCGAGCCGAGGACGTGCCTGCAGTGATCGCGCGCGCGTATTACCTAGCGATGCAGCCACCACGGGGACCGGTGTTTCTTTCGATTCCCATGGACGATTGGACCCATGAATGCCAGCCAATGGATGTCCGCCGAGTGCATCAAACCGTTTTGCCAGACCCCGTCGCGCTTGACGAGGTGGTTGGCGCGCTCAATGCGAGCCGCAATCCCGCTCTGGTCGTAGGCGCTCAGATTGAAGAAGACGGAGGTTGGAAAGAAGTCATCGCATTGGCGGAACACATCAATGCGGATGTCTACCAGCAGCCCATCGCTCCGCGCTGGACTTTCCCGAGAAGGCACCGGCTGTTTCGCGGAGGTTTGCTGCCGGCACAGCAACCACTTGCGGAGCAACTCGCGAGCTATGACACCGTGGTAGTTCTCGGCGCGCCGATTTTTCTGTATTACGCTTATGTTCCCGGCCATGCCATCAAGCCAGGAACAAAGCTTTTTCAAATCACGAACTCGCCGCACCATGCTTCTGCGGCGCTGGCGGGAACCAGCATTGTTGGCAACATTGCAGCTGCCGCGCGGTACCTTCTTTCGCACGCAAAGGCGCGAGCAAGCAACTCCGCATTGCCGGTTAGCGCGGCGCCTGAGCCGAAGCCCGAATACCCTATCACGCCGGCTTATTTGTTCAGCGTTCTGAACAAGGTGATGCCGCAAACTTCGGTGATTTGCGAAGAATGCCCTTCCTCAAAAGGGGATCTCGATCGTTATCTCCTGCTGGATGAACCAGGCTCGTTCTACTCAGTGCCGAACGGCGTCCTGGGATTTGGGCTGCCTGGCGCGGTAGGCCTGCAGCTCGCGCTTCCGAAGAGAAGGGTGGTTTGCCCGGTCGGGGACGGCTCGATTCAATATTCGGTGCAGACATTATGGAGTGCCGTCCAGTGCGATGCGGAGGTAATCTTCATCGTGTTGCGCAACTCCGATTACTCCGCGTTGAAGAGCTTCTGCGATTTCACGCAGGTTGGCCGGAATGTTCACGGCATGGACTTGCCCGGCATCGACATAGTGAAGATTGCGCAAGGATACGGCATGACGGCGCTTGAGGTTGACCGGCCGGAACAGCTCGAGCCGGCCTTGAGAGAGGCATTTGCGTCGCGAGGTCCCCGATTGATTAGTGTCAATGTGGCGAAAGGCGGACAAAAGTGCATGGGGATGGATCAGTCCGTTAATCCGCCTAAATATAGTTGAGAGGGGGCAAGCAACTTTAGCCATCTCGGGTATGTGGCCTGAGGAGGAGAATTCATGGATGAGCTCATAAGCCTGAACCGCCGGGAGCTTCTCAAGACGACTACCGGCATGCTGACAGGTTTGGTCCTCGCGGGTAGTCCGCTTGCGCTTATCGCGCGCGGGCGTGCATGGGCCGTCGATCTCGCGGCACTCACTAGCGCCGAGGGCACCCAACTAATGGCCATGGCGCGCACCATCGCGCCGCACGACAAGCTGGATGACGCGGCCTACGCGATGGTCATTCAGGCCATCGACAGAGAGGCGGGCAAGGACGAGAGTGTTCGCAAGATGGTCAAAGACGGCATCGCTGCACTTGAACCGGGATTCGCGACGAGCGCAGAGAACGAGCGCGTGGCGATCCTAAAGAAAATAGAATCGTCCGCTCTCTTTCAAGCGATGCGTCTGAAAACGGTGCAGGTTCTTTACGCCACTCCCATGGCCCACGCCTATTTTGGTTACGAGGGCGAAGCATTCTCAAAGGGTGGGTATCTTCTGCGCGGGTTCAACGATTTACGCTGGTTGCCGGAAGTGCCTCTGCAGGACAGCGGACCGATGCCGGTCAGTTCGTAAGTGGCGGAGAACTACAAGATGGCTTCTATCGAACACAATGATTCGAGCGCCGTGGTCATCATCGGATCCGGCGCCGGAGGGGGCACCCTGGCGCATGAACTGACTCGCCGCGGCATCAAGGTGGTTTTGCTGGAAGCCGGCAAGCGGCAATCGACGGAAACTTTTTCACAAGTGCCGGGAGAAGCATTCCTTCAATTGACGTGGCTCGATGCGCGCACGCAGAGCGGCAATTGGAGGGTCGCGCGCGACTTCCCTTCTCTGCCGGTATGGCACTGCAAAACCGTTGGCGGCACGACGGTGCACTGGACTGCGTCCTGCCCCCGGCTTCAGCCGTGGGAGTTGCGCGCAAAAACTACTTATGGCGAAATTGCGGGCGCTTCGCTGATCGATTGGCCAATTTCTTACCAAGAACTCGAGAAATTCTACGAAATCGCGGAACGCCGTCTGGGCGTGACGCGGCGCAACGGCGTTCCCGGTTTGCCTGCTTCAAACAATTTCAAAGTCATGTACGCGGGCGCCAAAAAGCTCGGTTACAAGCAAGTGCACACCGGCCACATGGCCATCAATTCGCGCGCTTTCGATGGCCGCGGCGCCTGCATTCAACAAGGCTTCTGCGTGCAAGGCTGCAAGATGGCCGCGAAGTGGAGCACGCTGTACACGGAGATCCCACGCGCCGAAGCAACCGGAAACCTCGACTTGCGGAGTGAGTCCACAGTCACAAAAATCGAACATGGTCCCGACGGCCGCGTCAATGCCGTCGTGTATCGAGATAATCAGGGAAAAGAGCAGAGACAGAAGGCCCGCTTGGTCTGCGTGGCGGGCAACGCCATCGAGACGGCTCGGCTGTTGCTGCTTTCTGCGACCCCAAAGTTTCCGCAAGGCCTCGGCAATTCGAACGGCCAGGTGGGACGAAATTACTGTCACCACATCACCGGTTTCGTTTGGGGAATTTTTGACAACCCGGTCTTTTTTTGGCGCGGAGCCACGTTGGCGGGCGTGGTGGAAGACCAAGTGATCAACGAGTCGGGGCGCGGATTCGCCGGCGGATACCGAATGGAACTGCTCGGGCTCGATTTGCCAACTTTTGTGCAGGTGGGCTTGCCTTACGGATGGGGCCGGGACTTCGCAACCATCATAGAGAGCTACAGAAATGTGGCGGGCATGTTCATCAATGGCGAGGATCTACCGCGTGCCGACAATCGCATCACGCTGAATTCAATGGTTAAAGACGCCTACGGCTTGCCGGTGGCGAATGTTCACGTGGACGAGCATTCGAACGACCAGGCCATGCGTAAACACGCGCAGGGACAGATGAGCAAATTGTACGATGCCATTGGCGCAAAGCGCGTCGTGCTCGGCCCAACTCCTCCCGCAACGCATAATATGTGTACAGCCCGAATGAGCACCGATGCACGCGACGGCGTCACGAATGCGTGGCCCTGGCGCTGCGGCAGGCGGAGTACATCAGTCAGCAGATGAAAGCGCGCAGCATCTGAACCGCAAGAAACAATCTGGCATTAATCCAGAGGGTGGCTAACGAGGCGCCAGGTTAGGACTGTGAGTTAAAAGCCCGTTGACGAAACCCATCTGATAAACGATAAAAAGCCCGAAGCCCAAACTCACCAGTCCTGAAACCAGCCCCAGCCCACGATTTAGCCGCGCGAACCGATTCTCGGAAAACGAAAATGGAATGGCAATCGCCGCGGTGATCAGCATCATCCCCGCGACCGTGCCAATCCCAAAAACCAGCAAATACAACACCGCCCAGGATGGAACGCGGATGGTCGTGAGCACTAACAACGCTACGGCTGCCGATCCGGCAAGACCGTGAACAACGCCCACGGCCAGAGGCCGCACGACTTGATAAAGACCCAGTCGGCCAAAGGTGCGATCCATCCAGCCCACGGGCGTCGCATCTTCGGCATGGCCGTGCTTTTCGGGATTGTGGCCGTGCGGATGGCTGTGAACGTAATCTCCGTGTCCGTGGGGATGCGAGTGCTGTTCCGGGTGCAGAGGCGTGACCGTTTCTGTGATCCAGCGCATCATGCCAGACAGATTCAGAATTCCCAGAAGAATCAACATCAGCCCAACCGACAACTCCATCGTGAGACCAACCCTTGGCGGAATCACCAGGCCGAATAGGATGATTGCAGAACCGACAACGAGAATCGTGATGGTGTGACCCACCCCCCAAAGCGCCCCAATCAAAGCCGCGTGGCGGATGCTTCGCTGGCGGCTCACGATTGTGGTTACTGCGATGACGTGGTCCGGATCGGTGGCGTGCCGCATGCCAAGAAAGAAACCAAGTGCAATGATGGAAAGTATGGTGATCATCTATATTTAGATATATTTAGTCCCCGGCAGCGGCGAGAGACCTCATGCGCCGGCCTTCGAGAAACTCCAGTAATTCGGCCATTCCGTCAGGAAAAGGCTTCGGCGCGGATTCTATCCAATTCCAAAGAATTCCGCCATGAATCAGTAATCATCCCTAAATAACAAATCGTTCGTGAGGGAACGATTCAAATCGACTTCCGCAAGGTCGTCAAGCGCGGGAGCCTCCGAGCCGAAGGAGGGTGGGGCTGGCTCACCTATTTCGCAGCACTCGGGCTGGGCTTCATCATGGTCGAGATCGCGCTGTAGCGCTTTCTCTTGTTCCTGGGACAACCGCTCTATACCTACGCGGTAGTGTTGGCCGGTTTGCTGATTTTCACGGGCCTTGGTTCGTACGCGGCTGGAAGGTGGAGTGTAGAGCTTCATCGAACGCTCAAGCGTGCGCTGCTCGCCGCTGTCATTGTAGTGCTGGCAATGGCAATCATAACTCCTCTGGTGTTTCGTGCCTGTTTGGGGTTTGGTCTGTTTTCACGAATCACCATTGCCTTGCTGTATAAACGCCTGTGCAGCCTTCTACCCACCTCACAAGGCGCGAGAAATTATGTCATCTTGGAACCGCGCGGCCCCTGGCCGAGAACTGTCCCTTCGGCCGTTGCATTTTTAGCCCAATTCCGCTATTAACTTTACTCATTGATAGGCCCATTTCTCGTCCTTTCCTAGCTGGGATGAAGCGTGTCCCGTCAGGAGTTCCTAGGCATGAGGTCCCGGCTATCGAGCTGTCCCCGCGCTAACGCACGCTCCCGCTCTTTTTGGGGCGCGGTGCATCTCTACGCACTCTGTTTGCGGTAGATTTTCGGATAAAAAGGAGACCCATGCTTCGCAAATTGGGGTCCTTCTCCCTCGTTGTCCTCGCCGTTCTACTTGCCGCGCCGTATGTTCAGGCACAAGTCGAATCAGGGGTGTGGGCCCGGCCGCGGATCACGCAAAGCATCGATGAAACAAATCGTGTCGCGCTCACGGGCAACACCCACCCCGAAGCCAATCCCGCGAACGATCATGGCGCAGTGGCGAACGATTTCCCCATGGAACACATGCTCCTTCAGTTGAAGCGCTCTCCCCAACAAGAACAAGCCCTCCAGCAATTCATCGACGGACTCAACACGAAGGGTTCGTCCAATTTCCACCACTGGCTCACGGCGCAGGAATTCGGAGAGCGTTTCGGCTTAGCGAAGCCCGATCTTGAAGCCGTCGCCGGCTGGCTTGAATCCCATGGTTTTCGCGTTAACGTGGTCTACCCCAGCGGCATGCTCATTGATTTTTCCGGCACCGCCGCCCAGGTGCGCAAGGCCTTCCAGACGGAAATTCATCACCTCGAAGTCAAAGGCGAGAGGCATGTTGGCAATATCGGCGATCCGCGAATTCCCGCCGCACTCGCTCCCGTCGTGGCTGGCGTCGTCTCTCTGCACGATTTTCGACCCCATGCCATGTACAAGATGCATCAACCCCGGTCGCAATTCACTTTCCCCGATCCATCTGGCGGCACCGCTTATGCAGTCGTGCCCGCGGACCTGGCCAAGATTTACAACTTGAATCCTCTGTTCAGCCGGGGCATTTCCGGCCAGGGCCAGACCATCGTGCTCATTGAAGACACCGACGTCTTCAGCGCTTTGGACTGGAGCTCCTTCCGTCAGACTTTCGGCCTATCCGGCTACACCGCCGCTTCCTTCACGCAAGTCCACCCGGCCGCGCCTCCCTCGCAGTCCGCCAACAACTGCGCCGCTCCCGGCGTCATCGCTCCCAATGACGCCGAAGCCATCCTCGACGCTGAATGGGCCAGCGCATCTGCTCCAAGCGCTACCATTGAAATGGCAGCTTGTGCTGACACCACCACTACGTTTGGCGGCTTGATCGCCATTCAGAACCTCATCAACGCCAGCACGGCACCTCCCTCGATCATGAGCATCAGTTATGGCCAGTGTGAAACCGTGAACGGCGCGGCTGCCAACGCAGCTTACAACTCCGCCTATCAGCAGGCCGTCGCGGAGGGCGTCTCCGTTTTCGTCGCCGCCGGTGATAGCGGCGCGGCTGGCTGTGACAATAGCGTCGCCGAAGCAACTCACGGTATTGCCGTCAACGCCTTCGCTTCCACTCCCAACAACGTCGCGGTCGGCGGCACCGATTTCAGTGACACTTACACCGGTAGCAATGCAACCTACTGGAATTCCAGCAACACTTCTGCTTTCGGTTCGGCTATTTCCTATGTTCCGGAAATCCCATGGAATGATTCCTGCGCTGGCGCACTCCTCTCCACGTACTTGGGCTATAGCCCAACCTACGGCTCAACGAGTCTTTGTAACGATCCGCTCTTCGGCTCCCTCTTCGCGACGACTGTGGGCGGAGGCGGTGGCCCTAGCGGATGCGCCACCGGGAATCCCTCTACAAGCGGCGTCGTGAGTGGCACTTGCCAGGGATGGCCGAAACCTTCGTGGCAAAGCGTTCTCGGCAATCCCAACGATGGCGTACGCGATACTCCGGACGTCTCGCTTTTCGCCGCCGACGGCTTGTGGAGCCACTTCTACGTGTTTTGCTGGTCAGACACCGCGAATGGTGGAGCCGCTTGCGGTTCCAATCCAAGTGCTTGGTCCGGCGCGGGCGGCACCTCTTTCGCGTCGCCCATCATGGCCGGCGTCCAAGCGCTCATCAATCAGAAGGCGGGCGGTCCCCAGGGCAATCCCGCCCCCGTTTATTACCAGTTGGCGGCCGCAGAATATGGTTCCGCGGGCAATAGCTCCTGCAATTCTGACAATAGCAACACCGTCGCCAGCAGCTGCATTTTCTACGATGTCACTTCCGGCGACATGGACGTGGATTGTGTCGGCCCCAACTGCTTTCTTGCCGATGGCACCGTGGGTGTGCTTTCGACTTCTACTACTTCGTTCGCCCCCGCCTATGGCACAAACGTCGGCTGGGACTTCGCCACCGGCATAGGTACGGTCAACGTCGCCAACTTAGTCAACAACTGGTCTACGTCCTCATCACAACCAAGCTTCACCCTCTCCGCATCTCCCGCAAGTCTGGCTTTCCTCCAAGGTGCCGCCGGTTCGACCACGATCACGATCCATCCTTTGAATGGATTCAACGGTAATGTGAATTTGACTGCCTCCGGCTTGCCGAGCGGTGTCAGCGCCAGCTTCGGGACGAATCCCGCAATCACCAGCAGTCTCTTGACTCTATCCGCCACCAGCACTGTCGCTGTCGGTACCTATAAGGTAACCGTCGCGGGCGTTTCAGGCAGTCTGAGCAGCACAACCAACATCACGCTAACCGTGAATCCCGTAGGCGACTACTCTCTCTCGGCGTCCCCGAGCACCCTCAACGTGGTCCAGGGAGCCAGCGGCACAAGCAGCATCACAATCACTCCGCTGAACGGTTTCAATAGCAGTGTCAGTTTGTCGGCATCCGGTCTGCCTAGTGGTGTGACGGCGTCGTTCAACCCCAGCAGCACGGCGAGCAGCAGCACACTCACTTTGACGGCCAGCAGCACGGCAACAACAGGAACAGTCACACTAACTGTCACGGGCACGTCGGGTAGCTTGACGAACACCACCACGCTTTCCCTCACCGTGGCACCTCCGCCGAACTACACTCTTTCCGCATCGCCAAACAGCTTGACGATGTCACAGGGAACTATCGGCACGAGCACGGTCACGGTCACTCCGCTGAACGGTTTCAATGGCAGTGTCAGCTTGTCGGCATCCGGTCTGCCCAGCGGCGTGACCGCGTCGTTCAACCCCAGCAGCACGACGAGCAGCAGCACCTTGACACTGACGGCCAGCAGCACGGCAACAACCGGAACAGTCACGGTAACGGTCACAGGGACGTCGGGCAGCTTGACGAAGACCACCACGCTTTCCCTCACCGTGCAAGCGATTCCTACACTACCTTCGGTTTGGAGCGACGGAGATATCGGCTCGGTGGGCATGGCGGGGAGTGCCAATTACGCGAACGGGACGTTCACGGTGGCGGGAGCGGGGCAGGGGACGTTTTTCACCAGTTCAGACGGCTTCCATTTTGTCTATCAGTCGCTAACTGGAGACGGGACGATAGTGGCGCGGGTGGTGAGCCTGCAGGGTAGCGCAGCGCAAGCGGGAATCATGATTCGCGAGACGCTGAACCCGGGGGCGAACCACGTGTATCTGTTCGAGTATTCCTCGAGCATTTACATGACAGAGCGCACGAGCACGGGAGTGAGCAGTTCCTACCAGTCTTTGGGAAGTGGGGCATTGCCGTATTGGATCAAGCTGGCGAGAAGCGGGAATGTGTTCACGATGTACAGTTCGGCGGATGGCGTGAACTGGGTGCAGTTGGGGACCAGCCAGACGGTAAGCATGGCGCAGAATGTATACGTGGGGCTGGCCGTGAGCAGTCGCACGACGTCTTCTTTGGCCACTGCGACGTTTGATAGCGTATCGCTCAGTTCAGTGGCCGCGCCGGCGCCGGTGATAACGGCGGTCTCAGCCACCACGGGGTCGATTGGCAGCCAGGTGGTGATAACCGGTACTGGATTTGGAGCCTCGCAAGGTGGGAGTGCGGTGTTGCTGAATGGCGGAGCGGTGACGGTCAACACCTGGAGCAGCACATCGATCAGCGTCACCATACCGGTGGGCGCGACCTCGGGGCCTTTATTGGTATCCATCGCTCCGAGCATGAATGACAGCAATGCGGTTCGTTTCACGGTGACGTCGCAGCCACTGCCGGTTTCCTGGTTGGACCAGGACGTAGGCTTGGTTGGACTCGTGGGGAGTGCCGGTTACGCGAACGGGACGTTCACGGTGGCGGGAGCGGGGCAGGGGACGTTTTTCACCAGTTCCGACGGCTTCCATTTTGTCTACCAGTCGCTAACTGGAGACGGGACGATGGTGGCTCGGGTGGTGAGCCTGCAGGGTAGTAGCTCAGCGCAGACAGGGATCTTGATCCGCGAGACGTTGAACCCTGGCGCAAACCATATATACCTGTTCGACTATTCCTCGACCCTGTACATGACAGAGCGCACGAGCACGGGAGCCAGCAGCACTTACCAATCCTTGGGAAGTGGGACCCTCCCGAGTTGGATAAAACTGGCACGAAGCGGGAATGTGTTTAGCATGTACGGTTCTCCGGATGGGGTAACCTGGGTGCAGTTGGGGACCAGCCAGACGGTGAGCATGGCGCAGAACGTGTACGTGGGTCTGGCTGTAAGCAGCCGCACGACCTCCTCGCTGGCCACTGCCACCTTCGACAATGTATCCGTCACCTTGCCTTAAGGTACGGGCACGCTTTAAGCACTCTGACTCATCAACATGAGTCAAACTGACCAATTCTTCAACGACCGAATTGTCTCAGATCTCGGAAGGGCGAACTTGCCCACCCACGGAGGCTGGACCGCTCAGAGCGAAGCGGTTGAACGCCCTGCACCGCTTAGCTGAAGCGTGAGCATTCATTGTGCCGCAGGTGTATACAGTCGAGACCTAAGTACGCGTATTTAAAAGACTTGTCGGAGTTCGTTTTGCGGTTTTGTCTTCTGGGGGCCGATGACCGAATCCGACCTCCTCCCGGGTTTTCGACACCTGCAACATTTTTATATGTATTCTGGCTGCCTCAGGACAGCGAATGGCTCACCTCGAGTTTGGGCAGGACCGGTTGGCCCAACCGCGTCCTCTGCAAGCGTTCGAGCTGGCTTAGCGTCCGGTCGAAAGATCGCTCGAGGCCCGCTACTAACCGACCTACTGCGACAGCTTCGTCCAGGAAAGAACTTCAATAACCTTAAAGAACCTCAACGCTTGCACAAGACCCGAAGTGATGCACAAAAATGTCCGAGAATGGTGTATAATTATTCCATGAGAACCAATATCGACATTAACGAGAGTTTGGTGCGCAAGGCACGAAAGCTCACGCGCCTCAAAACGAAACGGCAGATCGTCGACAAAGCTTTGGAATTGCTCGTCCGTTCGGAGAGCCGAAAAGGCATTCTGCGATATTACGGCAGTGGTATTTGGAAAGGGGA
>WNFH01003701.1_pt1 | contig 10913 bp, 9 predicted proteins | sample 5400411 | NCBI WGS metagenome assembly WNFH01 (sample SAMN13153347, study PRJNA577476) | soil metagenome | isolation source: 200 cm saprolite under Douglas fir tree site 2 hole 3 | place: USA:California | collected 2015-04-18
AACAGGATGAAAAGGGCAGGCTCGTACCGCTCAGAGATGGCGCGGGCAACATCGTCTATGAGCAGCGCACCCGCGTCAGCCGCATCATGGCCTTGCAAAATGACCTCGCGCTGGTACTCGAAGCCAAATCGATCCGCATGGAAGCGCCGGTGCCGGGCCGTCCCTACGTCGGCGTGGAAATCCCCAATAAGAATAGCCGCCTCGTCACCCTGCGCGAGATACTGGAAAGCAAAGAGTACGCCGCCGCCAAAGCCAAATCAAAACTGGCGATGGCCCTGGGCAAAGACGTGGGCGGCGCGGTGCGCATTGGCGACCTGGCGCGCATGCCCCACATGTTAATAGCGGGCGCTACCGGCTCTGGCAAGTCCGTCTGCCTCAACGCCATCATCGGCAGCTTTCTCATGCAGGCCACGCCCGATGATGTGCGTATCTTGATGGTCGATCCCAAGATGGTCGAACTGAATATGTACAACGGCATCCCGCACCTGCTTGCGCCCGTTGTCACCGAAGTCGATAAAGTGGTGGGCCTGCTCAAGATCGCCATTGCCGAAATGGAGAAACGCTACCGCCTCTTCTCCCAGTTGAGTGTGCGCAACCTCGAAGGCTATCGCAAACTGCGCGCCGAACGCATCGCGCGCGGCGATACCACCATGAAGAACCTGCCCGCCATCGTGATCATCATTGACGAACTGGCAGACCTGATGATGGCCGCCCCCGAAGAGGTCGAGGGATCGATCTGCCGCCTGGCGCAGTTGGCGCGCGCCACCGGCATTCACCTGATCATCGCCACGCAGCGTCCCTCGGTTGATGTCATTACCGGCCTCATCAAGGCCAACATCCCCACGCGCGTCTCCTTCATGGTCAGCTCGGGGGTCGATTCGCGCACCATCATCGACATGGGCGGCGCGGAACGCCTGCTCGGTCGCGGCGATATGCTCTATCTCCCGGCGGACGCGGGCAAGCCCGAACGCATCCAGGGCGCATTTGTGGCCGACGACGAAGCGGACCGCCTCGTCTCCTACTGGAAACAGCAGGTGGCGGAGCACGCCGCAGCGCAGGCAGCGGCCCAGAGCGGCAAAGCCCCCTCCGGCGCAGTTGTCGCGCCAGCAGTTGAACCCGGCTGGGAACTCAGCGATCACATCTCCGACGAATACGAACTCGACGACGAACTCTTCGACCAGGCCGCACAGATCGTGCAGGAGTACGAACGCGCCTCGATCTCGCTCCTGCAACGCCGCCTGCGCATCGGCTATTCGCGCGCCGCCCGCCTGATCGACCTGCTGGAGGAGCGCGGCGTCATCGGGCGCATCGAAGCCGGTGGCCGCGCCCGCGAAGTCTTCGACAAACGCGACCGCCACGGCAACGGCGGCGAAGGCCGCACCATGGCCGATGAAGCCGCCGACATCATCGCCGAGGAGAAAGCGCGCGAGGACTTCTTGAAGAAACAGGGCATAAATGGAAGTAAAAACCGGCCATCATCCAGTAATATGGGAAATGGCAGGCCTCGAGAAGAAGATTCGTAGTGTCGCTATTCATCTTATGTTCACCTTGCCATCATGGTATAATTGGTTATATCGTTCCCTGGCTCTGGCTTTCCTGCTCTAGCTCCCTCAACAACTTCACATCCTGCTTACTGCTCAAGTCCAGCTTCGCAAACAGATCAGGCCGTCTCTCTCTCGTTCTCCTGATCGACTCTTTTCTACGCCACTTCGCGACCTCGGCGTGGTTGCCCGAAAGGAGTACATCAGGGACGCGCCAGCCGCGAAAATCGGGGGGGCGCGTGTAATGGGGATATTCGAGCAGGCCGCTGCTGTGCGACTCTTCCAGGGTCGATTCTTCGCTGTTCAGCACGCCGGGTATGAGGCGGCTGGTGGCATCCACCACCATCATCGCAGCCAGCTCGCCGCCTGTCAGCACAAAATCGCCGATGGAGAGTTCGTCGCTGACGAGGTGCAGGCGCACGCGCTCATCGACCCCCTCGTAGTGGCCGCAGATCAGCGTGATACGCTCTAGCCGGGATAATTCGCGCGCAACCTGCTGCGTAAAGAGGCGGCCTTGAGGCGTCAACAGGATGATCGGCCCGGACTGGTAGACGGCTTCAACCGAGGCAAAAATAGGATCGGGCTTCATGACCATGCCCGCGCCGCCGCCGTAAGGATAGTCATCGACGACATGGTGTTTATCGGTGGCGGCATCGCGGATATTGTGCAGCGCGATGCTTAATAGCCCCCGTTCCTGGGCGCGTTTCAAGATGCTCTCTGAAAACGGCCCCTGGAACATATCGGGGAAAAGCGTGAAAATATCGAAATGCATGGGCAAGCCGCCTTTTTGGGTGCTACAACTCTGGCCTATGTGTGTTACAATAGCATGGTTGCAAAATACTGACAAGTGGTTATAATGGGTGGGGGTTGCGCATTCCATGCGTCACAGCCGCGTATGTGAGATGCCCCGCGAACCCTGCTGGAGTCTTCGATGTCCTTGTCCCAGGTACAACAGCCCGAGGATTTGTACGATCAAATCGTCATTCTTGTGGGCAGCGCGATTCGCTTATTAAATGGTGAAGCAGGAGTTTTTGTCGTTTCCAACGAAGCCTTTGACCCTTTGAGCAGCGCCGAATATACCGTGTACCGCCTGAGCGATTCTGGCTGCGCCCGCCTGTTGGCCTTTGCGCAGGGGCGCGCTCAGCCGCGTATGACGCATCCTCTCATAGTGGATGAGATACCGCAGGAGCTGGTAGCGCAACTGGGGATGCTCGATGTGCATGTCGAAGAGTCGTCATTGGTAACTCTCCAACGCTGTTCGCTAATGGTGTACGATCATGCAGGCATATTGGGCGTACTGCACTATGTGCGCCAGGCAGGGGCACATTCCTGCTTTGAACGAAACATTGGAGAAGGAGACGCGCTGCCGCTGTTTATCGCGCACCTTGCCGCGGGTATCCGAACCGCCTTGAAGACGCAGGTATTGCTCAAAGAGCAGAGTCGCCTGGCGGACATCTTCCAGCAGAGCGCGGAAGGTATCCTGACGGTTGATACGCAATTGCGCATTGTCGATTTTAACCCGGCGATGGAGCGTCTGACGGGCTGGCTTGAGAGCGAAGTGCTGGGTAAATACTATTACCAGGTGTTGCGCCCGCAGGATCGCCAGGGAAAGCAACCTGGCGAGCGCGAATCGCTCTTTGCGCAGGCGTTCAGTACGCACGGCAATGCGCATCGCGAAATGGTGCTGACGGCGCGCGATGGGCAGCGTTTCGACGCTTACATCACGGCCTCCTCTATCCGCTCAAGCAGAGGTGAGCCAATTGGTGGTATCCTTACAGTGCGCGATATTTCTCGCGAGCGCGAGCAAGAGGAGCAGCGTTCTACCTTTATCTCGGTCGTCTCGCACGAATTGCAAACGCCCATCGCCATCATCAAAGGCTATGCCTCAACTCTGGCGCGTCCAGATGCCGTACTCGAACCGGAAACGCTGCGTTCGCGACTACAGGCCATCGAGGAAGAGGCGGATAGTCTTGATAAAATGGTGAACAACCTGCTTTATGCTTCGCGCATTCAGGCTGGCGGCTTGCAAATGGAGATCGCGCCGCTTGATTTATCCAGCCTGGTGCAGAAAGTTGTACAGCGCCTGCGCGTTAAAAGTCCCGATGCGACGGTGAAGCTTGACTTGCCGGCGCAACTGCCAACCGTCATGGCGGATCGAGATCGCATCGAAGAAGTGCTGCAAAACCTGCTCGATAACGCTGTGAAGTATTCACCGAAAAGGCGCGTGATAACGGTTTCCTGCCGCGCCACAGGCGATGAAGTCAGGGTGAGCGTGGGTGATCTCGGTATGGGCATTGCCCTGCGCGACCAGGAACAAATTTTTGATCGTTTTCACCGCGTCGATAACAGCTCGACGCGCTCAACCCAGGGAGCCGGACTGGGCTTGTATATCTGCCGGGCCATTGTTGAGGCGCATGGAGGACGCATCTGGGTTGAGAGCGTCCTGCATCAAGGCTCAACGTTTTCATTTAGCTTGCCTCGTGAAGAGAAAGCGCATGTACCAATGGTGGTGTTTTAATGGAGAAGGATTCGTTTGATCAGCGTGATATGACCATTCTGGTGGTGGATGACGAGCCGCGTATCCGCGACTATGTGCGGATGAACCTGGAATTAGAGCGATACCGCGTACTCGAAGCCAGCAATGGCCGGGAGGCCATAGATCAACTACGCGAACATCTACCCGATCTAGTCGTGCTGGATGTGATGATGCCCGAAATGGACGGTTTTGAGACCTTGCGCCATATTCGCGAAGTTTCAACAGTCCCCGTTATCATGCTCACGGTGCGCCAGACGGAACAGGATAAGATACATGGTCTTGACCTGGGCGCGGACGATTACATCGCTAAAACCGCCAGCCCGCGCGAGCTGCACTCGCGCATTCGCGCCCTGCTGCGCCGCTCATACATGGCCGCGCCCGCCCGCAAAACAGAAATCGTGGTCGATGATGATCTCAAAATCGATTTCTCGAAGCGCGAAGTGATCGTGCGCGGGGAAAAAGTCGTCCTGCGCCCCACAGAATACCGCCTGCTCTACCACCTCGTCAGCAACGCTGGCCGCCTGTTGACGCATGAAACCCTCCTCTCGAAAGTGTGGGGCAGCGAATACCGCGATGAAGCCCACTACCTGCGCCTCTATATCACCTACCTGCGGCAAAAAATCGAAAAAGACCCGGCGCACCCCAAATACATCCTCACGGAACGCGGCATCGGCTACCGTTTCAAAGAACTGGAGTCATAGGGGCATGGGAAGTAAGCGCATTGCCAGGACGACCAGGGCAGGGGCCAAGGGCGGGGCACCGGCCCCTACCCTACTACGCATTCGCGGACGATGTCCGTATAGGGTAGGGGCCGGGCTTGTCCCCGCCCTGGCTCTCCTGGCGTGTCTTCTCCTCCTCTCATCCTGCACATCCGGGAGCAACACACCGGCGGTGACGATCACACCGACTGCAACCCGGCAGCCGAGTTCTGGTAACTACCTGCCCTCGCCCACAGCTGAGAGCGCACAGACGCTTCTCCAGACCGAACAGCTACTATTGATGACGCCCCATCCAGTGCGCGACCTGTATAGCCTGGCACGGAGGCTCAAACTGCACAGCGCCGCTCCTATCCCGCGCGTGGGACGCACAATGCCGCTCAACGAAACGCTGGGACAGGAGGATAGCTTCTGGATCAATAACTCGGATACACGCACCTACTCGCGCATCCATGCGAAGCTGGTCTATATCACACCACATGTTTACATGTATGTGGAAGATGGACAACAGCCCAATTTACAGGCGCTGCAGGCATCCGCCAATCTCTTTGAAACAAAGATCTATCCGACTGACCGCGCCGCCTTTGGCAGCGAATGGACGCCCGGCATCGATGACGATGTGCATCTCACCATCCTCAACGCGGTTGGGTTTGGCAACGGCTTCGGAGGGTATTTCTCATCCGAGGACGAATACCCCACCAGCATCAATCCCTACAGTAATGAGCGTGAAATGTTCTATATCAACCTCGAAGGAGAAATCCCCGGCACGTCCGAATATAACAGCGCGCTGGCGCACGAATTTCAGCACATGATTCACTGGTACCAGCACCCGGTTGATCTAAGCTGGACAAATGAGGGCATGTCCATGCTGGCGCAGCACATCAACGGCTTCTCCACCGGTGGAGTAGACCTGGCGTTGATGCAGACGCCTGATACCCAATTGAATGACTGGTCGAGCGATATCAACCTCGATATCGCCCACTATGGCGCTGGCTACCTGTTCATGGATTATTTCGCCGAACACTACGGCGGCTATGGCGTGCTGAAAGAACTGCTGCAAGACCCGGCATCGCCGCCGGTGAACTTCGATGACGTGCTGGCGAAACATGGCTACCAGGACCGCTTCATCGACGTGCTGAACAAATGGTACCTGGCAAATTACGTGCAAGACCCCACCATCGCTCAGGGGCAATACGGCTATCCCAGCATCCATTTAGCAGGCGTCTTACCCCGGCACAGCATTACTGGCTATCCAACAACCGAAGACGATACCGTCCACCAGTACGCCGCCGAATACTACGATCTTGAGCCGCAGGGACATGGCAACCTGTCCATCACCCTGCAAGGCGCGCCAACCGTGCGTATCATCGGCAACGACCCGCTCGGCTCAAGCTACGAATGGTGGAGCAATCGCTACGATAACATGGATAGCACGCTGACCCGCTCCTTTGACCTGACAGGCCTCAAAGGACGCCATGCAACCTTGCAATTCTCTACCTGGTACGATCTGGAGCGAGACTATGATTACGTCTTCGTCGAAGCCTCAACCGATGGCCTGAACTGGACAACGCTCAAGGGCAACTACACCACCACTGCGAACCCGAATGGCGCGAACTGGGGCAATGGCTACACAGGTGTCAGCGGCGGTGGGAGTGGCAATAATCCCGCCTGGGTGCAGGAGCATATCGACTTGACACCATACGCCGGCAAAAAGGTCCAGATACGTTTCGAGGAAGTGACCGACGATGCCGTGAATCTCCAGGGCTTCGCCCTCGATCAGGTCAGCATTCCCGAACTTCACTTCCAGGATTCCATCACCTCGGACAATGGATGGGTAAGCAACGGCTTCATTCGCTCGGACAACGTCTTGCCCGAACACTTTACCGTGCAAGCCCTGGTCTATCAAAGCGCAACATTTACTACACAATCCATGGCCGTCGATCTCGCAAGCGGTCAGGGAACACTGCACATCCCTAATTTCGGAAAACAAACGACGCGCGTCGTGCTGGTGGTCTCGGCTTATGCCCCCGAAACAACCCTGCTGGCGCATTATCAATTGAGCGTCACCATGTCATAGTGAAAGTAGGACAATACATGAATAAAAAAGAACGTGTTGATGCCGCTTTGCGCGGCGATGCGGTAGATCGCGTACCCGCCAGTATGTGGGGACACGACTTTGAACGCGAATGGAACCCAAACACGCTGGCCGAAGCGATGGTGGAAAACTTCACGCGCTACGACTGGGACTATATGAAGGTCAATCCGCGCGCCTGCTACCATGTCGAGGGATGGGGCGTCAAAGTGCGCCCGTCGGGCGAAAAGTACAAAGCGCCCGTCTTCGAGAGTACTCCTATCAGGAGCGCGTCCGACTGGAAACGCATTCGCCCGCTCGAAGCAGATCAGGGCGCGCTGGGTGAACAGTTACGCGCTTTGCAGATGATCAATCACTCGGTTGGCTACGATGCCTACTTTATCCAGACCATCTTCTGCCCCCTGGGGGTCGCCCAATACCTGGCAGGTAATAATAAAGAAGCCGTCTTGCACACCATTCGCGAGGATCGCAACGCCATACACGCCGCGCTGCGCGTGATTACCGAAACCTTTACCAGCTACGCCATTGCCTGCCTGGAACGGGGCGCGAGCGGCATCTTCTACGCCACCAACGGCTGGGCCTCCGAGAGCTTGCTGACCCCCGACCAGTACCGCGAATTTGGCGAGCAGTATGACCTGGAGTTTCTCGATATGATTAAAGGCAAGAGCAAATTTAACGTCTTGCATAATTGCGGGTCGCGCATCTACTTTGATCTACTGTCGTCCTACCCGGTTCATGCCATAAGCTGGGCAGCGACATTGGAGGGCAATCCTGATCTCGGCGAAGGCAAAAAACGTTCCGGGAAGGCCGTGATGGGCGGCATCAGCGAGAAAACGACGCTCAAGAACGGGGTACCCGACCAGGTGCAGGAAGAGGTGGAGAAGGCCCTGGAATTAACAGGCGGCAGGCATTTCTTGCTTGCTCCCGGCTGTTCGATTCCCCCGGAGACGCCCGCGAAGAACCTGGCAGCCATTCGCCGCTCGCTCTCTTGACACACCTGTATGCATTAGCTATACTTTCAAGCACAGTGTTAAAACAGCGCGAAGCCAGGGCGACCGCAAGGGTCGCCCCTACCCTACTACGAAGAATTGGCTTACACTGTTCGTGTATGGTAGGGGCGACCCTTGCGGTCGCCCTGGTCGGCCCTGCCAACTCTCGTCGCGCTACATTCTTTTTACATCCAGGTATCCCGGCACACATACAGGGTCATGGGAAGGCACTTCGTGAGTGATGGAGCGATATCAGACAATTCGAGCTTATTCCGCAGGTGGCGTAGTTTTTCGGACCGCCCCCCTGCAAACGCATGGGGATTTCCAGTTGAATGGAGAGACTGTAGGGACGCGATTTATCGTGTCCGCAAACGCCGTGGAAGTGGCGCTGGTGGGACGCAGCCAGCAGGGATTATGGACATTGCCAAAGGGGACTCCCTGCTCCGGGGAAACCATCGAGCAGGTAGCGGCACGAGAGGTGCAAGAGGAAACCGGCTTAGAAGTTCATTTAATCACCTATATCGGCACCATCTCCTATTCATTTATTCGCGACCAGGTGAGGTATTACAAACAGGTACGTCATTTCTTGTTTGAGGCAATCGGGGGAGATTTAGCCTTGCACGACCACGAATACGATCGCGTAGCCTGGTTCCCATTGCCCGAAGCATGTCGCCGCGTGAGCTATGCGAACGAGGCGAACATTCTTTCCCAGGCAGAGGAAATAGTGCAGCGTTGGTTACAGCGCCAGCACAAGGAAGGGTAACTGTTACCGTATGCAAAATAGCCGCCGCTTTCCGCTCATGCAGCGCTTCCTTTTCCCTTATAACGGAGAAGATGCGCTTTCACTCAGGCAGGGTGCGCGCGTAATGCTGGCATGGGCATTGCTGCTTCCGGGTATCATGTCGCTGCTGATAGCTCTCATAGGGGCTCTAGCGGGTTCATCCTGGCAGAGGATAGCGATAATGTACGCTTTTGCATTTGTCTCCGGCATGTGCATTTTTGGTATACTGGGTTTGTTAATCATCCTGGTCAACAATCGATCTGCTCGCATTCGACGAGCGTGGAAGGCCCCAGAGGTCCCCAAAGAGGTCAGCAATAACCAGTGGAGGTATCCTAATGGATCTGAGCGTTGAAGGCAAGTCGGAGCGCATTCCACCTGGCTCACATATTTGTCAACTCTATAGTAAGGTAATAGAAATTCCAGGGGTGACCGCTCGTTTAATGCGCGTGGGGCTTTCTCTGTCTGAAAAATGTATGTTCGCGGCAGCTCCTGCGCAGATAAAAGAACTGCGCGACGAACTCACCAAGTTGCAGATCGACGTGGACGAACTGGTCGCGGGCGGCCAACTGGTGTTATACGAGGAACGCGAACCATTTTTAGCGGGCGGCAAACGTTTCGACCCCTATTTCCTGCTTTCATCCCACCAGACCTTCATCGCGCAAGCACTGCGCGAAGGTTGGCAAGCCGTGCGCATTTCCATCGACATGACCTGGCTCACCAAAGATATCGCCACGCCAGAACAGATACTGAAGTATGAAGCGGCCTCCGACGCGGTCTTTACCTTCCAGAATGCCCCGATCATTGCATTGATGCATTACGATCATAGCAAACTGCTCCCCAACCTGGTCGTCGAAATGCTCAAACTGCACCCCATCGCCGTCGTCGGAAAGTACATCAAGCGCAACCCCTACTACCTGAACTCCGAACAATACATGCTCAAGATATTGAGAATCAACCGGGACAAAGAGAAGAGCAATTGAGAAGAAGAAAAAAGCGACCGGCGCGCCGGTCGCTTTTTTCTTCTTCTCAAACAAACCTCTTAGTTGTTGAACAACTGCCCCAACGTTCCACCGATGTTGCTGGTGCCGCCCGCCTGTTGAGCGCCTTCCGCCTGTGGTGGATGGTAGGTCATGGACTGCAAGCCGAGTCGACCGGGGCCGGTGAAACGGTTGAGGATGATCGACGCGCCGGCCATCATGCCGCCAATGGCACCCAGGAGGCCGCCGCCGCGCTGCGAGCCGGCAACGGTGGTAACGGTCATCTGCACCGAGGGGTCTTTCCACAGCCACGCGCCCGGCTCAACGTCCAGCGTTTCGCCGGGAGCCAGCGTCTTCTCAAAGACGTTGCCATAGCCGTGCAGCAGCACCATTCCTTCGCCGCCGCGGCAGGTGAACTGGTCGATGAAGAGACCTGTGCGGCTGAAGAGGATGTTGGCCGCGCCCTGCATAAAGGTGAAGCCGTAGTCCACGTTGCTGGTGGCGACCAGGAACTGGTGCTCGCGCACTTCTACCATCTGGCCGGGCTGCAGGCGCAAAGCCACGATCTGGCCTACCGAGTCGCGCGAGAAAGAGATGTTGCCGGGTCCCTGCGCCTCCGTAATGAAGATTTGCAGGCCTGCGAAGAAGCGTCTCGCCATGCCCTTGAGCGACTTGAAGCCGATCTGCACGCCTGGATGTTTCCAGAGCAGGATGTGATGCTCAAAGTAAATGGTTAATTGATTACCGAGCATGACATCGACCACCGGCACCAACTGGCCGTCAATCGAAATGACCATATCGGCCACCTTCAGCGGGCTTTTGGGGTTGTGGAGTTCCGCTTTTGGAACCTGCGCGCCGAAGACGCTGTTGTTGGAATACTCTTCATACTGGTTGGGCGGAATGTAGCCGCCATCGGGCATCTGCGAGCCGTACTGTCCGGGAGCGCCGTACTGGCTGGGCTGAGAGGGAGGGGGCGGCGGCGTTGGCTGCGCCCCTACATTCATGGGCGAGCCGCAGACACCGCAGAACTTGGTACCGTCAGCAACCTGACTTTGACAGCGGGGACATATCATGTATTGACCTCCTTAGTCTGGCACATAACTATCATCGGGTCTGTTGAGTATATCGTATCGAACTGGATACAACAGCCAGCAGCGCATGATAAACATAACAGTAGCCGTTCAGAATGATAATACCACATCTTTGCCCGTTGGCAAGTGAAAAAAGCCACAGAGTTAGCGTTTCTGCGAATTTCTGCCGATCAAAAACAGGTACCGGGCG
>WNFH01004654.1_pt1 | contig 10909 bp, 9 predicted proteins | sample 5400411 | NCBI WGS metagenome assembly WNFH01 (sample SAMN13153347, study PRJNA577476) | soil metagenome | isolation source: 200 cm saprolite under Douglas fir tree site 2 hole 3 | place: USA:California | collected 2015-04-18
ACATCACGATGGACTTCTGGGATTCGCGAGAGGCTTACGCTGCTTTCAAACAGAGCACGCACGGGGAATTCACTGCTCTGGACAAGAGTTGCGAAAGCCTTACGGTTGCCGAACGCCACCTCGGCTGCTACGAACGCATCCCGGAAAATCTTTGAGCCTGCCATGAATCAGACGGATATCACGCGAAGATGGCGCGTGCGGCCAAACCGGCGTAAATTCCCGGCGCAGCCCGAAAATCAAACGAACTAATTTTTCACCCATAGCGGAACAAGGCCATCGGGCTTCAGATCGGGCTGAAGAAAATTTCCCGGCGTTCCCGAGGCGCGGAGAACGGCCTCGGCGGCGAGGTAGCCGCTGCGCACGGCGCCTTCCATGGTCGAAGGCCAGCCGGTGGCGGTCCAATCGCCGGCAAGATAGAGGCCGCCGATGCTTGTTTCCTGCTTGGGACGCCAGCGATCGACGCCAGGTCCCGGAGAAAAAGTGGCCGCAGCCTCTTTGATGACCGTGGCTTTCACAAGGTTAGACTCGCGCGCGGCGGGCAGCGCCTGGCGGACCTCCTTCAAGCAGAGGTCGATGATTTCCTGGCGCGGTCTTTGCAGCAGATCGTAAGAGGCGCTGATGACGAGCTGAAGATATTGTCCCGCACCCGCTGCGGGAGTGGCGCCGTTCACGCTGCTGTAGAGCGCGGTCTTGTTGAAAATCCACTGCGTGGTCGTGTCCAGCAAAGTGATGAACAGTTCCTTCATGACTTCGCGGTCGAACCAGAAATGCACGCCGGTGATGGGCGCATCCTTGATTTTGTCGAGGTTGCTGAGCGATGGGTCGGCTTTTTTCAGGGATTCGGGGAGAAGCTGCGCGAGAGCGAGATGCGGCAGGGCCAAAATGTATGCGTCAGCAGTTTCCTCTCGACCTTCATCGAAAATGACCGCGGCCAGTTTGTTGTCTATGACGCGCAGGCCGCGCAGAGGCGAGCGAAAAATCACTTCCCCGCCCTTCTGTTCGATGGGGGCGCGGCAACCATCGTAGAGTTCGCCAAGGGCGACGGCAGGAACGCCCATGCGATAGCCGGTCTTGTTGGAGAGGACTGCTTTCCAGAAAACGTCGACACCGTAGCGGGCGTCGATGCGCTCGAGTTCTTCGGAGAGCGCGCTGACGAGAACGACGCGCCAGAAGCGCCGACTTCGTCGATATCGGGAGGATGGCCGCCGCTTTTCAGGATCGAGTAGAAGGCGCGGGCGATGGACAGCTTGTCTTTCATCGCGAGCGGAGAGAACGTCAGGAATGAGCCGGCCATGTGAAACGGCGCGGGGAGAATGCCGGCGTGCATTTCGCCGCGGCAGCCCTGCGGGTCAAGGAGCACAAGACGGTCGAAGAATTTGATTTTGTTGCCGGAGCCGACGCGATGATAGAAATCTTCGAGATTAGTGCAGCACCCGAAGGTGACGTGCTGGCAGTTGTCGACGTGCTCGCCACTGGGCAAGACGTAGGAGGTGGCGCGGCCGCCAAGAAAGGGGCGCTGCTCAAAAAGACGAACGCGCCGGCCGGACTCAGCCAGCGCGACGCCGGCTGCCAGCCCCGCCAGCCCGCCGCCGATCACGATCACGCTTTTCAAGGATATTCTCTTCCGTCGGGCGCCCGAAGCGCGCCTTGGCGATGAACAGCATTTTTTCTGCTTTCGAGAGCCGGACGCGCTCGCCGAACACGGCAAAATCGAGCGATTCGATGCGCGCCAGCAGCGCGCTGTACGTATGCACCAGAAGCCAAAGCGCCGCGCGGCTGTCCTCATCGATGAGCCCGAGCAACGCCGAACCTTCCTCGTAGTATTGCCAGGCGCGGCTGGCTTCAAATCGCAGCAACTCGCGGACACCAAGAGTGGCTTCGCTGCGTGCAAAATCCTGCGGCGTAACGCCGAAGCGCGTGAGGTCTTCTTCAGGCAGGTAGATGCGACCAAGCGCGAAGTCGTCGTGAACGTCCCGGATAATGTTCGTCAACTGGAACGCCAGGCCGAGCTTTTCCGCGAGATCGAGGGCTCGGGAGTCGCGAAAACCAAAAACGTGCGTACACGTGAGGCCGACCGTGCCGGCGACGCGATAGCAGTACTCGCGGAGGCGGTCGAAAGTCGGGTAGGTGCGGAGAGTAAGATCCATTTCGGCACCGCTAATCAAATCGTGGAGATACCTGGCGGGCATTTTGAAGTGTTGCATTGTGTCAACGAGAGCAGGCAGGACTTCGGTTGCACCGGTTGGTGCAGCCGAAATGAGGGCAGCTGAACCGTCAACGAGCTGCACCTGACCCGTTATGGCATCGTCCAAGGCGGCGCGCCAATCCGCTAGGCCCCGCTGCTTCGCAGCGAGGTCGTCGCCTTCGTCGGCGACGTCGTCGACTAGGCGCATGAAGGCGTAGAGGGCGGCTAGAGCGTCGCGCTTTGGCTTCGGCAGCAGGAAGAAGGCGAAGTAGAAATTGCTGTGGGCCGCGCGGGCGATGCGGTGGCATTCGTCGTAGGACCGCGATGCGGAGATGCCCAATTGGGGCGCAGCGCGCTGCGCCCCTACAAATGCGAAGCCGCCGGCGCTTGATTCTGGTCGTATGGGCTTGGCGACTAGATGGGTTAAGAGGGCGCGGCCTAGGAGGCGGAATTGTTTTGCTTTGGTGATGGCGGGGCGGTGGTGGAGTGTGTCGTAGCCCATGGCTTCGATGGCATCGAGAACGGCGAGGCCGCCTCGGCTGAACATTTCTAGATCGACGCTTAGGCGCCCGCTTACCATCTTTGCTAGCGGTGCGCCTTCCACAAAGAGAACTCGGGTGCGGGCGATCAGATCTTTCATTAGATTGACGTAACGCTGGTCGAAGCAGCGCTCGACGATGTCGTTTTCGGTCAAGCCGTGTGCGGCGGCGATGTCGAGGGGGATGTAGATGCGGCCCTTTTCGAGGTCGCGCCCAACGTCTTGCCAGAAATTTGCCAACTGGAGCGCGGTGCAGGTGGCGTCGGACATGGCTTGGCGCTCTTCGTCACGATAACCGCAAAGATAGAGGACGAGGCGTCCAACGGGATTCGCGGAGTAGACGCAATAGCCGATCATGTAATCCCAGGTTGGATAGCGCTTCACGTTTTGGTCTTGACGAAAGGCCCTCAGCAAATCGGCAAAGGGCTGCTTGGGAATATTCTTTGCGAGTACAGTTTCGCGTAGCGCGACGAATACGGGATGGGAGGGGCGGCCATTGAAACAATCGTCGAGTTCGCGCTCCCACCAGTCCAGCAATTCGAGCGCGCGTTCTTTCTGCGGGACTTCGTCCCCGAGATCATCGGCCCAGCGGCAGTAGGCGTAGACGTTGTAGAAATGCTGGTGGAGTTCTTTCGGGAGGAGCCAGGAGACGACACTGAAGTTTTCGTAATGATGAGTGGCAAGCCGGCGCGTATACCGCTGCGCGGCTTCCGCCGAACACCCGCTCGGCGGGGCTTTCGCGGCAACATCGAGTTCGCCTGGACGAAGCATCCGAAGAGAGATTCCTCGCTTCGCACAATCATCCGCAGCGCAAAAACCAGGCTTCGCCCGGCTGACGCGCAAGCTGGTCATGAGCGCGCAAAAGCTACGGCCTGACGGCTAATTTGATTTCGCCGCTGCGCGCTTTCATTCGTTCGAAGGCCTGCGGCAAATCCGCGAGGCGAATCTCTTCGGAGACAAAGTCGCGCGCGGAAATGTCTCCTCGGCGGATGGCTTCGAGGGCTTCGCGAATGAATCGTGGCGTATGGTGAAAGGTCGAAAGCAGCTTGATCTCGGCGTAATGAATGGCCGCGGGCTCGATATCGACGTGGGTACCAGAGGGGAGGCCACTGAAGAAATTAACCACGCCGCCACGCCGGACCATCGCCAGGGCCAATTTCCAGGTCGCCGGATTCCCCGCCGCTTCGACCACCGAATCTGCGCCTCGCTCTTCATCAGTTAGGGCTCTTACGGCTGCGACGATGTCGGTCGTCTCTTTGACGTTTATTGCCGCGACCGCGCCCAGCCGCCTGGCCATATCGAGCGGCGCCGTCCTCCGGGCCAGGGCAATCACGCGGACACCCCGCCGCGAGAGCATGCGAACAAATTTGAGGCCGATGGGCCCGCAGCCAATCACCACCGCCGTATCGCCCGCACGCACTTCCATCTCATGGATTCCGCGCAGAACGCAAGCGAGAGGCTCGACCAGCGCGGCGCTGCCGTCATCCACGGAGTGGGGCACTTCCAACATGTTCTCCATGACGATGCGCCCGGGAATGCGCATGTATTCAGCGTAGGCTCCGTTGTTGAAGAGCAGATCCTCGCAAAGATTTTCCTGGCCGCGACGGCAAAGATAGCAGCGCAGGCACGGAGCCGAGTTCGACGCGATCACGCGCATGCCGATGCGCCAACGCACATCCACGCGTTTCCCGACCGCCACTATGTCCCCGACCACTTCATGCCCAAACACCGCCGGCGGCTGGATCATCTTGGCGTGGTAGCCGCGCTTCCAAACCTTGAGGTCCGTGCCGTCGGTGAGCGCCAGACGCACGCAGAGGAGCACTTCGTCCGCGGCAAGCGAGGGCACGTCGACCTTCTCAATCCGCAGGTCTTCGCTGCCATACAATACCGCTGCGGTCATTTTGGAGGGCACCGCGATGTGCGCTACGGCAACCTTCACTTCTTCACCAACTTCCGATTTCTTCACCGGGGTTATTCTCATGCGTGCGTGATCAAAATCTTCAGGGACAGCGCCGTGGGTGTTGCGGCCAATTCCAGCGCCTCCTGAATTCTATCCAGGGGATACCGGTGAGTGACAATTTCCATCACCGGAAGTTTCTTCTTCAGCACCAGTCCGGCCGCTGCATCTTGGATGTCCACCGCCGCGCTATAGCTGCCTAGTATTTCTTTTTCGTCGATTCCAACCGCCGCAGCAGGAAACTCGATCCTGGTCACGGGGTCGTTGCCCGCGAACAGCAAGACACGCCCTCCAGGCCGCGCAGCCGCCAAAGCATCGGCAACGACAGACGGATGCGCTACAGCCACCAAAACCGCATCGGCCCCGCGGCCGCCTGTCCGGGCCCGAACTTCGTCTACTAGCTTACCACTGCTGGGGTCGAAAGACTCGATGGCCCCCAAAGTCAGGCTCTTGGCGCGGCGTTCCGCAATCGGGTCGCTGGAATACAGCTTGGCGCCTTCGATCTTGCTGACCATCAGCAATTGCAGACCGATGGGGCCGCAGCCGACGATGAGAACGGTTTCGCCTGGCGCCACGCGTGCCTTCTGGACGGCTTTGACGATGGTGTTGATGGGCTCGATGAACGTAGCTTCTTCAAAGGTGACGTTATCCGGCAGGGCCACGATGCCGCGTTCCGCGACCCAGGGCATGGCCTTGACGTATTCTCCGAAGCCACCGCCGTTTGGGGTGAAGCCGCCGGTGAGGCCCGTGGTCTTGTACTGTTTGCACTGGGAGAAAAGGCGCTTTTCGCAATAGAAGCACTTGCCGCAAGGAGTGTGATGGAAGCTCATCACGCGATCGCCGGGCTTCCATTTGGTCACTCCACGGCCGACGGCCACCACCGTGCCCGCCAATTCATGACCGAGAATTTGGGGCGGCTCCACGTAGCCTTGGAAAATCTTTTTGATGTCCGTGCCGCAAATGCCGCAAGCAGCAACTTTGATCAGCACTTCGCCGTCGCGCACTTCCGGGACGGGCACTTCTTCGACGCGGACGATTCCCTTTTCGCGGTAAACGCCGGCGCGCATGGTTTTGGGAATGGGGCCCAGCATTCGCAGAGCTTCCACGATTGTGCCCGTTCCGCTCACGTTGCCGAAACCTCTTCGATGTCGAGATAGGGCACTTTGTTCCACTTGTTCGAGAGGGCCGAAATGTACCGATCCAGGAAATCAGCTAACGATGCCGCGGCATTGCGGCTCTGCCGGCCGAATCGCATTAGAGGAGCAAGACGGTAAGGGTGAAACCCTACCTCTTTGAACAGCCCGCCAAATCTCAAATGGCCATGGGAATCAAGAACGCGTCCAAAATCCACCGGCAGGTCTTCGTCAGCCGCGTCACTGATCGAGCGAACGGCGACAACTGGCACATGCTGTTTCCCGGCGGCTGACAGAATATGTGTTGTCTCCATCTCCACGACGCTGCCCCTCGCACTCAATTCCTGCTTTTCTTCCGCCGTTGCAACGATCTTCCCGGAAGTGAGAAAAACATTGACCGCGTGCGCGCCACAATGAACAGCAAGATCCACGAGAGCGGCGTCACTTTTGACTTTCAGTGCCTGATCGAGCGTCTCCGCGGTTCGCGCAACTACCACGTCCCCAGGATGCAAGCGCGGGTCGAGAGACCCAGCGAGTCCGGCGGAAATACAGACGTCATGCATGTCGAGGGGAATTGTCGACATGGCGTTCACCGCGTTCTCAGGACCGATTCCGGTGAGCAAGACTGTCACTTCGTCTGAACCGATGTTTGCCTTAAACATGTCGAATTCCCTTCTCCTCTCCCAGTTTTCAAATTCGTAAGGGACGAAGGGATGACGAGAGCACGCCTGCGAAAATTCTGCCTTGATGGCGAAGGTGATGAGGATGCGCATGAACCTATGTATCTCAGATGCCGGGTTGAAGCCCGGCGCTACACAAACCTTACGCCGCGGCGGCGCGGCGGATGCGCTTCGCCCTGCCAGGCGCGACGTATCCGTTGGCTTCGTACCAACGGACGGCACGTTCGAGCGCGGCAGCTACCGGACCGGGCTTAAAACCCAATTCGCGCTGGGCACGAGAGCAATCCACGAACATCATGTGCCGCGCGATTTTCACCCCTTCGACGGGAATCTGTGGCTCTCTCCAAAGCAGCCGCGAGAAGGCCGTCTCCAGGTAGGCTACACCCAAAGCCAGCCCGTGCGGGATTTTCAATCTGGGGGCGGACAGCCCGGTAATCTTTGAAAGCGTATCCAACATCTGCTTCAGAGTCATATTTTCCGCGCCCAGAAGATAGCGCTCGCCAACTTTGCCTTTTTCCGCGACGAGAAGATGGCCGGCAGCGCACTCTTCTACGCCGACAAAATTCAGCCCGGTCTCGACGTAGCCCGGCATTTTTCCATTCAAGAAATCGAGAATGATTTTTCCCGTTGGCGTGGGCTTCCAATCCCACGGACCGACGGGCGTCGTGGGCATGGCCACAATGACCGGCAAGCCCTCTTTCGCTGCTTTAAGGGCCTCGCGCTCGGCCATCCACTTCGAACGCTTGTAATGACCGACCATTTCTTCGAGCTTGGCGTCGGTCGATTCGTTGGGGAGCTGGGGCCGGTCAACGGCAATCGTCGCCACGGTGCTGGTGTAAATGAACTGCATGACGCCGGCGCGCTTCGCGGCATCGAGAATGTTCTTGGTGCCGCCGACGTTGGAATCGTAGATCTCGCGCTTCCTTTTCGCCCACAAACGATAGTCCGCCGCGACATGGAAGACGCGCTGGACCCCAGCCAGGGCGCGCTCGAGCGAGGGCGGGTCGCGAAGATCTCCCGTCACGTATTCAAGCGGCAAATCGGCGATTGCGCGGTTGGTGCTGGAGGCGCGGATCAAGACGCGGACATTTTCGCCACGAGCCACAAGCTGACGCGTGACGTGGCTCCCGAGAAAACCTGCCGCGCCCGTCACCAGGGTGGTCACGCCTGCGCCCCTTCCTCAGAGTTTTGCTGCGCACCGAGCACGCGAGCTGCAATACCCAGCGCGAGGTCCGCAGTGAGCCGAAGAGGAAACCGCATTCGCTGCTCTAGAATCCGCTGCGCAAGCGGAAATCTGCCGCTTGCAACTTCATCGCGCAGTATTGCTCCGCATCGCAGGACTGGTTGCGGAATCTGGCCAGTGCGTAGAGAGGAAATGAGTTGCGGTAGAGGTGATACTTCAAGTAGAAGACGCAGGGAAATCCCGTGCCGGTGAATTCGTCTTCGCTCCAGGAACCGTCGACGTCCTGGTGGTGGACAAGATAAGACACCGCTTTGTGGATGGCGGGATCGTCCGCACTCACGCCTGCGAGCAAGCCAATCAGGCCCCAAGCTGTTTGCGAAGCGGTGCTGTTTCCCTGGCCCTTGGTCGGGGGTTCGTCGTAGCTCAGCAGCGATTCGCCGAAACTTCCGTCGACTTTCTGGACGGAGCGGAGCCAACTCACGGCGCGGTGGCAGAAGTCTTTCGCCGTGAGCGAAACCGTTTCCAGCGCGCGGAGAACGCCGCTGGTGCCGTAGACGTAGTTCACGCCCCAGCGGCCAAACCACGAGCCGTCTTCACACTGATCTTGCAATAGGAATTTCACGCCGCGCTGAACCGCAGGATGCTCGGCCGGCCAGCCGAAACGACCGAGACATTCGAGCACGCGCGCCGTGACGTCCGCAGTGGACGGATCGATCATGGCGTTGTGGTCCGCGAAGGGAATGTTGCAAATGTACTTGCGGTGATTATCGCGATCGAACGCGCCCCAGCCGCCGTCGCGATTCTGCATGCTGAGCAGCCACTGGATCCCGCGACGCACGGCCGCTTCCATGCGCTCCGGCTCCGGAAACTTTACGCGCTGGAGAGCCATCAGCACGAATGCGGTGTCATCCACGTCGGGATAAAAATCGTTGCGGAATTCAAAGGCCCAGCCGCCCGGATCGGCGTCATTGTTCTTCACCTGCCAATCGCCGGGACCCATGATCTGTTTCGACAAAATCCAGTCCGCCGCCTTCACCAGCGCGGGATGATCCGCGGGCACGCCAGCTTCTTCCAGTGCGACCATCGCGATGCAGGTGTCCCACACGGGTGAAACGCACGGCTGCATGCGGATTGCGCCGGCTTCTTCGATCTCAAATTTTGCAAACTCGCGAATCTCGCGCGAGGTCAGCGGATCGTCAGGCCCATAGCCAAGCGCGATCAGCGCGAGAATCGAATTCATCATTGCCGGATAGATTGCGGCCAGCCCGTCGCTGCGCTCCAGGTGCGTCAGCATCCAAGTTTTGGCTTCACGAATCGCGCGCTGGCGCAGCGGCTTCCAGGGGAGTTTTTCGTACAGCTTGAAGCCGCGGTCCAGCGCCAGAAAGAAATTCCTCCAGGAAATCAGGCGCTCGCTCCAATCGAAGGCCGCATCTTTGTGCGCCGGGTCCTTGAAGAGTTCGTCCACGCGGGCGCGCTCCGGCAGGCGCCAATCGGGCCGCAGCGCGGAAAGAATCGCCATGGGTATGACGATACCGCGCGTCCAGGAAGACATTTCATAAATGTTGATGTAGAACCAATTCGGCAGCAGCATCAGCTCCGGCGGGATCGCCGGGACGAGCTCCCATCCCACTGCCCCGACCAGCGCAAGATAAAAACGCACGTAGGAATTGGTGCGTTCGAGGCCGCCCAGCCGATAAACGGTTTCGCGCGCCTGTGTCATGTGCGGCGCATCCGGGGAATCGCCTGCCAGTTTCAGGGCGAAGTAAGCTTTAGACGTGGCGTTCAGCTCGGAAGGGCCGCCAGGATAAATATTCCATCCGCCATCGGCTAATTGACGGCGCCGGACATAATTCGCCAGCTTGGCGATCCGCACCGGATCGGCTTTGCCGAGAAGATGCAGGTAATAAATGTAATCGGATTCGAGCGTGGTGTCCGCTTCGAGTTCGCCTTGCCAAAAACCCGCGTCGGCCTGCAGAGCAAGCAGCTGGTTCGCGCCGCGCTCGATGGCGAGTTCGAGGCTCGCACCCCAGTCCTGCTCGCGCCAGAGCGGCGCCGCAGGGGCAGGGCTAGCCAATCCAATCTGTGTGCCTGAGGCCAAGCAGAATCCCCCACATCAAAGTCTTCTCTGAAGCGGCTGGCGAGTTTCGCCAGATTGCGCCGCGAGTACGCTAACCGGTTCATTCCTAGTCACTTCCCAGCAGAGAAGAAAAGGAATGACACCGCACTTCAATCCCAGTACTACTAAATTATCGCCGTCTTCTAACAATGGGTCAACGCCTAAGATGGGTCCGTGTTACGTAGAGTAGCTCAGACAGCAACCGTCGGCGCCGCTTCCAGCGCCCTCTCGACCAAAACGTGCAGAGGCCCCGGAAGCGGCTCCCCTTCGCGCTGAGTCACCGATGGTTTTTCACGAAGCAGTTTTGCGGGCAGTTTTAGCCACGAGGGTGCTCGCGCGTGCGATCCCTCGATCGCGCCGCGAAGTATAAGCGCGTCGGCGCGATCCAGTGCCACCCGCGCCGAGTCCTTGAAGTCATCGCGGGCCGGATCGATCACCGCGAAATAGAGCGTGGGCTTGAGGAATTGCAGCAGCGAATTGCTCTCAATGATTAGAGGCAACGCATCAGCGTCGGCTTCTTTCAAGGTCTCCTGCAAAGCAGCCCTCAAGAGCGGCAATCCCTCCGCGAGATAGCCCTGCTTTGTCCGCAGCCAAAACGACCGCTTCGCGCCGGCGGCCAGAAAGCGCGCGCTATCCGTTCCCGAGTCCGCATGTCTCTCCCAGTTAATGGCGCAAACATGCTCATCCGGCGCGCAATCGCAATTCTCGCCGTTCTGCGCGCAAACGCCGTGTCCGTATTGCGTGATTTTCCCGGCAATCCAGTTGGCTTTCGGAAAGGCGGCGATAACGTCGCACACGAGTTGCGTCTTCCCGATGCTGCGGGTGTGCCCGCCCACGACAATCATTCGCCAGTGGGCGGCTTCGCTGCTGTCATTTCGCGCCAATTTTTGCCTCTAGCTCTTTGATGCGCGCCGCCAGCTCCGGGAGCCGCGCAGACCAAGCAAATTGCTCCTTAAATTTATCGAGTGGCCGCGCCGGCGTCCCCCAGACCGTTTGCCCCGTTCGAATCGTCTTGCCTCCTAAAACGCCAGACTGTCCGCCGATCACCACACCATCTTCAAGCTCACATTGCTCCCCGAAACCCGCCTGCCCGCCCACGACCACGCGCTTCCCAAAC
>WNFH01003702.1_pt1 | contig 10908 bp, 15 predicted proteins | sample 5400411 | NCBI WGS metagenome assembly WNFH01 (sample SAMN13153347, study PRJNA577476) | soil metagenome | isolation source: 200 cm saprolite under Douglas fir tree site 2 hole 3 | place: USA:California | collected 2015-04-18
AGTTTCGACTCGAGGGGGGTGAACGTGAAAGAGGTGATTGCAACCGAGCGCGGGCCCAAGGCCATCGGACCTTATTCACAGGCCATCAAGGCCAATGGATTCGTCTTCGTCTCCGGGCAGATTCCGCTCGACCCGCGGACGCAGCAGTTGGTCGAAGGCGATGTGGCGCGCCAGACCGAGCGCGTGCTGGAAAACCTGAAGGGCATCGTCGAGGCCACCGGGTCTACGCTCGATCGGGCGGTGAAGACAACGGTGTTCCTCAAAGACATGGCCGATTTCGCGGCGATGAACGAGGTCTACGGCCGCTATTTTTCGTCCCAGCCGCCGGCCCGTGCGACCGTCGAGGTCGCCCGGCTGCCGAGAGACGTTCGCGTCGAAATCGATCTCATCGCCCTAGTCTAGCGTGCTCCTCGCGGCGGTTGAGGACACGCGTTTCATCCATAGGGACAGGAGATCCGCCGGCCTTGACCGAGCCGGCGGGCGACGGCTATGATGTTTGAGTCTTGCGCAAGTGTTTTTCTCAGGTCGTGGGCCTGTAGCTCAGGTGGTTAGAGCGCACCCCTGATAAGGGTGAGGTCGGTTGTTCGAGTCAACCCAGGCCCACCATTTAATTCAACGACTTAGAAGAAGTACCCGAAACGGTCGCCGCGAGTTGGTGCACGTTTTGGTTCACATCCGCCTGAAAAACGGCTATTTCTGACGCTCTGGCTATGCCTTCCAAGGCAACCCTCTTCGCGGCCATGCGGATGTGGGAGTAGTGTTCGAGCATCGTCCGGCTCAGGTGACCTGCGATGGCCATAATGGTCTGTTCGCTGGCCTGTCCCTCAGCCAGTTTAGTTATGCAGCAGTGCCGAAGGTCGTGGAACCGAATACCTAGCCCGGCGCGCCGCAGGGCTGTTCTCCATGCCGTCCGCCAGGACGTGATCGGCCGCGAGGGATCAACTTTCTCGGTGATCGGATGATCTTGCCCTAGGGCCGCCGATTCGCAGGCCGGGAAGACGTGGTGCTCCGGGCAGGGTTCCGGGAAGTGCCCGGCCCAGCGCACCAGCGCCGCGTGAGCGAGGCTGTTCAGCGGCACTACGCGCCCGCTGCTCCCTTCCGTTTTGCTGCGCCCTACCGTCAGCGCGCGCCGGAACAGGTCTATCTGGCTCCAGCGGAGTGTGCGGATCTCATTCTTCCGGAGTGCGGTGTTGAGTGCCAGAATCACGACAGTATGCAGAAGGGGATTCGACTCCATGGCTGCCAGCAGAGCGGATTCCTCTTGCGGCGTCAGCGCCTTCCCGATGCTGTCAGGCTCCCGCTCGAACCTTACTTCGCCTTGGAGCGCAGGCCAGAGCTTGTGCCGTTTGAGAATCTGGCGAAGCACCTGAAGCTCTTTGTTCAGCGTCCGTGCCGAAGCGCCTTCTGCCTTGCGTCGAGCCTGGTATGCGGCAACCTCCCGCGCATCTATGTCGCACAGCAGCAGTGAACCCAGGGCGGGCGACAGATGGCAGCGGATCGCCACGTCGTAGATGTTCTGCGTCCGCGCGGCGAGGTGCGGCCTGACCCCTTCCAACCATTCCTTCGCGGCCTGCTCGAAGCGGGGCGGCAATACCCGCCGTTCAATCTTGTTCCAGGTTTTTTCGAGCTCGCGCCGTCGCTGGCGCTCCGCTTCGCGCGCCACAGTCTTGCTCGTGGAGCGCACAGACTCGTGAATGATGCGGCCCGCGAACCGGAACCGAAACCAGTAAGTGCCCTTCTTGCCTCTGCGGTAGATCATCGCGTGTCTCCCTCCTTTGGCGGCCTGCCGCCCAGTTTCCCGTTTTCCCGTGCGATGGCCCGAATGCGTTCGATCCCCAGCCGTTCTAGCCGCACGCGATAACTGCACTTTCCCATCAGGCTTGCTGCCTGGCTCAGTAGGCTCTTTCGCACAGCTCTATCCTAAACGTTTAGGTTTTGAAGTGTCAAGTGAATTGTGGTAACTTGGGCTGCGCGGCTAGGGTCGCTCCCGAAGAGCGGGCGCATCCCGGCCTGCTTGCCGCGCACACCCTTCGATCCGGGACGCCATCCGGGAGGTGGCGGATGTCCTCCAACCCCCAGGGAAAGGAGCTACTCGACAAGGTACAGCCGGCGGCCTCGGCTCCCCCGCCTCAGATGCTCTACGAGCGGTGTAAGGCTCGCGAGAGAAAGCTCGAAGGACGCGACTGGAAGAAGATTCGCGAGGGCATCGCCAAGGAGTTCATCTTCGGCTCCTTCTTCCAGCCTGATACACAATTGGAGCGGGAAACCGAAGAGCCGGATCCCCGGCTGGAGAAAATCCAGAGGGTGCTGGATTTGGGAATCAAATATCGAGACCTGTTGGAGCTCCTGGGCAAGGCCAATGACCGGGAGAGCCGGTGGATCCTCGTAGCCCGTTGGCTGAGGCAGGAAGGCGTATGTGAGCCGGAGGCCTTTTTGCCGAAGGAGTACAACGTCGGATACCTGACCCGAAAACTGTGGAAGGGCATCCGGCGGAGAGATCTCGTCCACGTGAACCGGGTCGAAATCTGGTTGCCGTACTTCCAAAACCTGCTGAAGGATCGGGACAGCCTCAAAGCTCAGGGGGTTCGCCGCATTCTACAGGAGCTAGTGAGGCTGGGCTATGAGCAATCAGCTGTTGAGGTGGCCGAAAACGAGAAAAGCCCGCTAGAAGCCATCTATTCTTGGCTACACGCTCGCAAACTAGGTTCTGTCGAAGCCATCCGCAATGCTTATTCGCGCGCCTCCGGGGCTCTCTGCAAGCTGACCCCAAAAAGTGTGGCCGCCATCTACGGTCGAGAGATAGAAGAGTTGAGGCGTCAGGGTGAAACTTCCGGGCTGCTCGCTAAAGTCTCACTTCCGCACAACCAAATCTTCTTAAGCGGGCTTCGGGTTCAACAGAAATCGCGTCCAGTTTTGAAGAAAAGCTGAGTATCCCTCCTGCTATCAGATAGTTCTCTCTCACCAAAATAACACTTTGTCTGTGTTGATAGGACTGCATAGCCCTTCCTCTAAGCTGGAGTCAACATGAGCCAGAAGGTCACCATCGAGGAGGCACGCATGAATAAGCTGCTCACCCCCCGGGAGTTCGCGGCCGAGCTCAATGTGACCGTGAGCTGCGTGCGGCGCTGGCTTCTCCTCCGAAGAATCGAGTCAATTCGCGTGGGTCGGCTCGTACGGATACCGATGGGCGAACTTGCTCGCCTTCTGCAGGAAGGGCTCGTCCCCGCCAAGCCGTGGCGTGGAGCGAGGCAATGACCAAAATGTCGGCTGAGGACTTGCGATTTTTGCCGCCGATGAACGACCTTCTAGTGCGCGCCAAGTTTCTGATCCGCTCGGCCAAGCGCGCCGACTGTGCGCGATGCACCGGGCACTCTCGGGGCACGGTCTCATACACCGAAGAAGTGGCTTTCTGCCATCGCTGCGCTTGGAAAGCAAACGTCGCAACTCTCGCCCGTGAGCTGGGCTTGCTCGGCAACGATCCTGCGATATGTGCCCAGCTGCGTACGGAAGCACATCGGCGTGCGCGGTTCGAACAGCCTCTCAACTCCTTCGAGGGCTGGCGTGAAGTCAGAATTCGAAGAATCTCCGATCAGTACCACGCTCTGTCGCGCGCTGCCGTACGAGCTGCCGCTGTGCTGTGGCTTTCACCAGAATGCGAGCCGGCTTGGGACACTCTCGCGCGCTTGTACCAGTCGGAAGCGCGCCTCTCTGCTGCCTTCGACTTCTTGATGTTCGCGAAGGCGAGCGCATGGCTCGAAACCGATTCGACGCCGGCAGAAGTTTTCAGTTTGTGGAGGTCAGAAAATGTCGCTACGTAACCCCGAGCGCGAAGAGATCTTAAAGATGCTCGAGGCGGAACAAGTTCAGGCAGCCGCAACGGCGGCGGGCGATGGAAGCGAAACGGACGCTTGGCCCGCCCCTGCACCGCTCGGCGAAGAGCTTCGGCCGGTTCAAGATTTCGCGCCGGAGCTTCTCCCGTTGAGCTTCCGCCCGCTTGTCGAAGACGTGTCCGAACGGATGCAGACTCCACTCGACTACGCGGCAGCAGCGGCGATGGTCGCGCTCGCGGGATGCGTCAACCGCCGCGCCGTAATTCGACCCAAGATGGAAGATGCGTCTTGGTCTGTGGTTCCAAATCTATGGGGAGCGAGTGTCGCGCCGCCCGGTTTCATGAAGTCGCCGATTTTGCGAGCGGTGACTCTCCCTTTAGCTCATATCGAAGAGCTCTGGCGCGCTGAGCATGCGGAAGAATCCAGCGACTATGACAACGCCAGAGAGGAGGCCGAGTTGCGATATCAGGCCTGGCGCGAGGATTTTAAACGCGCGATCAAGAAAGGTGAGACGGCTCCAACTCAGCCGGATAAAAGCCTCCGCGCCCTTACGCAGAAGAGACTGGTCCTCACAGACGCGACGTTCGAGAAACTCCACGAAATCCTAAGCGAGAACCCGGCTGGCGTGCTTGTTGTCCGGGACGAGCTGACCGGGTGGCTTGCCGAGCTCGGCAGGCAGGGACGAGAAGGCGAGCGGGCCTTCTTCTTGCAAGCCTGGAACGGAGACGCGAGATTCACGATAGACCGGATCGGCCGCGGCTCGATCCATGTCCCCGCAGTATGTGTGAGCCTGTTCGGCAACATTCAGCCCACCCGTTTGCGGTGGTATCTCTCAGAAGCGCTCGAGGGTGGCCCGAATGACGATGGCCTTTTCCAGCGTTTTCAGATTTTCATCTGGCCCGATCCGCCACGGAATTGGCGACTAGTTGACCGCCCGCCAAACGCTGCCGCTTTGGGCAAAGCCGAGAAGGTGTATTCGCGGCTCGCGAATCTGTCCGCTGATGACCCTGTTCCTATGCGCTTCGGCCCTGACGCGCAGAAGCTCTTTTACGCATGGTGGGCTGATCTGTTCAGTCGAGAACGGAGTCAGGAAGAGAGAGAAGATGGGATCGCGTCCGCAATACCTGGCGAACGGGAAGGCCATCTGGCCATCAACATCGAAGGCATCTAGGGCCGCGCCAAGGACTACCTGGTCGATGACATCGTGGACGAGTGGGTGAGGAATGCTAAGGACAAAGCGGTCGCGGACATCCTGCAGGAAACCCGAGAGCATGAAGCGTACGTCTGGCGAACCCTCCGTGAGCGGGTCGGGGTGGAAGCGTGAAAACGAGGCGTGCTTTTGTGCGCGAGAAAATCCTCGGCCCAACGATAAGGAAGCTGCGCCCGCCGCGGGCTATTCGCTCAGTGTGGCCGAGAACACGAAACCGAAGATCTGGGCGAAGCCACAGGTATCAACCGCCTGGACTTTCAGGCGGTTGGAGTGACTCTACCAACGCTTCAACAAGCTCTATTGGAACGGAACACTAACTGCAAGGTGAAAAGGGACCCGAGCCCATAACCTTTCTTAAGGAGTCAAAGATGGAAGCCCCGAAGAAAATCTATGAGAGTGTGATCGAGATTTGGCTCGAAAAGCCAGAGCATCTGAAAAAACAGGAGGACGAGCAGCGCCAACGGGCTCGAGAGCTCGAAAAGATTTGCAGCAGGTATGCTGAGGGCACGCCACGATTTGCAATGGCCTATCACAGGTGGAACCTGACGGAGACGCAGATCTGTCTCGGCAGGACGGGGTATGTCGGCGGCCATCACAACTGCGACTTCCCCACCATCTATAGAGTGTTCGGCGGGGATCCCATCGCGTTCCTCTTCAACCAGCCTTGGGTGCCCCATACGTCCATTGATCCTTTCAAGCCCGAGGAGTTCCTGAGCCGTCTATCCGAGTTGGAAACCTGTGCAGAGAGACTGCGTGACGGAGATAGGTTGCCGATCCTGTTGCACGCCGCCCCAAGCGACGGGAACCTGGACAGACCGACGTACTTTTCTGAGGAGCGTGACCGCTGGTTCCTGACCCAAAGCCTAAAAGAATTAAGGGACTTCGGCGAATTCGGGCTTGGTTTGAAAGCCTCGGGGGCCAGGCTCGCGGCCGGAATCAACATTGTCATTCCTCAAGGACAGTACGACACCGAAATCTTGGCCTATGCGCGCCGTCTGGAGCCTCGAAAGGGAGAGGTAACCGAGCACGCCATCGTGCAAGCGGTTCATCAGGCCTTGGATAGACATGTTGAAGGCCTCAACTGTGGTCTAGTTTCAATTGGGCCCTGTGCGGATCAAATGGAAAGAATCAAAACCCGACTTCTGTCCGCAGGTGGCACTATCGATCAATTTCGCGCCCAGGTCGTAAGCTATTCCCGGGAGGGGGACGACCTGTTGGCAGAAGACCAGGAAGAGGAATTTGAGGTTCGCATTTGGGTCGATCACGCCAACAAGCAAGTGAATGCAGCCGTAATTCAGGCCCCGATACAAAGAGAGCAATGAAGCGACGTTAGCTGAAGGAAGTATGTTCCGGTGAGGGCGATCAGCCAAGGCCGCCGAGCAACCGCCATCGGTCGCGCTTTCGGTCCACAAGCCCATGTCCGCGATCTGCGGCCCTCCGCGGGAATCCAACGGTTCGCGCCACCCGACCAGTTGGTCCAGTCTGCATCCGGCTGCACAACCGGGGCTTGGGGCTTGACGCCGCCTCACCAGCGCCCATAATGCGCGTGGTACACGCTGGTTCTGGCCCAACTCGCCGGAACAGGCCGTTTCTGACTCCTGGGCTGCTTACGAAAGTGCTGTCAAAAACCTCCGGGCGTTCACGCTTGACCTCTTCATATATCTCCCAAACTACTTCAAGATAACCGTGAAAGGTTTCCTCCACTTCCTTCAACTGCTCCTCGCTGAGATCGGGAAAGAGGTCCCGGATCGTAAGTTGCTTTCCTTCGTGGCCTGGTTTCGCAGGAGTTCTATTCATGCCGTGGCAGAATCCTAGGAGAGTGAACCTAATATAGAAAGGCAGGCAGATTTGCCCGAGCGGCTCAGCACAACTCAGATCCCCAGTCCATTCGCATGGCCCCTTTTTCGGTTGTCAAGCGCACAACAAGGGGCTGCTAGAATCTTGGTCGGGTAACCATGGAGTACGTGCAAATCCTTCCCCAACTCTTCCTCGGTTCGCATCCTCAAACTACCGATGAAATTGAGAGACTCCGGCAAGAAGCCGGCATCACCGCTGTTCTGAATCTGCAGACGGACGACGATATGCGTGCGGTCAATCTCGTCTGGGAACCGCTCGAAGCACATTACCGAACCTGCGGGATTGAGCTCTCGCGGCTTCCGGTGAGGGACTTCGATCCCGTCGATCTGCGCGAGAAACTCGCCGAGTGCGTTCGTACCCTAGATAGATTGCTGGCGGCGAGTCATTCGGTGTATCTCCACTGCACTGCGGGAACGGGTCGCTCGCCCACCGTGGCGATCGCTTACCTTCACTGGTGTCGCGGCTGGGATTTGGATGGAGCGGTGGTTTATGTGAAAGAACGTCGTCCGTGCTCGCCGAATCTGGAGGCCATTCGGCTAGCCATCTGGGATCCCACGAGCTAGCAGACCGGTCGGCGCTCCGCAGCACCGAGGTATACCTCCTGAGCCACCTGCAATGGCCTCGTTTTATTCTTGATCCTGGTATGAGAGAATCAGGCGGGAAAGCGACCACCCGACACTGCCGCAGGCATTCTCGGACAGCAAGCAGTAACTGGTCGAAACAGGAGATCTTCCGTAAGCCCCTCAGCCCCCGAGGTGGACGATGGCCCAAGAAACAGCGACGAAGATGCAAAAACCAGTCCCGCAAGAGCCCGCAAGAGAGAGTCCGCGACGCGAAGCGACCGGCGAGGAGATTCGTCAGAGAGCGTACGAGATTTATCTTGACAGGGGTGCTGCCCCTGGCTTTGCGCTGGACGATTGGCTGCAGGCTGAGCGTGAGCTCCGCTCGAGAGAGTAGCCTGCCTGCAGTCACGAGGTTTGTCTCGGTTCTTTTCACGCACTTAAACACTTTGCCGCTCCTTGCACTCGCGGCAGAGGCGCGTCCAGTGCACGGCGTTCAACCGAGCCGCCGGCCTCACGTACAGGCACGCCCGGCCACCTTCGGATCGCGATTGCGGCACTTGGATGCCGACTAGAGCGTCGCCAGGAATTCCTTCCACGGTGTCGCAACTAGTGTCTCGGTCGTCGAATGCCCGTACGCGCGGATGATCATGGCTGCTTTCTCGATTTGTTTGGGATCATGCGCCTCAACAAAATCAACCACATCGAAGCGCCCCAGGGTTGCATAGCTGTCCTTCCACACAACCCCAGGGCACTCACTTCTGATTTTCGCAGTCACCGCCTCGGCCAGTTTCTTGAACTCCTTGGGATCTCGAAATGCTTCAGGTGAAAACCGACTCAGAATCACATACGTTGCCATGTGGCACCTCCTTGCAGATCCTGTTGCCTATCCGGTTGCACTGGCGCAGATAACTTTGCGAAGGTTTGCTCTTGCTGCCATTCCCCCAGCCGTCAAGAACAGATGTGCGAAAAAACCGCGCCCTATCGAACGCGAGCTGCGGTATCCAAATCAGAGACCGCAAGCACTAGGCTGGCCTTCCTAGAGCCTTTCACGGTCGTCTGGTATCCGGACGTAATGTTGATCTCCTTGGCGGCCAGCTTCCCGGCAAAGCTCCCCAGCGCGCCGGGGACGTTGGGGAGCTCGACGTGGAGCACATCTGATTCGGTATAGACAAGCCCTGCGCCTTCGAGCGCTTTCTTCGCCTTGTTCACGTTATCCACGACAACCTGCACGGACCCCTCTGCTCCCAGGGTACTGGTGAGGAAGGCGAGGATGTTTACCTTCGCATCGCCCAGGACTCTTGCCACGTGCGCGAGCGTTCCTGGTCGGTTTTCGACGCGGACAGAAAGCTGTTTTGCTTTGGGCATGGCGTCACCTCCCTGGGATTGCATTCTACATCCACAGGAATGTTGCCGGCCGCTCGGTCCGGGGAGTCACGATGCGTTCAGCGGTCAGCGGTCGCGAGTACGACTTGCGCTGGTACGGTGATCGTATTCCCGCTTTGAAACCGAGCAAGCGCGCTGCAAACGGCTTCGTCAACCCGGGTGCGCATGGCTGCGGGTATTGCTCGTAGGAGCGGCTGGAACAGCGTGCCGATCTCCTGGAAGTACTCCCATAACTGCTGCGCCGAACCAGCCCAGATCCTTGGAAGTGTCACGTGCTGTTCTTGGACGTTGCGAAATCCGGCGCGGCACAGTGCTTCTTGAATCGACCCGGCGGTCGCAAATCTAAAGATCGCGCGAGCAGGTTCCGGGATGCTTGTTCCCGGAACGAGGCGCAGAATTGCGCCAACGGTGCCATCGAAGAAAGGCTGCTCGAATGGGCCCCAAGCCAAAAAAGCGGCTCGGCCGCCTACTTTGAGCACGCGGAACATCTCAGTAAGTGCGGCATCAACGTCAGCGAAGAACATAATCCCATACCGGCAGGTGACGCGGTCGAAGCAGGAATCAGAGAAAGGCAACTGATGCGCGTCCGCTTGCACGAATCTGAGTTTTGATCCCAGACCCGTATCAATTGCTTGCCGCTTCGCTAAGAGTAAGGCCGAGCGAGAGCTGTCGAGCGCGACCACGCTTCCCTCACTCAGCCGTTGAGCGATGTAGAGTGTGGGGTCGCCGGAGCCAGCGGCAACATCAAGAACAAAAGAGCTCTGGCGTAGATCCGCTGAGTCAAGCAATGCCCGGGTTAGGGCAGAATTCCAGCCTGCGGCAGCAGAACGCCAGCGATCAGCCGTACGTACCTCAGCTGCAGCAGCCCAAGGATCGTAGTCGGTCATCCTAGGAGTTTAGCGCCAGATTGGGTGGGCAACCGAAGTATATGCTTCAAGCGAGACCTACTGCCGTCAGGCTAATGCCCATCAGGCAGAGGCGGCCTTGGCGAGGACACGAACCTGCTTGGCCGTCTCTGCCTTCAAGAGCGTGACTTCCAGCACGCTGTCGCTCAGCGTCGCATTCACCTGCTCGGGATCGATGGCGATGGGTAGATTCAGCACGCGGACGATTTGATTGGCCTGCCGCTCGGAGTAGACGGTCTTCCCTTGCTTGCGCTCCGCTTCTTCTTGGCGCTTGCCCCTGATGTTTCTCGCTGACGCACCGACCCCGTACAGATATCCTACCGCCTGCCATCGGCCCAAAAGCCGTATGCTATCATCCCTGCCCACTCACCCATGCTTAACGCACGGAGCGACGTCGTCGGCAGTCTGCTTCGCCCGCCTGAATTGCTGGCCGCACAGAAACAATTCACACAAGGCGCGATCACGCCAGTAGAGTTCAAGAGGATCGAAGACAGTGCGGTGGATCAAGCCATTGCTCTACAAGAGGAAGTTGGACTGGAAGTCGTCACTGACGGCGAGATGCGCCGACAATCGTTCCAGAGCCAGATGACGGCGGCGGTCGAGGGCTTTGGCGAGCACACGCTGGAGGCGTTTTTGTGGGGCGAGTGGCGTGGAGACTCGCAGATAGGGAATTGGAGTCTCCCGCGGCCATCGAACCTGGGTGTGGTGGGCAAGCTCCGTCGGCGGCGCCACCTCTCGGCAGAGGAGTTCACCTGGTTGCGCGCACGCACCCGCCGCATCGCCAAGATCACGCTGCCTAGTCCCAGCCTCTGGGTGAATTTTTGGTCGCGCGGCCGCTCGGGTCACGTCTATCCAACACTTGAGTCCTACTTAGCTGATGTGGTCGAAATCCTCCGCGAGGAAGTTGAAGAACTCGTGCGTCTAGGCGCAACCTATATCCAAATCGACGCGCCGCATTATGGGCTGCTGCTTGATCCTCGCACGCGCACCTTCTATGAGGAACGGGCGGGAAACATCGCGTGGTGGCTCGAACGCGCCATTGAACTCGACAATGCCGTGATGAATGTATCGCCGGGCATGACGTTCGGATTTCACCTTTGCCGAGGCAACCAGGCGAGCCGATGGCTCGCCCAAGGCAGTTATGAGCCAATCGCACCTGT
>WNFH01003703.1_pt1 | contig 10907 bp, 7 predicted proteins | sample 5400411 | NCBI WGS metagenome assembly WNFH01 (sample SAMN13153347, study PRJNA577476) | soil metagenome | isolation source: 200 cm saprolite under Douglas fir tree site 2 hole 3 | place: USA:California | collected 2015-04-18
GCGTATGCGCATGCGTAAAATTTGTCTCCTGCTTCTGGCGATTTTTCTTCTCCCTCGATCCGTCCACTCCGCCGAACGGGTCATCCTCGGATACAGCGGCGTCGGCTCGGGCGAGGAGGTGCATCACCTTGCCAAGCAGATCGGCCTTTTCAAAAAATACGGTCTGGACGTGGAAATCGTCTACATCCCCGGCGGCTCGACGGTCGTCCAGGCGATGATCGCCAGCGAAGTTCAGTTTGGCCGAGGATCCGCCAACGAAGTCGTGAGCTCCCACCTGGCGGGATTCCCGCTGAAGATCATTTCCTCGCTGATCAACAAATTCGTTTACAGCTTCGTGACTCCCATCTCCATCACCAAGCCTCAGGACCTCAAAGGGAAGTCTGTAGCCGTCAGCCGCTTCGGCTCGGGATCGGATTTCATCACGCGCATGGCGCTCAAGTCCTGGGGGCTGGAGCCGGTGAGAGATGTAACGATCTTGCAGGTGGGAAATTCTCCCGAGCGCTTGGCGGCGATAGCCGCGGGGAAGGTCTACGGATCGATTCTCTCCCTTTCCCAGACCCCGCGGGCGAAAAAATTGGGCTTGAGGGTTCTGGCCGATCTATCCCAGATCGACGCGGAATATCCCCAGGGAGTTCTTTACGTTTCAACCTCGCTGATTGAAAAGCGGCCCGATCTGATCCGTGAGTTCCTAAAGGCGTACGTCGAGGGGATCCGGCAATTCAAGACCAATCTGCAGGCGGCCTATAACGTTATCAAAAGGAATACCGGTCTTAAGGACAAAGCCGAGATCGAAGAATACCACGCGATCCTGACCAAAAACTTTTTACTGAGCTACCCCATGCCTACCGTGGCGGGAATCAGGACCGTTTTGGATGATCTCGGCGCCAAAAATCCGAAAGTGCGCGAGTTGAAACCCGAGGATCTGATCGAAACCCGCTTCCTGCGCGAGCTTAAAGAGAGCGGCTTCGTAAAATAATTTCACGACGCGTAGAGGTCGTCGATGAAGCCGCTGTCGTCGATTTCCCTGAGGTAGTGGAGATCCCAGGGTTCGAGCGGCGCGATGCGGCCCATGTCAGGGTCCTTCGCCACGTCCAGCTCGTAGACGTTCTGTATGGCGGCCGGCAGCGGATAAGGCTTGACCAGAAGGAGCTTGGACCATTCCCGTTGCAGATGGACGTAGTAGTCCTCCTCGGTCAAGGCATACCGCTGAGCCAGATTTTTCTGCAAGATTTTCACCACCTCCGCCGGCTTGGTCTTGAAAAAGTGGATCGCGTCTATGAGCGCCTTTAGAAACTCGATCACGCTTTCCCGATTTTCCCGGATGTAATCTGTCGTGGTCAGAATCGTGGTGTTGTGGATCACGGGCCGGTCCGGCAGATCCATAATCTTCAGTCCCCTGTTTTTCCCATAGAGGTCGAAGGGCATGTCCACCAGCGCGGCGCTCGCCTCTCTCGCCACCACCCGGTCCACGTACGAGCGCAGATTGCCCGACATGCTCTCGATCGCTTCGACACGGATCTCGTCGCTCTGGAATCCCATCTGTTTGAGAATCGTCGTGAAATTTCCCGTGACGCAAGGAGCTTTCGAGTGACAGACGATTCTGCGGCCGCGAAGGTCTTGAAGCCCGTTGATTTCGGGAGCAACCACGAGACGGTCGTCCCAGCGGTTTTGAGTCTGCGCCAGACAGACGAGCCTTTTCTCTCCCCGCGACCGGGCCCTGTAGGTCTCGTGATGGAGCCCGCTGACGAAGTCGATCTCGCCGGCGAAGATCAGGCTCGTGCGGTGCGCCATCGTCGGCGCCTTCGCTCCGCCCACCACCTCGAGCTCGATCTCAAAGCCGTATTTCTGCGTGACGCCCGACTCCTTGAAAACGGTCAGCAGCGGAAGATGGGACGAATCGCTGGCAAGCAGTATGAGTTGACGCATGATCGTTGCTCCTCAATGTTTCTTGAGATCCTTCACGCAGTTTACCCTGAACAAAATCAGATCCTTCGCTTCGCTCAGGATGACGGATGAAGGGTTCAGAGTGACAGCCGAAGGGTTCAGGATGACAACTCCTACCTCCTGTCATTCTGAGCGGAGCGAAGAATCTCTCTTCTTGTTAGGCGTTGGATGTACGTCTAAAAATAATTCACTATCAGAGATCCAAGCTATCCCGGATTCTTCCCCATCTCTTTCAGGATTTCGCGCACGATAGTGAAATCGAACACGTCTTCGACGCCGACGTTTCTCGACTCGACGTTCCAGCGCGTGCTCTCGAGAACTTTTTCGAGCGTCGCCCGAGAAACAAGAAGATTGCGGCTGTAGTTCTTCACCGTGGCGTTGTACGCCTCCTCGGCCGCCTCCGGTTTCGAACGCCCCCACGCCGAGAGAATTTTAACCGACCCTTTGGGATTGTCGAGAATGTACCGGTTGGCTCTCAGCAGCGCGCGCAGAACTTTTTTCACTTCGTCCCGCTCGTTTTTCAACTTCTGCTCGCGAATACCGACGCCGTTCACGGGGAATGGAAATAAATCCGCCACGGTGAGCAGCGTCTTGAAGCCAAGCTTTTCGGCCGCGACGTTCGCCGGCGGCGTTACCAGGCTGGCGTGAACGAGCCCGGACTGTAACTGCGCGACGCGCGCCGAGCTGCTGCCGGCGGCGACGAGCTGCACGTCGGCTTTCGGATCGAGATTGAAGTGCGCCGCGGTCAGCCGCGCGAGTATTTCGGTGAGCGATCCGAAGGAGCTGATCGCGATCTTTTTGCCTTTGAGGTCGGCGAATTTCTGAATGCTCGGGTGCGCGACGTAAACGTGAGTCGGCCGCTCGATGAGAATCGCCACGACTTTGAGCGGCAGCCCGCGCAAATTACCCGTCACGATCGACTGGAGAATCAAATTGTAGTCGATGTTTCCCGCCGCCAGCGCCGCGACCGAAACGTTGGCGTTGATCTGAACGAACTCGACGTCCAACCCTTCGTCTCTGAAATAGCCCTCGAACTGCGCCACGCCGCCGGTCAGGAACGACATGTCGGGATTGGAGATCGCGATGTAAATCTTTTTCGCTTCGGTTTTTGCCGGCGCCAGAGCGGCGCAGGCGAGCAGAAGAAAAAAGATCAGCGAACGACACGGAGTTTTCATGGCTACGAGAGAATCTGCTTGCCCCATTTGGCCCGCACCTGCTCGGCCAGGTCATCGGGGACTTTTACCGACGCGGGAAAATCTTTGATCCACTCGTAAGGCCGGCAGGCGTCGATGATGGCTCTAGAGTTGTAGCTGGAGTTCCTGCCCTTCCTGTTCGGCGGAATGATCGGGTCCAGCGGGCTGCTCCAGCAGCGTCGCAAAATCTCGATGTCCTCGACCGGATCGCAGCGGGTCGTCATGGCCCAGATCACGTCTTTCATGTCGGTCGGGTCGATGTCCTCGTCGACGACGACCGTGAAGCGGCCCAGATAAGCCGCGGCATGGCACTGGGACGCGATCACTCCGGCTTGGCGCGCGTGGCCCGGATAACGCTGCTTGATGGAAACGACGGTGAAGAGCCGCGTGTTGCCTTCCGGCGGGCACCAGACGCCGGTGATGTCGGGAATGCCGGCCCGCTCCATCTCGTCCCAGATCATCGCCGAGCGCCAGAAGCTTTTGTAAAACGTCGCTTCCGTGGGCGGCCTGCTCGGCGGCGCGCCCGTCATGATCGGATTGTTGCGGAAATAAACCCGCCGCACGCGCAAGACCGGCTCGTCCCTCACCGAGCTGGCATAATAGCCCGTCCATTCTCCCAGAGGTCCCTCCGGCTTTTGGTCCGACGGCAGACATTCACCTTCGATGATCAGCTCCGCCGTCGCCGGCACCGGGAGACCGCAGCGTTCGAGGCGAACCACGTCCACGGGCTCCTCCCGGAGCCCTCCCGCAAAATCGTATTCCGAAAGGCCGTAAGGAACTTCGAAAGCCGAAGCCATGAAAATCAGCGGGTCGTAGCCGATCGCGACGGCCACGGGAAACGGGCGGTTCTGAGCGAAGTACTTCTCCATTTGAATCCGCCCGTGCCGGCCGGGCGAGATATAGAGTCCCAAGTTTTTCTCGTCGTGGATCATGATCCGGTAAGTCCCGAGGTTGACCCATCCTTCTTCCGGATCTCGACTGATGGTGATGTGGCCGGTGCCGATGTAGCGTCCGCCGTCCCCGACGTTGTAGCGCGGCGTCGGGAAGCGGAGAAGGTCCACGTCTTTTTCCTCCCAGACGTTTTCCATGAACGCGCCGTCTTTCACTTCGCGCGGCGGGATCGGCTTCATCTCTTTGATCCGCTGCCGCCATACCCTCACGAACTCCATCACGGGCAGGTCCAGCGGCATCTTCGTCGTCAACGCGACTCTCTTGATGGAATTCAAAAGACCCACGGCAAGGCGATGGCCTTTGGGATAGCCCTTGATGGCATCGAAGAGAATGCACGGCGCCGTTTTCGCTTCCTTGCGCGCCATCTCGGTGATGGCGCCGATCTCCAGGTCCCAATCCGCGCCTTCCACGGTCCGCAACTCGCCAAAGTCGTCCACCTGTTTCAGCCATTCTCTGAGATCACGATAACTCATGCTTCCTCCTAACGGTAAACCCCGTACCACGGACTTACGTCCGCGCTTTTCGGTCGCTGCCCTTCGGGGAAGTTCGGAACATTCACCCCGTTCCAACTGTACTGGATGGGGAACTCGTCGTTCTCTCATCGCGGAGTTGGAACGGGGTTCATCCCCGCAGTTAGTGCGGCGTGTTCGGTGGTACGGGGTAAAGCTTTCGGAACAAACCCTCCCGCTCGAGTTCCGCCACCAGGCCATTGTTGATGAAGTCGGCCGCGTTCGCCGCCGTGCCCGTCTTCATTTCGGACCGCAACACCTCCTCGACGGCTTCCTGTTTGACGTAAGGAATTCTTTCGAGATGCTTGATCCCGTAAATGCGATAGAGCTCGGCCAGGATCTCCGGGTCCTGCACCTTGGTGTACTTGCCATATATCTTGAGCGTCGTCTCCCGGTCTGTCTTCACCCGATAGATTCCCTCGGAATAAGCGCGCAGGAAGCGCAGCGCGACATCCCGGTTCTTGTCCAAATATGCCTGGGTCGTTGCCAGCGGCGAATTCGGATAGAGAATCGGCAGATCGCCGAAGTCCACCAGCTCTTTGAGCCCCATCTTCGAGGCTGTGAGATTCGTGGGCGGCGAGATCACTCCGGCATCCACGCTCCCGGTGGTGATCGCTCCCAGCAGTTGGGGCATTCCGCCGGTTTGGATCACGGCGACATCCGCCCCGCGACGGAGGCTCCACTTTTTAAGCGCCAGATCGAGCGCGAAATCGGTGGACCCGCCAAGACGCGTCACTCCGATTTTTTTTCCTCTGAGATCGCTCGGCGACTGAATCTCCGGCTTCGACATCAAGGAAAAGACCAGGCGGTTGATCGTGTTGGCGATCATCTTGAGGTCCGCTCCCCGCAAAGAGGCCTGCATCACCGCACTGGCGCCGAGGCGGACGAACTGCACGTCGCCGCCGATGAGAGCCTGCGTGACCACGGAACCTCCGCCTATATAAAGGAGTTGGACATCGAGTCCCTGGCGGTTGAATAAACCCAAATCCTGCGCCATCCAGAGCGGCCCCATCGCGCCGCTGATCGCGCTATAGGCGACCCGGACCCGTTCGGCCGCCCGGCCGGTGCCGGCGCCGAAGAAGAAAAAAACGCCGGCGAAAAAAACCGCGGCACGCGACGCACGGGATACCAGGAAACTCATCGATGATTATTCTCCCGCTTCTTCACAGAGGGATTCCCCCGAAAGCGATTCCTCAGGGCGCAAGTTTTCGGGCCGCGGCCGATAGAGTAGTACCATGAGTCGAACCTCTCTCATCGGACGTCCGCGGCCCTCTCCCTTGCGCCCTTCGGCCTCGAAGTCAGAGCCGCCGCCCGGTCGAAGGGCCCGCGCATCCGATGACCAGCAGCCGGAATCACCACCAACCTATTGCGCGGGCTCGGAGAGCGGGTGGCGGCTTTCATCGGATTCATGAACATTCCTATTAGAGGAAGCCGGCGTCGTTAAGCTCTCTTTGCAGCGCATCACGCGCCTCTTTGGGCATCGGGTGCGTGTCCCACTTGGGAAAGCGGCGGATGGCAAAGCCCCTCATGCGGAAGGTCTCGCCGAGAGCGGTCCTGCCATAGCGGCGCAGCGCGCCGCCGACCAATCTTGCCGCCGTATCCACGCGCTGTTGCAGCGCGACGGCCTTCTCGTATTGTTTTTCGTCCAGAGCACGCCAAAGGCTGACACACAGCTCCGGGAGAAAGCTCGTCGGAGGTTTGATCATGCCTGCCAGGCCGAACGGGACCAGTCCAAAGAGATCCGCGTTTCCCGTGAAGACGGAAACGTCCGGCGGGAACAGTCTTACGTATTCCAGCAGAGCGCCCTGACCGTAGGCGACCTTGATGCCGCGAATCGCGGGAATCGCCTCTTTCATCCGCTTGGCGAATTCCGGCGGAATGGAAATGCCCGAGTACTTCGGGTTCTCATAAATATAAATCGGCAGCTTCACCGTCTCCGCCACCGACCGGTAGTGGGAAATGATTTCGTACTCGGTATGGTCCGAATAATAATACGGCGGGACGATAGCGACGGCCGAGGCGCCCTTCTCCGCGGCATGAACGGCCAGCTCGACGGTGCTCTCCGCGTCCGCCGTGCCGACATGTATGATGACGGGAAGTTGCGAACGGGCCTGATCGAGCGCGACCTCGGCCGCTTTTTTTCTCTCCGGCATCGACATGACCGGCCCTTGTCCCGACGAGCCCAAGACAAAGAGGCCTTGGACCGACGCTTCGACGTAGAAGTCGACGAGCTTACGCAACGTCTCGTCGTCGACTCTTCCCTTTTCATCGAAAGGAGTGATGACCGGAACCAGGACTCCTTTTATCATACGACCCTCCCCATTTTTGCTGACTTTAAACTTTAAACCGACTCATCGCGCTCCCTAGCAGGCTGCTGCAAAAGTGATTTCCATGCTTCGACGGGCTCATACTTCGGCAAGCTCAGTAGAACGGAAAATCAGCATGATTTTAAACGTTCTCCGTTCGCCCTGAGCAAGTCGAAGGGTGAACGGAGAGTTTTTCAGCAGCCTGCTGGGTTTCATCATTGGCGATTTTTTCGCATGCCGGTGAACGAGTCGAAAGTGACGATCTCTTTCTCCTGTCCCTTGGGAACGATTCCTTTCGGACGGCCTCCCCTTCGGGCCGTCATGATCGCCTCGCGGACGATCCGCCGAAACATAATGACGCCGCGATCGGAAGTCGCCAGGCGCTCCGCGCGCTCTCCGAGAAGACCCTGCGTCGACTGGCTCATGATGTCTTCCTGCCGGACGTTCCCCTTGAAAGGCATGTACGTGCGGCGGTCGTATTCCTTCACTTCCTGCTTGGGGACCTCGGCCGCGCGCATTTGCTTGAGCTTCTCAAAAAAGTTTGCATCCGAGCCCGTGTAATAATTGACGGTAAAAATCATAAAGTGCTCGTCGTCATTCGGCGTGAGAAAGAGCACGTGCTCGCACTGCGAGCCCTCGGTCATCAACTTGACGGCATCGACTCGCGCGTGGACGAACTCCGTGTCGCCGACCTGGATGATGCTGGGAAGCGCCAGCGTCATCGTATCGACGAACTCGGTCCCTGCGCTCGGTCCGGGCTTTGTCATCACCACCTTCATGCCGTAATCCGTCTCGATGAAATCGAACGACGGCATGTCGTGGTAGCTGAAAAATTGATCGCCCCACGACTGTTCCCCATAGCCGGTGTGGCGATGTAGAATGCAGATGTGGCTCGGGTCGGCGGAATTTTCATAGAAGTTGAACCAGTTGTAATCGTTATGGCGGACCGGCTCGATCTGCCTCTGTCCGCCGCGATCGACTAAACACGAATAACGCGGGAGTGGAGGCGGCTCATCCGAATCGGGTCCTAGGTGGGCGAAGACAAGTCCTCCCTGCTCCCGCACCGGATACGATAGATGCTTCACCTTCCGGTGAAACACGCTCTCCTTCGGCTCGGCCGGCTGCTCCAAACACTGCCCACCAACGTTAAACAGCCAGCCGTGATACGCGCAACGTATCCCTCGCTCTTCAATATCACCGTACTCCAGCGACGTCCCCCGGTGCGGGCAATGCAAGCCCAGCAGTCCGATCTGGCCCTTCGGGTCGCGAAAAAGTACCAGTTCCTCGCCGAGCACTTTCACCGCTTTCGGAATATCGTGGAGATCCGCCGTTGTGCCGACCGCCAGCCAGTATCTGCGAAACCATTCGCCGGCGAGCGTCCCGGGACCGACGCGGGGAATATCGCCGATTGCGATCTGCTTGCTTCTCTTCGCGCTACTGACTTTCATCATGGACTCTGCATGCCGGACACGATCAGGCTGTTAAAAAACTCTTAGGGGTTGTTAAAAATTAAATTTTCCAATTTTCCATCCTGTCATTCTGAACGCAGCGTAGCGGAGTGAAGAATCTCGGCCGAGATCCTTCGCGTTGCTCAGGATGACAGAAACTCGCGTGACAATGCATTTGTAAACTTTATTATTTCTCAGACTCTTAGGTCACCCTTCGACGAGCTCAGGGTGACCGGCTAAGTGTTTGAATTGAAATAAAGCAACCGTTCGTGCTGAGCCCTCGACAAGCTCGGGACTAAAGGCGCAGTCGAGGGAGCCGGTCCTGAGCGAAGCCGAAGGATCGAAGCACGAATAACGGCTTTTTCAACAGCCTGTAGATCATCCAACAATTCGCGCTCAGCCGCCGAAGCCATACTCGTTCCAGCGTTTGAGGACCGTTCCTCTCATTTCATCGGTCGGTTCGGCGACCTCGCCGCGGAAGCCGGGCTTTATCGTTGCATCAGCCATGAGTTTGGACGTTACACCGTCCGCTGTGGAAGAGGGCTCCAGGCTGCTTGTGATCCCTCTTGGAATCACGTACATGTCCGTCGCCGGCTGAAACCGCGTGGTGAGCGCCCAGAGGATTTCGTTGGGATCGTAGAGATTAATGTCCTCGTCGACGACGATCACATGCTTCCACTTCCCGCTTCTCGTGTAGAGGGAAGCGGCCAGCATGTTGTTCATGAGGCCGGGCCGCTTCAACCGGCCTTCCACCTGCAGCACCAGGACAATAGAAACTCCCCAGGGAGGCGCGTAAGCTTTCTTCAGCGCCGGGTACGCCGGCTTCAATTCCAGATAGGCGGCGACGGCATAAGTCAGCGCATCGACGTAGAGGTGCTCGTGCGGCGGCTTTCCCAGCCAGATGTTATGGTAGATGGGGTTCGGCCTGTGCGTGATTGCTTTGATGGTCATGATGCGCTCGTTGGGCACAACCTGCGTCGTGTAGCCGCAAAACTCTCCGAAGGGACCTTCGGCGCCGGTCTTTGCGGGAATCGACAGCTCGCCTTCCAGGACGATCTCAGCTAGGGCCGGAACTTCCAAATCCACCGTCCGGCATTTCACGACGTCCACCGGTTTGCCGATGAGCCCGCCGGCGATTTCCAGCTCATAAACGCCGATTCGGGGCTCGAATTGCGACGCGACGTAAACGGCGGGAGGCACTCCGATGCAGACGGCGACTTCGAACTTCTTTTGTCCTCGCTTTTCCGCGTTCTTCATGAAGTCGTAACCGTCATGACCGGGGGTCAACCGCAAGCTGACTTCGTTTTTGGACATGAGCATCATCCGGTAGATTCCAAGGTTCATCCCGTATTCGGGATCTTTGATGATGACGTGCCCTGCGGTGATGTACGGTCCGCCGTCATTAGGGTTGTTCGTGCAGAGCGGTAGTTTGGTTACGTCGACGTCCTTTCCTTCCATGACGACTTCCTGGCAGGGCCCCTCGGATACCAGCCGGGGAGGAATCGGATTTGTAGCGCGCTTGACCGTTTCGTCGAACACGTTTTCCTGCGAGAGTCCCAGGGCCATCGCAACCCTCTTATCGCTCGCGAGGAGCTGTCCAACCACGGGAATCGCGGAGCCCTTTACGTTCTCGAAAAGCACGGCCGGGCTGCCGCGTCGCTCGTTCAGGATCTTGCATACGGCGCCGATCTCGTGCTTCGGATCGACCGGAGCCTTAACTCTTCGAAGCTCCCCTTCCTTTTCCAAAACTTCAAGAAATTGCCTCAAATCCACCATGGGCAAGCCACCTTGCTTCCGGGACGAACTCATGAAGCATAAGATTATCTTGAAATCGTGTCAATCTTGAACTATTAAACGGGCGCTCAAGTTTTTTTGAACTGCGAAATTCCGGCAACTAAGGAATCTTTGTCTGCTCGGGCAGTACGGCACAGTCAAATAAGCGGGCAAGCGATTCTTCCTAACCTCATCGGCAGTTTCTCTCCAAATCAAAATGCTCGAGAGAGTGTACTGTCAACTTGCCGTTGGGATCGGCTAGAAAAGCTGACGAGCCGGTAACAACGCCGCCGTAAAACAGGGTTGTTGGTCAACTGGCGGGTTGGAGGCCCTCGAATTTACGCCATTGCGCGAAACGGCGCCGCATGATCTCTCGGTAATTCCCAGCCGCCAGCCTTTACGAAAAACAAGAAATGAAGGAAAAGCGACGCATTCTCGATTTTCTATTCTCGAACTGTCTTTGGAAAGATGGCAACCTGATCCCCAACTATCGAAAACCTTTTGACGTGCTTGCACTTACGAACTCTGCCTACCAAGAGAGAAAGGCCACTTCTTGGGTGAAAAGTGGCCTTTCTGAAATCTGGCTCCCCTTCGTGAACGAATATCGAACTTTTTGTAGCACACCGTCGCCCGAGGTAAAAGTGGCGTTCAGCCAGCTTGTGGAAACAGATTTCCCAAGCTGATTGACGTATGACACTAGGGGACTCAAATGAGCGGGTTCGAATCCCTCCCTTCTCCGCCAGAAAGCCGCAGGTAGATCAACCGCTTATAATTTACCCCTCA
>WNFH01008205.1_pt1 | contig 10905 bp, 13 predicted proteins | sample 5400411 | NCBI WGS metagenome assembly WNFH01 (sample SAMN13153347, study PRJNA577476) | soil metagenome | isolation source: 200 cm saprolite under Douglas fir tree site 2 hole 3 | place: USA:California | collected 2015-04-18
GACTGCCTAGGGATATCGTCGCGCGGCTGCACGCCGAGACGGTGAAGGTGCTGCGCTTCCCCGAGAACCAGAAAAAGCTCGCCGATCTCGGTCTCGATCCCGGCGGCATGGCGCCTGAGGAGCTCGGCGCGCTGATGCGGGCCGAGATTCCACGCCTTGGAAAGGTGGTGAAGGAGTCCGGCGCCCGCGTGGACTGAGTACCCTCAGGAGGACGCCGGGGCGGCCTTCGCGACCTTGGTCTTGTCCAGCACGCTCATCGCCGTGGCGACGAAGCCGGCGATATCGCCCGCGTTCGCCGGAACGATGAGCGTGTTGGAGGTCTTGGCGAGATTGGCGAAGGCCTCGACGTACTGCTGCGCGACCTTGAGGTTCGCGGCTTCCTGGCCGCCGCGGTCGGCGATCGCCTCCGCCACCGAGCGCACGCCGGCGGCGGTTGCCTCGGCGATGACCCGGATCGCGGTCGCCTCGCCCTGCGCGCGGTTGATCGCCGCGGTCTTCTCGCCTTCGGACCGCAGGACCGCCGCCTGCTTCTCGCCATCGGCGACGTTGATCTCCTGCTGCCGCTCGCCCTCCGACTTGGCGATCAGCGCGCGCTTCTCGCGCTCGGCCGTGATCTGCTGCTGCATCGAGCGCAGGATCGCCTCCGGCGGGGTCAGGCTCTTGATCTCGTAGCGCAGCACCTTGATGCCCCAGTTGCGTCCCGCTTCGTCGAGCGATGCCACGATCTGGCGGTTGATCTCGTCGCGCGACTCGAAGGTCTTGTCGAGCTCCATCTTGCCGATTTCGCTGCGCAAGGTCGTCTGCGCGAGCTGCGAAATCGCCGCGATGTAGTTCGAGGAGCCGTAGGAGGCGAGCCGCGGGTCGGTGACCTGGTAGTACAGGATGCCGTCCACGCCGAGCTGCGTGTTGTCCTTGGTGATGCAGATCTGCTCCGGGACGTCGAGCGGCACTTCCTTGAGCGAGTGCACGTAGGCAACCTTGTCGAAAAACGGGATGATCAGGTTGAGGCCTGGCTCCAGCGTGCCGTGGTAGCGGCCGAGCCGCTCGATCACCCAGGCGCTCTGCTGCGGCACGATGCGCACGCCCTCAATGACGAAGGCGACCATCACGCCGATCACCAGTACCCAGAACCAGTAACCCGACAGCCCCGGCACCTGCGCGGCGATGATCGCGACGATGATCGCGGCCGCTAGCTTCCAGAACATGGTAGACCCTCCTTGGGCGTGAGACGCCCCGCCTCCTGGATCGAGACCGGGGGTAGATCCCGCACTTCCCTCATGCGGGACGGTTCTTGGCGACCTTGAGCGTATTGCCATCGGTGGCCAGCACGTAAACCGTGGTGCCCGGCTCGAGCGCCTCGGCGTCCTCGACGCGCGCGTCCCAGCTCGCACCGCGGTAGCGTACGCGAGCGAGCCGCGCGCGCGCGTCGATCCAGCTCTCGAAGCTCGCCGGCATGCCGGAATCGAGCGACGGCATCTGCCCGGCCTTGTTCCTGGCGCGGTAAGCATGCACGCCGTAGCACCCGATTCCCGCGCCCAGTGAGGCGACGATCGCCTGCACCGAGAACGAGTGGCCGAGCCAGGCGGCCGCGGCCGCGCCGAAAGCGGCAACGCCGAGCATCAACAAATAAAACGTGCCGGTGAGCAACTCGACGATTACCAGGGCAAGGCCGAGGACCCCCCAGGCGAGCCATTGCTCCATAGGGCGGCTAATTTGGCACGCGGCAGGTCATTCCGCAACCCGGGGCTAGAATCGGCCGGTGCTGGCCGACGAACTGCTCGAGGCAGGCTATGCGACGGCGCGGGCGCTGCACCAGGAGCGTCTCGCGCGGGGCTGGAAGCGTGTCGGGCGCAAGATCGGTTTCACCAACCGCAACCTTTGGGCGCGCTACGGCGTCGATCAGCCGATGTGGGGCACGGTGTATGACCGCACGCTGATTCGTGCCGAAACAAATCGCGCTTCGGTGGGCTTGGCGGGATTGGCGCAACCGCGCATCGAGCCGGAGATCTGCTTCGGGCTGAAAGCCGCGCCGCGCTCGGCGGATCCCGGCGCATTGCTGGCCTCGATCGAATGGGTGGCGCACTCGATCGAGATCGTGCAATGCCGCCAGCCTGGCTGGAAGGTCAGCATCGCCGATTGCGCTGCCGACAACGGGCTGCACGGGCGCCTGGTGGTGGGCACGCCGGTTCCACTCGGCGAACTCGAAGGCGTGGTTGAAAAATTGCCGGCAGTTCGGGTCGATCTTTTCAAGGGCAAAACCCGCATCGACAGCGGCATCGGCGCCAACGTGCTCGGCAGCCCGCTGCTGGCCCTCGGCCACCTTGTTGAACTGCTGGACAAGGAGACCTCGCTCACGGCGGGTGAGATCGTGACGACCGGGGTGCTCACCGACGCCCACCCGGTCGCGCCGGGCGAAGTCTGGAGCACGGCGATCTTCGGGCTGCCGCTCGCGGGCCTCACGATCAGCTTCGCATGAGGCCGCTCGATGGCATTACCGTGGTTGCGCTCGAGCAGGTGATCGCCGGGCCGTTCGCCACGCGTCAGCTCGCCGAACTCGGCGCTCGGGTGATCAAGATCGAGCGTCCGGGGGCGGGTGATGCGCTGCGCGGATATGACCGCACGGTGAAGGGCCTGTCGTCGCACTTCGTGTGGACCAACCGCTCGAAGGAAAGCCTGGCCCTGGATGTAAAGCATCCCGCGGCGAAGCAAATCCTGAAAAAACTGCTCGACCAGGCGGATGTGTTCCTGCAAAACCTTGCCCCCGGCGCGGCGGAGCGGCTCGGTCTGGGCGCCGCAGAGCTTCGCGCCCGGCATCCGCGGCTCATCTGGTGCGGTATCTCGGGCTACGGTCCCGCCGGTCCTTACGCTGAAAAGAAAGCCTATGACCTTCTGGTGCAGTGCGAAGCCGGCGTGCTTTCGATCACCGGTACTCCCGAAGCGCCCGCCAAGGCCGGTATCCCGGTGGCCGATATCGCCGCCGGCATGTACGCCTTCGCCGCGATCCTGGCGGCGTTGTACCGGCGCAGCCGCGACGGCCAGGGCGCCACGCTCGATATCACGATGTTCGAAGCGCTTGGCGAATGGATGGGCTTCCCCGCGTACTACACCGCCTACGGGGGTACACCGCCGCCGCGTGCAGGGGCGTACCACGCCACGATCGTGCCGTATGGCCCGTTCCGGGTCGGGGACGGCGGCACGGTGTTCCTGAGCGTCCAGAACGAACGAGAATTCGGGCGCTTTTGCGACATCGTGCTGCAGGACAAGTCCCTGGCCGCCGACCCAAGGTTCTCGTCCGGCCCGGCCCGGCTGCAGAACCGCGATTCGCTGCATGCTCACATAGACCGGGCGTTTGCAAGCATGAAAACCCGGGAAGTCAACGAGCGGCTGGACGCGGCGGACGTCGCGAACGCGCACCTCAATTCAATGCACGAATTCTGGCGCCACCCGCAGCTCAAGGCGCGGCGGCGCTGGGCGAAGGTCGGCTCCCCCGCGGGTGAGCTCGATGCGCTCAAGCCGCCGTTCAATCTGTCGGAGTTCGAGCCGCGCATGGACCCTGTTCCGGCAATCGGGGAGCACACGCGCGCCGTGCTTTCGGAGCTCGGTTACTCCGAGCGCGAGATCGAGGATCTAGGCGCCGCGGGAGCGGTTTAGCGCGCGCCGCAGCACTCGCTGCCCGATACGCGGGTGTTCCACTCGCGGTAGCCGTCAACCCAGCCACGCAAGTACTCGCTCTCCGAGGCCTTCACCCAGGCCCTGCACTGATACGCATAGAGATCGATCTGCGGGCGCAGGCCGTACGGGTCCGCATCACGGTAGCCCAGCTGGTACCAATCGGCGCTGCGGCATTCGCTTTCGCTCATGGTCGCGCAGCCGCAGACCAGCAAGCTCGATAGGGCGACCGCCCTAGTCCACGCCGCCATGGGCCTTGCGCTGGTCGAATTCCCAGACGCCTTCGCGCCAGCCCTGCACATAGCGCGCCCGGTCGGGCTCGGCGCCGTGCCTGCCGCATTGCCATGCGTAAACGTCATCTTGGCGCTGCATTCCGAAGATGGCGTCCCGGAAGCCAACATCGTACCAATTGGCATTGCGGCACTCCCCCGCGTCCATGCCCGCGCAGCCGGCCATTGTCAGGCTGGCGAAAGCCAACAACAGAAGGGTTTTCATACCTCCGCGAACAGCCGCAGGGTGCGCCTATTCCGGCGGCAAATTACGGCTTGGGACGGCTCGATTCGATTCCTGCGGCGCGCGCGAGGTCGCGGTGGACGCGCGCCACGCGCTCCACTTCGCCCTTGGCAGGGAAGCGCTCGTAGAAACCTTCCTCGCGGAATTGCCGCGCCATCTCGGCCCAAGGCCCGAGCCGCTGCTCCCATCGGGCGACACGGCCGGCCTCCGGCTCGGCGTCGTCGCGCGCGAGGTCGGCGCATACCCGCACCATCGCCTTGATGGTCACGGGCTTGGTGACCATGTAGTTGTCCTTGCCCCAGACCGCGTCGCCGAACACCGCGCGCGCCGCCTTGAAGAAATCGCGGATGACGGCGTAGTAGCGCGGCACTTCCTTGGAGCTGCCGCCAGCGAGCTGGATCGAGCGCCAGCGGCCTCGCACCCAGCGGTGCAGCTCGTTGAAGAGCTCCGCCTGCAGCACCCACTTGTCGCGCTGGCTGCGCCCGCCGAGGCGATTGATGCGGTAGCGCAGCGGGCTGTCGCCCTCGCTGTAGAGCCGCTCGACCAGGCGGGCGGCGAACTTGCGGTCCGGCGCGGCGAACGACACGTGCTCGTACAGATCGACGAGGTGGCTCTTGTTGATGCGCGTCGGCGTCGAGTTGATGATCACGAACATCTCGGTGGCGAAGTCCTCGCTGCGCCCGTCGAACAGGATGCACGGCACGTTGATGCTCGCCGCATCGTCAGGCCGCTCGTGCAGGTAGAACTGCAGCGCGGCGAGCCGGTGCTGGCCGTCGATGATCAGGTACTTTGCGGAGGGCTCGGTCAGCGTCCCGGCGCCGCCGTCGCCGCCCGGGCGGAAGCTCAGCCGCTCGGAGGTGAAGAGCAGCACCGTTCCGGGGATCGGCGGCTGCGTGATCGCCGTCTCGTAGAAATTCTTGAGCTGGCGCACCTTGGAGCGCGACAGCGAGCGCTGGAAGGCATGGTCGTTGCGCTCGATCCTGGCGATGAACTGCGCGATGTCGTCGTCCTGCGCGATGCGGGCGGGAGCGATCTCCTCGCCTTCGCCGTAGAAGCGGCTGATGAAGCGGACCCTCGACAGCAGGTCCTTGGCGCGGTAGCTGACGAAGTAAAAGACGCCGTCCTTTTGCCGGATCTGCGTCGCTTGCATGGATGCTCCTCAGTGACCCCGCCCCCCGGGCAGGCGCATCGACCCGCCCACAAGGGCAGGTGCTTATTGGGCGCGAACTATACCCGAACTAGCCCTTGCAGGCCGGAAGCATGAGGGCCTGGAGCACCTCGGCGGTGCGGCGGTTTTGCACGAATCCGACGACGCCGGAGTTGGCCGGCACGGCCCTGGGAAGCAGGGGAAGCACCCGCCGCGCGGCGAAGCGCGCATTCGGGCCGAAGTCAAACGGCCCCTGCCATTCGAGCACCACGTAGTCGTGTCCGAGCGTGCGGCCGCGGTTTTCCCCTGCCGCCACGCGGCTCAGGATCCGGCTCTCATAAGCGGCGAGATAAAGGGCCGCATCGCCCCTGTGCGCGGCGTCCAGCAGCTCCGCGCTCGCCTCCACCTCGAGGTGGTCGTCCTCGAGAGAACGGATCTGCAAGCCGATGCGCGCCCGCGCCGGTAGCGCGTTGATCCTGGCGACCGCGTCGTCGAAGGCATCCGAGCCCCAGTCCCTGAAATCGCGTCCCTGCAGCAGCACTTGCGGCGTGTAGACCAGCGCCAGGCGCTGCAGCTGGGTGAGCTTGCGCTGGCGCAAGGAAAATTCGCGCCTGGCATAGGGATCTTTCCAGCCGATGTAATCCCAGTAATCGACGTGCAGCGCGAGCGGGACCACTCTCGCGGGCGCATAGCCGCGCGCACCAAGCCCTGACAGCCAGCGGTCGGCCGGCGGGCAGCTGCTGCAGCCCTCCGATGTGTACAGCTCGACGAGCGCCGCAGTGTGGGGGCCGGACTCGGCCTTGCAGGCAGCGTGGACCGGACCCATGAGCAACACCCCCAGCAACGCCAGAACGAAGCGCATGGGGATTCGTCGAAATGGCCGCCGTGGGATTACAGGCGGGAACCATAATGCGCCGTGCCGCATGGGTCCTTCTTTCTGGCCTCGGGTGCCTGGAACTTCGGCCTCGGCATGACTTGGCTCGCGGTACCGCTGTATGCGCATTCCCAAGGCCTGTCGAACGCCGAGATCGGCGCCCTGTTCGCGCTGCCGGTGCTCGCCCAGGCCCCGCTCAACCTTATAGGAGGCGCCTACAGCGACCGAATCGGCGGGCGCCGCATCATGCTCGGTTCCTGCTGGGCGACGGTAGCGGCGGGCATCTGGCTGATGTTTTCGCAGAACTTCTGGATGCTGATGGTCGGGCAACTCACGCTCATCCTATCGCGCGCGGCCTTCTGGCCGGCGACCTGGGCCATGGCGAGCGAGCTGCCAGGCGCCCGCAGCCAACAGCTCGGGCGCCTGAATGCGGTGACCAATTTCGGCCAGATCGTAGGCACCGTCCTGTGCGGCTTCGTGCTCGCCACGGCCGGCTTCCGGGTCACATTCTTCGTGCTTGCCGCGATGGGCATGCTCGCCCTCTTCGCCGGCCTCGCCACCCCGGCGACCGCGGCGAAGGCCGCGCCCGCCGCACGCCATCCGCTTGCCGGATACCTGCCGCTGCTTCGCAAACGCATCATCGGCTACACGATGATGTGCGCGTATCTGTCGGCGCTGCCGTTCTCGCTGACCATGTCGTTCTACCCTCTCCTGCTCGTGTATTACGGCCACGGGGAGGCTACCTCCGGCGTGCTGCTAGCCCTGCGGGCCGTCGGCTCCATCCTCGCGAGCCTGGTCGCTGGCCGGCTGGTGCGCACCGGTCCCCAGACCCGGTGGCCCGTCTTCTGCGGCCTCTCCGTGGCCGCGGCGGTCGGCCTGCTGCCGACGATCAACCACGCGGCCGCGATCGCTTTCTGGATGCTCGTGGTGGGCGCCGGAACGGCGGCCATGACCCTGTACTTCCAGATCACCATCTCGGAGGCGAGCGGTCCCGAAGAGCGCGGCTCGGCGCTGGCCTTGGGCGGGCTCGGCTGGAGCGTTTCGCACCTCAGCACGCCGCTCATCATGGGCTTCCTCGCGGACCGCTATGGCATCGTGACCGGCTTCTATGTACTTGGCGTGCTTGCACTCTTGTGCGCGCTCGCCATTGCCTGGATGCGGCACTGGGCGTTCAAGCGACCTTGAACATGGTCGGCTCGAGCGAGTGGCGCTCGAGCAGGCGGTAGAACTCGGTGCGGTTGCGCCCCGCGAGTCGCGCCGCCCTGGTGACATTGCCCCCGGTGATCTTCAGGATCCTCACCAGGTAGTCGCGCTCGAACGCGCGGCGCGCCTCATCGAGCGGCGTGAGCGCGGTGTCGGCCACATCGAGCGCCTGGCGCACCAGCGACTCCGGGATCACCTCGGTCGCGGCAAGCGCCACCGCCTGCTCGATCACGTTCAGCAGCTGCCTGACATTGCCCGGCCAGGGCGCCGAAATCAGGATCTCCATCGCCTCGGGCGAGAGGGCGAGCCGCCCTCGCCGGTAACGCTCGGCAAGGGTCCTCGCGGAACTCCCCGGAGGCGATCCTCTCCTCGAGTTTCCTGTGAGTGGCCGAGATGACCCGCACGTCGATGTCGCTGGACTCGTGCGAGCCGACCTGGCGGATCTTGCGCTCCTCCAGCGCCCGCAGCAGCTTCACCTGCAGCGACAACGGCATGTCGCCCACCTCATCGAGGAACAGCGTGCCGCCCTGCGCGGCCTGGAATAGCCCGCGGTGATCGGCGATCGCCCCGGTGAAGGAGCCCTTCTTGTGGCCGAAGAGCTCGGACTCCAGCAGCCCCTCCGGGATCGCCCCGCAGTTCACCGCCACGAAGGGCCGCCCGCCCCGGGGGCTGGTGCGGTGGATCGCCCGCGCAAGGAGCTCCTTGCCGGTGCCGCTTTGGCCGAAGATGCACACGCTCGCATCCGATGCTGCCACGCGCCTTGCCTGGGCAAGGAGATCCTCCATGGCGGAGGAGCGCGTGATGAGCTCCGAGCGCCAGGCCTCCATCTCTCCTGAAGGGGGGCTTGAAAGGCGCATCGCTTCGGCCACCGTATCGAGCAGCACCTTCGGTTCAAAGGGCTTGGTCAAAAAGGAAAACACTCCGCGGCGCGTCGCCGTCACGGCCTCCGGGATGGTGCCGTGCGCAGTCAGGATCACCACCGGCAGCGAGGGCGATTCGCGGTGCACGGCGTCAAAAAGCGCCATGCCGTCCATGCCCTGCATGCGAAGATCCGTCACCACCACCTGCGGGCGCGACACCGCCAGCGCCGCGAGCGCCGCCTCGCCCGACTCCACCGGCGTCACCGCGTAGCCCGCCGCCGTCAGGCGCATCGCAATCAGCTGCAGCAAGTCCTTGTCGTCGTCGACCAGCAGGAGTTTCTTCGCTTCACGGCCCATGGCTCACCTCTGCCTGCGGCGCAGCTTTTCCTCGCGCTCGAGGATGCCGCGCTCGATCGATCTCATGGCTTCGAGCTGCTGGCGCAGCGCCTCTTCGCGCTTGTCGCGCTCGCGCTTGTCGCGCTCGGATTCGCGGCCCAGGCGCTCGAGCTCGCGTGCGAGGCGCTGGCGTTCTGCGAGCTGCGCCGAGAGCAGCGCCGCAAAACGACCGAAGCCCGGCGCGGCGGGATCGGCGAGCGGCTCGAGGAGCTCGGATGCCCGCGCCTCGTCGCGCAGCGGCGCCGGCAGCGCGGCAAGCAGGGTCGCCAGCCGCAGGCGGTTGGACGCGCTCGCCTCGCCTGCGAACGCTGCCTGCGCGCGGGCAAGCGCCGCCTTCTGCTCCGGCCCCGGGGCGCGCGCCGCGCTCAGCGCCTCGCCGACGATGCGGTCCGCGGCGAGCACATTGTCTGCGCCGGGCTGCAGCGCCGCACAGCCCGCGAGCGCGCAGCCGAAGGCGACCGCCAAGACGAGTGACGCGCGCTTCATGCCGCATCGGCCAGCGCGCGCCGTGCCCGCCGCGGCAGGGTGACGCGGAAATGCCCCCCGCTTGCTTCGCCGAGGACGCTGATGCGCCCGCCATGCGCTTCGGTGAATTCGCGCGCGATGGCCAGCCCCAGACCCGAGCCTTCGATGCGCCCGCTCGCCCGGGCGCGGCCGCGGAAGAACGACTCGAAGACCGCGGCACGCTCCTCGGGCGGTACTCCGGGGCCCGAATCCACTACGTCGATCACCGCCTCTTCGCCGCTCGCGCGCACGCCGACGCGGATCGTTCCCCCGGCGGGGGTGAACTTCACGGCATTGCCGACCAGGTTATCGAGGATCGAGCGTAATTTTTCCGCATCGGCCTCGACGCTTACCCGGCCGAGATCGAGCGCAAGGCGCTGTCCCTTCGCTTGCATTGCCAGCTCGTGCGCGCGCGCCACCTCGCGCGCCAGCGCATCGACCGCCACGCTTTGCGTCACCAGCGACGCTGCCGCGTGCAGCGCGCGCTGGTAGTCGAGCAGCTCCTCGATCAGCTGCTGCAGCTTCACGCTGTTGTCACGCATGATGGCGACGACCTGCCGCTGCGGCGGGGCAAGCGGGCCGGTGACCTGGTCGCCAAGCAGCTCGGTGCCCTCGCGCAGCGCGGTAAGCGGTGTTTTCAGCTCGTGCGACAGGTGGCGCAGGAAGCGGTTCTTCTCGGCCTCGAGCTCGATCAGGCGCCGCCGCAGCCAGTCGAGCCGCTCGCCCAGCGTCCGCAGGTCATCCGGGCCGCGCACCCGTATCGGGCGCGCGAAATCCGCGCCGCCGAGCTGGCGGATGGAGGCGTCGAGCTCGGCGATGGGACGCGCAATGTAGCGCGTCAGCGCAAGGGCGATGGCGAGCGCGAAAGCCGTGCTGAGCATGACGAGCAGCGCGAGCTTGAGCTGCACCTCCTCGGCGTGCGCGCGCAGGCTCGCCACCTCACGATCGGCTACCCGAGAGCTGATCGCCAGCACCTGATAGGCATTTTCTGCCAGCTCGCCGGTCAGCCGGCTGATCTGGCGCACGTCGTGCCGAGGCCGCGGCCGGGCGGTCAGCACCTCGTACAAGGCCTGCTCCTGGGCGCGCGTTTTCCTGAGGGCGGCGAGCTGTTCCCCCTCGAGCGGCAGCGCGAGCAGCTCGTCCGAAACCTGCCTGAAGCTTGCGTGGACGCGGCCGTAGTCGTCTGCCAGCTCGGCGTTGTCGAGCATCGCCAGCTGTGCCGCCAGGCGCTCGATCGAGCCGATGCGGTTGATCAGCGAGCGGCTGGCGCGCGCCGCCTGCGAGGCGCTGAACACCGCTTTGCGGCTCTGCTCGGCAAGCCGCTCGGTATGCCATGCGGAATAGGCAAGCGCGCCCACGAGCGGTGCGCTGACCAGGGTAAAGCCCGTGAGGAGCAGGCCGAAGAACGACCGCGGGTACGCCATGTCCTTATAATTTCAACAAAATTTCACAACCGCGAGGACCAATGTCACATCTAGCCTATGCCTCCACGAAAGGGGGGCGTCCGTATGGTTAGCTGCTACGAGCTCTTTTACCCCGCTTTCTATAATTGGCCAAATACAGTTTAAAGGTTGGCATGCAAGGACCGATTACGACTAACAAACGCCCCGCGATCAACCTCGTCGTAGCAATGACGAACGACTATGTAATCGGCTTTAGTAACAAGTTGCCGTGGCGACTATCTGCGGACCTTAAGAGGTTTCGAAGATTGACGACCGGACATGTGGTCGTAATGGGAA
>WNFH01003704.1_pt1 | contig 10904 bp, 8 predicted proteins | sample 5400411 | NCBI WGS metagenome assembly WNFH01 (sample SAMN13153347, study PRJNA577476) | soil metagenome | isolation source: 200 cm saprolite under Douglas fir tree site 2 hole 3 | place: USA:California | collected 2015-04-18
CATCTCACCCGACGTGAAAATTGCGGCAGTCAAGAGCAACCGCTTCCAGGACTCGCTGCTGCAGCATTACGCCATCTTTAACTTTGCCAAGCATTACATGGTGAATCACCATCCCAGCAAGAGCTTCGAGGTGGACGATGCGGTGCTGCAGGAGTTCCGCAAGTTTCTCGACGGGGAGAAGGTTCCCTACACCGAACAAGACCTGGTGGAAAACAATGATTGGGTGCGCTCCAGCATCCGGAGCGAGATATTTGTGGACGCTTTCGGCCAAGAGGTAGGTTTGCAGGTCCGGGCGGAGGCTGATCCGCAGGTGGTCAAGGCGTTGGAACTTCTGCCCCAGGCGAAGCAACTGGCCGACAATGCGCGGCGCGTGATTGCGGAGCGCAGCGGGATCCACGCCCTGAGCCGGTAATTCCCTGCTGAGTATTAAGAGAAGGCCCGAGTTATTCGGGCCTTTTTTCTTCGTAGCGCCGCCGGCCTCGGCGGCTGTAATGGTGGCACCTATCCCACAGCTCCCACAGCGGCGAGGGCAGAATGCTGGCGCTCGCTGTCAGGGCCCGAGCTAAAAGCTTATGAGCTACAGTCTGTTTTCTTCACATTGACTTGCGCCTTCGCCTGTGTGAAAATCCGCGCATAGTCCGCTCTTGAGGCCGATTCCGGCGTGGACCGGCCGCCGATCTGGAGCTTGGCATGGCTCTATCACTTTCCCACTTCCGGCAGGTTATGGCTCGCTCGCAACCCTGCTTGCCGGGTTCTCGCCTATGCTGAGACAGGAGGTGTGGATGCTGGCCGCCTTGCCTGCTGCCGCCGCGGGATGGACCGACTGGCGCTCTCGCCGCATCCCGAACTGGCTTACCGTGCCGGGGCTTTTGCTTGGGATCGCCGCGAACTCTTTGGCTGGGGGATGGGCAGGAGCCAGAGACTCGTTACTGGGCGCCGCTTTGGGTTTGGCATTGTTGCTGCCCCTCGTGCTGATAAGGAGCCTCGGTGGGGGAGACTGGAAGCTGGTGGGAGCGCTGGGCGCTTTTTTAGGCTCGCAACGTCTGATCGCAGTGCTGCTCAGCACGGTTCTGGTTGCAGCTGCGATGGCCGTGGTCTTGGTGGTGTGGAAGAAGCGAGTGCGCCAGACACTGCGCAACCTGGGGCACATGCTGGCATCTTTCTTCACCTTGCACCTGCCGGGACCGGAACTTACGCTTGATAATCCGGAATCGCTGAAGGTACCCTTCGGCGTAGCGGTTGCTATCGCCGTTATTCTTTATACTGCAAGGCAGGCATGGGGAGTGTCCTGACGCGCATGGAACCATCGAACAGGAGACGGTGTAAGAAGATCCTGGGCGAAACCAGGGGTCAGGAAATTGCCGAGGCAGCCGTCGTGCTGCCTTTAGTTTTCATGCTGCTGCTGGGGATTTACTGGTTTGGCCGGGCCTACAACATCTACGCCACGATTACGCATGCGGCGCGTGAAGGCGCCCGGGTCGCCGTTGCAGCGAGCTGTGCCACCTGCGGCAACACTGCGCCCACCGCGGCCGCCATCGCGAACCAAGTGACACAAACGCTGCAGGCCTCCAAAATCGATCCCACGCAGATCGGAGCCTCCACCCCGCCTCTGTCGTTGCCCCCATGCCCCGGGTCCTCCCCGCCGAACACCTGCCAGTTAGACAGCACCACAAACATCACCATCTGCACGAATGTTCTGCTCACTCCCACTGCCAGCACCGGCCCGTCGGCCTGCGGACGCGCCGTCAGTTTCCGGTATCCCTACCAATTCTTTCTTCCTTTTACGTCGCTGAACATGCAGAAGATTTGGCTCAAAGCGGACGTCCAGATGCAAGGAGAAAACTAGTGCGGGCCTTGAGCGAACGAAGTTCCGCGAGAAAGTTCAAATCTGCGATCTGCGCCCTGCGCAGCACGGAAGCCTCCCAGTTGCTGGAATTCGCCGTGGCTCTGCCCTTGCTGGTGGTTTTTGTGGTCGGGATTTTCGATTTTGGAGACGCCTTCAACCTGAAGCAGAAACTGAACAATGCTGCGCGCGAGGGCGCACGCTTCGGATCAAGTCTGCCCACGAATGACCTTTCCCAACCCGGTGCATGCGGCGCTCCGTCTTCAGTTTGCGCGATCCGGGATCTGGTGGATTCCTATCTGCTGGCGGGAAGAATGAACGACTGCGGCCTGAGCACGCAGTCAGCGACGGGCTCTGCCACGACCATGACCTGGACCTACTCCACTTCCGGAAATGGCTGCCCCGGAACGCTGACCTTGACGATTGAGCGCCAGTATTCCTTTCCGGAGACGGTCACAGGAGCCACCGGCACCATTAATGTGGTCAGCACGCACGTCAGCATCAGCTATCCCTATAAATGGCACTTCAACAAGGTGATTCAGTTCGTGGCGCCGGGAGCCAGCTACGCGGGAGTCACTCAGATTTCGACTGATGCAGTCGCGCCGAATATGGATTGAGGATGGCATGAGGAAAAAGAGAATGATTTCACGGGCGCATCGGGAACAGGGCCAGACCATCGTGCTGGTTGCGCTTTCCATAGTCACTTTGCTGGCTATGGCGGCGCTAGCGATCGACGTGGTGACGTTATATGTGGCTCGCAGCGAGGCTCAGCGGGCCGCCGACGCCGCTGCGCTGGCAGGAGCTAAGGCCTTCGCCGATTCCGGCGTGACTACGGATCCCACCAACCCTGCTCTGCAGACGCTGGCCCAAAACATGGCCACAGCCGCGATTACTGCAATCGTGCAGCAGAACAAGATGGGCGGCACGCCGCCCGTGCTGGCGTCACCACCTAGTTTTAACTTCGCCCAGCAAGGCGATCCGCAGGTCACAGTCACGCTGCAAAGAACGGACCTCCCCACTTTTTTTGCCCGGCTTCAGGGAAGGAGACTTGCTGCAGTCTCCGCCTCGGCGACCGCCGAAGCCTACAATCCTTCCAACTCGCAAACTCTCCCCGGGAACTTCGTGCCCATCGCGCCGAAATGTGTGAAGCCGTTGCTGGTTCCTAATCTCGACCCCAACACTGGCGCACCATTCATCACAGTCGCAACTGGCGTCGTGGCCCCTGGTGTGGTGGGTGAGGGCCCCTTTACACTATCGGACGCTTGCAAGCCCGGAATCGCGACCTGCGGCCCACCGGTGACCGCTCCAACTGCTGGGCAGTACCTACCTGCAAAAACGGTGCCGGATCCTACCAAAGAGCTATGCCCATCCTGTAAGGGAGCCTCGGATTTCGAGCAGAGTATTGAATGCTGTGATTTCAACCGCTATTCGTGCGGGGCTCCTCTCCCAACGACAGTAGATACCACCGGAGGCCCGATCCCAACAAGTGCAGATCTCACGATCAGTGGCACCAATTCCCACCAGGACGCCCACTATGGCGTTCAGTGTCTGATCCATGAACCTGGGCAGGACACGCTTGATACTACGAACTTTCTCTCCAACAGCGGCCCGATGCAGATCACAGCCGGTAGCGGCCCGCTGTCGGGAAAGTTGGTCACGACGAGCAGTTCTATCGCGACCCTGCCCATCTTTGACACCGCTTCGTTGAACACAGCAACGGGGCAGGTCACGGTCGTGGGCTTTCTGCAAGTGTTCATCAGTGGCGTCACTGGCAACGGAACCATCACGGCCACCATCCTCAACGTTGTTGGCTGTGGCAATAGCCCGGGCACCGCCACACCGATCTCAGGCGGCGGCGTCTCCCCGATTCCTGTGCGCCTGATTCACAACTAAGCTCAGCCCCGACTGGTGGCTAGAAGGGTGTATCCACCATCGGTGTTCATTAGTGCTACTGCGGAGGCTGGTCGGGCGGAACTTCGGGTTGGGCGGGGAACTGGCTCGGCGGTTCCGGTACAGCCTGCGCCACCGGGGGTGGGGGAGAGTAGATCGCCGGCTGCGATACCCCTTCTCCTCTCGCGGTGAGAATGACGCTCTTCAGTTGGGTGGGATCGCGCTCTGAGCCCACCATGATGAAGTTGAACCTTGAACCATGCAGCAACGAGGCCAGCGCCTCCCTGGCAGGCGCGGGTGCGATATTCGTCACCACCTGTTCCTGTTCCGCTCCCGATGGGATTGGAATATCGGCGCCGGTTTGGCGGTGCACTTCGTAAAGAACTTCCGCCAGCGTGGCCTTGTCCGCCCAAATACTTAACTTTCCATTCTTAAATTCCACTTCTACTCTTGGTGCAGGTTTTGCCGGCTGCGCAGAAGGCGCGGACCCTCGGGAAACAACTGCCGGCCGACTGGGCAAGGCGGTTGCCTGTTTTCTTCCCGAGCTTAGCCTCAGAATCACGAGGTTGCCGGAAGGAAGTAGTTGGTAAGGTTGCGGCATCTTCAGATCCAGCACCACGCGCGTGACCGGCGGATTCGTGCTGAAGAGCCCTACGCGAACGCCTTTCACCTCACCGCGGTTAATCGGGACATTGTGCAGATCGCTGCCGGGCACGGTATTGGGAAAATCGATGACCAGCCGGTCTGGCCCAGTTACCACCAGGGTCTGCGGCGTAACCGGCTGGCTGGCCGTGATCTCCACCTCCACGTCGTTGCTGCTGCCCAGCACAGCAATGCGGCGGATGGTGACCGCGGGCGTGTCCGCCACCTGTGGTGCCGCCATCGCGGACGATACGCCGCTGATGACTAGCAAGCAGACTAATGCCCTGTGGTTAATACTATTCATGTATTCATTGTCCCTGAAAGTGAATTTTAGCAGCGCCGGGAGGCGCTACATCAGAACTTCGGTCTTAGCACCAAGGCGGTAAGTATAGATGGGCAGGCGTCCCGCTACTTCCGCGAAGCAGACTTGCGATAACGCAAGTAGATTCCGGTTATTCCCGAAGAGACCAGCAGCATCGTCCCCGGCTCCGGGACGGGCGCTGGGGGCGGCAGCCCTGGAGGGCAATGCTTTTCTTTCTTCTCGTCGTCAACGATACCTAACTGTTTTTCGAGTTTTTCGTCGGAGGCTGTCTCACAACTCCCCGTGGGGAGCGGTGGCGGGAAGAAACCTGGGAAACCTCCCGGGCCGGATGGTCCGAAAAGCGACGGAGGCGCCGTAAATCCAAAAGGATCAGGCCGAGTCAGCAGGGCCGACTCAAAATTCCCCGGAAACGCTATCTGCGTGGCGGAACCTCCGCCGGCAATGGGTTCTTCAAATTTTTCCGCTAGTGGCTCTTCCGGAGAGACTGCTTTCTGTGGAAGCACAGAAACCCGGTTGCCGCATCGCGTACGCGCCGTGATCTTGCCGTCAGTGATCAGCTTCTCGCCCTTCCGCAGGTGAATTCGCTTCTTAGTCCAGAAAACTCGGTCGTGAATCCGGTACGAGAGATAGACCAGCTGGGCCTCGTCGAGCTTGACGACCTTCGCCTTCTGGAAATCGAAGCCGGCAAAATGCCTGGCGACCACACGATCACGGTCACTTGCCTCGTGAAGGTCTTGCGGGGTGCGCACTCCTCCGGGAACGACCGAGTAGGGATAGACCGGGCGTCCCGCGTCGGTGGCCGGTGCAGACCAACCAGATCCCGCCAGCAGGGCCAGGTTCTGGCTGGCGTTTCCCCGCGCCCAATCGGGATTGGGTCTGGCGGCAATCGAGTAGGACCGAGAGAATGAATGGTGGGATGCGATCCACCAGGCAGTAAGACTCACGAGCGCCAGCAACCCAAGTACGGTCGCTGCGCGACGCACCCTTCTGCGGCGGTGGGACCTACGCCTACGGACACGCCTTGCCGGATAATTCACATCATTCTCCTACGACAGCTTGCATGCCTTGGCAGGTTGGGGGAAGGAACACCTTTCCGATGCACTTATGCTTCCAGACCCCGGACTTGGAAACTGCCGATATCACTGGAGATAAAGCGTTTATGGGCGCTCATAGTAGCAGAGTGTGAATTTGTTTGCACACAAAAGATGGTGGATTTCCAGGTTTTTTCGGTCTCTGGGAATTTCGAGGGGACACGTTTCGTGCCATCCGCCACACGGGTACGAGGGTCTTTCCCGATTTGGCAATCGAGAATTTTGCGGACTGAGATGAACGACGCGCGCGCCCGAAAGCCTTTTTCTACCTGCCTCGGTGCGGATGATTACTTCTTCTCGTTTGCAGCGGAAACGCTCACTGCCTCTGAAAGCCTTGCAATCTCTGCCAGTTGTTTCTGCGCCTCATCCACCTCGGCAGAATTTGTCGCCAGACGGAGATATTGCCGCATGTGTTGCGCCGCATCCTGGTACTGATGTTTCCGTATCAGAATCATCCCCAGCAGGTATTCCATCTTCGGAATCTGATGCTGCTCGTCGAGTGTGAGTCCCTGGCGCGCACTTTTCTCCGCCGCTTCCAGGTTCTGCAGATAATAGTTCCCCGCCGCATTCTGGAACCAGGCACCAGGGAAGTTTACTGGATTGAGCGCCAGCAGCTGCCGGGTAATGTCCACCAGTTCTTGCCACTGCTGCCCCCGCAGGGCCAGATCCGCCAGCCCCTGGTAGGGATTCACGTACTTGGGGTCCGCCGCCACCGCCTGACCAAATGAATGCCTTGCCTCTGCAACCTCGTTCTTCCGTAGCTGCACGCGACCTAGTTCAAACCAGGCCACTGCATATTTGGGATAAATCTGCACAGCCTTCTCGAACGATTGCTGTGCCGCGTCCCATTTGTTCTTCTGCTCCTGGTCACGCCCTTTCTCAAAAGCTTTCTTCGCGGCGCTGGGGGCGGGCGCACTGGTCGCGCTGATGGTGAAACCCTCAACCTGGCCCATCCTATGCAGCACAACCCGGCCGATATCGCTGTTTTCGAAACCGGAGATCCTGCTGCTCAGCTGGATCGGCTGGGAAGAAAAACCCGGGAGCGCGGCTTGCAGTTCACAGTCGCGCCAATCACGCTGATTGGTGCGGCTGGGCACGATACTGCTGAACGAGGTTTCCGCATCCCCGATCCCAGCGCCATTGGAAGCTAGCTGGCTGCCAAACTCAAAACTAAAACTGCCATGAGAATCGCTGTGAGTTTCGGTGCGTTTCTGACCTTTGCAGATCGTCTGAATGGCAGCCGGTTCGGTCAGTGGTGTCCCATCGTCCAGGACCACCTTGCCCGACAGAAAAATCCTTGCCTGGGTCTGATCGGGAGTTGCCGGCCGAGGACGTGGAGTGACCGCGCTGCCGCGCCCGGGAGATTTGGTGGTTTGGGCTGGAGCAGAAAGAGTACCGGCCAGGGCGAGCAACGCGCAACAAAGGAATCGGTGGTTCATGGACACGAGCCCCCGACGGCTGTAAGCGGATTATATGCCGATTACAAGAACCGGGCGTAACTGTTTTCGGGCAGGTCGTTCCAAGCTCTAGCGGCTAACTTCAGGGGTCTGAACATCCAGGGTACGCACCAGCCATGGAATAATGACCTGCTTAAAAATCACAGGATCAGGCCATACTTTCACTTGTCGCCCTAAGTGGCCGCCCTGTGGGTTGATCCACGCCTCTTTCGGAACGCTGCCTTTGTCGAGCAGCAAGTAGATGTCCGAGATCGGAACCTGGGTGTCCAAGACTCCGGCAAGAATCAGCATCGGTGTAGTCGGTTTGCCCAGGAGATTTTGCTTCACCAGAGACATCTTGGGCAAGAACGCCGCCATTTCATCTAAGGACTTGACTCCGTCCAAGATGGACATGAGGGCCGCTACTTGATCGAACAGATACTCTCGATTTCCCAACAGCGAGTTCATCAGGAAATCTTTCTGGAAGAACTTATCGACTGGCGGAGACTGGGCGCTCGCAGCTCTTAATCGGCCGTGCTCGACGATGGCCATTTTGGTCGCCCAGTAAGCCCCCCAGCTGACGCCATGTATGGCGATCTTGTTCTTATCCACTTCTGGCCGGGTTTGAACGTAGTCGATTACACGCGATAGCATCCGGTCCGCGGTTTCGCTCACTTTGATCGGCGCCTGACCTGTGCCCGGCCCGTCAACCGCCAGAAAGCCGATGCCGTACGGCAGGATGGCGGAGAAGCTTTCGGATAGATCTTCCTTTCGGCTGTCCAGACCGTTAACTGCGATGACGAGAGGCACCGGGCCCTTCGCGTTTTTGGGCAGCCGCAAATAGCCGATGATCTCCGACCCTTCGAAGGGGATGCGAACGACCTCAAGGGGCGGGTCCCAGAAGCGAGCATGAGCGCGAAATGCCTCGAGCCCTTTGGCGTAGGAACGTTGCTTACCCGGAGACGCGGGAATGGGCCAGCGGCCGAAAGAATAGATGCGCCAGGCGCGGATATAGTCGGCGTTCGCATGGGCGGGATCGGTCGCCTCGAGCGCCTTCCCTTCCGCCATATATCGATCGGCAACCGCCATAAAAGCCGCGGCCCATTCATCTTTGTCTCGGGTCTTGATCGACACAAATGCTTCGCGGACGTCTGCTGGATCTAGCCCGATGAGGGGATACATCCCATTTTCCGCGCGATGAATGGCTTCCGTCTTTATTTCGTCGATGGTTCGCTCGGGAGGCTCCTGGGCAAATGCGGTGGCCGCGATCATGGCAGTCAAGAAGAACCAGAGCGGGACCAAGCGGCATTGGGCTTTGTGTCTCACCTTTTTCGGCTCCTTACATCTGAATTCACCACCATCGCTACCGCTCCCATCAGAAAAGGGGCCGGACTTGCGTCCGGCCCCTACCCCCTCAAATCCGCCGCAGTGACTAGAAGAGGAGCTTCAAGCCCAACTGAATCGCGCGACTACCGCCTGACCCGATGACGGGATTGGCGGCCGATCCGTCAGGCGTGACACAGCCACAGCCGAAACCTAGGCCTATGGAAGGATCGTTGTTGCCATAGCCGTTCTGTCCTCCGTAGGGATTCGCGAAGTTAGGATGATTAAGAACATTGAAGAACTCGGCGCGAAACTGTGCCCGGAACCGTTCCCCGAATTTCCAACCCTTGGCTACAGAAAAGTCCCAGTTGCGGAAGCCCGAGTCGGGGAAGGTGTTGCGCCCCATCGTCCCAAAAGTTCCAAAAGCGGGCGGAATCATGACCGAGTTGCCTTTCATGAAGCAGCCGAGCGCATTGAGGGAATCAACCGCGCCCGGTCCGAGCGCCGCCGCAGCGCCTGTGCAAGCTGGCGGAAGGGTCGGGTTGCAGGGCGATCCCGCAAAACCGAAACAAGGAATTGGGGTCGGACCCGACCTGAAGTCGTTGGGGTTCCCAAAGAAGTCCCAGCGATCGGGGCCGGACGCCGGCGGACTAACTGGCAAGGGCCCGGTCAGGCTAACGTCGCTGCCCAGATCGATGGGTCCCCACGGTTGCGAGCTTGCCAGAGTCACGATGGAATTGAGCTGCCAACCCTCCATTAGCTGCCCAAAGCCCTTTTTCCCGGGAATGGCATAAGTCATCGAGAGCGTTAAGCGGTGTCGTATGTCAAAGTCGCTGCTCGCGTATTCCCGCCCCGGATGGAAAGCGTCCTGCGGCAGGCCGTATCCTGCCCCGAAGTCCCAATTGGCGCCAACATCGTCGAGGGAATGGGAATAGGTGTAACCGGCAACCATGCTCAACCCATGGTAATTACGCGCTGTGAGAGTAGTCTGCAGGCCATTGTAGTTGGATCGGTAAATGTTCCCCATCTGGAAGATGTTGCTCAGGAAAGGAAACTTGGCATTGAAGGGCCGGCCGGACTGCTCGTCGCCCAGGAAGTCATTCGCAGGCACATTCTGGTTAATGTCCCTGATGCCGATTAAGTTCGTCCCGTGGTTACCAACATAAGCAATTTCCAGAGAGAGATTCGGGGTAAACGCGTGCTGGACGTTGAGACTCCAGTTGTAGACGTAAGGAGTGGTGATGTTGTGATCGACCCCCATGATGGCACAGGGCGAGGCCGTCGTCGGGTCGCAACTGATCGGAGTAGTGGGGAATAGCGGACCAGTGTTCCAGCCCTGTGGCGTGACTGCAGGAGCGATGTTGCCCGACGTAATCGAGCCGCCGGACGTGTCCCCACCTGCATCGATTATGGCCCCGGTAGGAATGCTAGTGAGGCCGAAGCTGTTGTTGAAAGCGAGAAATGCTTCCCAGTTCACCGTCTCGTATGTCAAGCCGCCACCGCCGCGAATCACCGTGGTTCCATTACCCGTCGGATCCCACGCGAACCCCGCACGCGGCGCAAAATTCTTGTGGTTGCCGCTGTAGGGGGAACTTATCTGTTTGCCGACCTGGACAAGTCCGACAGTCGGATCGAAGTTGCCAATCAGGTCGTGAGCTTCCTTAACGACCGTGTTCAATTCGTAGCGCAGACCAAGGTTGACGGTCAGGTTCTTGGCAACACGCCAGTCGTCCTGGATGAAGAGTGCATACGCCCAATTGCTTATCTGCCGTCTGGGGTCGCCAGAAAGCACGGACGCATTCGTCGGCGCGCCGGCAAAAAAGTCCTCCAGCGCTGTGGAAGTGCTGAAGGCGGCGCCGCCTCCGAAGTTGACACTGCCTCTGGCATTGCCAAGGGCGCCGCCGCTGACGCCGTCGCGATGGATCTCGCCGCCGAATTTGAATGCGTGCTTGCCCCGCGTATAGGAGACGTGGTCCAAGAATTGGAATCGCGTGTCTGGACCCTGGAGCTTGGGCCACTTGAAACCACCTAACGGAAGAAATTCACCGAACCAGCCGATCCGTGGCAATCCACCAGTCAAATTGGTGGTGGGGATGCCCGTGTTCAGGCCATAAGCTGACGCTGGAGATACATTGTGGTCGGCGGCGTAAGTGGGCTGGTACAACCGGTTGTAGCCAAACCGGGCTTCATTGACCCAGCGGGAGTTGGGGACCCAGACCCAGCTGGTCCCCAGCACTTGAGCTCGGGTGTGAATCAGCGTCAACCATTTTGCCTGGAACTCCGGAAAGTCCTGTACGGTTCCGGAGTTGTTCCCGAAGAAATACATGCCATTAAGAGTGTTGCGATCACTGATGTGG
>WNFH01003705.1_pt1 | contig 10903 bp, 11 predicted proteins | sample 5400411 | NCBI WGS metagenome assembly WNFH01 (sample SAMN13153347, study PRJNA577476) | soil metagenome | isolation source: 200 cm saprolite under Douglas fir tree site 2 hole 3 | place: USA:California | collected 2015-04-18
ATACGACGTCATGTGCTCGAAGCACATTCGCGGGGACTTCAACTTCGCTTGGCCGTCCGCGGAGATCGCGGTCATGGGTGCGAAAGAGGCGATCCAGATTATCTACAAGAAGGAACTCGAAGGAGCCGACGACCCGGAGAAGGAAGAGGCAAAATTCATCAGCGAGTACCGACAACGTTTCGCGAACCCGTATATCGCCGCGAGGATGGGCTACCTCGACGACGTAATCGAGCCGTCAGAGACTCGTCCTCGGGTGATCAACGCGTTTGCCGTTCTTCGCACGAAACGAGAGACGCGACCGGCGAAGAAGCACGGAAACATCCCGCTGTGATGAGGACCCGATGTTCCGCCGGCTTCTAATCGCGAATCGTGGCGAGATCGCGATTCGGGTCGCGCGCACGGCGCGGGAGATGGGGATCCGGACGATCGGCGTCTATTCGGAGGCGGATCGGTCCGCGTTGCATCGAAGCGCGATGGACGAGACGCTGTTGATCGGAGGCGCCCTCCCTGCGGACAGCTATCTCAACATCGAGCACATGCTCGAAGCGGCCCGGGTCGCACGCGCCGACGCGATTCATCCGGGCTACGGATTCCTCTCGGAGAATCCGACCTTTGCTACGCGATGCGCGGAGGCGGGGCTGGTCTTCGTCGGTCCGCCCCCCGGTGCGATGGCCCTCTCCGGCGACAAGATCGCCGCGAGGAAGACGATGGCCGGGGAAGGGGTTCCGGTCACGCGCGGCGTGGACCGACCGCTCCGGTCTGTGGACGAGGCGCGCACGATCGCGTCAGAGATCGGGTATCCGGTTCTCTTCAAGGCGACCGCGGGCGGCGGCGGGATCGGGATGTCGCGGGTTGACCGACCATCCGAACTCGCGGCGGCATTTGAGTCGGCGCGCAGCGTCGCGCTCGCGAACTTCGGGAACGCGGACCTCTTCCTCGAGAAATACCTTCGACGGGCGAGGCATGTGGAGGTCCAGGTCTTGCTCGATTCGGCCGAGGGCGTCGGATTCGTCGAACGGGAATGCAGCGTCCAGCGCCGTCATCAGAAGCTCGTCGAGGAGACCCCGTCACCCGCGGTCCATCGAAGCCTCCGGACCCGCCTGATCGACACCGCGGTCCGCGGACTCCGCGCGATCGGCTACCGCAACGCCGGCACGGTCGAGTTCTTGCTGCACGATGGCCGATTCACGTTCAACGAGGTCAACGCCCGGCTCCAGGTCGAGCACCCGATCACGGAGATGGTCACCGGAGTGGACCTGGTGCGACAGCAGATCCGGATCGCCGCAGGCGAGGGCCTCGAGATCTCGCAATCCGAGCTCAGGCGACATGGTCACGCGATCGAGTGCCGCGTGAACGCGGAAGATCCGATCCGGAACTTCCTCCCGTCTCCCGGTCGCATCGTCGGCTATCGCGAGCCGACCGGGCCGGGCGTCCGCGTGGACAGCGGCGTGGTCGCGGGCTCGTTCGTGCCCCCGTACTATGACCCGCTCATGGCCAAACTGGTCGTCCACGCCTCGAACCGGAAGCAGTCGATCGAGCACACGCGGAAGAGCATCGATGCATTCGAGATTCATGGGGTGCGCACGAACCTGCCGTTCCATCGCGCGCTCCTTCGGACGGCCGAGTTCGTCCGGGGGAATCTGTGGACTACGATGGTCGCGGACCTGCGCATCGCGGCTCGCCTCCGGAGCCGCGGCCCGTGGGAGGAGCGCGTCGCCGCGATTGCGGCAGCCCTCGTCGCGAGCGGCCGGGCGGCGCGCGGACCAACCTTCCCGCTCGAGAGGCCCACCGTCACGCGGTGGTCCTCGGCGGCACGAAGGGAGGGGCTCTCAGGAGGTGGCCATGCGGTTTCGCCTCGACGTCGATGGTGAGCAGCGTGATATCGAGGTCGAGCCGATCGCGGGAGGGTTCATCGTCCGGATCGACGGGGCGTCGTATCGCGCCCGCACGCGGCTTGCGAAGGACTCCGTGGACGTCCGAATCGGGCCGAAGACTCTGCGCCTCCGTCTCCAGGGGAACGAGGCGATCCTCGACGACGGAATCCACCGTGTACGCCTCCTCGAAGTGGCGGGGGAAGGAGCAGAGGTCATCGAGGGCCACCCCGCCGGCCCGGGCGCCATCGTCGACGTGCGCTCCTCGATGCCGGGGCGCGTCGTCCGAGTGGCGGTTGCGCCCGGGAGTGCGGTCCGACGCGGCGAGACGCTCGTAGTCCTGGAAGCGATGAAAATGCAGAACGAGATTCCGGCGCCCGCGGACGGGGTCGTGCGTCGGGTCGCGGTCTCGGAGGGAGAGACCGTTACGGCGGACCGGGTCGTCGCCTCGATCGAGCTTCGGCGACCGTCGGCGTCGTGAGGAGATGCCGCAGGCGCTCTTTCTTCGAGCGCAAGTAGCGGACGTTCGTCGCGGTGGCCCGGACCTCGAGGGGGATGCGTTTCGTCACGCGAACGCCGTACGCGCGGAGCTCTTCGATCTTCGCGGGGTTGTTCGTCATCAACTGGATCGAGCCGACTCCGAGGACCCGCAGTATGCACGCAGCACACTTGTAACTGCGGAGATCCGCAGGAAAACCGAGGGCGCGGTTCGCGTCGACCGTGTCGAGGCCGTGATCCTGGAGGTGGTACGCCGCGACCTTGTTGACGATTCCGATGCCCCGTCCTTCCTGGGCGAGGTAGAGAAGGACGCCTTCGGACGCCCGCCCGAGTCGCTTCAATGCGGCCTCCAGCTGCTCGCCGCAGTCGCATCGCTCCGAACCGAACACATCGCCGGTCACGCACTCGGAGTGGAGGCGCACGAGGACGTCCTGCTTCCCCGCGACCTTCCCCTTCACGAGGGCGACGTGCTCTTCGCCGGTGAACGGGCAGACGAACGCATGGATCCGGAAGTTGCCGTACCGGGTCGGGAGTCGCGCCTCACTTCCGAGCAGAATGTTGTCGCAGAGTTCGCCTTCGAAACGCGCCATGTCCCGCGATTCCGACTATTCCGGCGTATATAAGAATGCAGGTAGGAACCAGCAACGCGGTATGGTTCCCGCCACGGCGCGCTCGCCTTCAATCTGCCAAATGCGCCGCGATGAGCGCGGGGGCCGCCCCGATCGCGGTCGCGGTCTCGAGCGACAGGCCTCGTGCGGTTAGGTCGAAATGATAGCGGCCGAGCGGATACACGTCGCGGTCATCGAGGCCGCGCGGTCCCAATCCGAAGACGAGCAGGATCGAGGTCCCATGTTTCAGAAGCCCGGCCAGGAACGCCGCGGTCGTAGCTTTCTTTGCGTCCGGTCGATTCGTAGTCACGATCGGTTCGCCGAGCTGCGGCGGAAAACCTCGCTTGGGGAATTCAAGCGTCACGAACCGGCCTCCGCGCGCCAACTCCCGGAGATACGTGCCGGCCTCGCCGATGCTCGTCGTCCCGGATACCCAGGCCGCGACGTCCTCCGGGGTGCGGAGGTCCTTCTCGAACGGGAAACCGAACGTCGCCAGGTTCGCGTCGAAGGCGAGGGCGATGGGCGCCGCCCGCGCGATGGCCCGGCGGTGTGCCTCGGCGAAACGCGCGGGATCGTACGAATTGTACAGCCCGATCGTCATTCGGCCGCGAGTCATGCGTGACGACGATACGCGGGACGCTATTTTGAACTAGTGCGCTGTGTTGGACGCGTCGCATGGAGATGCTCTACTACACGATCGACGGCGGCCGCCTCGCCGGCCTTCCAGGCCCGGCGTACATGGAGTGGGACTTCACCCGCCTTCGGAAGATGGGCTACTCGGTCGTCGTCAGCCTCGAATGCGATCGCTTGAACACGCTCGAGATCCAGGACGCGGGGTTCGAGCACAAGAAGATCTGCGTCGAGGATTTCAGCGCGCCGACCCTCGATCAAGTCGACGATTTCGTGGCCTTCGTCGACTCGAAGATTGCGGAAGGCAAGAAGGTGCTCGTCCACTGCTTTGCCGGTCGAGGCCGAACCGGGACCATGCTGGCCGCGTACCTGATCCACCAGGGAATGTCATCCGAGGCCGCGGTCCGCGAAATCCGCGAGCGTGCGGGCAAGGCATACGGCACGCTCCGAGGCGTGATCGAGCCGGATCAAGAAGAATTGTTGCGCTGGTACGAACGCCGGCTCAGCGGTCGATGAGCGCGCGCCTCACTTGAGCTCGATGAGCTCCTCGCCTTCCCACTTGTATCGCTTCTGCTTTCTCTTCTTGGGGACGCCTTTCTGCAACAGATACCCGATGAGGATCGGCAACCCGATCGTCGCGTCGACGAGGCTCTGGGCCATCTTCGCATCCTTGTGGAACTTGCCCCACGATTGGCTTTCCTCGAACGTACACCCGCTGAGGCCGCCCCATTGCGGGACGTCCGTCGTGATCTGCGCAGCGTACATGTGCGGGTTCTCCGGATAACCCATGACCTCCTGGATCACCTCGACCTGCGAGATGTAATTCTTCGGCGTGCCCCCGCCCACGTAGAAAACGCCGGTCCGCGGGGACTTCAGCTTGACCTGCGCGATCTCGTAGTTGTCCTTGATCGAGTCGAGCGCGATCGGCTCCTTGCCTTTCTTCACACGGTCATGGTGGTGCTTCGCGAGCGCGATGCCGATCGACGAATCGTTCAGGGCCGGGACGAAGTACGGGATGCCCTTTCGATAGCATGTCCCGACGAGGCTGTTCGGGTCCTTCGAAGCGATTCGCCCCATGTCCCACAGGATCTCGCGGCTACTGTACGGCCGCGGCTCCAGGGAATCGGCGAGGGCCGCGATCTCGTCGTCGCACTCGCGGAAGAGGGATTCGTCGGCCAAGGTGTCGTACACGCGGTCGAGGAAGTGCTCCCGCAGGACGATGTCGTCCGCGTCCGGGGACGAACGGTAGTGGTGGTACCCGTGCGCCTCATAGAAGTCGTGATACGCGATCGCGCCCGTCGTCACGACGACGTCGACGAGGCCGAACTCCACCATGTCGCGCATCACTTTCTTCAGGCCGCCCGGCGTGAGGGCCCCGGCGCCGCCGAAGAAAACAGTGCACTTCGGGTCGGTCATCATGTTCTCCAGGACGGAGGCGCACATGCCCAAGGTCCGCGCCTGGAATGAGATGTGTTTGTAGCCCTCGACGAGGTCCGCGACCGTCTGCGTCTTCTCGAGGTCGAGGTGTTGGATCGGCACCGATGTCAGGTCCGCTTTCGTGGGCTTCTTCTCCGCCATGCGCGGCGCTATGCGGGCCCCGGCCAAAAGGCTTCGGTCGCGTCACACCTTCTTGCGGCCCTCGACGGCCTCGGCGATCGCGCGGGCCTTCTCTTTCGGCCGCGAGCAAACCGCGTACTCGTCGCCGTCGAAGAACACATCGAGGTCCGGATTCTGCCGCTGGATCTGCTGGATCCGCTGCATGATGTCCTTGAGGGTGATCGACTCGTCGTTCGGATCGATCCGCATGATAATCCGCTTCTCGCTCTCCGTCCCCAAGGCCCGCCCGTCCTCCGGACTCGTCGAGACCGTCAGACTCGTCCGTCCGTATAAATACTATTCCGGACTCGAGACGCACGCGCGCGCCGTCGTTCTCTCGGAGCGCGGAAAGATTGTTCGATGATATTGAGGTGGCTACGATTAAATACCCTCGCGTCGCGTAGCGAGTCCCAACCGGTTCTTCCGGGTCGGTCGTGCTAGCGATGCTCAGGGAGGCACAGGCCCGATGGCGGTGAAACCCGCAGAGGGCACCGTCTCGCAGGTCTGCCGCGTGTGCGGGGGCGAAGTCAATCCGCACGGCGAGTGCGTGGTCTGCGGCACGAAGCAATCGGATCCTCCGAAGACGGAGGACCCCGGGACCGCCGCGTGGCTCAAGGGCGAGTCCTCGGACGGCGGACTGAGTGCATGGATCGGCGCCTCGGTGGCCGGCGGGGACTCGAAGGACGAGGCGCTTCGCAAGTGGCTCGCCGGTGAGGACACCGCGTTCCAAGATTGGATCGGCGTCCCGACGGTGAGCGGCGGAGCGAAGTCCGCGCGGACCCAGGCCGAGCGCGTGTCCGACGACAAGGTCCGGGAGCTACGGACGAAGGCGCTCGAGGTGGACGGCCTCCATGCGGAGCTCGAATCGATGCGCGCCACGTTGAACCGCGAACTCGCGAACTTCCGGCAAGGCAGGTTCGATCCGGTCAAGTACATCGAGGAGACGGCGAACCTCTCGAAACAGCTGCAGACGGAGATCGCAAAGCGACGGGAGCTCGAGCAGGAGATCGAGCATATCAAGAAAGGCTCGATTGCCGTCATCAAGTACGTCAAGACCCAACAGCTCAAGGCCGGCGCCTCGCCGGAGATGAAGAAGCGACTCGATCAGGAGACGAAGGCCCGCCAGGCCCTCGAGGCCGACCTCGGCGAGCAACGATCTGTGAATGAACAGCTTCGCAAGCAACTCGAAACCGGCCTCGGAAAGCTGAAGCCGGACCAGCGGGAGTTGAAGAAGCGGGAGTTGGACCTCGCCGAGCGCGAGGCAGCGTTCAAGTCCAAAGAGGATCGTCTCGCATCGATTCCAACGGGCGAGGGCGGGGCCTCGAGCGAGGAGCTGAAACGCCGGCTCGAAGAGGAACTCCGCGAAATGGCGGAAGACTACCTCGCGAAAGAGGAGGAGTTCAAGAAGCGGATCATCGGGCTCGAAGAGGAGGTCGGGAAGCTCAAGATCGAAGACAAGGTCCGCGCGGAAGCTCGCGCCTTCGAAGGCAAGCCGAAGTCGGAGGTCCAGGCGGCTTTCTCGAGGAAGGAGCAAGAGGTCCTGCACAAAGAGAAGATGGTGCTGCTCCGGGAACAGGAGCTCCAGCGCCTCCAAGCGGACCTGCAAGCCAAGGAGGACGAGATCAAGAAGGTGAAGGAGCCGCTCACTTACAAGGAGGAAGAGCTGCTCCGGCGGGAAGAAGACCTCGTCTACCGCGAAAAAGTCATCCAAGCGGAGCAACGCAAGATGGAGGCGGCGAAGGCCCAAGGCGGCTCCGTCGAGGAATTGGACATGAAGTCGCGCCTCGAGGAACTGAAGGGGCAGATCAACACGAAGGAAGAAGAGGTCCGCACGAAAGAGCGGTACCTGCAGCAGAAGATGGAAGAACTCCGGTTGCGGGAGCAAGGCCTCATCGCGGAGGACATCGAGGCTCGGGAACAGGATCTCCAGGTTGAGGTGAAGCAGCAGAAGGTCAAGCTGGGAATCGCCCGGCTCGACGACCTGCTATTCGGCGGCATCCCGTTCGGGACGAACGCCTCCGTGTACGGCCCCGCGTACGTCGGGAAGGAGGTCCTCGTGAGTTTGTTCATGGCCGAGGGTCTCAAGAAAGGGGTCCCGGTCCTGTGGATCCTCACGGACAAAGGGCCGGCCGAGGTCCGGGAGGAGATGGCGTTCGCCCTTCCCGGATACGAGGAGTACGAGAAGCTCGGGCTGGTCCAATACATCGACACGTATTCGAAGTCGATGGGCATGAGCGCGGAGGCGTCGGATGCGCACACGACCTACATCGACGACCCGACGGACCATCAGGCGATCCTGAAGGCCGTCGACGCTCGGGCCGCGGAGTGGAAGAAGAAGTATCCGACGTACCGTATGGCCTTCCGCAGCGTGTCGACGCTCATCGCCTACCTGGACCCGACGACGACCTTCAAGTTCCTCCAGCCATTCGTCGGTCGGCGGAAGCGGGACAAGGCCGTGGCCTTCTACGTGATCGAGAAGGGGATGCACGAGGAGCAAGAGATTCAGATGCTCGGCTCGCTGATGGACGGGAGCATCGAGTTCAAGGTCGAACAGCTGAAGTCATTCCTGTGTATCAAGGGCATCTGCGACGTGCAGAGCCGCGGCTGGATCCGGTACACGTACACGAAGTCGAGCTTGTCGATCGGCTCGTTCTCGCTGGACCACATCAAGTGAAGGCCACCGGAATTTCGGACCACATCACTTACCGTCCCGTCTTTGCGGAGTTCTTCGCCCGGACGGATTCGATCCGCGAGGCGTACTCCATGGTTCCCAAATCACCGGTCAGGTAGGCCTGGAGCAGGGCGACGGCCTCCTCCGGCATCGCGGAGACCAATTTGACCTCTGGCGGTACGAGGGTGCCGAGTGGACCGTTTGGGAGCACGGACTCTTGCTCGTCGAGGATGTCCTCGATGTGAGGGTTGTCGTACCAGTCCCGCATCGTGCCACCCTCAGCCGAGTCGTGGCCTTGGAGGTACGCGGTGGCCACGCGCGAGAGGCCCGCCTTGCGACACGCCGTCGAGACCCAATGCCGCATGTCCTTCGGTCTCAACGGCGGCAACGCGTACTTCGTACGGAGCCGGAGCCAGTACCGCATGTAGCCGTGGCGCCCGATCCGTCGGTCGGGTTGCACTGTGCCCTTAACGTAGCGGAATGGCAAGATCCAGTTCTCCGGGTGAGGTGCGGGGTGATCCCGTTGCCACTCGACGAGGGCACGCGCTAGGTCCGCGGCAAGACGCACCGCCACAGGAGAGTACGTCTTGAACTCGCCCCGTGCGCCATCTGCAAGGAGGGCCCACAGTTTTCCATCGGGGTCGTACCGCACATCGCTCCACCGAACTCCCGTTGCGTGAGACGGGCGCCAACCCGTCTGTGCGATGAGAAGCCACACGAGCCGCAGGTACGGATCCTTTTCCCGGGCGACTGCGGCGGCCCACTCCTGCACGATGTCGTCTGAAGGCGTCGGCGATCGAGCGGGCTTCGGAAGCCGTCCGAGATCTCGCCGGTTGTTGATGGGCCACGCGAGGCGAAGCCCGTTTTCCCAGACAGACCGGAGCCGGATAAGCTCGTACCGCCAGCACGTCCTAGGCACGCCCTCGAGGTAACGCAGGACGAACTGCTTGCCCTTCGCGGATGCGAGCTGCCGTCGTGTGAGAGCGCAGAGATCGGCGGCTTTCGCGAACCGGCGGAACCCACGAAGGTAGGCCTTCTGGACGGAGCTCTTCAATCGAGCCCGCGTCGCCTCCTGAAAGCGCTCCTCGACTTGGGTTAGGTTCACCGGGGCGTCAGCCTCGGGAATCCGTTCAGGTCGAAGTTTTGTCGAAGGCTCGCTGCCCCCGTCGGGGTTTGGGTCGGCCAGGCCGACTTGACGGGGTTCATGTTTGTTCTCCGGCGGCCAGTTGTCCCCAACCTGTCCGCCGAGGACGGCGTTGGCGGGGGAGTGCTTAAGCGCTTCGCCAGAAACGGGCGGTCTTGGCAGCCTCGAGTCGGGCTGGCCGCTCCCCATAGTCCTGCCCCCTCTCCGCTGAGACGATTTTGGCAAGCCGCCTAAGCGATCCGACGGGGATCTCCCCATTCTGCTCGATCTTCGTCCACGGAGAGGCGTTCACCACCTCCCCTCCCGCGATTCGGAAAGCGGGTGTAAACCGGCGGAGGGTCCTCCAGCGCTCTCGTCCCCCTCCGGAAGGCCTCCCGGGTGTGAAACCCGATTCCGTCTCGTCAGCAGCCATTCTTGTAGGGCCGCGCCGACCGCCTGGGACAACGTGGTGCCCTGATCCCACGCGATCCACGCGTCCTAGGATCGGTCGGTCGAACGGAGAGGCATCGCGGTCGTGGCGGCGCCGGCGGAAAACGTCTTCGCCGTCTCCGCGCTCCGACGCAATGCGATGGCGATTATCCCGGCTGACGCCCTCCGCACGCAGCTCCTGGTCGTCTGCCGGCCGGGTCCGGTCGATCCCGCTGGGAAGCGCCGGCCTTGACCGCGGCGCACTTCTCGTCCTCCGGGCCATGATCCGAAGGTACGATGAGACAGGGAGCCCGAGCGCGACAGCCCGTTCCTCGAGTATGCGCCTCGTTTCTTCGTCCGGCGAGAGGTTCGTTGCGACGAGCATGGTCCCGCAGGATGTGGAACCGGAAGGCAGTGCTTATGTCTTCCCCGCAACAGAGTGACACATGCTACGGAATTCCGTAACAATCAAAGCCTGCACGGCCGATGCGCCCAGCATGCTTTCACCCAAAGAGCGTCTCTTTCTCCGGGGCAAGTTCCCGGCCCGACTGCTGAAGGGATCGTATCCGAGAGTGCTCCGTCATCGCATCATGACCAAAATTGATGCGACCGTCGACGATCTATCTCTGCTCCTGACCCGTCCCTCTTCTATTGCCGCCTTGAGAACGTGGGACGAAGCCCATGCTGCTCGTTGGTACGCCTACGTCCGGCTGCTTGAGTTCCTCGTCGGCTTCAACAAGAAGGACCATCAATTCTACGCCGGCGACACGGACGGCGTTAGCATCGTGGTGTCCGCGGCACTTGCGGCCGTCAGCTCATACGCGGAGAACGTGGAACGGGCGGCGGAGGGCGATGCGGCGGCCCAGGATCGCCTGAATGGGCATCAACCGACCCCCGCCGAGGCGACGAAACTGTCGACGAAATACGCTGATCTAGCCGAAGTTCTCCGGGAGTTCCTCACGTGGTTGTCAGAGGACCGCAGGGGCTATGGCCATATCATGAGCCATGCCGCTGCCGCTGCGGTTGGCAACGGGCTGCCCCCGAGCCTAACCTCGGGTTCTATTCGGTACCGCCGGCGGCGCGAATTGGCGCGCAAGGCTCCTTAGGGTGACCCCAGAGTCTGTCCTTGCCGTGCGGAGTGTCGGGGCGACGATTTCTGCCTCGTTGGGGCGGGCAACAGGATTCGGTGAGGCGGTCGAGAGATACGAAGCGGCCGCCGCGTTGGCTCCCACGGATCACGATCGTGGATCCTTGGACCGTCCCGTGAGATGCCGAGATATCTGGATTCTCGTGCACCGAGAGATGTTCATCGAGCTCGTGCGCCGGATGCTTTCCCTGGACGAACACCTGGATGGAATCGCAATGCCCACCGTGGCTTGGGCCGCCTGAAGGCAGTGTGGCGAGGCTTGTGGGTGGATTGTGTAGGGCATGTCAATGTCGAGGGAGACGACGTCTAGCGAGAAAGATGCTTTATTAG
>WNFH01003707.1_pt1 | contig 10901 bp, 9 predicted proteins | sample 5400411 | NCBI WGS metagenome assembly WNFH01 (sample SAMN13153347, study PRJNA577476) | soil metagenome | isolation source: 200 cm saprolite under Douglas fir tree site 2 hole 3 | place: USA:California | collected 2015-04-18
GAACTCGTGACCCGGTCTCATAAAGGTTTGGAGATTTTGGGCGACCTTTTCGAGTCGCCGGGGATCTCTTTTAATGAGCAAGTATCTAAGCGGGTCAGGACCATCGATCGCGCGGAATTTATGGATAAACTCAACCATCCAAAGATATTCGACGAGCTACAAGCTAAGTATATAGCACTATTAAACGAGTTTATTCTTCCGAGCGGAGCGGTTAACACTGTAGAGACCGGCGACTAGCTGTTTTGAGCTAATTGATTATGCCTTTTATGGAATTCATCGAGATTATAATACTTCAAAACCTTGCCATGAGGACCTAAGGCAGGGGTGAACAATTGTATGAATCTCTCCTTTACTGATTCACTGGGATCAGCCAGATGGAGTTGTTTGAGATATTTTTTCCTAGCTGCACGGGTGCGTACCACTTCCGCCAACAACGATTGAGCCAACAGGTCGGTTTCTGGAAGAGAATAGCCGAGTACAACTAGCGACTTGCACTTTTCCAAATGAAGGCGCGCTGCGCGCCAGAATCTCTTATATGGATTCTTATCAATCCGCTTGTTCCATCCGGGAGCTAAGATCGATATTTTCTCGAACCGCGTCTTTCCATTTCTCGTACTAACAAGATAGGGCTTTGGCTTTAACCTAATCCCGTTTGGATACGACTCCCAATTCAAACTGCCGTGGAGCTTCAATAACGATATTTTGCTTTCTCCACCGTCATAATTCCGGCTAAGTGCTTGATTTCGTGAGCAGAGAGATTCCTCGCTTCGCTCGGAATGAAGATATGAAAGCGCGACTCCTCCTGTCAGCGTAGGCTGACGGTGGAGATCCCTTTTAGGGAAAGAAAAGGAGTCGCGCATGAGAGAGTATATCGCCTTTGACAGCCACAAGCGGTACAGCCTGGTGGAACGAGAAGACGTGGCGACCGGGAAGATCGTGCAGCAGGTCCGGCTGACGCACGCGCCCGGTGCCGTGCGGCGCTTCTTGGCCCGGTGTGCGCCGGGCACGGCGGTGGCGTTGGAAGCCACGGGCAACTGGTACTGGATTGTCGAGGAGATCGAGCAGGCCGGGCTGCAGCCGCGGTTGGTTCATCCGCGCAAAGCCAAGCTGATGATGGGACTGATCAACAAGACCGATAAGCTGGATGTGCACGGGCTCAACCGCCTGCAGCGCAATGGCACGCTGCCGACGGTGTGGATTCCGCCCAGGCCGTTGCGCGACTTGCGCGAGTTAACCCGCACGCGGCTGGTGCTGGTCGAACAGCGCACGCGGCTGAAGAATCGCCTGACGGCCACGCTGGCCAAGTACGGGGTGCCGCCGAGCGAGTACAGCGACGCGTATGGAAAGAGCGCGCGGGCCGAACTGGATGGGCGGATCGAACCGTTGCCCGAGCAGACGCGCTGGGTCTGCAAGCAGTTGCTGGCGCAGATCGATTTTCTGGTTCGGCAGATTCGGCAGCTCGAGCAGCGGCTGGAGGATTTGGTGGAGGTCACGCCGGAGATGGAGCGGCTGATGACGCTGCCAGGGATTGCCGAGATTCTGGCCGCTACCATCGCGCTGGAAATCGGCGACATTGGCCGCTTCCCGGACGCCCCGCATCTGGCCAGCTATGCAGGAACCACCCCGCGGGTGCACGCCAGCGGCGGCCGCGTGCGGTACGGCCGGCTGCGAACGGACGTGAACCGCTATCTGAAGTGGGCGTTTGTGGAGGCCGCCAACTCGGTGGCCGTCAATCACCGGCGCTGTCCGGAGCGGCACGTCAGCCAACTCTATGACCGCCTGCGCCAGCGCAAGGGACACCACAAAGCCATTGGAGCAGTGGCGCGCCATCTGGCCGAGGCGGCCTTTCACGTGCTGCGGCGCCAAGAGGCGTACCGGGATCCGGTTCTGGAAAGGGGTTGTACCAGCGAGGTGTGAGCGCGACTCTGTCATGAGCCTCTGGCTCGCGGAATGAATGCGACGCACCTCCGAATAATTTCATGCCCCCGAGAGGGCGGAGAGATGACTGGGTACAACCCGGACCAGCAACCGAAGTGTCGGTTGACAGAAGCGCTTTCAGAGATGACAGATGTTCACTGCCGATGATCCAGCAGGGAGGGCTACTTCACGGCGCCGACGGTGAAGCCGGCGATGAACCGGTCGAGGAACAGGTTGTAAACGAGCGCGATGGGGAGGCTGGTGATCAGGCAGGCGGCCATCAGCGAGCCCCAGTAATAGACGTCGCCGCGGACGAGGAACGTGGGCACGCCCACGCCCACCATCTGGTGCGCTTCCGGAGCGATAAACGTCAGCGCGTACACGAACTCCTGGGTCACCAGCGTGAACGCAAAGATCACCACCGTCAGGATTCCCGAGACCGAAATCGGGATCACCAATTTCACAAAAGCTCCGAAGCGCGTCAGGCCATCCACCATGGCCGCGTCTTCGAGCTCTTTGGGGATGGATTTGAAGAAGCCCATCAGCAACCAGGTGGAAAACGGAATGGTGAAGCTGGGATAGACGACTACCACCGACCAGATGGTGTCTTGCAGGCCCAGCAGCGAGATCACTCGCGAGAGCGGGATGAACAGCAACGTGGGCGGCACCAAGTAGGTCAGGAAGATGGCAATGCCCAGCCGCTGGCCCCAGTTGCCGGTTAGTCGCGCCAGCGCGTAGGCTGCGGGCAAGGCGAGCAGCAGCGTGATGAACACTACCAGCGCTCCCGCCAGGGTCGTGTTGCCTACCCAGCGGAGATAGAGGGTTTCGCCAAAGAGCAGCCGCAGGTGTTCAAGCGTGGGCCGGGCGTTAAAGATGAAGGGGTTGTTGGTGATGTCGTAGAGGTCGCTAGTCTGCTTGAAGGTGGTAATCAGCATCCAGTAGAACGGGAAGGCCAACACAACCGAAAAGGCCACGATGACGGACCAGTGCCCGAGCATCGCACCCCATCTCCGATTCCCCGCACGCGACATCAGGTGACCTCCGCACGATGCGCGACGCGCAGCATCAGGTAAGCCACAACCACCAGGATCGGCACCAGGAAGAGCGAGATGGCCGCGCCCTCGGCCAGGTCACCGCCCAGAATGCCGGTGAAAAACGCCAGCGACGGCACCACCTGCGTGCTGTCGTACGGCCCGCCACGGGTCAGGATGTACACGACAGTCATGTCGGTAAAAGTGAAGATGATGCCAAACAGCAGGGCGACGTTGAGGATGGGGCGCATCATGGGGATGGTGATGTGAACGAGGGTGCGCCAGAATCCGGCGCCATCCACCGCGGCGGCCTCGGGGATGTCCCGGGGAATGGCGGTGAGTCCGGCCAGCAGGATGACGGTCGAAAAAGGAAGCACGTGCCAGGTGTGGACCAAGATGACGGACATCATGGCCAGCTTGGGTTCGCCCAGCCACTGGGGCGCGTCAAACTGCCGAAATAAATGCATCGCTACCAGCAACCAATTGATCACGCTATAGAGCGAGTCGAGGATCCACTTCCATCCGATGGCGCCCAGCGACACCGGCGCGACCCACGGCAGCATCACCAGGAATCGCACTATGCCGCGGCCTCGGAACTTATCTCGGAGGGCCAGGGCAAGCGTGAAGGCGCCAACGATGACCAGAACCTGCGAGCCGACGGTGAAGATCACGGAGTTGAACAGGGACCGCCGGAACGCCGGGCTGTGCAACACGCTGCGAAAATTCTCCAGCCCGACAAAGTGGTAGCCGACGGTGCCCACCCTGACGTCACCCACGGCGTAGAGGAACGCCATTAGAAAAGGAACGCCAATGATAGCCACCACATACAGTATGGCGGGCAGAAACATCGCTGCGCCGAGCCAACGCCCGCCGGGGCGCCGCACCACCCGCGGCCCTTCCCGGGGCGACGGAGGAGCGGCCGATGCTCCACCGCGCCGCTCGACGCTGTGTTCCGCATGGTTCATTGCCAAGTAATCGCTTTCGGCTGGGTTCGCTTCTCGGACTGGCGGTCGAAGAACCTCAGGCTCTCGCGGGCGACGCCGAAATCATAGACCGACCCGACCTGGAAGGCCTCCGAGACGGCCGCGGGCAGCCGGGAGAGCACTTCCTTCTCCTCGAAGCGGCTGCCCGCAAGCGAGCCGTAGAGGATGCGCTCCGCGCCAAGGAATTCCAGGTAGGCCACCCGGAAGCGCAGCGGGATGCGTGACCCTTCGGGCAAGCGATCGGCGGGGAGGAAGTGCTCTGGCCGGAAGCCTACGATGACGTCGTCGCTCTCAAGCAGATTCATCGGAGGCGAGCCAAGGAAGGTGGCCACAAAGGTGTCGGCCGGGTCGTCGTACACCTCCTTGGGCGTGCCGATCTGGCGGACGAAGCCCTGGTGCAGCACAACGATGCGGTCGCCCATGGCCATGGCTTCGACCTGGTCGTGGGTCACGTAAATCGTGGTTGTGCCGATGCGCTTGTGGAACTGCTCGAGCTCCTCGCGCGCCGAGGCGCGGAGCTTGGCATCGAGGTTCGAGAGCGGCTCGTCGAGCAGGAAGACGGTAGGCTCGCGCACAATGGCCCGGGCGAGCGCCACGCGCTGGCGCTCGCCGCCGGAAAGCTCCCGCGGTTTGCGGTCGAGCAGGCTGCCGATCCCAAGCAGCGAGGAGGCCCACTCCACCTTTTCGCGGTGCAGCTCTTTTTTGATCTTCTGCGCCTTCAGCGGAAAGGCGATGTTGTTATAGACCGAGAGGTGCGGGTAGAGCGCATAACTCTGGAAAACCATGGCGATGCGGCGCTCGCGAGGCGAGAGGTGATTGACGACATTGCCGCCGATCAAGATTTCGCCGGCCGTGGGTTGCTCGAGGCCGGCGATCATGCGCAGCAGGGTGGTTTTGCCGGAACCGGATGGCCCCAGGAAGACGAGAAACTCGCCTTCCTGGGTCACCAAATCAACGTTGTTGACCGCCCCCAGTTGGCCTTGCTTGAAGACTTTCGTCAGACCCCTGGTTTCGACCACCGCCATCAGAGTTCCGGTTAGCCTTCCTTGCGACGCTCAAAGATGCGCTTGATTTCAGTCTCGGCGGCCTTCGCCGCGTCCTCAGGGCTCAGCTCGTCTTTCGCCACCTTGGCGAACATGGTGGGAATCACCCAGGTGTTGAACACCTCGTCGATTCCCGCGGTGGCATAACCCGGATAGCCGATGTTGGTGGCCCAGTCGAGCACGTCGGCGAGCACATTGTACTTCCCTGGCGGATTAGCCTTGGTATCGTTCGCGAGCTGCTGCTTGATGTCCGGAACGGTGCCGGGGAAGCAGGGGAAGTTGTAAAACTCGCTGGCCTTGAAAGCCGTGCCGAAGTTGTCGATGTAATCCACCAGGAACTGCTTAGCGCCATCGATGTTTTCGGCGAACTGCCAGATGACATAGCAATCCATCACGTGTTCGGCGGTAATCCGCCGCGCCGGGCCTTTCGGCGTCCGGCTGAGCATGATCAGCGAGTTGTACTTGGGGTTGTCCTTTTCCGCCTGGCGGGTGATGGAGATAGCGTTGGCCACATAGGAGACCTTTCCGGCCAGCATGGCGCGGTTGTTCGAAGACGGGTCCCAGGTGAACACCTCATCGGTCTCCGACTCCTTGTACAGCGCGCGCATGTACTTCAGGGCCTCGATCGTCTGCTTGGAATTGATTGTGACATTGCCTTCCTCATCCTGCTCGGAGCCGCCATGCGACCACAGGATGCCGCGCATGGCCATGCTGGTATCCAGCTCCTGCGCCAAACCGAGGCCGCAAGGGTTGCCGAATTTGTCGCGGATCTTCTTCGCGCCGGCGCGCAAGTCGTCGTAGGTGTCCGGGCCGTTGGGATAGCCCACTTCGGACCAGAGGTCCTTGCGCCAGTTGCCCGGGTCCGGCACATAGGAGTCTGAGAACGCGAAGTATCTCTTCGTCTTCGGATTGTAGGTGGACTTGTGCCCCAGGGTGATGCCCTTGCCGTGCTTCCGTTCCACCTCCCGGTAGATCTCCGTATGATCAATCGACTGCTTCTCGTATGCCGCGGGAGGAGCGAGAAACATGACCAGATCGTGACCTTTCTTCGCCGAAACTTCCGCGGCGGCTCGCGCCGGAATCTCGTTGAGTGAGATGTGGTCTACGATGACATTGGTGTTGTGCTTCTGGCCCCATTCCTTGGTGAAGACGCCGTCAAACCACTTGTCGTACGCCGGGACAAAGTGGCTCCACTGGAGGATCTTCAGGGTCTTCTGTTGCGCCGCTGCTCGCTCTGGAAAGAGAAAGAAAGGACCGGTTCCGGCTCCGACTGCCAGCGCGCCAGTGCCGGTAAGTTTGATGAACTCCCGCCGCGAAAGTCCTGGCTTGTTCTTCTTCGCCATGTCGTATTCCTCCTTCTTGTAATCTCGTCTAGAGGGCGCATCCTCTTCGCGCCCGAGCCCTGGATAGAGTGGCCCGTTTAGGTGGAATCATCGCCGTGGAGTCAACCTTCCCCTGCCATCCCATGAAAATCCGCCGATAAGGCGCGCAATCTTACACCTGTTCCCGGACCTAAGCCAGCACCGGAGGTCCCCTAAGACCGTCGGCTGCGTCTGATCAACATTGCGCACCAGCAAGGGATCAAGGCCGCTGCTCACGCCTTCTACACCACTTCCCACATCATAAGCAAGTCGGTCAGTGCGCCGCTATCCGTGGAGAGGGAGTGTCCCAGTGGGGGGAACCGAGCGCCTCACTGCGAACCCACGCTGGCCGATTCCAGCCGCGCGCTCGGCGCATTGACCGAGCTGGTTCAGCGGGGAGAATACAGGCTGACGCCGCTTCTACCCTCCCAGGTTCAGTACCAGGATCTTGCGTTCGGTCATCTCCTCGATTGCGTAGCGAGCGCCTTCGCGTCCTAGCCCCGAATCTTTGACTCCCCCATAGGGCATGTGGTCCACGCGGAAGCTGGGCACATCGTTGACAATCACCCCGCCGACTTTCAATTCGTCAAAGGCGTGAAAAACGGCTTTCAGGTCGCGGGTGAAAACGCCCGCTTGCAGGCCGTAAGGCGAATCATTCACCTCCGCAAGCGCTTTCTCGAACGAGTCGTAGGGCTCCACTGTCACGACCGGGCCGAACACCTCAGCGCAGTTGACTTGCATCTTGGCATGCGTTCCCGTCAGGACTGTTGGGTAGTAGATGGTTTGTTGGCGCTTGCCGCCGGTAAGCACCTTTGCGCCGCCAGTGATTGCCTCGTTTACCCAGGACTCGACTCGCTGGACGGCATCCGGGCTAATTAAAGGCCCGATGTCGGTCCCCTCGTCGAGAGGATCACCTAGTTGCAGAGCGCGCACGCGGTCCACGAAGGCTGTCAGGAAGGGGTCCAGCACCGGCCGGTGGACAAAGATCCGCTGCACGGAAATGCAGCTCTGGCCCGAGTAGGAAAATCCGCCGCGCACGCAGCGGTCCGCTGCGGAGTCCAGATCGGCGTCACTGTGGACGATCACGCCAGCGTTGCCACCCAGTTCGAGCAGGACGCGCTTCTTGCCGGCTCGGGTCTTCAGTCGCCAGCCAACATCGCCACTGCCCGTGAAGGTGAGCAGCTTGAAGCGCTCATCGGCGACCAGCCGCTCGGCCAACTGGTTTGAACAGGACACCACATTAACCGCTCCGGCCGGCACACCGGCGTCCAGGGCAATCTCAGCCAGGATCAAAGAACTGATGGGTGTCCTGGGGGAGGGCTTTTGCACCACGGCATTGCCGGCCGCCAGCGCCGGCGCAACCTTGTGCGCGACGAGGTTGAGCGGGAAATTGAAGGGGGTAATCGCCAAGATGGGGCCAATCGGGAATCGCCGGACGATGCCCCAGCGACCTTTGCCGGCAGGCAATAAATCAAGAGCGATGAATTCATGTTCGATACGCTGCGCTTCCTCAGAGGCGTTTCGCAGATTGAAGATGGCGCGTTCCACTTCAGCGCGGCCGGCCTTGCGCGGCTTGCCGGCCTCCAGCGCCAACATGCGGGCCAGCTCTTCCTGTCGAGATTCCACACCCGCGGACATTTTCCGCAAGATTTCGGCGCGACGGTAGGTGGGCAGCGCCGCTAGCTCGGCGAAAGCCGCTTGTGCCAGTTGAATGGCTTCCTCGATATCCTTCTCGGGCGCCCAAAAGGTATTGGCCACGAGCGAATTGTCATACGGGGAGTGTACCTCCAGGAGTTCACCCGAAGTACGGAACTCCCCGCCAATCAAGTTGCCCCATTCCCGCACTTCCATAGACGCAACGCGCTTGTCCATGGTCCCTCCTTACCTATCGAAACTTACACTCGGGATCAGTTATTCCTTGGAGACGCTCTGCGTCGGCTGATCCAGAACCTCATTGTTCGACCCCCCAGTTGGAATCTCCTTGGTGAGCTAGCGGTGTGCGGCGACACCTTTCTTATAGACTCCCAGGTTCGCGATTTCCATGTACGTTTCTGGCTCTTTCACGGGCGTAAAACCGAATTTCTCATACAGCCGAACATCCCACGTGACCACGATCCAGCGGCGCAGCCCTCGGAGGTCTGGATGGCTCAGGATACATTCCATCAGCCATTTCCCAAGCCCTTTCCCCCGATAGCTCTCAAGGATGTAGTCGTCACAAAGATAGGCGAAGGTAGCGCGGTCCGTAATCACTCGCGCGAATCCAACCTGCTGCTGACCGTCATAGACTACAAAGCACAGCGACCCTCGAATGGACCGGGCTACGATTTCCTTCGGTATCGCTTTGGTTTCCCAATACGACTGGGAGAGGAAGGCATGGATGCTATTCACATCCAGCCTGGCAGGATCTGTGCTGATCAAAAATTGTTCCTTGTGGTATTCGTGAATTCCCGGCTGAGGCGTTGCAGTTGCTTGACGAACCATGTTGACCTCCAGCGGGCGTGCCGCCTAATTGTAATACTTCGGAAGCAAGAGATGGCGGCGATCGCCGCATCGGCCCCGCTCTTCCTCTAGCGAAATGCGCCAGCACTGGAAGAATATTTGTGAGGCAGCTTAAGGCAAAGACCTACAATAATTTAGACACAGGGAGAGCGCGCCGTGCATTGTGGCAGATCTCTTGATCATCGCCGCGTCCTCTCCGAGCTACGTGTCATATTCACAGCGCATGTTCGCTTTTGATGGGGTTTCCCACGCCGCCGTCTGCTAAAGTTTTTACAGGGACAAGTATGAGCTTAGGGTTGGTATCGCTATGCAAGTCTCAATCTAGCAGCGAGGCGACTGGTGCAAAAAAGGAGCGGTGTGAAAAAACCTGGGGAAGAGCCACTCTTCCCGATGAAGGCAGTGATAGTAGGATTGGCACTCTTTCTAATATACGCGCGGATTATCTTCTCGTTGGACCCCGAGTGGGTCATGTGGGCTGGGCCGATGGTCCTGGGCGGCGCCCTTTACGTTCCCAACCCCCCTCCTGATCTCAGCTCTTCACCTCAAGAAGTGTTTCAAATGGCTTCATTTATCAGCCTGTTCAGTCTCTTCACCGTTGGGCTCCTCATCGTCCTCAGGGGCGAACCGCGCCTTGGTTGGCTGTCTTGGCTTAAGGCCGCGATTAAGGGCAGACGCAAGGGTCTTGCAAAGGCACAAAACGCCCCGGGGACGACAGGGGTGCTTGACGTTCGAGTCTCGATGCATAGTTGCGCGGATGACAGCCTCGACGCCGAGGGGTGGAAGTGTCCCTATCCACCAGAGGGAGAAGAACGCCTCTCACCGCCCTGAGATGTTCGCGGGGCTTCTTCTTTCCGAGGAAGACATTACCTTTACGGCCATTGCCGAGCTATTAATGCGTTTAGCGTGCCGCGCTTCGTTTCGCCAGGCTGCTAGCGAAACTTTCCGACATGTCCTCCTTACGGCGCGTAGCCGTGCTTGCGCCAGTAGCGCGCCAGCCCATACCAGCACTGCTTGAGCCCCACGTACCGGGCGTAGAGGTCCGCTTCGGGTTCTCCCAGGTGGCGCGCCAGATTTCCGGTGACCTCCTGAGCGAAGCGGTTAGCGCGCTCCGCGTCGTCGCCGCTGTTCTCGAGCGACTTGCGGACGTTATCGCTCCAGGCTTCCAGTCGCTCAGCGAGCTCTCCCAGGTGCTCCTCGACTCCATCCGCGGAGCCAAAGTGCGTCAGGAAAAGCCGCGCGGGGTGTCGCGCCCTGATCTGCTCCAGGCTCTTCTCCCAAGACTCCAGGTCGATATCGGGCGGAGGAGTGACGGGCGAAACGTATCCCCGGTTGGCGATTCGTATGCCGCCCGTATCACCGACGAAGGCAATCCCGTTGGCTGCGTCGAAGTAGCTCACATGATGCCAGGCATGACCCGGCGTGTACACCACCTCCAGAGTGCGGCCTCCGACGCGTATCCGCTCGCTACCGGACAGAGCTTGCACGTTGCCCGCAGGCACGGGCAGGATCTCTCCCCAGAGCAAATTCATCTTTGCCCCGTACAGCCGGGTAGCGCTCTCGATCAACCGCGCCGGATCAATCAAGTGCGGCGCCCCTCGCTCATGGACCCAGACGCGAATCCGGGGATTCTCTCGCACGAGTGTACCGGTGGCGCCAGCGTGATCGAGGTGAATGTGGGTAAGCACCAGGTGATCCACATCCGCAATGGAAAGTCCACGTTGCCCGAGCTTCGCGCGGAGCATGTCCAGAGCCGATGCCGGGCCGGGATCCACCAGCGCCGTGCCCCCTTCACCCTCGAGCAGGCAGGAAGCGATCATCTGCAGTTGCCCCAGATACTCCAGGTCGATCTGCGTTGTGTTTGGAGCTACGTTTTCCAATGGTGAGAGGGTCCTCTTCGGCTCTACTGCACTCATGGCACCGGTCCTACGCTCGGCGGTCGATGGGGACGTAGGATCGCTTGTCGTGGCCCAGATAGATCTGCCGCGGGCGCGCGATCTTCTGCTCCGGATCCAGCAGCATCTCTTCCCACTGCGCGATCCACCCCGACGTCCGCGGAATGGCGAACAG
>WNFH01003710.1_pt1 | contig 10899 bp, 15 predicted proteins | sample 5400411 | NCBI WGS metagenome assembly WNFH01 (sample SAMN13153347, study PRJNA577476) | soil metagenome | isolation source: 200 cm saprolite under Douglas fir tree site 2 hole 3 | place: USA:California | collected 2015-04-18
GTAGCTGTGATTGTTCAGCCGCTACCAATGGGGTGCCGTCCGAAACCGGCACCCCAACCAGGGACCCAAACTACTCCTAATTGCTTACATCATTTCTTATGCGGCACGCGCATATTGTTCTGGCCTAAGTTCAAATTGTTCTTGGCATTCTGCTGAGCAAAAATAGTACGTCTCGCTTGCATACTGAGATTTGAAGTCAGCAGTCTCCTCGTCAACTTCCACATCGCAAATCGGGTCTTTGGCCATGACAGTCCCTCCTAAATTCTTTTTACATGGACGGTGACGCATCGATCTTTTCCACGTGAATCAAATTCTTAGCCTTGTCTAGCGTTGCCGTTATCTTGACATCTTTTCCCTTGTATTTCCGGGCTTTCTTTTGACTGTCCAGTAGGTACTGCTGATTGCCGGCTTTCAAAACGTAAGAGTCTCCATTTTGGACAATCGCTCCCATATAAACTCTTACATCCGGCCGATCTGACTGCTGCTTGGCTTCCGATGTCGGAAAGGTTGGCGGAGTAGCCGGGGCACGGGTTGCCGGAGCTTGCGCCGTGGGATCTATCGGTTGGGAAGGCCGATTTTGCGCGAACAGATTGGGCAGCAAAACAGCCAGCAGAGCCAGAGAGCGTAGGGCGCCCAGGTGTGTCTTCATAGGTTTGTTCCTCCAGGGACGAGGCTTCGGTTTAGCAGAGAAATCTCTTGCACGGCTCGGGGGCCCTCCTTGCAATTGCCGGAGCCAGATTCGATTAAGCAGCCATCGCGTATTGGCTGTCGGCATGGTCCAGCAAAGCCATCATTTCGTCGAGCGTGGGGATGTCGAATTCTGCGAGCGGGCTGACCAGGTTCAGCCTCTTACGCACAGATCTGGATGGATTAAACAGCTTTAATCGGATGTCGTGATCGCGCGCCCATCGCTGGAGGAATACAAGCATTCCCAGACCGCCGCCTTCGATGGCGCGCACCTCCGAAAGCTCAATCACAACAGTGTGAGCATCGCTTTGTGACGTCACAACGTCGCGTAATTTGAAAGCCGATTCGCTCCGCACAATTCTTCCTTCGCATTCCGCGATGGCGAGATCGCCAATGTTTTCAACATTTAGCTTCAACATGGCTCCTCTAATCTGCCTCTCCTTAGAGCACGAACCGTACCATCCGCTTATTCTTTTTAGGATGCGATGTTGCGCACCTCTCGGGTCGCGGCACCGGAAGTTCTTGCCATAACAGCGAGAAAATCTGCCCTACCAGAAACGCTGTACTGCAAATTGCCGAGCTTTCCTGCGTAGCGCTTAAGACGAACGAGCCGCTCGCCCTACGTATCCTTCATCGTGAGAAACAGTTGAAAACAAAAGATCATTGAAGCGATCATGTCCATATCCGTTCAGCAGGCCATCAGGCTGGCACGTAGGGGCCATGTTCGCTTTTGAACAGGTTGAAGCTTTGTTGCGGCGCAGTCGAACTGGGCAATTGCGGCTGGTTGTAATCCCCGCTTCCCCGTCTGCCAACAGACGGCTGCCCTCAAGCTCTTTCTTCTCGCTGGATTTCAATCTTGATCCAGTCTGCTCTGGCGTGGGGGCCTAGCAAATTCAGGGCACGCCCCTTCACATCCTGAGAGGCCGAAACACCATCTAAATATTTGGAGCGCTCACCGGATATTCAGCCTCGCCGGTTCGGGCTACTCGTAGACGTGAAGTGCATCCCAGCCATTACGCCGGGCCCCCCCGTTTTGGATGCGGAAACGTTCCAACGACTTTTGGCCGCGGCTCACATACTGCAGGAGTGCAATGATCGCGGCGGACAGAAATTTAAGGTGGGCTACCCGGGTCTCTCTGATGGCACAATTGCCCAGAATGCTCCGGTTCAGATTGCGCCGTTGACGCCGCAGGCCGCGGAAGTTCCCGTTCCCAATCGGCCGCAGGAACAGTTGATTGTCCAGGCTGGCGTTGAGCCACTCAGGCCCCAGAGTGATGGCTTCATACCGCTCGAGACGACCCGTCAGTTTTCAATTCTTGCAGCCCAGTTGGAAGATCTGAATCATCGAGTCCGGAGAGATTCCGAGTGGCCCCGGTTGCCCGTCGCGCTGGAAACGGAAGTACCGGGATATGAGGTTAACGCTGACCAGGTGGGAGTTCCGTTCGAACAGCCAAAGTCGGGAGCGACGCAGCTCGTACCACTGGGTGATGTTCCGAGTAGAAGGAGCTATTTGCCTCATAGAATCGTCCGCAGGGGAATCTCTCAAGGCAAGGAATTTTTCTGGACGACCGCCACGACGTTCGCGGTAGCTGCAGTTTTGTTTCTGCTACTAGGCGCGTCAATTTATCCTCTCTCACCATTCCCTGGCGGCGTGTCGCCGTCCTCCGAAGTGGTTCCGCAGCAAACGCCGTTCCACAGAACAATCGCCACGGAATCATCGCCTACAAAATCCGCTGAACCGCTCGTACTATCAGACCAGCCGCCGGCACGCGCAGCAAATTCTGGCTCGTCCGAGAAGAGAGTTGTGAAATCAAATTCTCGCCATTCCACTTTCGGCAACGACGCACATCTCGTTGCGGAAGAAAATGCACGGGTCGTATCGGAAATAGAAAACCGGATTCGTGCCGATCGCAGGCTACAGATGACGCGAGTCCAGGTGCGGGTGAGCAACGGCATAGTTACCCTCTTTGGGGATGTCGGCAGCGATGCTGAACGCGTGGCTGCCGCACAAGACGCTGCCCGCATTGGAGGTATCGAGGCTCTGATTAACAATCTACAAGTGATCACGAAGCCTCAAGGCCCGACCGGTACCTTGCAGAAACCGTCGGCATCGGTTGCCCCGATCTTAGGAGGGCCCGTGGCCGAGAGTTCAAAAGCTGAGGCCATTAGTAGTAGCACGTCGCGCGGCACCATGGCTCATCCCACGGACTCGAAGGTCCTTGGCGTGAGTTCCAACTCGTCGCCTGTCTCTACTTCGGCAACTCCCTTCAGTGAGCCTGAGCAAATCACTCTGCCCTACGGCACAGTGCTGGCAGTGCGTCTGACGGAAACATTGAGTTCGGATCTTAACCAGCCGGGCGATACTTTTCTCGCAAGCCTTGCTTCCCCCCTTGTGGTCGGCGACAGAGTCATAGTCCCAGAAGGAGCCAGCATAAAGGGAAAGATTGTTGACGCACGAAACGCCAAGCGCTTCAGGGGCAAGTCCGCCCTCGTAGTCGAAGTGACTCATCTAACCTACAACGGGAGAACCTATGAGTTGCGTAGCAGCCAATATTCAAAGCAGGGTGCATCGCGAAATGCGTATGCAGCGGCCGCCATTACCGGAGGGGCAGGCGTGGGCGCTATTATCGGCACCGTTCTTGGCCGGGGCAAGGGAGCTGCTATCGGAGCCGCGCTCGGGGCGGCAGCAGGCACAGGCGTCCAAGCCGTGACCAAACCAGCGTCGGTCGAGCTTTCTGCTGAGTCCGTCCTGAGCCTTCAACTCGAAACCCCGCTCAAGGTCATACGTTCGTCCACTTTGCAACGAGTTCAAAGTGCAGGTCCCGATTTCTCGCAGGATTCTTTATCATCAGATGATCGACCCGTCTTAAAACACCGTGCCGGGAGTCCATCACCAGACACAAACACGAATACCCCTGGAGCAAGCCCAACCTCAAATAAGGGCTCTCAGCAGGCCGCGCCGCCACGACACAATTAAGTTCGCGAGCGGGCGCTGCAGAGGATGTCGGCCGAGAGAGCTGAGTTTGATGGGAGTGCCATCCTCGAGCGCGAACGCCGGAACCAGCGCAGTGCCCTGAGGTGTTGATTGGGCGAAGCTGAGCAGTGGAAACAAGAACAACGGTGGAGCACACTCGTTCAGTGGGCCGCGAGATCGTTGCGGAGTTAAGGAATGAAGGGCACGTTGAGGAAGAGCTGCGCGGTACGATCCGGTTTACACCGCGGGGCTACAGAGCGTGCCAGAACGATCCTCCGCCCTACTCCTACGGAAAATGAACGAAGGCACACGTAGCCGTTACCTTCGTTACTGCCCTATGTCTCACAGACGTTTACATACGGCTGCAGACAGCGCACTTGAGCAGAGACAATTCCTTACGCAGCATTCTGTCTGAGTACCTCACGAGCCGCCTCGACCAGCATCGACATCTCAGTCTTCGACACCACGACGGAAATGCCAACGGAACCCGCCTCATTCAGCGTCAACACATCGCTGTGCCCGCTGAGGAGCACTATGGGAACGCTTGGCATGATGCGTCTTATGGCACGGGTCGCGTCCATTCCATTCATGACAGGGCATTGATAAATCCATAACTATCATTTACTGCACGCTGCAATGTCGGCTGGTTGCGCGTACGTCTGCTCACTGATCGGGCCATCGCCGCCAAGACTCAGAGCGAACTGGACGCGATTCTGCCAGAACTGAAAGCCGCTATCAGAGATCACATACGCTATCTACGGGCCATCGCGGTTAAGACAATTCCCGAGGCGTTCGGGAGGCAGAGCAAAGCAGCCTAACTAGAGGCGTTGTTTGTCCGTGCGATTCCCACACTATTTCGTAGGGGTGCTCACGCATGAAGGACGTTTACGCAGTTTTGAGACAGAAAGAGATTGAACAGTCGAGGCTGCAAAAAGCGCATTACGCAATCAATATGTGCTTGGCTATAGTCCAAGGAACCTCGAGCGAAACGGGAAATGGCGCAAGATAAAGGTCAAGCTGAGGCTGTCAAAGAGGTTACCTCCTCTCCATTTCTATGCGAAGAGCGGGTATTATGCGCCATCGGAGTAGCTGGCAGCCGTGCGGGTTCGGTGGCCCCACGGCCTTGCGGTCATCAACCAATTGTCTGGCCGGACGTCGTGCCTTTGGCGTTGAGTGGCATCAAAAGCCCCTTACGACTTTGTCCGTATCCGTCATACCGGTCAGTATGATGATGTGAGTGTAGGATGTTGGAAACTCGCAGCGTATACGACCACAAAGTTCAATTCCGGTGATATCCGGCATCATCCAATCTGTAATCACCAGCGGAGCCTGATGTCGGGTTGAAAAATGGGCGAGTTTCTGGCTCAGCCTATGCGGAGGGTCATCATGGATCAAAGAATCGACGCGGGAGGCTGTGCTCATGGAGCACGGACGCTTGGTAGCACGCAGCAACGATCATTTAGCGAGCAGCTGTGCCCGTCGGTGTGCCAAACCAGGTAGACCGGGCGTTCCCGCATGCTTCTCCAGTCAAATACCTGCACCGCATTTTGCATGACGTCGACTTCCACCAGAGAGCCGAGAGGAATCAAGTCCCCGCTGGTGTCATCCTTCAGCCCGACGACAGCGTAGCGGTAACGTCTGGGATCGAAGCGTTTGCGGAGAGCGGGCGGCAAAGCCGCCAGTTCCTGCGGATTCAATCTGAGCAGGCTGGGAAGAATCACCGCTAGGAATCCCAGGTGCGCCTACGCGGCTTGGCTGACATTCTCGGAGTGCTTCAACTTAACGTGTGTGCGAAACGCTTTATAGATCATTTCATTGGTTTCTTGTTGCGTATTCTGTTTATCGGCCACGGTCTTTTCGACACAGATGATCTCATAGCACTCAGAGCACTTGCCGAAGAGATGACTGGCGCGATCCATTTCCTCCTTTGGTCCAAGCCAAGATACGTCTATCAGTTTAGGTGTTGCCATCGCTGCCTCCCTTTCCACCCTTCTACTTGGCGCGTTTACCCTTCGCCCAGCGTGCCTAGGCTTCCTGTCCTGGGTGTCTTATCTGACCGCGACTATGATCAGGATGACCACGGCAACAGCCACAATGATAATGATCAGATCGCGATTGCTCAGCCTGCCTGCCGCGAGATCCGCCTGTGCCTTCCGCGTCCGCGAAGCTAGCTGTGCCAATTCATTATCGTCCAGCGTGGAGACCGCATTCTTTATCTGCTCCGGGTTCATGTGTGCGGATTTCAGAGCAGTTTGCGCCTTCTCCGACGAAAAGAATTGCTGAACTTCATCCAGGTTGTGCTGCCTTGTCGTAGAAGCCTTAATCACCGCCTGCTGAAGCTCAGAGGGGCTCACCACATGGGTAGCCCCTTCCGCCCCTAGATTCTGGGGAAGCGCGAAAATAGCGGTGAGAAGAAAAGCTACCGCCACTCGGGATGACTGCTTCAGATCGAAATGCATCGCTTCAACCTCCGATAAACGTTTGGCCGCAGAGCCTGTGAAAATACCATGCGGCGAAGCTTCGATGCGGAGGTGGTTCCGGGGTTTGCCCTATCATTCGAGATGTGTAGAAAAGTCAATTCGGCTCACCGCAAAGATGCTTCATCTGCTTCGATAAGAGTAGGGTGGTGGATCATTCTGGAACGCTCTGTAGCCGCCAGGAGTAAGCCGGATGGTGCCGCGCACCTCCTCCTCGACGTGCCCTTCATTTCTTAACTCCGCAACAATCTCGCGTGCCAAAGCAGAATCAACCGTTTGCTTTGATAAGCTCAAAAAGTGCCTTGGATCTTCCACCACTCCAGACGTCGGATCCGGGTCTGCCCGCATGAACGGGAAAGTGAATAGACTATCATTGCATTAACAAGATAAGGTTCCAGATCCGGGGGCCCCCTGCTTGAGGTGTCGTTCAGCATGTTGATTCAATAACTTGCAGCCATCCTGTTTGCAAGATTCTTTTGAGGTTCGGGCCGGGTCAAATGCATGCTCATTCATGAAGCACAAGTTGTTTGAGATAGGCTTGCCCAACCCCTTGCGCTATGCGAGACAGGTCCACGAAACTTTGCTTTACTTTATTTGTCGGTTATCACATCATTGTTAAACCAGTTTTCGCCCGTTCCCGCATGTTTTCCGAATGGAAAGGTGGGGATGATGGATACTGACCTTTCGCGTCTGCAACCTATCTCAAAACACAATCGGGTGGGCTACGCCGCCGTCACGGCTGTTGTTGCGATCCTTCCGAAAAAGAAGGCGATGGTATGTTAGCCACTCTGCAGCGACGTCTACTCCTAATCCTCACTATCGGGTTGTTCCTTACCCTCTGTGTGGTTGCGTACACCTGCCGTGCCGCCCTAGGTTATGACAGACTGAACGATCAGATTCAGAGAACCCACGAAGTGAAGGAAGAGTTGAGTGCCGTTCTTCGCCTTGTGGTCGATGCGGAAACAGGCCAGCGCGGATACCTAATCACGGATGATCCAGTCTATTTGGAACCGTACCAAGCAGCGACCTCTGAGATCGACGGCCGCCTGGCTCGACTTGATAGTCTGACGAAAAACAGTGCCTCTCAGCAGCAGAGATTGCAAGACCTTCGACGGATCGAACGAGAAGAGCTCGCCGTTCTGCAACAAACCATTCAATTAGACAAAGAAGGCCGAGACCTGGAAGCGGGCCAGATTGTGATGTCCGGCGTTGGCAAACAGCGAATGGATGAGCTTCGCCATGTCGTAGCCGAAATGGAGAAAGAGGAAGATCGGCTGCTTGCGGTACGGGCGACCCTTGCCAACCGCGGCCAGTGGGCCACGGTGCTCGCCTCCTTGGCAATCGCTGTCTTGTCCATTGTCGTTTATGTATTGGTTCTGCGGGTGATGAGAGTCGCCGCAAGAAGCAAAGAACAGGCTCGCACAGCAGTGGAAAGACGGCTTCTCGCAGAAGAACAACTTCGCTCCGAGTCAGAAGCAGTTCGTGAGCGGGAGCGAGCCGAAGCGAAGTTCCGAGGATTGCTGGAGGCGGCGCCGGACGCCATGGTGGTGGTAAGTCCCGTAGGCAAGATCGTCCTGGCCAATGCCCAGGTGGAGAAGCTGTTCGGTTATCGACGGGAGGAGTTACTGGGCCAAGAAATTGAGATCCTGGTGCCAGAGCGTTTCCGTCGAATACATCCTGGACATCGAACCGGTTTTTTCGGCGAACCGCGAGTGCGCTCGATGGGTGCGGGTCTGGAACTATTTGGTCTGCACAGGAATGGCCAAGAATTTCCGGTTGAGATTAGCCTCAGTCCGTTGCTGACGGACGACGGCACGTTGGTCACGAGTGCGATCCGTGATATCACCGAGAGGAAAAGGGCAGAAGAGAGTTTACGTCTCCTTTCTGGCCAACTGTTGCACCTGCAAGATCAGGAAAGGCGGCGGATCGCGCGCGAGTTGCACGACAGCGCTGGCCAGATACTTGCCGCTTTAGGTATGAACTTGTCGTTAGTGGAGTCAGAAAACGGCAACATCGCTCCCCGTGCTGCCAAGGCAATCGAGGAGAGTATCGGTCTCGTGCAGGAATTGTCGCGCGAACTGCGCACTATCTCTCATTTACTGCATCCGCCGTTGCTCGATGAAGTTGGCCTCGTCTCGGGTCTTCGTTCTTATCTGGAGGGATTTACAGAACGCAGCAAAATCAAAGTCGATTTGGAGCTGCCAGAGGATTTAGGGCGTCTCCCGCAGGATTTGGAAACCGCGATCTTCCGGATCGTTCAGGAGTGTCTCACAAACATTCACCGTCACTCGGAAAGCCCGGTCGCCAGAATCCGTATTACTCGTTCTGACAGCGAGGTCAGCCTGGAAGTGGAGGACAGCGGCAAGGGCATACCGCTAGAAAAGCGGGAAGCCATGGAATCGGGGGGCACGCCGGGAGTTGGAATCAGGGGAATGCGGGAGAGACTCCGCCAGTTTGGCGGAAGTTTGGAAATCAATTCTACTGACAGGGGAACGGTTGTGATAGCCCGGCTACCAGTTGCCAGCGCTTCTTTGGTTGCTGCTTGAAGGGAGATTTGTGAAAGATCACAAAGAAGAATGGTTAGAGCTGTGCGAACGGGCATCGGTGGAGCAGGACCGTGAGAAACTGTACCAGCTTGTTCACCGCATCAATGAGCTGTTGGAAGCCAAAGACAGGCGCTTGCAGCAGCCGAGCAATGTGAAGCCACGTTTCAGAGATGGCGGTATTTTTCAGATTGCCTATGATGAAATGTTGCTTACCACCAGGGCAGAGTTGTTGAAGAATCGCGGGTACGAGGTCAGTTCTGCACTTGGCAACAATGATGCGCAGCGTGTTCTCGCTAATGGCGAAACCTACGGTTTCTTCATAGTCGGACATGCAGCAGCGAAAGAAACGAGAGAAGAAATGGTGCGGTGGTTGAAGACAAACTTTCCGGACACAAAGATCCTGGCCCTAAATCCGCCACACCAGACGAATCTATCTGAGGCAGATTACAATCTCGTCTTGAACGGCCCAGAAGAGTGGCTCTCGATAGTTGCAAACGCAACTGAGCGGCCCCGGAATTTTTAATCCAGTGGAAGAGTGAGTTTCAGGCAAAATCGAAGTACCGGTGAGTAATTCTCATTGTTGATGCATCGCTCCATTGGGTTCTGTGATCGGTTCCGTGTGGTGCGTAGCTTGCACAAATACCCAGCCCAGGATGACCGCCAAAAGGCAGAGCACGGCATATAGCATTGGCGCGCTGCCGTGTTGAACGCTTAGGCATACTGTTCGTCATCTGCAGCTCAGGCCGGAAACTACGTCAACAAAGCGGCTTCGATGGCGATTTGAGAAAAGCGGCAGAGCTCCGCTAGAACCAAGCTGAATGAAATATGGTGCGCCCTTGGTGTGAGTTCAGACCTCCGAAGCAAACGGTCTCGGCTCACACCTAGCACCCCGGGCTGCTAGAGGATGGAACATAGTTCCACTCTCTGCCAGGTGCGGTCCAAATTTTGGTGAGAACCTAGGCTATCGCGGCAAGCGGTTGGATGTGCCCGAGCTGAGTCAAGAGTGTGTATTGATCGTAGTAGCACCCCCCCGACACGACCCGTCCCTGTTTGTCGAGTTGACAAACCTCGCAGAACGGCAGTGATATCCGACGACCAGAAGGCGGGAGCGAACCCAACGGCCCCGTCGTTTGTGCCTTCGACAGTGAACTGCGTGACTATGACGTCTCCCGCATCAATGTACTTGGGATTAGTGATTTTTCCATCCGAGAAGGCCATCGCCCATCCTTCCGTCCATCAAGTTGTGATCCTCTCCAGCGACTTCGAACTTGATCCAGCTTGAATGGATCTGCTCAATCTTTCCGGAGGTCAGCTTCCGCGAGTTCGTCCATAGACCGGACATGGATAGCAGATACGCCCATTGTCCTGCAAGGCCGATGTGAGCCGCCTCCTTTCGGCGCAGGAACAAAAAACTCGTCACCAATTCGTCACCAAAAATAGGGCGTTTTCGAGGTGTTTTGAGGTAGATGTATGCGGAAAAGCAAGACAAGCAAAGGGTTTTAGGTCGTTGACCTCAAAATTGACACGGTAGAGGTCTGGGGTTCGAGTCCCCAGGTGCCTACCATTCTTTCCATTAAGTTAGAGAGAATCCCGAAAATTCTCTAGCCCGTGATTCGGTGGACCTGGTGGAAATTGTGTCGCGTGCGGGCACGCGTGTCAACGCGTGTCAACGCGTTGACGGCCTGCACAAGTGGGCATATGATGCGCGCACATGGCCTCTCCTTTCATCGGGGCTCGCGTTTCCCACTATCGCATATCGGAAAAACTTGGCGGCGGCGGCATGGGTGTGGTCTACCGCGCTGAAGACACCAAGTTGGAGCGCAACGTCGCCCTGACGTTTCTGCCAGCAGAATACGCGCGCGATCGCCAAGCGATTGAGCGCTTTCAACGGGAAGCGCGGTCCGCCTCGGCCTTGAACCACCCGAAGATCTGCATCATTCACGAGATCGACGAGTTCGATGGACAGCACTTCATCGCCATGGAGTTGCTTGAAGGGCAGACGCTGAAGCACCGCATTGAGCGCGGGCCGATGAAGCTAGAGCATTTTGCTGGAGATCGGGATCCAGATCGCCGAAGCCCTGGAGGCCGCCCACGCGCGCAGCATCGTCCATCGCGACATCAAGCCGGCGAATATTTTACTGACGCAGCGCGGACAGGTCAAGGTACTGGATTTCGGCCTGGCCAAACTTACCCAGCAGAAGCGGGTGGGAGAAAC
>WNFH01003711.1_pt1 | contig 10898 bp, 9 predicted proteins | sample 5400411 | NCBI WGS metagenome assembly WNFH01 (sample SAMN13153347, study PRJNA577476) | soil metagenome | isolation source: 200 cm saprolite under Douglas fir tree site 2 hole 3 | place: USA:California | collected 2015-04-18
CCCGCTGCGGCGCAAGGAGCAGGCCGACGCGCTCGAGCGCGCGGCCGGCCTGGTCAAGACCGGCGGCCGCATCGCCTACATCACCTGCTCGGTGCTCTCCGAGGAGAACGGCGACCAGCTCCGCGCGTTCATCGTCCGCCATCCGGAATTCGCGATCGTGCCGCCGGCCGAGGCCGCGAACGCGCTCGGCGAACGAGCCTATCTCTTCCGCCGCGCGGTGCTGATGTCGGAGGAGGGGCTGCTGATGACCCCGCGCCGCACGGACACCGACGGGTTCTTCGTCTCGGTCCTGCTCCGGCGCGGCTGAGCCGGTGCCGCATCGGTGTCTTTACCGTTCGTTTACCAATGCCGTTCATCCAATGGTTGCCAGCCGATTCAGAGGCTCGGATGCATACTTTTCGTTTACTCCCTCGGCTCCGCATCGGGGCCAAGCTCGGCGTTTGCGTGGGCATCGGCGTCGCGCTGGTCGCGGGCCTGATCGTCAACGAGCAGATCACCAGCAATTCCATCGAGCGCCTGACGGCGGCCGCCGACCGGCAACAGGCGATCGTGATCGACAGCGTCACGACCGAAGGCGTGCTGCGGCGCGTGGAGATCGTCGGCCGCGACCTGCGGATGGCACGAACGCGCAACGAGGTCGACGGGCTCTTGGGCGAGCTCGAGCAAATCGCCGCCGAAGTGCGCGGCCGGTTGTCCGCCCTCGAAGCCAAGGCGGTCAATCCCGCCAACCGGGATCGCTTCAGGCACCTGGAGGAGCTGTTCGCGGACTACGTCGCCGCGCTCGAGCGGATCGGCCGCAGGCAGACCGAGATTCTTTCGCAATTCGGAGAGCTCGACCAGCTCGAATCGAAATGGGCGCGCGGCATCAATCTGGTCGTCAACTCGGCGCCGTTTTCCAATCAGCCGAGCTACAAGGACATCGAGGCTTTCATCAACGAGGCAGCCTCCTCGTTCAAGGATGCGCGCACGGCGGCGTGGCGGTACTTGCTGCTGCACGAGGCGTCGCAAATCCGGCGCATCTCGTCGGCCACGGATCAGGCCATCCAGCAGCTCAACTTCGCGCGCGCCGCCGCGACCGACAGGGCGGTGGTGGACGGCATCGACGCGTTGCGCGGCATCGTCCCCGAATACACGGCGGGTCTGAGAGAAGCGACCGACACCATCGACCTGCAGAATTCGATCCAGAACGAACGGGCGAGCCCGGCGGAGGTCGGATCGAGGAAATTGCTGAGCGAGGCCATCGAGATCGCCAACGCGAGCAGCGATGCCGCGACCGCCGAAGCGGCGGCCGGGGTGGCGAAGGCAAGCCGAATTCGCATCGGGATCGGCGCGATCGTGGGTCTCGTCCTGGTCGGCGCGGCCGCGTTCGCGTCGCTGGCGATCGGCAAGCCCATTCGCAAGATCGGCGAGGTTCTCATGGCGCTCGCCAACGGCGACAAGGCGGTCGAGATTCCCTATGCCGAGCGCAGCGACGAGGTAGGCGATACCGCCCGCGCCGCCAGGGCCTTCAAGGACAACCTCATGCGCGTGGAGCGCCTCGAGGCCGAGCAGAAGGAGGCCGAGCAGCGCTCGGCGATCGAGCGCAACGGCACGATGCACACGCTCGCCAACGAGTTCGAGCGCGCGATCGGCGGCATCGCGGGCACGGTCTCCGCCGCCTCCGCTCGGCTCGAGGAGGCCGCCGGCACCCTGACGCAGACCGCGGAACGAACCGAGCAGCTTTCCGGCCTAGTCGCAACCGCCTCCGATGACGCCTCCAACAACGTGCGCTCGGTCGCTTCCGCGGCCGAGGAGCTTGCCGCCTCGGTGACCGAGGTCGGCCGCCAGGTGCACGAGAGCAGCCAGATCGCGCGCGATGCCGTGGCCCAGGCGGCCACGACCGACGCTCGCATCAACGAGCTGTTCCAGGCCTCGCAGCGGATCGGCGACGTGATCAAGGTCATCACCGCGATCGCCGAGCAGACCAACCTGCTGGCGCTCAATGCCACGATCGAGGCCGCGCGCGCGGGCGGAGCGGGCAAGGGCTTTGCCGTCGTCGCCCAGGAGGTCAAGGCCCTGGCGGCCCAGACGGCCAAGGCCACCAACGACATTGCCACGCAGATTTCCGCGATGCAGGCGGCGACCCTCGATTCGGTGGCGGCGATCAAGGAGATCGGCGGCACCATCGATCAGGTCGCCGAGATCGCAACCGCGATGGCGGCGGCGGTCGAGGAGCAGGGCGGGGCGATCCAGGAGATCGCGCGCAACGTCCAGGAAGCCGCCAATGGCACCGGCCAGGTGGCGGCCAACATCGTGGACGTCAACCGCGGGGCCTCGGCCACCGGTCTCGCTTCGACCCAGGTGCTGGCTTCGGCGAAGTCGCTGTCGAGCGACAGCAATCGCCTGCAGGCGGAAGTTCGCAAATTCGTCGAGCTGGTGCGGACGACCTGAGGCGGCCGATCCCGGCCCAACCTGTGGTGAACGCCGGCCCGCGGCCTTGACCGCGGGCGCCGAGCGCCGCACATAGCTCGAAATGACCGTCCTCGATTCCTCCCTGGTTCGCGGCGCCGGCCCGGCCCGGCTTGCCGGGCACGACAAGATTCTCATCGTCGATCTCGGCTCGCAGGTCACCCAGCTGATCGCGCGGCGGGTGCGCGAGGAGAAGGTCTATTGCGAGATCGTGCCGTTCCAGAAGGCGGAGGAGGCCTTCGCGGCGATGCGGCCGAAGGGGGTGATCCTGTCCGGGGGACCCGCCTCGGTGCTGGACGACGGGGCGCCGCTGGCGCCGGCGGCGATCTACCGGGCCGGCGTCCCCGTGCTCGGCATCTGCTACGGCGAGCAGGCGATGGCGCAACAGCTCGGCGGCATGGTCGAGGCCGGGCACCACCGCGAGTTCGGCCGGGCCGAGGTGCTGGTGACCGAGGACTCCCCGCTGTTCGACGGGGTCTGGCGCAAGGGTGAGCGCTATCCGGTCTGGATGAGCCACGGCGACCGGGTGACCCGGCTGCCCGCGGGCTTCCGCGTGGTCGGCACCTCGGCGAACGCGCCGATCGCCATGATCGCCGACGAGGAGCGCCGGTTCTACGCCACCCAATTCCACCTCGAGGTGGTGCATACGCCCCATGGCGCCGCGCTCATTCGCAACTTCGTCCGCAAGATCGCCGGCTGCAAGGGCGACTGGACCATGCGCGCTTTCAAGCAGGAGGCGATCGAGAAAATCCGCGCGCAGGTCGGCAACGGCCGCGTGATCTGCGGGCTCTCCGGCGGGGTCGATTCCGCGGTCGCCGCGGTGCTGATCCACGAGGCGGTCGGCGATCACCTCACCTGCGTCTTTGTCGACCACGGCCTGCTGCGGCTCGCCGAGGCCGAGAAGGTGGTGGCGCTGTTTCGCGACAGCTACAACATCCCCCTCGTTCACGTTGAGGCCGAAGGACTTTTCCTCGCTGCGCTCGAAGGCGTCACCGACCCCGAGCAAAAGCGCAAGACGATCGGCAAGCTCTTCATCGATGTCTTTGAAGCGGAGGCAAAAAAGCTCGGCGGCGCCGAGTTCCTGGCGCAGGGCACGCTCTATCCCGACGTGATCGAGAGCGTCTCGTTCACCGGCGGGCCGTCGGTGACGATCAAGTCGCACCACAATGTCGGCGGGCTGCCCGAGCGCATGAACATGACGCTGGTCGAGCCGCTGCGCGAGCTGTTCAAGGACGAGGTGCGCGCGCTCGGGCGCGAGCTCGGCTTGCCGCAGGCCTTCGTCGGCCGGCATCCGTTTCCGGGACCGGGGCTCGCCATCCGCTGCCCCGGCGAGATCACCCGCGAGAAGCTCGACATCCTGCGGCGCGCCGACGACATCTATATCGAGGAGATCCGCCGCGCCGGCCTCTATGACGACATCTGGCAGGCGTTCGCGGTGCTGCTGCCGGTGCGCACCGTCGGAGTGATGGGAGACTACCGGACCTACGATTACGTCGTCGGCCTGCGCGCAGTGACCTCGACCGACGGCATGACCGCCGACTTCTATCCCTTCGACATGAAGTTCATCGGCCACGTGGCGACCCGCATCGTCAACGAGGTCAAGGGCGTCAACCGCGTGGTCTACGACGTGACCTCGAAGCCGCCCGGCACGATCGAGTGGGAGTGAAGCGGCGTCTCATTTGATCGGCAATCACGCCGCCAGCTTGAGCCGCAGCTCCACGCGCCCGAACGTCACCACGGGCCGCAGTTTGCGCCCCTCGCTTTTTTCCAGCCGCACGAGACCATAGCGCTCCATCGTACGCAGGGTTCGTGACAAGTTGCTCTTGGCGCGGCCGCTCGCCGCCGCCAAGGCGTCGATCGAGTCCGGCCGTTTCTCCGCTATCATCGCGAGCAATGCGCAGTTCTTTTCGGACAGCACCTTGGCAAAGCTCTCGAGCGATGTGAACCACACATCCGGATCGTCCGGCGCACGCCGTCTGCGACCGGCGACCACGTCACGCATGTACTGAAAGACCGCCGACCGCGGGGCGATCCCGACCTTGAGCGTTCTGTTCCTCATTCGACCTGCTCCTTCCGGAGAATGGCTTCGACTTCGTCCAGAAACCGCCGCCAACCTCGACCCGCAGTCCGTCGAGACCGAGCAGACGTTCAAGACCGGAATCATCGGCCATTGTCAAAAGATATCATGAAGTGATAACATTGAGAAGAGGTGCGCTGTGCGGTAATGCATTCAGACCAGTTGCGTGATGGTCTCGCACTCTTGATCGGAAACGAAGATGGAAATTTCTCTTACCGGTCGTTCAGCTATCGTCACCGGCGGTAGCAAGGGGATCGGGTTCGCCATCGCGACCCGCTTTGCCGCCTCGGGCGCCGACGTCGCCATCGTGGCGCGCGGTCGCGAGGCGCTCGATGCCGCCGTCAAAGTCATCGGCGCGGGCGGCCGGCGTGTCGTCGGCCTGCAGGGCGACGTTGCCGTCGCCGACGACATCAAGCGCGTCTACGACGGGGCGATGCGCGCGCTCGGCAAGATCGACATCGTCGTCAACAATGCCGGCACCTCCAACACCGGCGCGTTCGAAGCCCTCACGGACGAGAGGCTGCAGCAGGACCTCGATCAGAAGCTGTTCGCCGCGGTCCGGCTCACCCGGCTGGTCTGGCCGCAGCTGAAGGAGCGGCGATGGGGCCGGATCATCAACGTCCTCAATATCGGCGCCAAGGCGCCGCGCCCCGGCAGCGCGCCGACCTCGATCACGCGCGCCGCCGGCATGGCGCTGACCAAGGTGCTCGCCGGCGAAGGCGCGCCCCATAACGTGCTGGTCAACGCGCTCTTGGTCGGGTTCATCGAAGCCGACCAGCACGTGCAGGCGGCGGCGCGGGCAGGCATCCCATATGCGGATTATATCGCTGTGCGCGCCAAGGAGATTCCGCTCGGCCGCATCGGCAAGGCCGAGGAATTCGCCAATCTCGCCTGCTTCCTTGCCTCCGACGCCGGCTCCTACGTCACCGGAACCGCGATCAATGTCGACGGCGGTCGCTCGCCGGTGGTTTAGTTGATCCTCAGGTCGAGCGCCTTGATGACCGGCGACCAGCGCGCGATCTCGCGGTCGATCACCGCCCGGAACTCGGCCGGCGAGTTGCCGACCGGCTCCATCAACTGAGTGGCGAGCCTCTCGCGCGCATCGGGCGTCTTGATTGCTTCCGCCACCTCGTCGTGGATCCTTGCGATGACGGCGTCGGGAATCCTCGCGGGCGCGATCAGTCCCATCCAGGCATCCGCCTCCACGTCGATCCCGGCCTCTTTCAGGGTCGGAATATCCGGCAGCAGCGTCGAGCGGGCCGCTGTGGACACCGCCAGAACCTTCACCTTGCCGGTGGCGAGCTGCGGCGTCACCGAGATCGCCGGCAGGCAGGCCATCTGCACGTCGCCGCGGATGACCGCGGTCATCGCCTGCGGCGAACCGGGATAAGGGACATGCACCAGCTTGGTGCCGCTCTTGAGCGCGATCGCCTCCATGGCGAGATGGGACAGCGAGCCGTTGCCGATCGAGCCGAAATTGTACTTGCCGGGATCGCGCTTGAGCAGCGCGACCAGCGCGGCGACGTTGTCGGCGCCGAGATCGGTGTTGACGACGAGCGCGCTCGGCTGGGTGATCAACTGCGTGATCGGCGCGAGGTCCTTCGCCGGGGCATAGGGAAGCTTCGAGAACAGCAAGGTGTTGATGGCGAGCGGACCGCCGATCGAGACCCCGATCGTGGTGCCGTCGGGCTCGGCCTTGGCGACCGCATCGGTACCGAGATTGCCGCTGGCGCCCGGCTTGTTCTCGATCACGAAGGTCTGGCCAAGCTTCTGCTGCAGCCGGTCGGCGATCAGCCGCGCCACCATGTCCGGCGTCGAGCCGGGAGCGAACGGCACGACGATCTTGACGGTCTTCGTCGGCCAGTCCTGCGCGGCCGCCGAAGCGGAAGCGAGCAACAACAAAGCCAAGGCCATGCCGAAGGTTTGTCTCATGGAACTCTCATGCGCCGGTCGGTGCCATTCATCGGTCGAAGCCGACGGTCCAGTAATCACCGGTGGCGCGATCATCGCAAGCTCGGAGTCCAAGGGCACGCAACGACGACCGGGTTGCCTCGCGACCGGCCATGATCTCCTCCGGCTGCGTAACGCGGGCCGAGGCGGCTGGCAGGCGGTCTGAAGCGCATTCAGTTTCGACGGAAATTGAATGCGCTCCAATTTTGCGTGGTCGCATTTTCGGACGGAAAACCGGTTCCCACTTTTCCTGAAAATGCTCTAGGGTCCCGAGACCATGTCGGCACAAGACGAGATCAAGCGGCTGACCGCGCCCGACATTCGCGCCCGCAAGGGCGGCGAGCCGATCGTCTGCCTCACCTCCTATCACGCCCATACCGCGCGCCTGCTCGACCGGCACTGCGATCTCATCCTGGTCGGCGACTCGCTCGGCATGGTCATGCACGGCCTCGAAACCACCGTCCCGGTCACCCTCGACATGATGATCCTGCAGGGGCGGGCAGTGATGCGCGGCTCGAAGCGCGCCCTGGTCGTGGTCGACATGCCGTTCGGCTCCTACGAGGCTTCGAAGGAGCAGGCGTTCATGTCGGCCGCGCGGGTCATGAAGGAGACCGGCTGCGGCGCGATCAAGCTCGAGGGCGGCCGCCGCATGGCGGAGACCATCGCCTTCCTGGTCGAGCGCGGCGTGCCGGTGATGGGGCATATCGGCCTGACGCCGCAGTCGATCAACGCCATCGGCTCGTTCCGGGCGCAGGGTCGCGATCAGGCCGACTGGGGGCCGATCGAGGACGATGCCCGCGCGGTGGCGGAAGCCGGCGCCTTCTCCGCGGTGATCGAGGCGGTGGCCGAGCCGCTTGCCCGCCGCATCACCGGCGCGGTCGCGATCCCGACCATCGGCATCGGCGGCAGCGTCGCTTGCGACGGCCAGATCCTTGTGCTCGAGGACATGCTCGGCCTCTCGCCGCGGGTGCCGAAATTCGTCCGCCGCTATGGCGAGCTCGCCGGCTCGATCGAGACCGCGGTCGCCGCCTATGCGGCCGATGTCCGCGCCCGCGCCTTCCCCGGCCCGGAACACGTCTATCCGCTCCGCACGAAGACAAAGTAGGCGCTTTCTCAATGGGTTGCCCGTGCGGCCCGATGCGGCTTTGCCTTGCCTGTGCCACATCGATAGGGTAACCCGCGAGCGCGTGCAGGCGACGTGCGCAAGGGGCGTCAGATTGGCGGGATAGGTTTCGTGGCCGACATCTTCCATGAAGTCGACGAGGAAGTCCGGCGAGAGCAGCTCAAGAAGCTGTGGAACCGCTACAGCAATCACGTCGTGGCGGCGGCCGTCCTCGTGGTCGTCGCGGTCGGCGCCTGGCGCGGCTATGAATGGTGGGAGGCGAAGAAGGCGGCCGAGACCGGTGCCGCCTTCGAGGCCGCGAGCGCCCTCGGCGAGGCCGGCAAGCACGCCGACGCCGAGGCGGCGTTCGCCAAGATCGCCGCCGACGGCACCTCCGGCTATCGCAGTCTCGCGCGCCTGCGGGAGGCGGCCGAGCTTGCCCGCGGCGATGCCAAGGCCGCGGTCGCGGCCTACGACGGGATCGCGGCCGAGGGGTCGGTCGGACCGGTGCTGCAGGATCTCGCGGCGTTGCGGGCGGGCGCGCTCCTCCTCGATGCCGGCTCCTTCGACGAGGCGCGGCGGCGGCTCGAGCCGCTTGCCGGCAATGATCGCACCTTCCGCCATAGCGTGCGCGAATTTTTGGTGCTCGCCGCCACGCGCGCCGGCGATATGACCGCGGCCAAGCGCTGGTTCGATCTGATCATGACCGACGCGCAGACGCCGTCCGGAACCCGCTCCCGCGTCGAGATGCTGATGGCGCTGGGCGCAACCGAAAGCAAGGGTTGAGAGGCGTAGCATGATCCGCATCACACGCATCGCGCTTACCGTCTCGGTGCTGTCGCTCGGCGTCGGGTTGGCCGGCTGCGAATCGTTCGATCCGACCAGCGTTTTCGATTCGGACTTTTTCAGCACCAAGAAGAAGTTGCAGGGCGAGCGTCACCCGGTTTTCCCGGAAGGAACTCCGGGCGTGCAGCAGGGGGTCCCGCCCGAGCTGGTCAAGGGCTATCAGCCTGCCGAGCAGGCGGAACCTTCGGCGCAGCAGGCCCAGTCGGCAGAACCCAAGCCGGAGGCCAAGCCGAAACCCAAGCCGAAACCGAAAGTCGCGGCCAAGCCGAAGCCTGAGCCGGCCGCCGCTCAGCCGTCGCAGGCCGAGCAAACCCCGTGGCCCGATCCGCCGCGACAGCCGACCGCCGGCGGGTGGTCGGGCTCGGCGCAGCCGTCGGGCCAGGTGGCGTGGCCCGAGCCGCCGACGCCGCGCTGACCGCGTCGTTGCGCTTGATCCGCAGCTGCCGCTAGAGCGCATTCAGCTTTAGCGGGAAGCTGAATGCGCTCTAGCTTTTTTGCGTGGTCGCATTTTCGGACGGAAAACCGGTTCCCACTTTTCCTGAAAATGCTCTAAAGCGGCATCCACCACGAACTGTTCACGCCATGGGATGGACGGTCGCCATCGTCGGACGGCCGAATGTCGGCAAGTCGACGCTGTTCAATCGCCTGGTCGGCAGGCGCCTCGCGCTGGTCGACGATCGTCCCGGCGTCACCCGCGACCGGCGCGAAGGCCGAGCGCGGCTCGGCGATCTCGACTTCACGGTCATCGACACCGCCGGCCTCGAAGAGGCCGCGCCGGAGAGCCTGAGCGGCCGCATGCAGGAGCAGACCGGCGCGGCAATCGCCGCCGCCGACGCGGTGCTGTTCCTGATCGACGCGCGCGCGGGCGCGACCCCCGTCGACCGCGCCTTTGCCGATCTCGTGCGCCGATCGGGCAAGCCCGCGATCGTGGTCGCCAACAAGAGCGAAGGCGCAGCGGGCGAGAGCGGCGCACTCGAAGCCTACGAGCTCGGCCTCGGCGAGCCGGTTGTGATCTCGGCCGAGCACGGCGAGGGGCTCGCCGATCTCTATGCCGCGTTATGCGCCGCGCTGCCCGACGCGACCGCGGCCGCCGCCGATGCGGCTCCGCCGCATGCCGGCAGCGCGGCCGAAGGCGACGAAGCGGCGGGCGCGCAACGGCCGATCCGCATCGCGGTGGTCGGCCGTCCGAATTCCGGCAAGTCGACGCTGGTCAATCGGCTGCTCGGCGAGGAGCGGCTGCTGACCGGACCCGAGGCCGGCATCACTCGCGACGCCATCGCCGTCGACGTCGCCTGGCAGGGCCGGCCCTTGCGCGTTCACGATACCGCCGGATTGCGCCGCCGCTCGCGCATCGAGGAGAAGCTCGAGAAGCTCTCGGTCGCCGATGCGCTCAATGCGGTGCGCTTTGCCGAGGTGGTGGTGCTGCTGATGGACGCGCAGAACCCGTTCGAGGAGCAGGACCTTCGCATCGCCGATCTGATCGAGCGCGAGGGCCGCGCGCTGGTGATCGGCATGAACAAGTGGGACCTCCTCGAGCGCCGGCCCGGGGCGATCAAGGAACTGCGCGCACAGACCGATCACTGGCTGCCGCAGGTCAGAGGCGCGCCGGTCGTCGCCCTATCGGGGCTTGCCGGGGAGGGGATCGATCGCCTGATGCAGGCCGTGCTCGATGCCCATGCGGTATGGAACCGGCGCGCGCCCACGAGCGCGCTCAATCGCTGGCTCGCCGAGGTCGCCGCCTCCCATCCGCCGCCGGCGGTCGCGGGCCGGCGCATCCGGCTCGACTATGTCACCCAGCCCAAGAGCCGGCCGCCGACCTTCGTGCTGTTCCTGAGCCGCGCCGACGCGGTGCCCGATGCCTATCGGCGCTATCTCGTCAACAGCCTGCGCGCGGCCTTCGATCTGCCGGGCACGCCGATCCGCCTCACGCTGCGCGAGAAGAAGAATCCGTATGCGCGACGCGGCAAGCGGTCATGATCGGCCGTCGCCGGCGTGAGGCGACTCAATCGCCCTTGATGTTCGCCGCTTTGGCGATCGGCCACCACTTCTCGATCTCGGCCCTGTGGTAGGCGCCGAGCGCCTCCGGCGTCTGCTGATCGCGCGATGGAATGTCCTGGCCCTGCTCGGCGAAGCGCTGCCGCACCGCCGGATCGGCCAAGGTATCCACGACCGCGCCGTTGAGCTTGTCGACGATGCTCCTGGCGGTCCCCTTCGGCGCCCAGAGCGCCTGCCAGAAGGAAAAATGAAAACCCGGCAATCCCGCCTCGTCGACCGTCGGGATGTCCGGCGCCGAGGCGAGGCGGCGCTCGGCGGCCACCGCGTAGGCCTTGATGGTGCCGGCGCGCACCTGCGGCAGGGAATTGGTCGGGGTGTCGATCATGAAGTCGATCTGCCCCGCCACCAAGTCCTGCAGCGCCGGCCCGGTGCCGCGGTAGGGCACGAACTGGACGCGTGTGCCGATCTCCTTCTGGAAGA
>WNFH01003714.1_pt1 | contig 10897 bp, 7 predicted proteins | sample 5400411 | NCBI WGS metagenome assembly WNFH01 (sample SAMN13153347, study PRJNA577476) | soil metagenome | isolation source: 200 cm saprolite under Douglas fir tree site 2 hole 3 | place: USA:California | collected 2015-04-18
TGCTTCATGCGCTCAGCCTTGATTTGGCAGCAAATGGAAGCTGCCGGCATTCAGGACATTCAAGGAGTATGGTGCCACGAAGCGGGCGGCGCGCGCCTCCTGACTATTGTCTCGATCAAGCAGCGTTACGCGGGACACGCGCGTCAGGCGGGAATGGTTGCCGCTTACTGTCACGCCGGCGGCTATCTGGGTCGTTACGTGATCGTAGTTGATGACGACATCGATGTGACGAATACCAACGATGTGCTGTGGGCGCTCACCACGCGCTCTAATCCGGAAATCGATTTAGAAATTATCCGTCGCAGTTGGAGTGGCCCACTCGATCCGATCATCCCCAAAGGACAGAAGGGCCATAGCTCGCGCGCGGTGATCGATGCGTGCCGGCCTTACGAATGGATGAGCGACTTTCCGCCGGTCGCCGAGTCCAGTCCCGAAGTCCGTCACGCGGCAGAAGAAAAGTGGGGCAAAATCCTTGATGAGTAGAAAGTTTGTGTGGAACCAAATTTGGAATTGCTAATCAGCTCATGATCGAACCGCAGAGGCAGCTGAGGTTTGCGCAGAGGGCGCAGAGGAAAGAATCTCCTTCGCGTTCCTCCGCGAAATCCTCGGCGCCCTCGGCGGTTAAGTCCGTTCTGTTACCGTTATAGGAGAACAGATGATCGCCAGATTGATCTACGTGAGAGTCGCACCCGATCAAATAAATGAAGCTATCGAAGATTGGAAGAAGGTTTGCGCTCCGATCATGATTTCTCAGCCCGGCTGTTTGTCCGAGGAGTTGCTGGCATGTAACGAAGAGCCAAACGAGTTCATCTCTTTATCGAATTGGGAAAGCATGGAAGCGATCCAAGCCTATCGCACGAGTGAAGGACACGAGCGTGTCAAACATGGGACCCGAGGAATCAAAGCTGACGTTACCGTCAAGACGTACACAGTCATGGGCAGCTGAAAAGAAGTTGGGAACCGTGCTAAAGCATTTCGGATTACTTTGAGGGATCGGAACGAGTGTTCGGGGTTCTATGGTTGAACAGGTGGAAAGACTAGTGCCGGAAGCGAAGCTTGCAGCAGAAGACGTGGTCAAGCAAGCGGAAGCAGCTTCCGAGCGAGGCCTTAGTTCCCGGTTTGCTAGCTTCGGCCTGTTGTTGGCCATGGTGGTTCCAGTGGTGCTGTGGTTTGCTCCGCTGCACCTTGATCGTCCGGCGCAAAAGGCGATCGCCGTTTCATCTTTTATGATCATAGCCTGGATCACGCACGCGCTCGACCATGCAGTCACCGGGCTGATCGGCTGCTATCTATTCTGGGCCCTCGGGGTGGCAAAGGTTGAAACTGCTTTCGGCGGATTTTCGAACGGCACGCCTTGGTTTCTGTTTGGGGCGGTCCTTTTCGGGACGATGGCGACCAAGTCGGGACTGGGACGGCGTTTGGCGCACCTCGTTATGCGACGTGTGGGCACGACTTATACGAGGCTTTTGCTGGGGCTGATCATCTCAGACTTTCTGTTGACGTTTCCAATACCCTCAGGAATTGCAAGGGTAGTGATCATGGCGGCTGTAGCCATCGGGTTGATTGAGGCTTCGGGGCTGGGGCGCGGCAGCAATGTCGGCCGTGGATTGTTCATCATCCTCACGTACACAGCGAACATTTTCGACAAGATGATCATCGCCGGCGCCGCAGCCATCACAGCGCAGGGGCTCATCGCTCAAGTGGGGCACGTTGAGGTGCTCTGGAGCCGCTGGTTATGGGCATTTCTGCCAATCACGGGACTAACTATCCTGGTAGCCTGGCGCCTAACGCTCTGGTTCTATCCCCCCGAAAAGGAAGCGCTGGCCAACAAAGCCGAAGTCCTCCAGGAAGAGTTGCGCAAGATGGGTCCGTGGAGCGCTCTGGAAAAGAAGACGGCTATTTTAATGTCTATTGCGATCGCTTTGTGGATGACGGATAAGCTGCATCACATCTCGCCGGCAATTATCGCTTTGGGCATCGCTCTCGCGGCAACGCTCCCGTTTGTGCGGGTGCTGGATGTCGAGGATCTTAAGAAGGTTAACTACCTGCCGGTCTTCTTTGTGGCCGCGGCCGTCAGCATGAGTCAGGTGCTCGTCTCCACGAAGGCCCTCGACGTACTGACCAAGGTTATGTTCGGCTGGATGGAACCGTTGCTCGGCAACATCTACACCTCAACGTTTGTTCTGTACTGGAGCGCATTCGTCTATCACATCTTCCTAGGAGACGAAGTTTCGATGCTGAGTTCGTCGATCCCACCTCTGATGGGCTATTCACTTTCGCACGGGTTGTCTCCGCTGGTAGTGGGGATGATTTGGACGTTCGGGTCCGGTGCAAAAATCTTTGTCTACCAATCCGCGGTCCTGGTAGTCGGCTACTCTTATGGTTATTTCAACAGTCGCGACATGCTGCGCATCGGCGCCATCCTGAGCGTTGTGGAGTTCATTTTCCTGCTCCTGCTGGCGCCCCTCTACTGGCCTTTAATCGGGGTGCATTGATGCAAAGGAAGTCATGAAATGTTTGATGGAGTTTTAGTAACCGTATTGGCTTTGGGTTTTGTGCTAGGTCTGAAGCACGCGCTTGATCCGGATCACGTGGTCGCGGTCTCAACGATCGTTGGCGAATCCAACAGCGTGAAAAGATCATCGCTCGTCGGTACCTTCTGGGGCCTGGGCCATACGATGTCGCTTTTATTGGTAGGGATCGTCGTTATCGCGCTCAAAGTTCAGATCTCTGATCGCGCCGCGCTGTGGATGGAGTTCGCCGTAGCCTTGATGCTGATTCTGCTCGGATTGAAGGCGATGATTAAGCCTCTGCGTGGTTGGAAAGTTCACATCCATCGTCATAGCCATGACGGCAGCAGTCACATACACTTGCACCTGCACCGTCCAGGCGAGGAGCATGCGCATCGCCACCGGCACGTGATCGGCTTTGGCGCGCGGCCATTCTTCGTCGGCATGGTACACGGGATGGCCGGGAGCGCGGCGCTGATGATCCTGGTGCTGGCGACGATTCCTTCCGCGCTGGCCGGTCTGCTTTACATAGCGGTGTTTGGTCTTGGCTCGGTTGGCGGCATGCTGATCATGAGTAGCCTGATTAGCCTGCCGTTTGTCTTAACGAGAAAACGATTCCGTTTGCTCAGCGAAGGACTGCAAGTCGCTGTTGGTTTGTTCAGTCTCAGTTTCGGGCTATTCCTGGCGTGGCAATACGGTTTTCGCGAACACCTGATTCTTTAGCTTCGGTCATATATGAAATATGGCGATCGCAGTCAGCGTAGCGGACGATTTGGAAATAGCCCAGCAGTTCACTGCTGGGAAGAAAGGCAATGATGATGGAGTCAGTCCGCAAGCGGACGACTGAAGTTCACGCAAAGCGTGAGTCTGTTTTACGGAATTTTCAGCCGCGCGTTTCACGGGCTGGTTGGTCTGTGCGACGAATACCCAGCACTGAAGTGCCGCGCTACTTTCAAACGTCCGCTCCGCGGACTGCGATTTTTCTTTTGACAATATCGATCGGGACTGGGAAAGGCCGGGAACGACTAGGTCGAATGCAGTTGTTGGTAAGACAAACCCGAAAGGCAGCTTTGCCCCTTCTTACAACGATGGTCTGCGCGCTAAATATTTTCGGGCAGCACTCGACAGGCTCGCTGCGAGGACAAGTACTGGATCAACGCGGCGCCTTGATCGTAGGCGCGAGCGTAAAACTGACTGATGCCAACGGTGTGACGAAGACCGTAACCACTGACCGCGAAGGCGACTACCTGATCTCGAATCTGGCGCCTGGAAAATACAGCGTTAGTTGCAGCGCGTCCGGCTTTGCCGCTTATGAAGGCGCCGATTTGCCGATCGTCGGCGGACGCACTGCGCGCCTGGACATCAGGCTGAGCGTAACGTTGCAAAAACAGGAAGTAACAGTTGGATCGGAAAGAAATTTGAGCACTGAACCCGAGAACAACCGTAGCGCACTCGTGCTGCGCGGCGCAGAGATCGAGGGCCTGCCTGACGATTCACAAGAGATCGCCGACATGCTGCAAGCGTTGGCCGGCCCATCCGCGGGACCTGACGGCGGCCAGATTTTCATAGATGGATTTACTGATGGACGCTTGCCGCCGAAGGAATCTATTCGCGAAATCCGCGTGAACCAAAATCCCTTCTCTTCTGAATACGACCGGCTCGGCTTCGGCCGGATTGAGATACTGACGAAGCCTGGCACCAGCAAGCTGCGCGGCCAGGCGTTCTTCAATTTCAATAATCAAATCTTCAACACGCGCAATCCATTCGTGGCCACGCGCGCGCCTTACCAGTCGCTACTATACGGAGGCAGCCTGAGCGGTCCACTGGTCGCCAGGAAAGCCTCTTACTTTTTAGACTTTGAGCGTCGGGATATTAATGATAACGCGATCGTCAGCGCGACTGTCCTCGATTCAAACCTGCGGGTTACTCCCTTTGGTCAAGCTGTGATAGCGCCCCGGCGCCGCACGACGTTCAGCCCGCGCTTTGATTATCAGTTGAATTCGAAGAACACGATCATGGCGCGCTATACGTTCTTGCGTTCGACTTTTCAGAACGCTGGCGTGGGCAACTTCTCGCTTTTGTCACGCGCTTACAATTCGTCAAGCACAGAGCAGACTGTTCAAGTATCAGAGACAGCGGTGCTCAACGAGAAGACGGTTAACGAGACTCGCTTTCAGTATATCCGTCGCCGAGCCAGGCAGGCTGAGTCTAATTCCATGCCGGCCATTAATGTTCTCGATTCATTTATCGGTGGCGGCGCGGAGATTGGTTTAGGGTTCAATGATGAAGACCGCTACGAATTTCAGAACTACACTTCAATCGCTCGAGGTCATCACGCCATAAAAATCGGCGCGCGCCTGCGCGGAGTGCGCATTAACGACGTATCGCCATTCAACTTTGGCGGCACGTTTACCTTCGGTGGCGGAGCGGCGCCGCAACTTGACGCCAATAATCAGATCGTTCGCGACGCTAACGGTCAGCCGATTCTGCAACAAATCACCAGTATCGAGCGCTATCGCCGTACCCTGTTCTTTCAGCCGCAAGGCTTCACGCCCGCGCAAGTGCGCACGTTCGGTGGCGGACCGACTCAGTTCTCAATTAACAGCGGTAATCCAAGAGCCGCGATCAGTCAGATCGATTTCGGTCCCTTCATTCAGGACGACTGGCGCGTGCGTCAGGATTTATTGCTGAGTTTCGGACTGCGTTACGAAACGCAGAACAACATCAGCAGCAAATTCAACTTTGCGCCGCGCATAGCTTTCGCCTGGGCGCCCGTTATTGGAAATCAGCAGCGCCAGCAGAAGACGATTTTTCGCGGCGGCTTTGGTGTCTTCTACGATCGTTTTCTGGAAACCCTGACACTGCAAGCCCACCGCTTTGATGGGGTAACTGAGCAACAGTTCATCCTCAACGATCCCGATTTTGTTATTCCTGATCCGGCCGTCTTGGGTTTTTCGGCGCCCAGCGCTCAAACACTCGCGGCTCTTGCCAGCCCGCATACGAGGATGCGCGTAGCTCAAAATCTACAGTCGCCATATACGATCCAATCGGCTATTGGCTTTGAGCGGCAACTGCCGTTGAAGACGACGCTCTCCGTCACATTTACGAACTCACGGGCGCTGCATCTGCTGCGTTCGCGCAACGTCAACGCGCCGCTGCCGGGAACATTCGTTCGTGGAGTACCGGCGAGCGGCGTGCGCCCGCTTGGCAATATCGGAAACATTTACGAATACGAGTCGAGTGGCCGGCTTAACCAAAATCAGTTGATTGTGACTGCTACAAATCGCTTCGGCCGCAACCGGCTGAATCTGTTTGCAACTTATGTTCTGAATCGCGCAAAGAGCGACACCGATGGCTTCAACACCTTTCCGGCAAACACCTACGATCTGAGCACGGAGTATGGACGCGCGGCCATTGACGTGCGTCATCGCGCGATTATTGGTGGCCTGGTGCGCATCTTCTGGGGCCTGACCATGAGTCCGCTGATCACCGCCCGTTCAGGCCTGCCGTTCAATATCACAACCGGACGCGACACGAACGGCGACACGCGCTTTACCGAGCGGCCCGCCTTCGCGACCGACCTAACTAAGCCGGGCGTGATCGTGACGCGCTTTGGTGCCTTTGATCCGAATCCGGCGGCCGGCCAACCGCCGGTTCCGCGCAACTCTGGAACTGGTCCAGGCTTCTTTGACATACATCTGCGCTTGACGAAGGTGCTTGGCTTCGGTGAAAAGCGTGGCCGTTCAGCTTCAGCCCCGCCACCTGACGGGCGATCGGCCGCGGCCCAACGAAGTGATCGCTCCGAGGGTGGCAGCCGAAGCAGTCCAGAGCGAGGTGGCGGCGAGGGCAGCGTCTTTGGATCGGAGATGGGCGGCACCTCCACCGGTGGCGTGACTGACAAACGCTACAACCTGACGATTTCCGTTTTGGCGCACAACCTTCTCAATCACGTGAATCTTGGGCCGGCGATTGGAAATCTCAGTTCGCCGCTCTTCGGTCTGTCGAACACGCTGGCCGGAGGGTTTGGCTTTGGCAGTCAAAGCGGAACGTCGGCGGCTGGGGGGACGGAGTCAGGCAATCGCCGCATCGAGTTGCAACTGCGATTTAGTTTTTGAGGCGAGTTAAGAGTTCAGGCTTCAGCTTGTACGCATTCAAAGTGACAACCTGAAGGTTGAACTCAGAACTTGAGACGATGAGAGAGTTAATTGCAAAACTAGTAAACGGAGAAATTTCTCGCCGGGATTTTGCCGCACGCTTGCTGGGCATGGGGTTCGGCATGATGACTGCCGAGTCGATCCTGGATACCGTCACTGTCGCCGCGAAGGAAGAGCGAGCGAGTGCGTCCAAAAACGAAGAGACATTTCGAGCAGAGCCTTTCAGCGAGATAACGCCCTACGAACAGTGGATGAAGAGCGAAGGTGTGCCCGTTCATGGCGGCTATCACATTCCGAACGTGAGAGCCGTCGAAGTGAAACCCTGGAAACGATTCGGAACGAATGCAGCTCTGTTCAACCTCGAGGGCGCGGAAGCAACTGATGGGGCTTATCTTCTTGAGATCGTGTCCGGCATCAGTACTAAGCCGGTCCGGTTCATGTTCGAAGAATCGATCTTTGTGCTCGATGGCGAAGGCGAGACCACCGTCTGGCACGAAAACAGACCGAAGCAAACCTTCAAATGGAAAAAGGGCACGCTTTTCTCGCCGCCGCTGAACACCTGGCGCATTCATAAGAACAGCGGCCGCGCGCCCGCGCGATTGATTTCAGTAATGGATCTCCCGCTGACGATGGACCTCTATCACAACGCTGATTTCATCTTCAATAACGATTTCGTTTTTCGCGATCGGTACGACAATCAGCCCGATTATTTCACCGTCAATCAATCGAAGATGCGGATCGCGGGCAGCGCCGCAACTTTTGGCGAAGGCGAAAAGGGTGCAGTTGGCGTCCTCGACACAGGTTTGATTCCGGATCTCAACAGCATACAGCTTTTCGTCGCCAAAGCGCGCGGGCTCACTAACAAGAGCGCTGAAGTGATCCTGTCGGACAACTCGATGCAGACGCACGTTTCGCAATTCGAGACGGGCACATACAAACGCGCGCATCGTCATGGACCTGGCTCGCATGTCCTGGTGCTCGACGGCGTGGGTTACAGCCTGATGTGGACAGATATGCCGCAGTATTCCAAAGCGCCTAAACAGGTGCGCGTCGACTGGAAAGAAGGAACGCTGTTCGTGCCGCCCGACCGCTGGTTTCATCAGCACTTCAACGGCGGAGCGACCGCAGCGAAATACATGGCGACCACCTGGATCGGCGGCAAGTATTGGGTCAAGGGAATGGCCGGCGGCGGGCGCACGCATCGCCTGAATACGATCAGCTTTCATCACGGTGGCAATATGGTTGATTACCCGGATGAAGATCCAATGATCAGAGAAATGTTCCAGGCGGAGTTAAGGAAGCACGGCGTTGAATTTCGGATGCCGTCTGAGTAAGCAAGAGAGAGATGCCGCAAAGGCATCCGCAAAAGAGCGAAGAAGATGAAAGAGATAAGAGATTGGGTACAGGGTTTCCTGCGCGGAAACATCTCGCGCCGTGAATTTGTTGAGCGCGCGGCCACCGGTGGGCTGAGTTTGTTTGCGACGACTTCGATTCTGGGCGCCAAAGCGCAGGCGGAGAGTCATGCGAGCGACATCCATCATGCACAAGCTCACGGTCATCACCATCACAATCATGATGGCGAACAACGACGCGTCACGAATCCTCAGCGTCGCACCTGGAATCAAACTAACGTAAATCCCTGGGAGGAGTGGCTCAAACAGGAGAATCTTCCGGTTTACAAGGACTACTACATCACCGATCTGCGCAAGACCGAAGTTAAGCCCTGGAAGCGACTTGGAACCGGAGTAAATGGCGCTTACATCGACCTGGTCGGTGGCGAAGGGGTTAACGTCGGATATCTCTGCGAGTTGGCGCCCGGCGCGAAGACGGAACCACAGCGTTATCTTTTCGAGGAAGTGCTCTACGTTCTCAACGGCGAAGGCGAGAGCATAATCTGGAATCCCGGCAGTAAGAGCAAGCAATCGGTTCGCTGGAAGGCGGGCAGCGTGCTGGCTCCACCGTTGAACGTCTGGCGCCAACACATCAATCGCGGCAGCGCGCCGGCGCGCTTTCTGGTCATGACAAACGCGCCCGTAGTGATCGATCTCTTCCACAGTTTCGATTTTGTCTTCAACAATGATTATGCGTTTCGCGATCGCTACAACGGCGAGGCGGATTTCTTCGGCGGCGGACAGGACAAAGTTCATCACAAGAATACCACCTCCTCGGAAAGCGAGCAGGCCGGCGGCGTCGATACGTGGGACAGCGGCTTTGTGCCGGACGCGCGCGAGTTGGCGCTCCGCGAAAGTAAAGAGCGTGGCGCGGGCAACTATCGCATTGAGCTGCAACTGGCCGACAACACGATGCAGGCGCATATCTCGGAATTCGAAACCGGCACTTACAAGAAAGCGCATCGTCACGGACCGGGCTCGCATGTCGTCATGCTCAATGGCCGTGGCTACACGCTGATGTGGAAAGGCTCGTTGAAATATTCGGACGCTCCGTCAGTGACGCAGAAGCGTGTCGATTGGATCGAAGGAAGTTTGTTTGTGCCGCCTGACGGATGGTTTCATCAGCACTTCAACGCCGGGCACGAGCCGGCGCGCTACATTGCGCCGACCTGGGGCGGTGACGGCAAGTGGTTCATGCGTTCGCTCGGCGGAGGTGGGCGCACACATCGGCTTGGCAAAACCAGCACACGGAAAGGCGGCAACCTGATCGAGTACGAAGACGAAGATCCGGCGATCAAAGAGATCTTCCAAGCGGAATTGAAAAAGAACGGCATTGAATTTCGGATGCCATCAAGAAAGGCAAAGGGATAATGAAGGAATTATTGGATGATTTGTTCACGGGCACCGTTTCGCGGCGCAAATTCATCGAGCGCGCTGCGGCTGCGGGAATCGCTCTGCCACTGGGCGCCGGATTGGCGCAAACCGTTGCAGCGCAGGATAAGAAACCAAAACCAAAGCCGGATGGACCAAGTGGACCCGAGCAGGAAAATCCGGTTTACAGTCCTGCAAATATCGGCGGCGGCGGGCGCATCGAGCGCAACTTTTATCGTGAGTGGGCCAAACATACGAAGGTCCCGAAAATTGACGACCCATATTCCGTTTACGATGTAGTCACACAAGACGTCCACTCTTGGCCGGAGATCGAAGGTCGTGGTCTCTATTTGAATTTCACTGGCAATGTGCACATGGACGGTGTGATCTTCGAAATTCCTCCTGGCAAAGCACTCGCGCCGCGCAAGAATTTCTTCGAGCAGGTTTTCATCGGACTGCGCGGCAATGGCTACACCTTGTTCGGCGAAGGACCACGGAAGAACAAAGTCGAGTGGGGCGAAGGGAGTCTTTTTGCCGGGCCGCTGAACGTGACGCATCGTCATTACAACAGCAGCGCGAAGCCGGTGCGGCTGTTAGCGATTACGAGCTTTCCTTTCATGTTGCAGGTCTTCGGCAACATGCAACTCATCGACAGTCTCAATTTTCAATTCACTGATCGCTACAACGGCGCTGCCGACTATTTCAGCAAGACGGAGCGTGTGCGCAAGCGTTGGGACAAAACGAATTTCGTCAAAGACATTCGCACCGCCGAAGTCGTGCCGTGGCCCGAACGCGGTGGCGAAAACGCCAGCATCTTTTGGGACATGTCCGGCAACACGATTCTGGAGCCGCACATGTCCGAGTTCGAAGTGGGCGGTTACAAGTTGGGCCACCGTCACCCGTACGAAGCAATCATTTTGACGCTCAACGGCACCGGCTTTTCACTGGCCGGCAAAGACAGCCTCAAGGAGTCGGATTCGGTGAAGGTCGATTGGAAAGCCGGCTCGCTGGTTTCGCCGCCATACTTCTGGTACCACCAGCACTTCAATACCGGCGCGGTAAGAGCGCGCTATTTCGCGATGACTGAGGGCGACTTTCCCAAGCGTCTCGGAATACCTCTTCAGGTCGAGCAAATCGAAGCCGATCGCGAAGACCCGCAGATCAAAAAGCGGTTCGAGAAAGAACTGAAGAAGGCCGCCGCCGCGAAACTTCGGGCCGCCGACCATCACGACGACGAGCACGACGACCACGTTGCGCACGACCATAACGATCACGGCGGAATCATGTTTACCGGGCGCGACTGGAAACGGAAGTTGATCTAACTATGAATTGCTGTGAGGTTAATCATTCTTGTTCCCTCCCTTTGGGAGGGGAATTTAAGGGGAGGGCTTAGCGGCAGCTAGACCCTCTCCCCAACCCTCTCCCAAAGGGAGAGGGCATCAAAGCTCACTTGAAGACGAATTTCGCTATG
>WNFH01003716.1_pt1 | contig 10896 bp, 8 predicted proteins | sample 5400411 | NCBI WGS metagenome assembly WNFH01 (sample SAMN13153347, study PRJNA577476) | soil metagenome | isolation source: 200 cm saprolite under Douglas fir tree site 2 hole 3 | place: USA:California | collected 2015-04-18
ATAGCGACTTGGCCAGTTTCGTTGGCGCCCAGGGTGATCGGCGACGGCGTTACCTGAACGAAGTTTCCGTTGTCCTGATTCTGCAGGATTGCAAATGTGTCGGCCTTCGGATCGTCAAAAACGACTGCCAGATCGGGGAGAGTGCCGCCGGTGAAGCTGTTTGCAACCAGCGCAGACGGATTAGCCCCGACGGTGAAGCTCGTCTCCGGGAAAATTGTGGAGCCCGGCAATCCCGTCAATCCACTGCCGTTCCCCACACTTCCGGAGAGCAAGGAGAGCGTAATAGGAAAGCGATCGCCGACGAAAAAACTGGCCGGCTTGCCATCTTGCGCGCGCAGCAGCACTTGGCGCCCGCTCTGAACCAGCGAGAGGGAATCGGAAAAATTGACAGCGCCGCTGGGAAGGGTGAGCAGAAACGTGGACAGGCCGCCACCGATGGGTATGACGGCCGGTATGCTGGAGAATCCTTTTCCGGCGAATACTTGTTGAATGTTGGTGAGGAGGTTCGTCAGGTTCGTCGATGACTTGAGCTTGTTCAGGTCGTTGGTACTCAGCGCGATGAGCTGTGATGAAGCAGGAGGTGTGATTCCAAGATCGCGCGCCTTGTTGCGGTCGACTTCAAGGAGCTCGATCTCCAGCATGACTTCGCCGCGGGCCCTTTCGAGTTGCTGGATCAGCTCACCGGCAAGGGCGAGGCGCTCCGGCGTGTCGCGCATGGTGATGGTGCGGCTGCGCGTGTCAAGATCGATGCGCGTTGCTCCGGTGATGTCGCGGAGGACGCGGAGCATTTCGGTCACATCCTCCGGGCCGACGGCCGCGGAGAGCGGAAAGGTCTGCTCCGCCACCACGGCGTACAGCCGCCGTTTCTCCGGCGTGTCTGGAGCGACAAACATCAACTGGGGATTCAGTGGGCGCCAAAAGGTCCCGGATTGCGAACCGAGGAGAGCCATGGCGGTGAAAAAATCCACATTGTCGACGTGCAGGCGCGCGTTCCTAAGAGTGATGTCCGGATCAAAGGTCACTTTGACGCCGAAGAGGCCCGCCAACTGTTCGTAGACTGTCTTGGTATCGCCGCGCAAGTCCAGGTTGCGTCTTCCGGCTTGCGGTTGTAGCCGAGGTAGGCCGGAGATTGCGGTCGCGGGCTCTGCGCGGGGCTCGTCGTCCATGGCCTTGAGTTGAGCGAGACGCTCCTCCACGATTGTATTTCCGGGATCGACCTGGAGCGCCGCTCCCAATTCCTCAGTGGCCCGGGTCAGGCGGCCCGCCAGGGCATCACGTTCTGCAGCCTCGACTTGGGCGCGAACCAGCCTGGCGCGTAGCGCCACACCCCGTTCGACGATGGACACATCTTGCGGGGCGTAACGCGCGGCCTCCTCGTAGGCCGCCAGCGCTTCGTCGAAGCGGCCCGCCGCTTGGGCCTTGTCGCCTTGCTCGGCAGCCCTGTGTGCACGTTTGGGATCGGGGCGCACCATTGTGTCTTTGAGCTGCGATGGTGAGGGTGCCTGTGCAGGAACTTGGGCGCAAAGCAGTAGCGACAGGAGTAGAGAGGTGCTTAGGCGGATGGTGCGCATGACCATCAAACAGGATAACCTAACCCGGAAGGGCAAATAGGACTAAGCTGGTCCGGTTGACGGAAATTTGCCGGTGCGGTACACTCAGAACGTAGTTGCAAATGACTTACAACTGGAGTCTTTGTGCTCTCGGCTTTTCTTATCGCACTTCGTGAAGGCGTTGAAGCTTCTCTCGTCGTCGGCATTATCCTCGTCTATCTTTCCCGCACGGGCCGCGGGCACCTGGCACGGTTCGTCTGGTACGGCGTGGCGGTGGCTGCCGCGCTCAGCCTGGGAGTGGCGGTGGCCTTGGAGCGCTTCCGTATCAGTGAAGACGGCTTTGAGGGGCTGATGCTCCTGATCGCGGCGGCCTTCGTTATTACGATGATCGTATGGATGAATCGCGTTGCGCGCCACCTGAAAAAAGAAATCGAGCAAAAAGTGGAGGCTTATGCCGAGCGCGCCGGGAGGGCGGCGGGCTGGGGGATTTTCCTGTTTGTGTTCCTGATGGTCCTACGCGAGGGGGCGGAGCTGGCGCTGATTCTTCGGGCCGTGGAGCTTTCGAGTGAGGGCTTGCAGACCTGGATTGGCACGATTGTGGGGATCGGCGCGGCCGTCGCGGTGGGGCTTTTCTTCTTTAAGGGCACTTTGCGCATTCCGCTGCACCGTTTCTTTGCGGCGACGAGCGTCATCTTGATGCTCGTGGCGTTTCAGCTGGCGCTTACCGGGCTGCATGAGCTAAGCGAAGCGCGCTGGCTGCCTTCGAGCAAGGCGGAGATGGCGCTGATCGGGCCGATTGTTCGCAATGAGCTGTTCTTCTTTGTGTTCATTTTTGGCGCGGCCACTCTGTTGATCCTGCGCGAATGGCAATCGGCGTCGCATGCGGCGGCCACGAAGGAAATTACTGGTGAGGCGGAGAAGAGATTGCACGAATCGCAGAATCGCCGCCAAGGGGGTTGGATGATCGCCTCGGCTGGCGGGTGCCTGGTGGTAATCCTGGTGCTGACCGCGGATTTCATTTATACGCACGCGAACTCCACGCCGCCCTCGGCGCGAGGGGTTACTGCTGTGGGCAACGAGGTGCGTATTCCGCTGAGTGAAGTACAGGACGGAAGCCTGCATCTTTACACCATCACCGCCGGCAATCAGTCGCTGCGGTTCCTGATTATCAAGAAGCCGAATGGCTATGGCACGGCTTTGGATGCCTGCCGGATTTGCGGCGCAGAAGGCTATCGTCAGGACGGGCAGAACGTCATCTGCCGGCACTGCGGCTCAGCGATCTATGTGCCGTCGGTCGGGGATCAGGGCGGGTGCAATCCCATCGGCGTGCCTTCGCGCACCGATGGTGGCGATCTCGTGATGGATGTTTCCGCCCTTGTGCAGGCTACCAAGGAGATTCCTCAATAGGACCTGGCGCGCGGCTGGGGGACCGGAACAGCCTCCAAGAAGCGAAAAGTTCTCAGTTTTCAGTGCGGAGAAAAACTAAGAAACAGTCAGCAAAAACCTTCGCTGAAAACTGGATACTGAGCACAGAAAAACAGAAAAGTTCCGCACAATTATGTTCTTGAGACTCGTCGCCGACTCTTTTGGACGCCGTCCGCGCCACAAACTCCTGACTGGGGCGGCGCTGGCACTTGGCATGGCTGTGGTCACGGCTGCGCTGAGCGTCTCGCTCGATGTCGGCGACCGGCTGGCGAAGGAATTCCGGAGCTTAGGCGCTAATCTCCTCGTCACGCCTGAAGCGGACTCACTGCCGCTCGAAATCGGCGGCGTCGATTACCGCCCTGTGAATGCAGGGGCGTATCTCCCCGAAGCAGACCTGCCGAAGCTCAAGACAATTTTCTGGCATAACAACATCATTGCCTTCGCTCCCATACTGGAAGTCCCTGTCCGGGCTTGGTCTCATGCTTCGAAGAATTGGTCGAGTCCAGGAGCCTTAAGCAAAACAACCCTCATCGGTTCTTGGTCTTCTCACACGCTTTCTTTGCCCGACGGAAATAGTTTTGTCACCGGCATCGAAAAGACTAACCCTTGGTGGCATGTTGAAGGAAAGTGGTTTTCGGAGACTGAGGATTCCTGCGTAGTGGGAGAGAAATTGGCACGCCGTTCTGGGATTTCGATTGGCGATTCGATCGTGATTGAGACATCTAGCGATTCCGGATATGAGATCCGGGTTGTTGGAATTCTGTCGACAGCTGGACCGGAGGATGATGCTATCGTCGTGCCTCTGCCCCTGGCGCAGGGAATAAGTAACAAGCCCGGCCATTACCGCAAGCTCTACGTCTCGGCCCTCACGAAGCCCGAAGATGATTTTGGACGGCGAGACCCGAAGACAATGAACGCCGGCGAATTTGAACGGTGGTCCTGCAGTCCGTATGTCTCCTCGATTGCGTATTCGATCAAGCAGGTCTTGCCAGGGGCCGACGTTCGCGTGGTTCGCCGTGTGGCGGAAGGCGAGGGGCAGATTCTTAATCGCGTGCGCATGCTGTTGTGGCTGGTTACGGGAGCGGCGCTGCTTGCCGCCGCATTGGCCGTGGGGGCCTCCTCGGCGGCTTCGGTGATCGAGCGGCGCACGGAGATCGGCTTAATGAAAGCACTCGGAGCGGGCTCCGGCACAGTCGGATTCCTGCTCGCCGCAGAACAACTTTTGCTCGCGTTCGTGGGCGGGGGAGCCGGTTATGCGCTCGGGATTATTCTGGCGCGACTTCTTGGCGAAAGAATCTTTGGCGCTGCCCCCGAGCCGTCTCTTATCGTTTTCCTGGTGATTATCGCGCTCGCCATTGGCGTCACGGTTCTCGGCAGCGCCATCCCGCTGCGTCGCGCTTCGCGTTACGAGCCGGCCCCCATCCTGCGAGGCGAATGATGCCAGGCTCTCGCGCAACAAATAAAGCCATGTTCTGGCGCATTATCTGGCGCCTGCTCGGCGCCAATCGTGGCCGCCTTTTCGTTATCTTACTTGCACTCGGCGCAGGGGCTGCTGTCACGGCGGCTCTTCTCAATCTCCAGGTGGATGCCAAGCGCCGCCTTACCACGGAATTCCGCGCCTTCGGCCCCAACGTGCTCGTCACGCCGGGTCCAGATCCGAGGCGAACCTGGTCACCAACGCTGCCAGAGTCGCTCGTGTCCTCGGTAACTTCGGCGCTCAAGGCGCCAGGCACCAGAGCCGTCGGGTTACTCTACTCAATCGCGAGTGTGCTCGTCAGCAAACTTCACGGCCCGGGTGCCTACGACGAGCCGCAAGTGCCTATTCAAGCAGTCATTGTTGGCTATTCTTCGGACGCATTTCGCGAATTGCTGCCTCGTCAAACAATTGAAGTGTCGCAACCGTTGGGTTACGAAACACCGCTTTGCTACCTCGGTATCAATGTCGCTCACAAACTCAAGGCAAATGCTCGCGACTCGCTCGTGCTTGATTCTTGGAATGATTGTTTTGTGCAGGAAGTGGACAGTTTCGGCGGTCCTGAGGACAACCAGATCTTTGTGAATCTTGAGTCAGCGCAGAGAGTAGCAGGCCTGCCCGCAGCCATAAGTTTTGTGGAGATCCGCATCCCTGGAACGCCACGGCAAATTGTACAAGCAGCCGACCTTCTGCAACGCGCGATTCCCAGCGCCGATGTCCGTCCAATCAGGCAGTTCACGGAAGGCGAAGCGAAGATTTACAACCGGATCAGTGGGCTACTGACGACGACGGTGGCGATCGTGCTGGTGCTCACGGGGCTGTGCGTGATGGCGGCGATGACCAACGTGGCGATGGAGCGGAAGAACGACGTCGGCTTGATGAAGGCCATTGGCGGCTCGATGCGCCGCGTACTGCGGCTATTCCTTGCGGAGGCGGCGTTGCTTGGACTTGCAGGAGGAATGATTGGCGCGGCAGCAGGGATTTTTCTGTCGATCGGTTTGGGCAAAGCGGTCTTTGGCGTGGCGGCGCGGCCGCGTCTGATTGTGTATCCTGTAGCGGTGGCGCTAACAACGATTGTTGCCATCTTGAGCGCGTATCCGCTGCGGCGGCTGGCCAGCATCCGCCCGGCATCGGTTTTCAGGGGTGAAGCGTGAGTACCCTCGCTCCAGCGCCGCCGCTGACCGCGGCGAAGCAAGTGGTCATCGAAGATTTGACCAAGCAGTACGGCACGTTGCGCGCGCTTGGCGGCGTCAGCTTCGATGTGAACACCGGCGAATGGGTCGCGCTAATGGGACCCTCGGGCTCCGGGAAAACCACGCTCATCAATATTCTCGGCGGACTGGACACCCTGACGTCTGGACATGTGGTTGTTGACGGCGTCGATCTTTCGAAACTCAGCGAAAACCAGTTGGTGCGTTACCGCGCGGAAAAAGTCGGCTTCGTCTTCCAGCAATTCCACCTGGTGGCGTATCTCACGGCGGTTGAAAACGTGATGCTCGCGCAGTATTTCCACAGCGTGACGGATGAAAAGCAAGCCGAAGAAGCGCTGAAACGCGTGGGCCTCGGCGACCGCCTGACGCATCTCCCCGCGCAACTCTCCGGCGGCGAGCAGCAGCGCGTGGCCATTGCGCGCGCGCTGATCAATCAGCCGAAGATCATTCTTGCTGACGAGCCGACCGGGAATCTCGACGAGGCTAACGAAACGATCGTCCTCCAGATTTTCCATGAGCTGCACAAGGCTGGCCATACGATCCTGATGGTAACGCACGACCCAGACATCGCACGCCAGGCTGACCGCCGCATCGAGCTTGCCCACGGCCATCTGCAGTTCGACACGGCACAGCACGGTCCGGGCCATCCGCTGGCTTGTCCTCTCGCCGACACGGCGGACTGTTGCACTCCCATTTCCACCGACGACGAAATCCGTTTTGACCATCTTCTTGAGCAGATATGGATCTGCGGCGAGGAAGGGAAACCGGCGCAGGCGGCGCGCCTTCACGCTACCGGCCCATCGGGGCGTCTGCCAGTGGTTACCGACGAGCCCGCCGCGCGGGTTCTGTCGCGCATGTCCGATCTGCGTTTGGTGCAAATGCAAAACGGGGAAGTGCAACTTACGCCCGTGGGCAGCCAGCGCGCACGCGGCGTTGTCCGCCGTCACCGCCTGGCCGAGCGCCTCTTCAAGGACACTTTTTCCATTGAAGATTCCGAAGCGCACACGCAAGCCTGCAAATTCGAGCACATCATCAGCCCGGAGCTGGACCAGCGCATTTGCACTTTTCTCGGGCACCCGAAGACTTGCCCGCACGGAAATCCCATTCCGCCGGGCGACTGCTGCGACGGCAAATCCAAGAGCTGATCACTCTCCTAAACCATGCCGACTCCTCTCGACCCGCGAAAAAAACCCACGAGCATCAAGATTCACGTTTCGAACGGCATGGGCGTGGATGTCACCTGGGCCGACGGCCACGCGAGCCACTACGAGTTTGCCTACTTGCGCGAGGAGTGTCCTTGCGCCACCTGCAACGACACACGAGAGAAGAAGGCGTCGCTCGGCGACGTAGCTTCGGCATTCAAGTCATCTCCTGTGCTTCCTATGTTCAAGCCCAAGCCGCGCGCCCAGGCCGCCACGCAGGTGGGCAACTACGCCATTCAGATCAGCTTCACCGACGGCCACTCGACCGGCATCTACAGCTACGACCACCTCCGCAACATTTGCCCCTGCGCCGAATGCGCGAAAGCTTTCCGCTCGATGTCCGCCGGATAAATCGTTTCAATGATTCGCATGGAGGGCCGTTCGGCTAGACTTCGGTAGCAAAAAATGCGACGATTTCAACCTGCAGGCTAACGAAATCCACACATGAGCAGCACTCTCCATGGCCCTGCTGCCGCGGGCAGCCGCGGCAGCGGTATTCCGCGTGTTCTTGTTGCCACGACGGCACTCCTGAGCTTCATTTCCTTCTGGCGCGCCGCGGCGATCGTGCTCAACGATCTCGCCTCTTCCGCCTATTACGCCGGCGGCGAAGCCGAGGGCTACATCGGCAAGGCCGCGCCCTGGTTCATCCTCGCCATCATGCTGTTTTCGTACGCCGTGCGCGCCATTTACGTCGAGAGCTGCAGCATGTTCGTGCGCGGCGGCGTCTATCGCGTGGTCAAGGAAGCGATGGGCGGAACGCTTGCCAAGTTCAGCGTCTCCGCGCTGATGTTCGATTACATTCTCACTGGACCCATCAGCGGCGTTTCCGCCGGCCAATATATCGTCGGCCTTTGCAACGAAACATTCGACTACATCCACCTGAGTCTGCACATCTCGCCCGGATTTGGAGCGGCCTGTTTCGCCATCTTCGTCACTATTTATTTCTGGTGGTACAACATCAAGGGCGTTCACGAATCGAGCCAGAAGGCCATGCGCATCATGCAAGTCACGACCGTCATGGTTGTGATCCTCATCGCCTGGTGCATCTACACGGTCTGGCTGCGGCATCCCGTGCTGCCGCCGATCCCTACTCCGAAAAATGTGAAGCTCGAGCCGAACGCCATGGGCTGGCTTTACGGAGTGCATTTCGCCCATCTCGCCGGGATTCTCGCGATCTTCATCGGCCTCGGCCATTCCGTGCTGGCCATGAGCGGCGAAGAATCCCTCGCGCAGGTGTACCGCGAAATCGAGCATCCCAAACTCCCAAACCTGAAGAAAACCGGGCTGGTCATCTTTATCTACAGCTTGGTGTTCACTTCGCTGGTTTCGTTTTTTGCGGTGATGATCATTCCGGACAGCGTTCGCCAGAACTATCTGGAAAATCTGATCGGTGGACTGGCCATGAATCTGGAAGGGCCGTTTCCGGTCCGGCTGGTGTTCCACGGCTTCGTCGTTGTAGTTGGCACGATGATTCTGGCAGGCGCGGTGAATACCGCGATTGTCGGTTCGAACGGCGTGCTCAACCGCGTTTCTGAAGACGGCGTTCTTGCCGACTGGTTCCGTCAGCCGCACCGCCGGTTCGGCACGTCCCATCGCATTATCAACATTGTCGCGCTGCTGCAGATCATCACCATCATCATCAGCCGGGGCAATGTAACTTTCCTCGCGAACCTCTATGCCTTCGGGGTGATCTGGAGCTTTGCGATGAAGGGCCTGGCGGTGCTCATTTTGCGCTACACGCATCCGGGAGATCGCGAGTACCGTGTACCGCTGAACCTTACGATCTTTGGCGTGGAAGTCCCGATCGGACTTGGCCTGATCACGCTGACGTTGCTCGGCCTGGCCGTCGTAAATCTTTTCACGAAGAAAGACGCAACCATCGCCGGCGTTACTTTTTCCGTCGTGCTCTTCATCGTTTTCACCATTTCGGAAAGAGTCACGCATCACGCCCGAGGCAACGTCAAGCACGTTGAGATGGACCAGTTTCATCTTGAAATGGAAGGCGACCTGACGCCCGCGGCCGTCGGCGCGCGGCCGGGCAACATCCTGGTGCCCGTCAGCAACATTCACGCCCTCTATCACTTGGGTAATGTGCTCGATCGCGTCAAGCCTGGCCGGCGCGACGTCGTCGTACTTCACGTGCGCTTGCTGCGCCGCTCGGCCTCGGGCGAATACGAACTCGAAGCCGAACAGCTCTTCGGCAGCATCGAGCAGCAGCTCTTTTCGCAAGCGCTCGCGCTCTCGGAAAAACGCGGCAAATCCATCCGCCTTGCGGTCGTCTCCGCGAACAATCTCTCGGATGGTATCCTGCGCGCGGCAACGTCATTGCAGTCCAGCACGATCGTCCTTGGCCATTCCACCAAAGAAAGCACCGAAGAGCAGGCCCGGCAGATCGGCGACGCCTGGGAAAAGCTCGGCGACCAGCGGCCGCAGTTCAACCTTGAAATTCACATGCCCACCGGGGACAAGGTCTACAAGGTCCTTGGGCCCCACGCGCCCAATCTGACCGCCAACGAGGTCAATCTGCTGCACCGGCTATGGCTGCGATTCAGCGACTCCGTAGCGCCCCTGGAAATGCACCATCATGACGTCGTGCACTTCGCTCTGGAAGAGGTACAGAAAGAGATGGAGGAGGGGCACGAAGAGATCGTGGTCAACCGCCTGCGCGCGCATCTCGAAGAAAATCAGAAGAAGAAAGCTCCGAAGGCATGAAGCCTGTCAGTTTTCAGTTCTAGTTCTTGGTTCTTAGTGCTCGCTTGCGCGTTGAATGCTCCTCATCCCTGCGGCATTTCACCCGGCCAAGAGCGAATCACCGATCATCAAGCACGAATCACTGCTTCAGGCGAGTTGCGTCGTGCAGTGACCGCAGCGTTTCGCCGCGAGGGGAATGGTCATCGCGCACTGCGGGCAGTCTTTCGTCGCTGGCGCAGCCGGGGCTTCCGCCTTCTTGGTCCAGCGGTTTACCTGCTGTACGACGAGGAATACTGCAAACGCCACGATCAGAAAATTGATCACTGTGTTCAGGAAAATTCCGTAGTTGAGCGTCGCCGCGTTGTACTTCTTAGCTTCGGCCAGTGTCTCATACGATTTGCCGCTGAGATTGATGAATAATCCCGCGAAGTCGACATGACCGAGCAGCTTGCCGATGGGAGGCATGATCACGTCTTCGACCAGCGACGAGACTATCTTTCCGAAGGCCGCGCCGATAATCACGCCGACCGCCAGATCTACGACGTTGCCACGCATGGCGAATTGCTTGAACTCTTTCAGCACGGACGTTCTCCTTTGTTTTATTCGATAAAGATATTCGACGGCCCCGGGGCGATTCCAAGCCACTCGAAGGACTGTCTGTTACGCGGATTATATTCGAAGCGGAAGAGTAAGACAGACAAGAAGACAGCCGAGATGGGGATTCGCTGGCGCGCTCTTCTGTAGGAAAATCTTTTAGCGCGGACGGAAAATCAAGTACGCGGCAATCGTACCGCGCAGTACGAGCAAGCCGCCGCCGGTCGCCAGCATCGGCCCAACCCAGAGGAACGGTACGCGTGAAATCACGAGCATGAGGACGCCCAGAAGCGCGAGCGACAACCCGCGCGTCCAATTCTGCCAGCGCAACCACCACTGGCCCGGCGCGTAGAGCGCGCGCAGGCCCCACACGATCAGCGCCGCGCTGAGAATCAGCCAGGCAGCACCGTGGCGATCCACATAGATGCGCCGCGCCAATCCCAGCCAGATCACCAGAAGGCCGAGCAAGACGAAGATCAATTCGATCAGGAATCGGAGAAGTCGCTCGAGCGTGAGCATTGCAGTGGCGTCCGCTTAAGCGACGCGTTCGATGCGCAGCTTCGTGATGGACACGGGAGTTCGCGGGCGGTCGTTCGAATCGCGCGGCACATTCGAGATTTTGTGCGCCACGTCCTGGCCTTCGACGATTTCGCCAAAGATGGTGTGCTTGTTGTCCAGCCAGGGCGTCGCCGCCACGGTGAGAAAGAACTGGCTCCCGTTGGTTCCCGGCCCGGAGTTGGCCATGGAGA
>WNFH01003719.1_pt1 | contig 10892 bp, 7 predicted proteins | sample 5400411 | NCBI WGS metagenome assembly WNFH01 (sample SAMN13153347, study PRJNA577476) | soil metagenome | isolation source: 200 cm saprolite under Douglas fir tree site 2 hole 3 | place: USA:California | collected 2015-04-18
GTTTGATATCGATGCGAACGGCATCGTGAACGTGTCGGCGAAAGACATGGGCACCGGCCGGGAACAGAAGATCACGATCACCTCATCCTCCGGTCTCGGCAAAGATGAGATCGATAAGATGATGAAAGACGCCGACGCGCACTCGGCTGAGGACGCGACCAAGCGCGAGGAGATCGAAGCGCGCAACAAGCTCGACGGGCTCGTCTATCAAATGGAAAAGACGCTCAACGAGAATCGCGAAAAAGTCGGCGCCGTCGCCGGCGAGGTCGAAACGGCCATTGCCGACGCGAAGAAAGCCACGGAGGAAGGCGGCGTCGAACGCATGAACGAAGCGTTCAATGCGCTGCAAACCGTTTCGCACAAGATGGCCGAAGCGCTCTATCAACAAACGTCTTCGACCGGCGCAAGCGAAGGACACGCCGAAGCGTCAGCGGCAGGCGCCACCCCGGGCGCCCAGCCGTCGGGCGGTGAAGACAACGTCATCGACGCCGAGTACGTCGATGTTGACGAAGAGAAGAAGTAGATACATTTCCGATTGCCGATTTTTGATTGCCGATTGGTCGCTAACCTCACTCGCTCCCGTCATTCGTAGCGAGACTCGGGTCGGGGATCAATCGGCATTCGGCAATTGGAAATCGGCAATGTCTTAAATGGCCAAGGAAGACTTTTACAAAATCCTCGGCGTCAAGCGCGACGCCAAGCCGGAAGAGATCAAGAAAGCCTATCGCCGGCTGGCGCGCAAGTATCACCCTGACGTAAATCCCGGCGACAAATCAGCGGAAGAGCGCTTCAAACAGATGAGCGAAGCGTTCGACATCCTCTCGGATCCCAAGAAGCGCACCGTTTACGATCGCTTTGGACAGTACTCGGAACATCTCGCCGACGCCGCCGCGCGTGGCGGACCAACTAACGCGCAGGGCACTCCGTTTGATTTTTCCGGTTTTGATTGGGGCTCGGCATCAACCTCGACCGGTGGTGGCAGCAGCTTCCGCGACATCTTTGCCGATCTGTTCAGCGGCGGAAGAGTTGAGCGCGAGCCTCCGCGCCCACAACCTCAACGGGGCGCGGATATTGAAATGCCGCTCTCGCTCACTTTCGAAGAGGCGATTACCGGACTCACCACCAACCTGACTGTGAATCGATCGGAACAGTGCTCGCGCTGTCATGGGGCGGGCGACACCGGCGGTCCTCTGACGGTGTGTTCGACCTGCAAAGGCACCGGTCAGGTGCAACGCGCCGGCGGCCGTCTGCGCTTTTCGCAGGAGTGTCCGGATTGCAGTGGCACCGGCAAGCGTCGCTCGCCGTGCTCTCTGTGCAAAGGCAAAGGCACTCTGACAAAAACCGAAACGGTGAAGGTACGCATTCCCGCCGGCGTCGACACGGGCTCGCGCGTGCGCATCCCCGGCAAAGGCGAAGGCGGACGCCTGGGCGCGCCGCCGGGCGATTTGTTCATCATCACCAACGTGGGCCGGCATCAGTATTTCACGCGCAAAGGCGACAACATCTACGTCACCGTTCCGCTCACCGTGCCCGAAGCCGCGCTCGGCGCGAAGATCGAAGTGCCCACGGTTGCGGGCAAGGCGCAGTTGCGCATTCCACCGGGCACACAGTCAGGACAAAAGTTTCGCTTGCGGCGGCGGGGCGCGCCTTCGCTGCGCGACGCGAACACTCACGGCGATCAGTTTGTTGAGGTACAGGTGGTTCTGCCGAAAGTGATTTCCGAAGAGACGAAAGAGCTGTTGCGTCGCTACGCGCAAATGAACGCGGACAATCCACGGGTGGCGATGGGACTGGAATAGGGCATTGCCGATTTCCAATTTCCAATCGCCGATTTTTCAAACGATGACCAGAGACTCTCGAAGGCGAGCCAATCGGCAATTGGCAATCGGAAATGAAAAGACGCGCCAAGACATTCACGATCAGCGCCGTGGCGGAGCAGTTTGAGCTGCATCCGCAGACGCTGCGTCTGTATGAACGCGAGGGACTGCTGAAACCTTCGCGATCCGAAGGCAACACGCGCCTTTACACGGACACCGATCTCGAGCGTTTGGAAATCATTCTGTCTTTGACGCGCGATCTCGGTGTCAATCTCGCCGGCGTCGAAATCATTCTGAACATGCGGGAAAAGATGGACGCAATGCAGAGCGAGTTCGAACGTTTTTTCCAATACCTGCAAACCCACGCGGAAGAGTTTTCCCATTTCACCGAAGCGCCGCCGCCTGAAGCCGGCGCCCTGGTCCCCATCAGCCGCATCCATCGTCCGGTTCCCTCGAAGCGCCGCGCTGCTGGTGGCAAGTCGCGCTAATTCATTCACCGACAATTCGATGTTCGATCTCCGAGAGTATGCTTGAGGCGCGGACTACAATGCTAAGGTGCGCTGCCTAAATATTCCCCCGTACCGCTTCGGATCTGGTTCTCGTTGGTTTTGTTCGCACGAAAGTCGGCGTGCCGAAAAACGCATCTTCCCGCTCATCCTGCTGGCGCTGGTATTCCTCGCATCTCAACTCTGCGTCGCCCAGGATCTCGACACCGTGACCATCGCCGGGCACGTCACGGATCAGAACGGCGCAGTGATTCCCGGCGCCAGCGTGACTGCGACCTTAGTTAAGACGAGGGTCGGGCGCACGGTCGTGGCTGACGGTGACGGGCGCTACAAAATAATTCAGCTCGAGCCGGGCAGCTACAGCGTCAAGGCAAGCTTCACCGGCTTTGCCGCCGAAGAGAAAACCGATCTCACGACGGTTGCCGGACAAAACGTGCAGCTGGATTTCACTTTGAAACCAGCGACAGTTACCGCAGAGGCAGTAATTGTTAGCGCGGCCGAAGCTCCGCAGGTCGACACCACGCGCACGATTGTCGGCGGCACGGTGGCGACTCGGGAAATCGAATCACTGCCCGTGAACTCACGCTCGCCGCTTGATCTGATTTTCACGCTCGGCGGCGTCAGCGAAGAGCCGCTCTCGACGCGCGACCTTGCCCAGGATCGCGCTTCTTCGCGCAGCACGCCGGAAGAAGCCGGAATCTTTTCCCTTTCCGGCGGCACTGCTTATTCGAACAACATCACGATTGACGGCCTCGATAACAACGACGACCGCGCCGCGCGCGAGCGCTTCACGCCATCGATCGAAGCGGTTGACGAAGTCCAGATCATTCGCAATCAGTTTGCGGCTGAGTATGGACGCGCGTCCGGCGGGCGCGTCAATCTGCGCACGCGCGGCGGTTCGAACAAGTTTCGCGGTCGCGGCTATTTCTTTTTCCGGGACGAATCGCTGAATGCGAACACCTGGAAGAACAACTCGCTCGGTCTCAAGCGTCTGCCGCTACAGGATCAAGATCCGGGCTTCACTTTGAGCGGCCCGATCGTCATTCCAAAGATCTTCAACGGCCATGACCGCACCTTCTTTTTCACAGCTTACGAGTACGACAAGCTGCTCGACTCGACATCGATTAATACGCTGGTGCCGGTGCAGCAGAACCCTTTGTTTGCCTTGCCGGTGCCAACCGCCTTATCGGGTCAACGTCTGGAAAATGCTTCGTCACCGGCGCTCAACACCATGGTCGCGCCATTTATCAATGGGATTGGCACGCCGCAACGCGTTCATATTTTCACCACCCGCGTCGATCACAAATTCACGGACCTGCACAACGGCTCTTTCGTTCTGCAACTGGGCCGGCTCAACAATCTGCGACAATTCGGCGGCGGCAATCGTCTGGCCCAGGCGCTCGAAGGCAAAACCCGCAACAGTGACGCGATTTCGTATTCGGACAACTATGTATTCTCTGCCAAAGCCGTCGCCCAGACCCGCTTTCAGTTTTCGCAATTGACGCCCGCGGTCTTAGCGACCGGCGGCACGACGACACCGGTCGTGCTCATTGGCATCAACGATCCTCTGAAGCTGGTAAGCGGAACCCTGGTGGCTGGGACTTCGACGAGCGGCGCGACTGATCGCCGCGAGACGCGCTTTCAGTTTCAGGAGATTTTTTCCTACGTTTCCGGTCCGCACTCTCTGAAGGTTGGCAGCGACATCCAAAAGATTAAATCGATCTTTATCGATCTTTCGGACGCGACCGGAACCTGGGACTTTGACAGTGCGGGCGATTTTCTGGCGAACACGCCCAGCCGCTTTCGCCAAAATTTCCTGACGACTTCGACACAGCACAATACTTACACGGGGCTCTTTGCCCAGGATGAATGGCGACTGAAGCAGAATCTGACGCTCAGCTATGGTGTGCGCTGGGAAGACGAAAACATCCTGCGCGACGGAGACAATTTTGGACCGCGCGTCGCGTTCGCTTACGATCCTTTCAAATCCGGCAAGACGGTCATCCGCGGCGGCGCCGGAATCTTTTACAATCGGGTGCTGCTGCGCACAATCGACGACTTCACCTTTGGCAATCAGCGACTGTTTCTCGATACCGATGCGCTCACCGATCCCACCACCGGGAAAGTCCTGACCAACACGCAACGTCGCGCTTTCATCGCGGCCAACCTTCACTTCCCGCAAACACTCGCGGCTGACTCAACTCTGGTCAAACAATTCGCCATCCGGAATACCGGCACTGGCGGATCGAGTGGCGGAGTTCTGCGTCGTCTCGATCCCAGCCTGCGTATTCCGGAAAGCTATCAAGCCAACGTCGGCTTTGAGCGTCAGCTCGGCCGCAGCATGGTCTTTGAAGCGAACTACACCTGGAATCGCGGCCTGCATCTGTGGCGCGAGTTCAACGTGAACGCGCCGGCCCTGCCCAGGGGATTCAAGAGCCTCACCACTTATCTGGCGTCGCGTGACTTTGCAAATTTTCTAAATGTTCCCGGAGGCCTGCGGCCGTTGCTGAATACTTCGACGGCGGGCGATTTGGTGCGCTTCGTTTTGAGGCCGCCCGATCCGGCGAATCCAAATTCGGTGGTTAAGATAATTGAATTCGGCGTGCCGATTTCGCTCATCAATCTCAACGCCACGACCTCGGCGACTTCGGTGAACACCGCGCTGGCCGCTTTGAATTCCCTGCGCCCCGATCCGTCGAAAGGCGAAATCGAGCAACTGATTCCGGTCGGCAACAGCTTCTATCACGGTTTGGTGCTCGAGTTTCGCAATCGATTTCGCCAGGGAAAGAACGGCGCGAGCGCATCGTTCCGCGCCGTCTACACGCTTTCATTTCTGACCGACGACGGGCTCGTGAACACTTCCGACGCGCTGATTGCCGGCGATTTTCGCAGTGAGCGTTCGCGCAGCCTGCAGGATCGCCGTCATCGTTTCGCTTTTTCCGCCACGATCGATACGCCAAAGCGTCTGGGGCTGCGCATCTCGCCGGTCTTGCGGATCGCTTCCAGCGCGCCTTTCAATATCGGCCTGGGCGGCGCGGATCGAAACCTGGACGACATCGGAAACGACCGGCCATTTTTCAGCGGCGACCTGAGCAAACTGACCTGGCGCCGGCCGGGCCAGCCAATCGACGCCTCGATCCTGAATCAGTTCACGCAGCCGACGATCGGCCAGACGGGAAATCTGCCGCGCAACGCCGGCATTGGCCCGGGTCAATTCATTTTTGATCTCAGCGTGTCGCGCGAGTTTAAGTTGACTGAAAAGGTTCGCCTGCGTCCCGTAGTCGAATTCAACAACGTGCTGAACCAGACTGTGTTCAGTTTCGGCAGCGAGTTCATAGACTTCAGCGCCTTCAGCCCAACGTCGTCGGCCGCGTCACAACAGGCCTTCCTCGATTCCTTCCTGGTACCCACGCGCACCCAGCGCCCCCGCGAAATTCGTCTGGGTATGCGTCTGGATTTCTGACGAATCGCGGCTTTGAAACGGCCGGGCTGAGTCATAAAGTCTTACTCACCAGGAGTAATTCACGATTTACTAATCTCGATTTACTGACTACGATTGAGCCATGAACTATAGAGTCCTTGGACGCACGGGCCTGAAAGTTTCCGAGCTGTGTCTGGGCACGATGACCTTTGGCGAGAACTTCTTCAACATCGCAGTGGTGGATCAGGCCAGCGCGAACGCCATGGTCGCGCGTTGCCTGGAAGCGGGAATTAACTTTTTCGACACCGCTGATGTCTATTCCTACGGCCGCTCGGAAGAGGTTCTGGGCGAAGCCGTAAAGAACTCCGCCGTCGCCCGCGACAAGATCGTCGTGGCCACGAAAGTGCGCGGTTCGATGAGCGAAGGCGCAACCGCGGGGACCAGTGATGTGAACAACGTCGGTCTCTCGCGCCAGCATATCTTCTCTTCAATAGAACATAGTTTGCGTCGACTCAATATGGACTACGTCGATCTCTATCAGGTGCACGGTTGGGATTTGCTCACGCCCGTGGAAGAGACTCTGCGCGCACTCGACGACCTCGTTCGTGTTGGCAAAGTCCGCTACCTCGGCTGCTCGAACTGGTCGGCGCGGCATTTGATGAAGGCTTTGGTGCTGGCGCCAGAGAAGGATTGGGCCGGCTTCGTGTCCCTACAGGCTTACTACTCATTGGTAGGACGCGATCTCGAACACGAACTGCTGCCGCTCTGTCGCGAAGAAAATGTCGGCGTGCTGCCGTGGTCGCCCCTGTCCGGCGGATTTCTTTCGGGCAAGTACACGCGCGATAATCCAAATCCGGAAGGCGCGCGGCGCACCAACTTTCAATTTCCGGCTATTGACGAAGCGCGCGGCTTTGACGCGATCGATGCGCTCAACGCGATTGCGAAAGCGAAAGGCGCCAGTGTCGCGCAGGTCGCACTCGCCTGGTTGTTGGCGCAACCCGGCGTCACTTCCGTCATCATCGGCGCGAACAAAATGTCGCAGTTGGAAGACAATCTGAAAGCGGCAGATTTGCAGTTGAGTCCGGAAGAAGTCGAGCAACTCTCGCGCACCACCGCGCCACCCGTGATGTATCCGCAATGGATGATTGAGCGCCAGAATGAGGGGCGAGAAGGCAGTAAGCAGTAGGCACTAGGCAGAAAGCAGTAGATGCGAGTCCGCGTAGCGGACGCCTGAAAATAGCCCGCGAAGGTGCCTTCTGCCTACTGCCTTCTGCTTACTGCCTTCTGCCTTCTGCTTACTGCGTACTGCCTTCTGCCTACTGCCTTCTGCCTACTGACTTGAAGCTTCCCACTTGCAGCCTGACAAGTTGCTCGCCTTACAGGCTTCCTCGCAGCGCGCTTTGGTCAGAGTCTTACCAAGGTAAATTTGTTTTTGCTGATCATTCACGCCGGAACAATCATGCGCGGGATGACTGGGCGAAGCTGCACAGATAATGCCTTTGTCGTTGTTAAGTGTCGTCTTGTGCAGCGTCCATCGTTGGTTGGTGCCGTTGTTACAACGTTGCGGGGTAACCGGAGTGTAGTTCACCTTAAGCTTGTTCCAAACGTCCAGGCAGCGATTATTTTGGACATCTCTTATTTCCAGGTTATCGCCAGTCTGGGTCATGGCCCACTTCTGGCTGGCCTTACCGGGGGTGCACACATTCTGCAGAATCGGCGTGCGGTCTGAAATCTTTTCCGGGACCTCCAGACACAGATCACTATGCGCCGGGCTGATCGTGTAATTACCGGATCCGTCGCTGACGATATTAAACTTCTGGTTGTTACTGGCGTCAGCAGGGTCACAGTCGAATGTCTGCAACCCGACTCCAGAAGCGCAGGAGTTGTTGGGGATTTCCAAACAAAGATGGTTGGCCCAGCCCACGATCGTATACATCCCCTCAGGAATATTTCCCGGGGCAGCTCCGGCAATTGGGCTCGAGTGCGTTTTGGCACTGCCCCAAAGTACCAGCAGGAACGATAGCGCAAACAGAATCAGCGCAAACGAAATAGTAGCCCCTTTTTTCATCCGTGAGCCTCCGCGAGATGTGAACAGGCTTATATCACCGATCCGAACTGCAAACAATGTCGTCCGCAGAATTTGTCGTCCACAGAACATGTCGTCCACAGAATTAACGGTGTCCTGATTTGATGGCGTATAGAGTACCGACTTTAGCTGGGTCTTTTCTCGCCTTACAAGAACCCGACTAAAGTCGGTACTCTGAACACCGCTTGGCCCTCAGCGAATGTACTGACCTCATCACAAAGTTAAGACGCTTCTCAGCCTCTCTCTCCTTTACCATTCGCGACTTACCATTTACGATTTACTCACTATGGCAAAATGGACTTTCGAACCCGGTCACACCGCCGCCGAGTTCTGCGCCCGGCACATGATGGTCACCAACGTTCGTGGACATTTTAAGGATGTACATGGCTCACTCGTGTTTGATCCGGAAGACCCGACGAAATCTTCGACCGAAGTCACCATCGACGCGCGCAAGATTTGGACTGGAGAGCCGGCGCGCGACGCACACTTGCGCAGCGCGGACTTTCTCGACGCGGAAACTTTTCCCGAGATCACTTTTCGCGGCCACGAGGTCCTGGTGGTTGGCGAGGTTGATTACCGCGTCACAGGAAAGCTCACGATTCGCGGCGTCACCAGGCCGGTGGAACTCGACGTCCACTACCTCGGCCAATGGCAGACGCCCTGGTGGGAAGAAGGCGTCAACAAGGGACCAAAGATCCGCGCCGGCTTCGTCGCCAAAACCTCAATCAATCGGCAGGACTTTGGCGTCAGTTGGAACGACACAATGGACAAAGGCGGAATCGTCGTCGGCAACATCGTCGAGATCACGATTGATGCTGAAGCGATCCTGGAGGATGAGTGACGCAGTGAATGCTAAAGCACCGCACTTCAAGCGCGCTAAAGCGCGCTCACGAAGAGTGCATTGTCTCACCCAGCGCTAAAGCGCTGGTCTAGCAACTCTGCGGGAAAAGCCATCTAAAGATGGCTGATAGTAACGCACGCCACGTCTTCAAACTGAACCAATAGGTAATGTCTTAGTTTCCTGATTTTGAGAGATTGGCTTGAGATGGAAAGCGATCCACGAAGCCACACGAAGCAGCTTTGTTCGTGCGATTTAGTGTGGTTTCGTGGATCGCTCTTATGTTAATCCGCGGAAACAAGCAGCTTTGTTCGTGCGATTTAGTGTGGTTTCGTGGATCGTTCTTATGTTAATCCGCGGAAACACACGAAACGAAACTCAGACACTATCTGCACTTGGAATTGACATCCCGTGCTCAAATAAAGTATTTTTTGCGAGTCACTTCGGCAGCACTAACCGATGAAGAAAAGCTCGGTCACAACCGCGACAAGTCACAATAGCACCGGCCAGGTGTGCTGCTGCATTTGTATGTGTTGTTGTTATCGGCCATCGACCGAGCGGACCGACTGTGTGACCCCATGGGCTAACGCCTGACGCAATCATTCATGCACAACCGGAGAGGCCGCTCAATTCGAGCGGCCTTTTTGTTTTTGCGCAACCAATCGACCGCAAATGAAGGAGACAACATGACCACTGAGGCAAAACCAATTGCCATCTATTATGAACATCCCGACTGGTTCCGCCCGCTCTTCGCGGAACTCGAGCGCCGCGGCACACCCTATCTTGCAATTGACGCCGCGCGTCATCAGTACGACCCGGACGACACCGAGAGTGAGTATTCGCTGCTCTTCAATCGCATGAGCCCTTCGGCCTATCTGCGGGGCCACGGCCAGGGAATCTTCTACACGCTCAACTATCTCGAACACCTCGAGCGCAGAGGGGTTCGAGTTATCAACAACCGCGCGGCATTTACTATTGAAACTTCGAAAGCGCTTCAGCTTTCGCTGCTACGTTCGCTCGGCCTGCCTTATCCACGCGCGCGCGTGATTAATCACCCGTCACTCGCCGTAGCGGCTGCGCGCGACCTGCGCTTTCCGATCGTGGTGAAGGCAAATATCGGCGGCAGCGGCGCCGGTGTCGTGCTTTATGACTCTCCGGAGGCACTCGAGCGCGCGGCGGAAGCAGGCACGATCGATCTCGGAATCGATCAGACCGCGCTGGTCCAGGAATTCGTTCCCGCGCGCGGCGGACATATCACGCGGGTCGAGACCCTCGGCGGCAAATTTCTCTACGGCATCAAGGTCTTCACTTCGGGTGAGAGCTTCAATCTGTGCCCTGCCGATATTTGTCAGACAACCGATGGCGTCGAGTTGGCGCGCCTCGCCTGTCCCATCGATGCGCCTCGCAGCGGGCTTCAGGTCGAAGGATACACGCCGCCGGATGAAGTGATCGACGCGGTCGAGCGAATTATTCAGGCCGCGCAAATCGACGTCGGCGGCGTCGAGTACATCGTCGACGACCGCGATGGCTCTTTGCTTTATTACGACATCAACGCCTTATCGAATTTTGTAGCTGATGCGCTGCGTGTGGTTGGGTTCGACCCGCATGCGCGGCTGGTTGATTTTCTGGAAGAGGAGGCAAACAAATGCGCTACGGTTACTGGCTACCAGTTTTCGGCGGTTGGCTGAGAAACGTCGACGACGAACGGATGGAAGCAAGTTGGAAATACAACAGCCGTCTGGCGCGTCGCAGTGAAGAGATCGGTTACGACCTGACGCTCGTTGCTGAGTTGAATCTCAACGATATCAAAGGCGTCGAGGCGCCTTCGCTCGACGCCTGGTCGACGGCCGCGGCCCTCGCGGCGGTTACTGAGAGACTTGAGCTGATGGTCGCGGTGCGCCCGACTTTTCACCAGCCGGCGCTGCTCGCCAAGCAAGCCGCGAACATCGATCACATCGGCGGCGGCGGCCGGCTCTCGCTGAACGTCGTCTCTTCCTGGTGGGAAGATGAAGCGAAGAAGTACGGCGTGCACTTCGAGCGGCACGACGATCGTTACGCGCGCACAACCGAGTGGCTGGAGATCGTCGATCGAATGTGGCGGCAGGATCACTTCTCGTTTACCGGAAAGCACTACGCCGTCGACGATGCGGTGATGCAACCCAAACCGATCAGCCGGCCCCGTCCGGTGATTTATGCCGGCGGCGAATCGGAAGCAGCGAAGCAA
>WNFH01016328.1_pt1 | contig 10892 bp, 8 predicted proteins | sample 5400411 | NCBI WGS metagenome assembly WNFH01 (sample SAMN13153347, study PRJNA577476) | soil metagenome | isolation source: 200 cm saprolite under Douglas fir tree site 2 hole 3 | place: USA:California | collected 2015-04-18
AACGCCGGATAATTCGGAAGTGACCGCAGAGTGGCAAGTAACTCCGGACGACCGCGGTCATCGTGTGCCCCGTTCCGGGATTGACGACGAAGAAGAGACGGTCGGTGAACATCTCGTCAGTGACGGACGGGAAGAAGCGGCCCACGATCAAATGCTCGAGGCGCGCAGAGAAGAGCTCGAACAGGAGGGTGGAATTACTTGATCCAAGCCGCGGTCGCAACAGCAAATCGAGAAGCGACCGCGCAAAAGCGTTCGCGGGCGGAGTCGTCTCCAGCTGGAAAACTTCTCGCGCGTTTTAGCGAGGTCCGAAATTTCACCGCCAAATTGGCGGAGAATCTCGCTCCCGAAGATTGCGTTGTGCAATCGATGCCGGAAGTCAGCCCGACAAAGTGGCATCTCGCGCATACGACCTGGTTTTTCGAGACCTTCATTTTGAAAAAATGGGTGCCGGGCTATCGCGATGCTGTTCCCGAGTACGCATATCTCTTCAATTCTTACTACAACGCCGCAGGCGCGATGCATCGGCGCGACCTGCGTGGGCTGATTTCGCGGCCGACAGTGGACGAAACGAAAAAATATCGCGCTTCCATTGATTCGGACATCGAAGCTCTTATTGCCGCTGCCGACGAGAAATTGTTTCGTGAGATCAAACCGATCCTTACGCTCGGAATTCATCACGAACGGCAACATCAGGAGTTGCTCATCACCGATATCAAACACGTTTTCGCGCAAAACCCGCTCTTCCCGGTTTTTCGCCAAGCCCAGCCTTCGCCAGGCTACGGCTCGGCAAGCAAGATCGATCCGCCAAAAGACGGATTCGTCGCGGGGAATATCGGCCAGTTGAAGTTTGTCGAGTTCGACGAAGCGATAATTGAGATCGGTCACGATGGCAGCGGCTTTGCCTACGACAACGAAAGTCCGCGCCATCGTGCGCTGGTTCTGCCTTTTTCGCTCGCAAACCGCTTGGTCACCAACGCCGAGTATCTCGCGTTTGTCGCCGACAACGGTTATTCGCGTTCGGAGTTTTGGCTTTCGTTAGGCTGGACCACGGTCAACGAACAGAATTGGCGCGCGCCGCTTTACTGGATCGAGCGCGATGGTCAGTGGCGGAATTTTACTTTGTCTGGCCTGCGGCAGATCGATCCGAACGAACCGGTGACACATCTTAGTTATTTTGAAGCCGACGCCTACGCGAACTGGGCCGGCGCGCGGTTGCCGACTGAATTTGAATGGGAACGCGCGGCCGCGAAGATGGACATCGACGGCAATTTCGTTGAGCGCGAGCGGTTTCATCCCGCGGTGCTAAACAAATCGCCGAAAGATCGAGAACTCGCACAAATGTTTGGCGACGTTTGGGAGTGGACGCGGAGCGCTTATTCCCCCTATCCCGGCTACCGCGCAGGCCCCGGCGCGCTCGGCGAATACAACGGCAAATTCATGTGCAATCAATACGTTTTGCGCGGCGGGTCCTGTGCCACGTCACAGACTCATATTCGCAAAACTTACCGGAACTTCTTTCAACCCGATAAACGGTGGCAATTCACGGGGATCCGTTTGACGCACGATCTCTCGTGAAAGAGCAAATCACTTCTGCTGTTGCCGCCGCTGCGATCGAAAACTTTCGCGAGGAAGTCCTGGCTGGGCTTTCAAAATCGCCCAGACAATTGCCGTGTAAGTTTTTCTACGACGAGCGCGGCGCTCAGTTGTTTCAACAAATCTGCGATCTGCCTGAGTACTACATCACCCGGACCGAGATCGAGATTCTTCGTTTGCACGGAGCGGACATGGCAAAGGCGCTCGGTCCACAAATCGAGCTGATCGGTCTCGGCACTGGTGCGGGGACGAAGACGCGAATTCTGCTCGAAGAATTGCGCGACCCGCTAGTTTACGTTCCGATCGATATTTCGAAGGAACAGCTGGAGAAATCCTCCGCCCGGTTTCGAGAAATGTTCCCGGGTCTGCAGATCCTGCCAGTCTGCGCCGATTATCTCGAGCCATTCGAGCTGCCGCTGCCGCGTCGCCTTTCCTCGCGAAGCGTGATTTATTTTCCGGGATCGACCATTGGCAACTTCGAACCGGAAGCGGCCAGCGAGTTCCTCGCCCGCCTGGTTGAGCTCGCCGGCGGCGGCGGCGGTTTGCTGATCGGCGTTGATCTTCAGAAGGATCGACATGTTCTAGAGCGTGCTTACAACGACAGCGCCGGAGTGACCGCGCAGTTCAACAAGAACCTTCTCGCACGCATCAATCGCGAGCTTGGCGCCGACTTCGATTTAAACCGCTGGCGGCATCACGCGATTTACAACTCAACCGAGGGTCGAATCGAAATTTACCTGATCAGCGATAACGAACAGGCGGTTCACATCGGCGCGCGCGAATTTCAATTTCGTGCCGGCGAAGAGGTTCTCACCGAATACTCCTACAAACACACGGTCCCCGGACTCATCGAGCTCGCGCGCGACGCCGGATTTCAATTCGTGCAAGTCTGGACCGACGATGCACGCTGGTTTGGCGTTTTTTATTTCACGGTACTGTAGCCGCCGCCTTTTGACGCGGCCGCCGCGGCGACCGACTGCAATAAAATGAGCGCGTTGGTTCAACTGGTCGGCGTTTCAAAAACATTCGGCGACGCTGCCGCGGTCCACGCAGTCGATCTTTCGGTCGAGCGTGGCAAAACGACGGTGCTGATCGGACCGAGCGGTTGCGGCAAATCAACCCTTCTGCGTCTGATCATTGGTCTGCTCGGACCGGATAGTGGCGAAATCCAGTTCGATGGAACCCCACTCCGCCCCGATAAGATCGACATCGTTCGTCATCGCGCCGGTTACGTGATTCAGGAAGGCGGACTCTTTCCACATCTGACCGCGCGCGGAAATATCTTGCTCATGGCGCGTCATCTTCACCGCCCCGAGAATGAAATGCGCGCGAGGCTTTCCGAACTCCGCGCGCTCACCCGGTTCCCCGAGAATCTTCTCGATCGCTATCCACTCGAGCTTTCCGGCGGCCAGCGTCAACGCGTGAGTTTGATGCGCGCACTAATGCTTTCGCCGGAACTGTTGCTGCTGGACGAGCCGCTGGGCGCGCTCGACCCGCTGGTGCGCGCGGCGTTGCAAAAAGATTTGAAAGAAATTTTCGCGCGGCTCCGCCAAACCGCGCTCTTGGTCACACACGATCTGGCCGAAGCCGCTTATCTCGGGGATGAGATAGTGCTCATGAATGAAGGCCGCATCGTTCAGCAAGGTTCGCTCTCTGATCTTCGCGATAAACCGACCAGCAACTTTGTTTCCGAATTTATCAACGCGCAACGGAGCCTCGCCGTTCTATGAGGAGAATCAGGAAAACAGGAAAACAAGAAACGTTCATTCGTATCGTTCTTTTTATCTGCGTTCCCGCGTTCCTAATTTTCTTTTCGGGTTCGTTGCGTGCAGCTCCTGTCGTCATTGGTTCCAAGAAATTCACTGAGTCGTATGTGCTGGGCGAAATTGCGAAACGCAGTTTGATCGATGCCGGAATTTCGGTTGAGCATCGGCAAGGGATGGGTGGCACCATCATTCTTTGGGAAGCGCTGCGCAGCGGACAGATCGATGTTTATCCGGAGTACACGGGAACTATCACGCAGGAGATTTTGAAACGGGGCGATCAACTAACTTTCGAACAAATCGCCAGCGAGCTCGGTAAGATCGGAATCGGCATGACCGAACCGCTCGGGTTCAATAATACCTACGCGCTTGTAATGTTGCGAAGCCGTGCCCAGAAGCTCGGTCTTCGCACAGTCAGCGATCTTCGAAATCATCCGGAATTGAAGTTTGGGCTGACTCACGAATTTTTGGATCGACAAGATGGCTGGCGACCGTTGGCGCAACAATACCAATTGAATCCGCACAGCCTCATCGGAATCGATCACGCGCTTGGTTACGCCGCGCTCGCGAACGGTTCGATCGACGTCAAAGACGCGTACTCGACCGACGCGAAGATCGCTGAATACGATCTCGTAACACTGGAAGACGATCAGCAATTTTTTTCAAAGTATCAGGCGGTCTTTTTGTTTCGATTGTCGCTTCCGACCAAAGCGATCACGGCTTTGCGCAAACTCGAGGGAACAATCGACGAGCAAAAAATCATTCGGCTCAACGCCGAAGCGGAGCGCACGAAAAATTATACACGCGCAGCCAGTTTGTATTTTGAAAGCTCCGCGAAATCAACAGCGTCATTTGGCGAAACTTTTTCGCACAAACTCGCGCGCTGGACGCTTCGCCATCTCGAGCTGGCTGGGTTTTCCCTGCTGCTTTCAGTGCTGGTTGGAATTCCGCTTGGCATTTGGGCGAGTCGCGGCGGCGCTGTCGGACACGTCATTCTTGGTTTTGCCGGCGTCGTGCAAACGATTCCGTCGCTGGCATTGCTCGCGCTGCTTGTTCCGCTGCCGTTTTTCGGAATCAGCGTGCGGACTGCAATCGCGGCGCTCTTTCTCTATGGTTTGCTACCGATTGTCCGCAACACCGCGACTGGCCTGCAGGACATTCCGCGCGCGTTGCGCGAATCTGCGGTTGCGCTGGGCCTGAGCTCGACAGCGCGGCTTTGGCAAATTCATTTGCCGATGGCGTCGCGTTCAATTCTCGGCGGAATTAAGACAAGCGCCGTGATCAGTGTCGGCACCGCGACACTGGCGGCCTTGATCGGCGCCGGCGGTCTGGGCGAGCCAATCTTGAGCGGGCTCAATCTGAACGATCACGCGACGATTCTTCAAGGCGCAGTTCCGGCCGCGGTCCTGGCGTTGCTCGTGCAATGGCTGTTCGATTTGCTCGATCGCGTTTTGATTCCAAAAGGACTGCGTTTATAGGATCGAGATGGCGATCGCGTCGATCAATCCGGCCACGGGCGAAAAGCTGAAAGGATTCACCGCGTTTAACGACGCTGAGATCGAGAGGCGGTTGAAGCGCGCCGAACACGCATTTCAGCAGCACCGCCGCGAATCTTTTCCTAAACGCGCACAATTGCTCGTAAGCGTGGCGACACTGCTCGAACGCGAAAAAAAGGAACTCGCCCGTACGATGACGCTCGAAATGGGGAAATTATTTCGCGCCTCTGTTGAGGAAATCGAAAAATGTGCCCGTGGCTGCCGTTACTACGCCGAGAACGCCGAACGTTTCCTGGAAGACGAACCGGCGCAAACCGATGCGCGTCGCAGTTATCTTCATTACGAGCCGATCGGCCCGATTCTGGCGATCATGCCCTGGAATTTTCCGTTCTGGCAGGTGTTTCGATTTGCTGCGCCCGCGTTGATGGCCGGCAACGTCGGCATTCTCAAACACGCCGCGAACGTTCCGCAGTGCGCCCTCGCTATTGAACAATTGTTCTGTCGCGCCGGATTCGACGAAGGAGCTTTTCAAACGCTGCTCATCGAAGCGAAGCAGATAGAAAAGCTGATTGTCGATCCACGGATCAAAGCGGTCACCCTGACTGGCAGCGAAAAAGCCGGGAGCGCAGTGGGTAGCACGGCGGCGCGTGAAATCAAAAAGACCGTGCTCGAGCTCGGCGGCAGCGATCCGTTCATCGTCATGCCCAGCGCCGATTTCGGACTTGCCGTCAGCACCGCCGTCAAAGCGCGCACGATCAACACCGGTCAATCGTGCATCGCGGCGAAACTTCGTCGAGCAAATGCGCACGCTGAAAGTGGGCGATCCGTTCGATGAAACGACCGAGATCGGGCCGCTCGCGACCGAACAGATTCTGAAGGGCGTGGACGAGCAGGTGCAGAAATCGATCGCGGCCGGAGCGAAATTATTGACTGGTGGAAATCAAATCGCGGGTCCCGGATTTTTCTACGAACCAACCGTGCTTGTCGATGTACCGAAAGATTCGCCGGCTTTTCGCGAAGAAGTTTTCGGACCAGTGGCCGCGGTTTTCCGCGTGCGCGATCCTGAGGAGGCGATCGAGATGGCAAACGACAGCCGATTCGGGTTGGCGGCGAGTGCGTGGACCAACGATCCGGTCGAGCAGGAACTTTTCCGATGTCGGCATCGGATCCGCGATTACCGTTCGGCGGCGTGAAACGTTCCGGCGTCGGGCGCGAGCTCGGCGCGCACGGCATCCGCGAATTCATGAACGCAAAGACGATCTGGGTCGCCTAGACTAAGGCGCGCTGCGGATCGGTTGGTTCAAACGATAAGCCGCGATATTTCTTTCAAGATCGGCGGCCAGACCTTCGTTACCAGTCGTTTTCGCGATTGCGATTGCTTGCTGCGCAGTTTCAATCGCGTCGCTGTATCGTCCCGTTTCTGCATAAGCCGAGGCCAACGTACGTAGCACAATCGCATTTGGATGACCGGCGCGGCGCGCGACATCTTCCGCGAGCTGGACCGCTCTCGCACCGTTGCGCATTGACTCATTCGACGAAGTCGCCAAAACCCACGCGAGATTTACTTCCGCGTTCATGTGACCCGAATCGATCTCCAGCGCTTTCTCCAAATGCGCCACCGCGCGTTGCGTGTCGCCGGTCTGTAACAATGCGAGCCCGAGATTATTTTGCGCGTCCGCGTCACCGGGGCGGATGCGCAACGCTTCCTCGGAATGTTCGATTGCTTCGTTCACGCGGCCGCGCCGCATCAGAAGATCGGCCAGGCTGGCGTGCGCGAAATAATTGTCCTTCGTCACCGCGATCGTATGTGTCCAGAGCGCTTCGCTGTCGCGCCAGTAAAAGGCTTGGACGCGCGCGGCGAATGCAAACGCGAGAACGACAACAACCGCCGCCGTGCTCGCAATTTGAGTTCGATAACGCCAACTCGCCAATAGATCGGCCACACCCCAGGCAATGATTAAATAAAGACCGATTTGGGGAAGATACGTATAACGATCGGCGTGCGCCTGAAGGTTGACCTGAATAACTCCAATCACCGGCAGCAACATGATCAAATACCAAAACCAGCCGACGAACAGATACGGGCGGGACTTTCGGACCGCGAAAATTGCGATCGTGATCACGACCAAGATTGCTGCGGCGACTATCGATTGCCAGATCGGCAAACCATTTTGTGGATAGGGATAAAAGACGCCGAGGTTTGTCGGCCAAATCATTTGCCAGACGTAAACGAGATAACTGACAAAGGCGTTGCCGATGCGCGCGAGAAACGGGAGTTGATCGGCGGCGCTATGTGCGGGCGCAATCCCGCGCGATGTAAGAAATGCGACGATCAGCGAGAGCATAAACAGCGGCGCTTTCTCGAGGATTAATTTTGGCCAGCTGCTACTATTTTGTGATTTCTGACTTCCGATCTCTGACCCCTGATCTTTGTTCAACGGCCAGTAATCGAGCAACAAGAGGATGATCGGCGTCGTTACGAGCATCGCCTTCGAAAGCAACCCGGCCGCGAATACGATCGAGATCGTGAGATAGCGGGCGACCGCTGGTTTGCGCGTGTAATAAAAATATGCCGCGAGCGTGAGCATGAAGAAGATTCCGCTCAAAACGTCTTTGCGTTCCTCGATCCAAACGACCGATTCCGCCCGCAATGGATGAATTGCAAAAATCGCGGCGACAAACGCACTTCGCCAGATCGATCCAGTGAATTTCCGCAGCACGAGAACAAGCAAGACGACAGTTGCGGCATGAAGAACAACGTTCGTCAGATGAAACAAGCCCGGATTGAATCCGTAGAACTGGAACTCGAGCATGTGCGAGACGTTCTTGAGCGGAAACCAGTTCGTGGCCGGCCAATGGGTGAAGGCCCATTTGATCCCGTGCAACGTGAGGCCGGGATTTATCTCCGGAACTTCGTAGACGTATTCCGGGTCATCGAAGTTGATGAAGGGAAATTTGATTGCCTGCCCGAACACGAACCAAACGAGCGCGACCAGACCGACGCAAATGCCGGCGACTAGCGAACGTTCGGAAATTTTATCGCGCATTTCGCAGGTTGGGATGCCGCAGCGGGGTGCGACGCCGATAAAGATCGACATCTTCCTGGATCTGAAGGGCGAGGTCCCGCACACCCTGAGCATTCGCCTGCTCCGATGCGCGTCGCGCAGTCTTGATCGCGTCCTCAAATTGTCCGGCTTCGGCATAAGCCGCGGCCAGAGTTCGAGTGAAGACGGGATTATTCTCGCCGGACAGCCGATTTGCTTTTTCCGCGAGCTCGACCGCTGTTGCGCCGTTTCTCAGCGTGTCATCCGGAGTGGTCGATAGGATCCAGGCAAGATTGTTCAACGAGAGAACTGAGTCCGGCTCGAGTTGGAGCGCGTTTTCGTAATGCTGCATTGCCTCGCGCAAATGTCCTTTTTGGACCAAAGCATTCCCTAAATTTGCGTGAGTACCGGCGTCGTTCGGGTGGATCGACAACGTCGTTCGATATTCCCCAATCGCGTCGTCCAATTGGCCCTTCCAAAAAAGGGCGGTAGCGAGATTGTAATGCGCGTCGGCGTAATTGGGTTGAAACTCGATCGCCTGGCGCAAATGGCCGATGGCTTCGTCGAGGCGACCCTTGCGCACGAGGACGTTGCCGATGGCGCCATGAATAAGCGCGAAACTCAAATCGTAATGTGCATGTGCGCTGCCGGAGCGAACGTCGAGCGCGGTTTGAAAATGGGAGAGCGCATTGTCCAATTCACCGCGGTCCATCAACAACATCCCGAAGTTTGTGTGGGCAACATCATTTTCTTTTGTCACCGCGAGCGTGTGTTTCCAAAGCGTTTCGCTGTCGCGCCAATAGGTCGTTTGTTTCCAGGCACAGGCGCTGAGAAGCAGCACGACGAGTATTGCCGACGCCACGAAAATTTTCCTTCGCAAGATCGATGTAGTCGCGGTCTCGGCAATCAGCCACGTCACCGCGAGATACAATCCGACTGCCGGCAAATACGTGTAGCGATCGGCGTGGCCTTGCAGACCGACTTCCACAATGCCGATGACTGGCAGCAGCATCACGAGATACCAAAGCCAGCCGACAAAGAGATAAGGACGCGTCCGCCGAAAAAGAAAAACGAACAATGTGATTGCCAAAAGAAACGCCGCGCTGCTTGCCACCTGCCAAAGTGCGAGATGATTTTCCGGATGCGGATAAAACACCGCGAGATCCGCCGGCCAGATCGTTTGCCAGATGTAGGTGACGTAACTGACAAACGCGTTTTGGAGTCGCCAGCCGAAAGGTAATTGCGCGATCGAACCGGTGGAGCGCTCTTGCAGAACGAATGTGTTGATCGACGACGCCACGGAAAGCGTCAAGAGCGGAAGTTTCTCGACAATTAATTGCCAGAATGATTTTGAATCTGGCATGCGCTGGAGCGGCCAGTAATCGAGCAAAAGCAGGATGACCGGTGTTGTGACCAGCATTGGTTTCGACATCAACCCGCACACGAACAAGATCGACATCGTCAGATAATGGCCGAGTGAGCGCGCGCGTGTGTAACGCACGTAGGTAATAAGAGTCAGAAAGAAGAAGAGCGCGCTGAGGACATCTTTGCGTTCCGCGATCCACGCGACCGATTCGACGCGAAGCGGATGGATTGCGAAAAGCGCAGTGACGAAAGCGCTGCTCCAAATACTGGAAGTCCGGCCGGGACCGGTGGCGTTACGAAAGAAAAAGAAAAGCAAAACTGCGGCGATCGTGTGAAGCAGAACATTTGTGAAATGATGACCACCAGCTTTGAGATCGAAGAGCTGACAATCGATCATGTGTGAGATGATCGTGAACGGATGCCAGTTGCCGGTTTGAGTGTCGACGAACGCCTGCGTTAAGCCATGCCAACTCAGGCCAGCGGCGACCAACGAATTTCCATAAACATAAGTTTTGTCGTCGTAGTTTACGAAATCGTGGGCCAACGTTTGTCCGAAAACGATCCAAACCAGAACAACGATGATGCCGCAAACGGCAAGTAGCGCTAAACGCGACGGCGAGCGTGTTTTGACTGTTCGGGCACGAACCTTCATGCGAGATACGGCGGGCGACTCTTTGAGCTTACTGCGGCGGCGATTCACGATAAGGCGTTCGGGCCTGATAAAGTTCGATTTCATGCCGCAATGTGGCCGCCAATGAAGTGTTGTTTTGTCCGGTCGCCAAATCCAAGGCGTGTTGTGCGGTGTTGACGGCGTTGGAAAAATCGCCTGCCTCGGCGTAGCCCGCCGCCAACGTCCGAAGAACAATGGGCGCTTCGCCGCCCGGAAGAACTGCGGCTTTCTCCGCCAATTCAACTGCTCTCTTGCCGTCGCGGATTGTGTCCGCGGGATAGGTCGCCAGCACCCACGCAAGATTATTCAGCGCGTTCCCGTCATCCGGGTCGATTTGTAAACTTATTTCCCATTGCTCGATCCCGGCGCGGACATCCCGATTTTGAACGAGGAGCACTCCGAGATCATCATGTGTCGGGACATCGAATGGATAATCCTTAAGCGTCGTCCGGGCGTGGGCGATGGCAGCAGCGCGCGAATGCATGCGCGCATCGGTCGTTTTACCTTTCGACCACAACGCTGCCGCTAGATTTTGATGGGCGGTTTGATTGTTCGGAGTCACTGCCAGGGCATGCTCCCAAAGTGAAATGCTGTCGTGCCAATAAGTTGTTTGCTGATGGGCCAGAATGATCGAGGCCGCGATTGCGCACGCAGCCATTGAAGTCAGAACGACCCGACTATTTCGCCACTGTTGCGTCAAATCCGCGCACGTCCATGTCAGCAACATTGTGATTCCAATATGCGGTAAATAAGTGAACCGATCGGCCCGCGCCTGCAGACCGGCTTGAACGATGCCAAGCACTGGGACGAGCAGAAGTAAATACCAGAACCACCCGACGAAGACGTAAGGATGTTTTTGGCGAACGAAGATCGCGACGAGCGTAATCGCGATGACCAACGCCGCAGCCGTGACGACGATCCAAATGTTTAATTGATCGTGCGGATGGGGATAGAACACGGC
>WNFH01008994.1_pt1 | contig 10891 bp, 7 predicted proteins | sample 5400411 | NCBI WGS metagenome assembly WNFH01 (sample SAMN13153347, study PRJNA577476) | soil metagenome | isolation source: 200 cm saprolite under Douglas fir tree site 2 hole 3 | place: USA:California | collected 2015-04-18
TTCTGCCTGCTTGGCCCCAACGGCGCCGGCAAGTCCACCACCGTGGGTGTTCTGACCACGCGCGTCCGCCCCACCAGTGGCCAGGCATTCATCGGCGAACACGATGTCTGGCAAACGCAGGTCACAGTCAAGCGCCTTATCGGCGTGGTAGCCCAGCGCCCCAATCTGGATTTCTCGCTGACAGCGCGCGAAATCCTCACATTTCACGGCGCCTATTTTGGCCTCTCCTCCCACGAACGCGCCAAGCGCGCCGAAGCCCTCCTCGCACGCTTCAAGCTCACCGATCGCGCCGACCAGATGGTCCGCGGCTTTTCCGGCGGCATGATGCAGCGCCTCTCCATTGCCCGCGCCATGATGCACGACCCGCAGGTTCTTTTCCTTGACGAACCCAGCGCCGGCCTCGACCCGCAAACTCGTTTGCTCTTGTGGGAGATCGTCCGCGAATACAACCACAGCGGCAAAACAATCCTGCTGACCACTCACAACATGGAAGAAGCCGACGCCCTTTGCAAACGCCTGGCCATTATCGATCACGGCCGCGTCATCGCTTTGGGAACTCCGCAGGAGCTGAAAGCTTCCGTTCCCGGTGGCTACTTGCTGCGTCTGCGCTTCGGCATCCACTCCCCGGATCTGCTTCAGCGGCTCCAGGGCTTGGCTGGCGTCAGGGAAGTCCGCGCCACCGACGGCAACGGCGCCGATCTCTACGCCGATCGCGGCGGTCCGCTCGTCGCCGAAGTCGCCAATCTCGCCGCCTCTGCCAGCGTCGAATTGTGCGACGTGCACATCTCCGAGCCCAGCCTGGAAAACCTCTTTCTGCACCATACTGGAAGGAGCTTGCGCGAATGAACTGGAAAGCCTTTCTCGCCATGCTCGCGCGCGATGCCCACGTCGCTCGCCGCAACTTCGTGGCGCTGCTCTTTCAAACTTTCTTGCAGCCGCTCATGTTTGTATTCATCTTCGGCCGCGTCATGGTCGGCAGCGGTTACATGCCGCCTTCCTACAAGAGCCTCCTGCTCCCGGGAATCATGGCCATCTGCATGGTCGGCACCGGCATCTGGGCCGTCGCCATGCCGCTGATTGCTGAATTTCAATTCACGCGCGAGATCGAAGACCGCCTGCTCGCTCCCATGGAGATTTCCTGGCTGGCTGTTGAGAAAGTTGTCGCGGGCACGCTGCAGTCGCTCGCTGCCGGGTTCATGGTCATCCCCGCCGCCTGGTTGCTCCTCCGCCCCGGCGTGGATTTGAACGTGCCCCATCCCCTCCTCTTCGCGGTTGTGGCCGTGCTGGTAGCTCTTTTCTCCGCCACCGGTGGCCTCGCCCTCGGCTGCAGCATGCAGCAAACCCACATCGGCTTGATGTTCAGCCTGATCGTTGCGCCCATGATTTTCTTTGGTTGCACTTACTATCCTTGGAGCGCCCTGGAGAAATTCCCGATCCTCCAAAAAGCCGTGCTCGTAAATCCTCTTGTCTACGCCAGCGAAGGTCTGCGAGCGACAATGATCCCTCAGTTTCCGCATCTCCCCTTGCTCGCCGTGGTCGTCGGCCTGGTATTCTTCAACGCTCTGCTGCTCGCCACCGGCCTCCGCAGCTTTCACGGCAAGTCCATCAGTTGATCGCCTACTTCAAGACTCGCGCTCGCTCTGCCTAGGCTGGGCGCATCTGCATTTCGAGTACCGCCGAAATTGTGTTAACGTTTTTCGTTTATGAAGAAGCGCATAGGCGTGCTCTTAAGCGGCCGCGGCTCGAACTTCGAGGCCCTCGCGGAAAGCATTGCGGCGGGAAAGATTCCCAACGCGGAGATGGCCATCGTCATCAGCAATCGCGAAGGCGCACCCGGCATCGAGCGTGCCAAGGCGCGCGCCATTTCCGCGCGCGTGATTCCGTCGAAGGGTTTGGAACGGGAAGCCTACGACCGCCAGGTCGCCGCCGTCCTCGACGATCACAGAGTCGATCTCATCTGCCTTGCCGGGTACATGCGCCTGCTCTCTCCCTTTTTTGTCGCAAAATATCCAAACCGCATCCTGAATATCCATCCTTCGCTGCTCCCTTCCTTCCCAGGCCTGGAGTCTCAGCGCCAGGCCCTTGAATATGGCGTGAAATTCGCCGGCTGCACCGTCCACTTCGTCGACGAAAATCTCGATGCCGGACCCATTATTTTGCAGGCCACCGTTCCCGTGCTTGATGAAGACACCGAGGCATCGCTCTCTGAAAAGATTCTCAAAGAGGAGCACCGTATCTATTCGGAAGCCGTTAAAATTGTCCTGGAAGGAAAATACAAAATCGAAGGCCGCCGTGTCCTTCGGTAGCATAGACTTCAGTCTGTGCTCCCTGGCGAGTTCCTGAGGAGCGCGTGCGGCTGATTCCCGAAGCCGAGCTATCCGCCAAGCTCGAGGCCTCCCTGAAATCCGGCAAGCCCCTGCGCGTCTATCTCGGCGTCGATCCCACCGCCCCTGACCTTCATCTCGGACACACCGTCGTTCTTCGCAAACTCAAACATTTTCAGGATCTTGGCCACACTGCCGTTTTTCTCATTGGTGATTTCTCCGCGATGATTGGCGATCCCACGGGCGTCTCGGAGACCCGCCCGCCGCTCTCCCGCGAAGAAGTGAGCGCCAACGCGAAAACCTATCTCACGCAAGTCTTCAAAATTCTCGATGCTCAAAAAACTGAAGTCCGCTACAACAGCGAATGGCTCGACAAGCTGTCTAGCTACGACATCGTCCGCCTCTGCGGCCACTATCAACTGTCTCGTCTGCTCGAGCGAGAAGACTTTCGTAAGCGCCTCGAATCGGGGCAAGCGTGGGAATTAAGAAGGCAAAGGAGGGAGGCTCTGAAGTCGTATGCCGAGGGGTTAGAAGTAAAGAATCCTCCACCGATACCCGATTTGGAAGCAAGAAAAACTCTTACTCCTATAGAACCCGCAAACACCACAGATTTGGCACAGCCGATTTCTGTCCACGAACTGCTTTATCCCCTGCTGACCGCGTACGACGCAGTGATGCTCAGATCCGACGTTGAACTCGGTGCCACCGAGCAAAAATTCAACCTTCTCGTGCACCGCGAAATCCAGCGCGAGTACGGCTTGCCCGGGCAAGCCATCCTGACCATGCCGATCCTCGTGGGTCTCGACGGCCAGCGCAAAATGTCCAAGAGTCTCGGCAATTACATAGGAATTTCGGAATCGCCGAGCGAAATGTTCGGCAAAATGATGTCGATCCCTGATGAGCTGATGTGGTCATATTGGGAACTCGTCACGGACCGGTCCGAGAGTGAGATTCGGGAAATGAAAGAGAGCCTCATCCCTCTGACAATGCCCCCGATACCAGACCCCATTAACCCCAGGTCGTATCTGGCAAGTTCAATAAGAAATCCGATGGATCTCAAGATGCAATTAGCACGCGAGGTAGTTTCAACTTTCCACGGCGAAGAAGCTGCGCGCAAAGCCGCGGGAAAGTTCCAGCGCGAAGTCAGAGAAAAACTGTTACCGGAAGATATGCCAGTCGTCCGCCTGAAAGACGAGGAGTGGTACCAGAAATACCTCACGGCCGGAACGAAGTCGGTCGCGCTACGTTGGCTCATAGCCGCGTGGAACTTGGCGCCGTCGTTAGCCGAAGCAGAACGATGACCAGCGCATCACAGATCCGCGCCACCAAATATCATTGAAGGATTTGCAAGGCTCCACACTTCGCGTTGGAAAACGCAAATTCACGAAAGCAGAATAAGGGCGTCTCTCAACTCAAAATCTCCGCCACCAACTGAGCCACATGCCCAGCAACCGCTGGCGCCGCCGTAAGCCCAGGCGATTCCATCCCGACAAGGTGAATCGCCTGCGGCACGTTGGGATCCCGCGTAATCACAAAATCCGCGATCCCTTTCCCGCCCGGCGGAACGAGCTTGGGCCGCAGCCCCGAATATCCGAGCTGTAAGTCGTTCTCCTCGATTTCTGGCAGCAGCGTCTTCGCGCTCTCTGCAAACGCCCCAATCGGCAAGCGGTTCTTTTCGTAGTTGTCTTTTCCCTCGACGTACGTGGCCGTCGGCCCCAGCAGAAATGTCCCCCACAGTGTCTTCGTAAAGTGCACGCCGAGACTTAACCCATCGCTGTGCGGCAGCGGATAAACTAGATTGTTGATCAGCGACGAACGCGGTCCACGCACCTCGCAGTACTCTCCCCGCACCGGATAAATTTTCCAGGAATGATTCCCGAGCATCGCCGCGACTTCGTCAGCAAAAAGTCCGGCGGCATTAATGACGCAGCGCGTCTCGATTGTTTCGTTTTGCGCGTCCTCCTCATCGCCGATGCGCAGCCCGACGCGAATGGTCGCGCCGGAAGGCTCCAACGAAGTGACCTGCGCGTACGTAACAATATTCGCTCCTTGATTTGTGGCCACCCGCGCAAAGGCGTGAACCAATTCCTCCGCCGAGACGATGCCGGTCGAAGGCACATCCAGCGCCGCAACGCCTCTGATGTGCGGCTCTCTCTTGCGAATTTCGTCAGCGCCGATCAGCCGCAGCCCTTCAACGCCGTTATCTTCACCGCGCTTCTTCAGCGCGATGAGTTCCGCTTCCTCATGCGCATCCACGGCCACCACAAGCTTCCCGCAATGGCGAAAGGGAACATTGTGCTTCGCGCAAAATTCATACGTCAGGCGGTTGCCCTCCACGCACAGCCGCGCTTTCAAGGAATCTTTTGGATAGTAAATGCCAGAGTGGTTTACGCCGCTGTTGCGCGTGCTGGTAGCCATGCCCAGCTTGGGGAATTGCTCGACAAGAAAAACGTCCTGCCATCTCTTCGAGACAGCGTTCGCGATAGCGCAGCCGATCACGCCGCCGCCGATAATCAGAATGTTGGCCTGGTCCATGAATTCAGAATATAGAAAATAGAAAGAGGAATGAAGAAAATTGCTCGCGCTTCTATGATCCCGCTGTCTGGGTGTTAGAGGGAAAATCCCGAAGCACTTGCCCGCGCCTGCGGACCATCCACTCGGCGATGAGCACATTGGGAACCCAGCACAGCCAAGAGACCGTAATGTAGGCGCGCGGGAAAGGCCAGTGCAAGACGAACAACAGGAGCGGCATGTACTGGCGGAGCGTGACGGCTGCCAAGGTCAACGCGAAGTTGCGGATCATCCACTGGCGGTGCGCTGCAATGTTGCCGCTGCGCACCATGCGGTACGCCTGCACGCCCGTCGCGAACCACAGGACCGCCAGAATCCCGAAGCCGAGGTGGGTGGGCAGACCTTCCTGAGAAACCACGGCCATGCCGAAACCGCCAATCGAGCCTACCGCCACCGACAGGAGGTAGAAGCGGCCCATCCAGCGATGCCGGTTCAGGGTCCGCGTCCTCAGCCTTTGCGAGAACTGCCATGGACCGAGCAGCAGGGCTCCAATGCCGCCGGCAATGTGCAAGCGCAGCAGCTGAATATAGCGGGAGAAGTGCGCATCGCCGGGCGTGTAAAAGAAATAGGTCGACGCATACACGGCGACTCCGGCGGACAGAAACAACATCAATCCCCATAGCCAATTGGAGATCCGCGATGTTCGCTGCGGAGACGATGACGCGGTCCCTGGAAAGTGGGCGAGTTGGTCCATGGATTTACTTCTCGCGGAGTGAAAGAGCGTTCGTTGTCATGGTCGACTGCTAATCGCCGCCCACTTCGTCAAAAAAAGTCTTGCAGGCGACCAGCCGCGATTCCGCCCCGTCGTGCACGGCGTAGGAAGCCTGCTTGTTCGGTTCATAGCCATTGCGCCAGAGCGAAGCGGCCCCGTGCACGCCGTCTTTGTTGAGGGCGTAAAAATAGAGATGAAAAGTTCCCAGCTTTTTCTTGTCGTTTTTGTAGTTGTGCGCGATGCGGTTCATTGCTTCCAGGCACGCGTCCGTGGGCGATTTACCTTGGCGCATCATTTCGATGATGGTGTGCCCGCCGGAAATCTTGATGTTTTCCTCGCCCTTGCCCGTCGAACCCGCTGCGCCCACTTCATTGTCCACGCAACAACCCGCGCCAATGATCGGAGAATCCCCGACGCGCCCGGGAATTTTCCACGACAGTCCCGAAGTGGTCGTCGTCGCGGAAATGTCTCCGTTCGAATCGACCGCCATGCATGGAATCGTGCCCGTCCGAGGATGCGCGATGACTCGTTCCGCATAGGCGATCTGTTTTTCATCGCCATCGAAGATCGCGGAAATATGTTCCTTCCACTCCGGCGAATCGATTCCCGGCCGCCAGTTGAAGGATGATTTCGCTTTCCACGCCAGCCAGATCTTCCGCGAATGCTCGGTGAGCAGATTCATCTCCTCGAATCCCTCGGCCACTGCAAATCGCCGCGCTCCGTCGCCCACGATCATCACGTGATTGGTCTTCTCCATGACCGTCTTCGCCAGCCGCGAAACGTTTTTAATCCGCCGCACGCTGGCCACCGATCCCGCGCGGTGCGTGGGCCCGTGCATCACGCTGGCATCGAGTTCCACTTCCCCCTCTTCGTTGGGCAGTCCGCCGTACCCCACGGAGTCGTCGTTCGGATCGTCCTCGACAATCGTCACAGCGGCAACCACGGCGTCCAGCGTGTCGCCACCTTTCTTGAGAATGTCCATCCCTGCGCCCAGCGAATGGAGCCCATTGGCGCTGGAAATAATGAGCGGCCGCTTCCCCTGCGCCGCTGGCGCGAGATTCGAAAGGGCGGGCGAGCCGCTACCGTTCGAATGTGAGCCCCCGAACAATTTGCCGGCGCTGGCAATAGCGCTCCCGGCAAGAGAAGTGAGAAAAAATTTACGCCGTGACCATAGTTCCATTGGGAGACCCTCCTCGGTGTGAGGAGGGCAATATACATCAGTTGCCGGCTGCCCGTTGAAGTCGCGCAGAAAAAAATCACGGCATAGTTTTAGCCAACAGCGGAGGAGCTAACCGGGAATTCGCCCTCCCAGCGGGCAATCACGACGCACGCGACACAATTCCCGAGGACAGTTACCGCAGTTCGCCCCATGTCCATCAGCTGATCGATCGCGAAGAGAAGAAATAGCGGTTCCATCGGAAGATGAAACGAAGTTGCCACGCCGAAAACAATCAGCAGCGAAGCGCGCGCCACGCCTGCGGTTCCTTTACTGCTGACCAGCAGCGTCAGAATCATCATGACTTGCTGGCCGATGCTGAGGTGCAGTCCCGCGGCCTGCACAACAAAAAACAACGCCAAGGATTGATAGAGACTCGCGCCGTCCATATTAAAGCTATAGCCAGTGGGAAGAACGAATGCGACGATTTCGCGCGGCACTCCGAAGGATTCCAATTGCTCGATCGCGCGAGGCAGTGTGGCTTCCGAGCTCGCGGTGGCAAATCCGATGGTGACAGGCTCGGCAACGGTGTTGATAAATCGCTTGATGGGAATGCGGGCCCACAGCACGATCGGCAACAAGACACAGACGATGAAAAACGCGAGTGCGACGTACATTGTTGCGAGCAATTTCAGAAGCGGGAGCAACACTCCCAAGCCGAGGTGACCCACTGTATAAGACACTGCCCCAAAGACGCCGAGTGGCGCGGCATACATCACCAGGTTTGTGAACTTGAACATCGTTTCGGAAAGGCTCTCCGCGAAGGCCAGCATCGGGCGGCGTTTGGCTTCGGGAACCAATATGAGCCCCATCGCAAAAAGCACGCTGAACACCACGATTTGCAGAACTTGGCCTTCAGCAACCGATTTCGCAATGTTCTCCGGAAAAATATCCGTGATGAGTTGCGTCGCCGTGTGCGGCGAAACATTCAGCGCTTGCGCTGTTGAGGACGGAGGAAGACGAACGCCTTCTCCGGCGCGGCTTATGTGAATGGCCGCATAACCGATGAGCATGGCGATGGTCGAGACGACTTCGAAATAGATGAGCGACTTGATTCCCAGTCGGCCAACTTTTTTCAAATCAGAGTGGCCGGCAATTCCGACAACGAGGACACCGAAAAGCAGCGGCGCGATGATCACCTTGATGAGGCGAAGAAAAATCGTGCCGAGAAGTTGCAAGTTCACCGCGACCGAGGGCCAGTCGTGGCCAAACTCCGCGCCGGCGAGAAGTCCGACGAAAATCCAAGTCGTCAGCGAGCGCCGCGAAGTGGCATACGCGGCGATGAAAAGAATCGCGAGCCAGCGCAGGAGCGTTGGGACCAGCGCTGGCAGCGGCAGCAGCATCTGGGCGCCGGAGAGCAGCGATGCCGCGACCGCAATCGTTGCCGTAACAACTGCTGCGGCGAGTAATCGGTTTTTCATCGGCACTCGACGAAGGATTCCATCGGTGCCGAAAGGTATTCTGGTTAGCGCCGCATGTCAATGGAGACGCGCCTCGAAAACAACCAAGCATGAATTTCCATGCTGCACGGTGGGAGCCAATTTACATACAACGCGACGACCTCCAATCCTTGCACAGCGAACGCCAACTACTCGACGCGCAACGCGACGAGCGGATCGATGCGCGTAGCTCGTCGCGCGGGAAGATAGCAAGCCAGCAGCGCGACGATCATCAGTAACAGCGTGATGCCCATATAGGTGAGCGGATCGGTGGCGCTTACGCCGTACAGCAGACCGGTAGCCTGGCGCGCGACCGGTAGTGCCACCAAAATCCCAACAGTCGCGCCAACCAACGCCAGGAGCATGCCTTGTTTGAGCACCAACCCCAGCACTTGACGCGGCTGGGCGCCCAGGGCCATACGCAGCCCAATTTCACTGGTGCGTTGCGCCACCGAATACGCCAGCACGCCATAGATTCCAATCGATGCAAGGATCAGCGCGAGCGCGCCAAACAATCCGAGCAATGCCGCACCCATACGCGCGGCCCACAGCCCCTGCCCTAGAATCTGCTGCACGGTCTGGCCATTGGTGAAGGCCAGATTTTTGTCAATCAGCTGAACCTGTGTGCGCACGGCGCCGATAAGCGGTTCGGGGTTGCTGTTCGTGCGCACCACGAGAGTGCCGAAAGGCGAGTATTGCTGCCGCATGGGGAAGTAGGCTACGGGTTGTGGATCTTCGCCAATCTGGCCGATAATCGTGGTCCCCACCACGCCTACGACCTGGAGCAAATTTGGCTCGGTCACGATTGCAAAACGTTTTCCCAGGGCGTTTTGGCCCCGCCAGATTGCCTTGGCCATGGCTTCATTGATGACGGCAACCCGCGTAGTGTTTTCACGATCGAAATCCGTAAAGTCGCGGCCGCTAATGAGCGGGATACGCATGGTCTCGAAGTGGCCGGGGGTCACATCGTCAAAGTTGACGAGGGTGCCACGATTATTGGGGTCGGTCTGTTCGCCTTCGCGAAAGATGGTACCCGCCAAGCCGCCGCCGAACACGCCGTTCGAGGACACGGAGACACGCACCACTCCGGGGACAGTTTTGGCGCGCTCGATGGCGTCGCGGAAGAACTGCTGCCCGTGATTGGCGTCATAACGCAGGGCGCCCAGGTCGAAATTCATCTGCAGCAGGTTCTGTGACTCGAATCCGGGATTGAATCGCTGGGCGTTCTGCATGCTGCGAAGAAACAGACCTGAGCCGACCAGCGCCACCAGCGCCATTGAAATTTCCCAAATCACCAGCAAACTTCTCAAGCGATTGTGGGTCAAGCCAAGGGAGCCGCCGCGGCCGCCAGTTTTCAAGATTTCGTTGATATCCGTGCCGGAGGCTTTGATTGCCGGGATGATTCCGAAGAACAAGCCGGTCAGCAAAGAGATAAGCAAAGTGAATCCCAGCACGCGGGCATCGAAAGAAAGATCAATCGAGCCGTCTTGCAGAAACGGTGGACGGAATGACCACAAAAGATTGCGGCCCCAGTAGGCCACGAGCAGGCCAGCCAATCCGCCGAGCAGAGAAAGCACGGTGCTTTCGGTCAAAAGCTGGCGAACCAAACGAAAGCGTCCCGCGCCCATCGCAACGCGAATGCTCAACTCTTTTTCGCGTTTGGCGGCTTGCGCGAGTAGCAAATTCGCCAGGTTGACGCAGGCGATGAAGAGCACCACGCCGACGACGCTCATCAGTACAGCGCCGGCAAGCGAGAATTGCTTTCGCTGATTGATCCCGAGGGCAGATTCACTTAAGGAAAAGAGTTCGACAGTGCGGCCTTTGTTGTCGCGGGGATATTCCTTCTCGAGGCCAGCAGCGATGGTTTTCATTGCGGCCCGAGCTTGCGCAAGGTCAACCTGAGGTTTCAGGCGGCCGACGATGGAGAGCCAGCGGAAGCGCCGGTTATTTTCCCAGTCCTTGATTTGCCCAGTAAGCACATAGTCGCGCATGGTGATGGGGATCCAGAGCAAGTCGGGGCGGCCGAGTGACACGATTCCCTTGAAGCCCGGCGGCGCCACGCCCACGACCGTGTAGGGCGTGCCGTTCAGGGTAATGGTCTGGCCAACGAACTTGTCGTCGGAACCAAACCGCCGCGCCCATAAGCTGTAACTCAAAACCACTTCCGGGTTGCCGCCGATTTTCTTGTCCCCATCGGGGACGAAGGTGCGGCCGCGATAGGGCTTGATGCCCAGCACGTCGAAGAAGTTCCCGCTTACGAGCGAGGCATTCAGTTGCTGAGGCTCGGCTTGGCCGCCCCAATTCAGGGGAATGGGGAAGGTTACGGTCGCCAGGCCGGAGAAGGCGTTGTTCTGGTCGCGGTAGTCCTCGTAGTTGGGGAGTGAAGTGCCGGTGAGCTGGAAGTTGGCGTTCGCATTGAACGTTAGGGTGTCGTGGGTGAACATTTCCGCCAGCCGCGAAGGCTCCTCGACCGGCAGCGGGTGGAGGAAGACCGCGTTGATAATGGTGAAGATGGCGGTGTTCGCCCCGATGCCCAGCGCCAGCGACAGCACCGCCACGAAGGTAAAGCCGGGGCTCTTCATCAGCATGCGTAAGCCGCCGCGTAAGTCCTGTTGGAAGTTTCCAGCCA
>WNFH01004455.1_pt1 | contig 10886 bp, 10 predicted proteins | sample 5400411 | NCBI WGS metagenome assembly WNFH01 (sample SAMN13153347, study PRJNA577476) | soil metagenome | isolation source: 200 cm saprolite under Douglas fir tree site 2 hole 3 | place: USA:California | collected 2015-04-18
ATTGGACGGATACCAGTTAAATGCGGCCTGCAGCGACAACCCCCCTCCACCGGGAGTTACTTGTAGTGTTTTCACCGCGTTGAACCCAACACTAAACCCGGTACTTGTCACTCCTCCTGGGGCTCCAGGGGCGGTCCATCCGAATGAGCCATACCCGAGCTTGGTCCGGGTGCTAATGTCGCGCGCTCCACCAAGGAGATAGGAGGCCTCGACGTCCCAGAAAGTTGACGTCCCCCCCGGCCCCCCGGACTGGCTGCCCGTGGCGAAGTGCAGGTCATAGCCAAGCGGCGTGTTCGCATTGACTGTGCCGTACTCAAGATCCCAATATCCCGTGGTCCAACTACTCCCTCCCCCCGATACGGACGCGGGCCAGTAGAGGACTTGAACCGTCTGATGTGTCGCTTTCATCTGGGCACCGGCGGCCGGGGGGAGTCCGAGCACAAGCACCCCACAGAAGACTAGCGCAATCCACCGCTGTCCCATCGCTCTCACCTCTATGAAACTACATCTTTGGCGAGGGAACAGGTGAACGGCGAATGGGGGGAAGGTACAGGTCGTGACCATCTGCGTTCCCGCCTCCTCTGGCGATTTCCTGTATGCTAGACGGCGTGCCGCCTGGCGCAGTTGACCTCGCCCTCACTGGAGGATCCATTGCCGATGTCCGCGCTGGCTCCGTCCGGCGTGCGGCGGTGGGGATCGCCGATCGGACCATCGCCCGCATCGGGTCAGACGATGAGGTAGCCCCGCACGCCCGCCAGGTCATAGATGTATCCGGCCGGGTCATTGTCCCCGGGTATATCGAACCACATGGCCACATCCTGCTGGCCAATCCCGTCGAATTTGCGGGGGCGCTGCTGCGCACGGGGACGACGACCGCCATCGTCGACGCCCTGCCCTTCATGCTCCTGACGCCGCCCGACCGCCTATCGGACTTGCTCGCATCCTTATCCGGTTTACCAATGAAGTTCCGCTGGTTGATCCGTTTGGAGCCCCAATCCTTTGCCGAAACCGGTGAGCGATTTCGATTAGAGACGTTGCGCGCATTATGGCGACAACCGTGGGCGGCTGCCGTTGGCGAAGTCACCCGGTGGGTGGATGTGCTCGACGGCGATCCGGATCTCGTGTCCAAGATCCTCGCGGCGCGGGAGGACGGCAAACGCGTCGAAGGGCATGCCGCCGGAGCCTCCTACGAACGCCTCGTCGGCCTGGCTGCCGCCGGGTTTACGTCGTGCCACGAGGCTGTGACGGCCCAGGAGGCCCGGGACAGACTGCGCGCGGGACTCATCACCATGCTGCGGCACAGTTCCATTCGGCCTGACCTGCCGGGCCTGCTCACCGCGATCACACGCGACGACATCGAGACAGGACGGGTCATGCTCACCGCCGATGGACCGCCCCCCGCGTTCATCAGCGAGCATGGGTATTTGGACTATCTGCTGGCCGTGGCGATCCACTCAGGGCTTGCCCCACTGGACGCGCTGCGAATGGTCACACTCAACCCCGCTCAGTATTACGGGTTCCGCGATGTGGGCGAGATTGCGGTGGGCAAGCGGGCCGACCTCAACGTGCTCCCGGATCTGCACCACCCAACACCCTCACTCGTCCTCGCCGACGGCACCGTTGTCGCCAAGGATCAGAGGCTCACGGCACCCCTTCCCGCACCCTCCTGGGATCAGCTGCGCCCTTCTGTCACCGTGCCGCAAGGCGTCTTCGACCTCTTGACCGCACCGCTGGATGCGACCGCGGGTCTGCGCTTGGTCAACGATGTCATTACCGAACCCGTGGCCCCGGGAGAGTTTCCCCCTCACGCCCTGCACGTGGCGTTGCTGGACCGCGGCGGCCAGTGGATCACGCAAAGCAAAGTAATAGGATTTGCCGACAAACTGGGCGGGCTGGCCACGACGATCAGCAGCGGATTCGACGTCCTCGTGCTCGGCCAAAACCCCACCGACATGACGGATGCGCTGAGGCGCCTCGCGCGGATGGGGGGAGGACTCGTGGTGGTCGAGCGCGGCCGTGACGTCTTCTCACTGCCCCTAGAACTCGGTGCGTTTTCCTTGCGACCGTGGGCGGAGGTCGCTGACGCGAACCGTCGATTCAACACATTGCTTCACGAAAGCGGGTACCGGTTTGCCGACCCCATCTTTACCTTGCTCTTTTTGACGTTTGACTCTCTGCCGTGGATTCGGCTGACCAGTCGCGGGCTCTGGGACGTCCGCCATCGACGCGTCCTCGCTCCCGCACAACCGATCTGAAGACCTCCGTCCATCGGTGCATCCCGCCGCTCGGCGGATACCGACAGGAGAGCCCGGTCGCCCTGCGAAATCCATTCCTATTCCATAGGTGAGGGGGGATTCAAAGTGCCGACCTACGCCATGTTGTTCACGTGGACTGAGCAGGGGATACGTGCGGCGAAGGACACCACCAAGCGGGCCGACCGATTTCGGGCCCAGGCTGAGAAATTTAAGATCAAGATTCGTGAAACGCTGTGGACCGTGGGGCCGTTTGATGCCCTCGCCCTCCTGGACGCCCCAGATGATACCGCGGCCAGCAAGCTGGCCATCTGGATGGGGAGCCAAGGGAACGTGCGGTCGTTGACCATGCGCTGCTACACCGCGATGGAGATGGACAAAGTCGTTGAGGGACTAGGCTAGCTCCACATCAACCACGAAACCACAAGGAGTCGCGTGTCGAATCCTCCGGAGCCCGACGCCGCTACCGCTCTGCGCGCCCATCTCGCGACCGTCGTGGATCTCCGTAACTCCGCGGCCGTCTTGGGGTGGGATCAAGAAACGTACATGCCCGTGCGCGGGGCCGCGGCGCGGGCGGAGCAACTGGGGACGCTCACCCGGCTGGCCCACGATCGGTTTGTCTCGCCGGCGACGGCCAAACTGCTCGACGCGGCCGAGGCCTCCGCCCAGCTGGACTCCGCCTCCGATGATGGCGCGATCATCCGGATGGCCCGTCGCGACTACGCGCGGCTCAGCCGCCTGCCTGCGGAGTTTGTCGCCGCCCGGGCGCGGGCGGCCTCCTTGAGCACGTTGGTCTGGCGCCAGGCGCGCCCGCGCAACGACTTCGCCGCCTTCCGCCCGGCTCTTCAGGAGATGATGGACTTCGCCAAGCGCGAAGCCGATTACCTAGGCTACGAGGACCACCCCTACGATGCCCTGCTGGATCACTACGAACCGGGGATCACGTCCCGGGAGATCGACCGCATTTTCGCCCGGCTGCGAGAGGTCATCGTTCCACTGGTGCGTTCATGCACCGAGCGCGACCATCGCACTGGCGACGTCTTCCGGACGGCCGAGTACGACCCCATTCAGCAGCGCGTTTTCGGACTGAAAGTCGCCGAGGCCTTCGGCTTCGACCTCTCGCGGGGCCGGTTAGACGAATCGGCCCACCCGTTTACGCAGAGTTTCGACCCCGACGACGTCCGAATTACGACGCGGTACCAGCAGGACTCATTGACCGGAGTCTTCGCCATCTTCCATGAAGCGGGCCACGCCCTGTACGAGCAAGGCATCCCGCACTCCTTGGCCCGCACGTGGGCCGGCCATGGGGCCAGCTTGGGTGTGCATGAGTCGCAGTCGCGCCTCTGGGAGAACCTGGTCGGCCGCAGCCAACCATTTTGGCAGTTCTACTATCGGCCCCTCCAGGACCACTTCCCGTCTCTGCGCCGCGCGGAACCCGACGCGTTCTACCGGCTCGTCAACCGTGTGCAGCCGAGCTTGATCCGCGTGGAAGCCGACGAGGTCACCTACAACCTCCACATCATGGTGCGGTATGAACTGGAGAAGGAACTGATCACGGGCTCCCTCGCCGTATCTAAGCTGCCGGAGGCGTGGAACGACCGGATGCATGCCTACCTGGGCATCACGCCCCCAGATGACGCCGACGGCGTCATGCAAGACACGCATTGGGCCAGCGCATTGATCGGGTACTTTCCCACCTACACGCTGGGAAATATCTTGTCCGTGCAACTGTTTGAGGCCGCCCGCCGCGCCCATCCCAGGTTATCCGAGGAGATCGCGCGCGGTCAGTTCGGCACTCTGTTGGGCTGGCTACGCGGGCACGTGCACACCCACGGGCGGAAGTTTCTCCCACCCGAGATCGTCATGCGGGCGACCGGGACCGCGCTGACTCCGGAACCATATCTGCAGTACCTGCAGCAGAAATACGGCGATCTCTACGGGGTCCCCCGGCCAGTCGCGGCCCGCCGCATGGCGTGATCCCCAAGTATTGTCCGCAGTGCGCAGGTCCGCTCGAAGAGCGCCGTCTGCGTGACGAACAGCTCCCCCAACCGGTCTGCACCCGCTGCGGGCGTGTGCTCTGGCAGAATCCCAAGCCAACCGCATCTGGCCTCATCACGCGCCAGCAAAGGCGCCGGGGCCCAGTGGAAGTGCTGCTTGTCCGCCGGGCGCGTCCACCTCGTCAGGGCTGCTGGGACTGCCCGGGTGGATATGTGGACCCCGACGAGCACCCCGAAGATGCGCTACGCCGAGAGCTCCGCGAAGAACTGGGCGTGCGGGCGACAATCGGAGCACTGGTCGGGATCTACATGGACCGGTATGGCGATGAGGGCGAATCCACGCTGAACATCTACTACCGCGTGCCCACCATTACCGGAACCCCCACGGCGGCCAGCGATGTCGGGACAGCATCGTGGTTTCGGCTTGACCACTTACCCGACCCGTTGGCGTTTGGCAACAATCGGCGGGCACTCCACGCGCTTGCTAGGGTTCTCGCCGGAGAGGGGACGGGCACACCCCGCGAACAATCGCGGGTCCTGAAACACGGGAGGGGGAGGCGGGGCTAAGGCGTGGGGCTCAGACCACCGCCGGGCGTATAGATCCAGTTGCTGCCCGCTGGGTACTGCGGTGAGGTGCTGGCGTTGTAGCATGGCGAGCCCACGGCCCAGTTAGATTGCAGCACGTAATCCATGGCGGGGTTGGCCGCCGGAGGATTGGGAGAGTACGCGTAGCCGGGCGAGCTGCCGAATGCTGTACCCGTGCAGGGGTCGGTAGGCAGCGCGCGCGCGTAGCTCGCAGAGAGAGCGCCCGCAAACTGCGGATACTGCGCGAAGTCGACGAAGTAACTCTCCAACGCCGTCGCGACGTTCTTCAGGTTGCCCTTGGTGGCCGCGACCTGCGACTGGGCCCTGGCCCGCAGGAAGTTCGGAATCAGAATTGCCGCCAGAATCGCGATGATCGCGACGACGATCAAGAGTCAATCAGCGTGAAACCGCGCTCGCTCCGTATCCTCCGTTGAAACCTCGGCAGCATGACCATGTCACTCTCTCGCTCCTGGCGTTTGGTGAGCAACCTTTCATACCCGCAATCGATGACAACTTGTCGCGTCCAGGATGATCTTGTGCCAAATTCTTTTGAGTGACCCTTAACTCACAGGATCAGACGCAAGCCCCGTCACCTCTCATACGCGCGAAATGCGGCGCCGGTTCCAGCCGCGCTCTTTTCCCACACGGCAAAAGCGCCTGCCAGTGGGCATAGCAAGGAATAAGGACCGCAGCAGTATCATGACCTCCGGTGATTCTGATGCGCACTTGGATTATCTGGATTGCAATCTTGGTGGCCATCGGGGTGGGCGATCTCACAAGGGATGCAGGCGTTCCTCCAAGCGTACCCTCGCCCGACGTTGTGAATCACCGCATCTGAAGAGTTTCCTTCGGCGATTTCCTCGCTGCAGGAATTTTGTGCATGCGCGACCTAAACGGGCTTCCAGTTCTTGTCCACCAATCTCAGCATGCAGCCAAACCGGAGGGTGAGATGACAGAGTCGATCTGTGTGATCGGGCTCGGCCTGATGGGTCGGCCCATTGCTCGGACATTGCAGGCAGCAGGCCTTCAGATCAGCGGCTGGAACCGGTCGCCGCTCCCCGCGAACTTGATCGCCGGCCTTCCATTACGGCGCACCCTGGACGAAGCGGCCCGGTCCACAGTCCTGATCCTCTCCCTCACTGATTCTGCCGCTGTCGATGAGGTGCTCGCCCGCCTCCAACCGCACCTGAGGTCAGGACATCTCGTCATCGACATGGGCACCTCAGACCCGTCTCGGTCCCGCGACCACGCCGCGCGGCTTGCAGCGCGGGGCATCGCGTGGGTGGACGCCCCCGTCTCCGGTGGACCGGAGGGTGCGGCCAAGGGCAGCCTCGCCATCATGGCCGGGGGATCCGAAGTAGACGTAGCCAGGGCCAGGCCGATCCTCGAGGAACTAGGTCGCGTCGTCCGCGTCGGGGAGGCTGGAACAGGTAACATGATGAAGATCGTCAACCAGGTCATCGTGGGCTTGACCCTTGAAACGGTCGCAGAAGCCCTCACGCTGGCCGAGAAAATTGGCCTGAGTCCTCGCGCGGTGCGTACGGCCGTGGCCGGAGGATTTGCCGACTCGAAAATCCTGCAGATCCACGGCGAGCGCATGATTGCCCGTGCGTACATTCCCGGCGGGCGAGTGCGCTCTCAATTGAAGGACCTCCTCCTCGCGCAGACCCTCGCATCGCGAGCCTCCGCCTACCTCCCCCACCTGCAAAGCACGATCAAGCTCTACCGCACCCTGGTCACGCGCGGTGAGGGCGACTTGGATCACTCCGCAGTTCACAAACTTTTGTGGGAGGCGGGACCGGGTGCCCGACGCAGGGCGACGAACCGCGTGGCAACCACGCGCCCCGCCGCCAAAAACAAACCCGTGAAGGCCAAGGCCACCACTAAGAAGAGAAGAGCCGCTCGGTCGAGAGGACGTCCCAGCAAGACCTGACGGCCGAGCACGGCCAGGGGGATGGCGAGCAGCCAATGGCGCACCAGGCTTCCCCACCCTGGCCGCCGGTAGATTGAGGTCAAAGGAACCAGCACGAACCACACACCAAGAAATGGTCCCACATCGCGGAGCACGACCGAAGCGTCAAGTGCACTGCGATGGACGGCGACGCCCACCCAGGTAAAGGCCAGAAGGCTCACTCCATCAACCAGTCCGAGAACCCAGGGGTGCATAGACCTCAGTACTTTCTTACTAGAGGAAGGCCATTCTTGGTGAGACATGCCACTTCACCATAATAGGGCAATGTCCCAGATAGCCGCACAAACTCCCGATCAAAGTGTAAGAGAGCCCGCGGCACTCACCTCAACGCCGTACTGGTGTTGGGCTAGAGCTGCGGTTCCCTACTGCCTGTTCCGCCCTAAGTGGGGAAAGATCGGCTAGTGGAAGCTGGCAATCCCCTGCAGTCGGTCAATCGGCGCTGCGATATAGGGAGGCTTCGGGGCGCATTGGGCCAACACACAGTAGAAGAGCGCCGCCCCTTCGGGTTTGTCGATGGTCGTCTCGACTCCGATGCCCACGACAAGGCGTGTCCCCGGAATCAGCACCGGGCCTCCGCTGTTCCCCCGACTCGCGTAGTTGTGAATTTCCATCCGCCCGCGTTCGTCATACCGCAGCAGGGGGCCCACGCGCATCATCAGCGCCCGCGACCCATATCCGATCAACATGAGGGGATCCCCCACCTGAGGGCGCACTCCGAATGCGGGCTCCAGCGCCGGGAAGGGTTTGTCGGTCAGGAATCCCATCAACATCACATCGAAGCTGTCGCTGCCGGCATCGCTGAAGCCAATGACGTGGACGTCGTACGTGCGTGTCCCCTGCTGGAAAGTGAGCTGCTCTCCGTGACAGTGGCCGGCTGTCGCAAGCCAGTTCTCGTAGACGACGGTGTGACCGCCGAGTCGGTAAGGAAGTTGGCGTGGAGTCGAGCGGATGACGAACCCTGTGCACAGACGACGCCCATCCACGATCAGCCGCCCCACAGCGTCGGTGGAGAACGTCTCACCGCCGACAGGCTCGGGGCGTCCCACCACGGCGCTCAGCAGAGCGAGCATCCCCAGCGCGCACAGGAGGTGCGGCCGGCGGGGTCTCCCAGCAGGAGGCGTGCCCCCGTAGTGAGCATGCGAAGTCCGATTGGCCAAGGCCAACACCTGCCACATCGTGCAGATGCCTCTGCAGGCCTCTGTGCTCTGTGTGAGCCTGCTGTGACCTTATCGCCGCCAATAGCCTTCTTCAAGCAACTTTCATGCCCGCAATCGATGGCAATTATTCACGCGGCCAGGGGCTGATTTCGGGCAAAACGAAGAGGGGGGACCAGCGGGTCCCCCCTGCATTCACCAACCCAACGAGGTTCAGGTCACTTCGGCTTGGCAGACCAGAGCCAGCCGGCGAGCACCACGTCGATGATGATCGGGAGAACGACGTTGCGGGGCGTGAACAAACCCCGCATCCACCCGTAGAGGAGGAAGAGGAGGCCAATTACGATCCCCACGACGATGGCCGTCGCTAGACCGCCGTACTTCTCCGGGCTTGCGGAGACGGTCCACACCACTACCCCAAACCCCAAAAGCACCGCCGACAGCACCAGGAGGACGCCGGGATCCCTCACCTCATACCCGAAGATACTGCTCACAAGATTCGGTGACAGGGTCACGAGCCCCAAGAGGAGCAGGTAAACGGCGTTCGCCATCAAGGGCGTCTTAAGCTTCTCCACGCCTGATCACCTCCTTGGTAATCACTGGGCCTGTTCTGGTCAGCAACGACTGTCTCCTCCCTCCACATCGGCCCGGAGGGCCAAAGCGAGCAGACCTGGATCTGACGCGGGAGTAATAACCTTCCAATTCGCAGGTCGTCGAGCATTTCGCGGGAGACGGTCTCGTGGTCTGGGGATGGTGCCCAACCGGAGCGGCGGTCTGTCGCTAGTGAAACCCGGCGGCTTTCGCCGCCTTCACCAACGCTGACCATGCCGATTTGGGTTTGCCGTCAGCGTATCGGAGCCCCAGCGAGCACAAGAAGGCTTGAAAGTTTCGATCGTGAGGAAGGCCATAGTACTGCGCTAACTGTCCGCACAGCTGGGGCGGGAGGTCATGTAGTAGGAAGTAGTTCAAAAATGGGATCCGGGCTGCACTCGCGTTCCACGCCCGGAAGACGCTCCTCACGAATCGGGCCTGGTTGAGTTCGGAACTCGATAGCACGGTCGCAGACGGATACCCGACTTCCTGCAACACCACGGGCCACCGGCTCGCAAGCGCGGTCATCTTCGGGATATCGGTCATTGGGGCATCGGGACCCCGCGGGATGAAGCGGGGCCCGAGAGGATAGTAGGTGAGGATGAAGATATCGCTTCGGCTGTTGAGATCGGCAACCTGGCCTTTCTGGCCCACGGCACCGTCATAGGTCACGGTCACGCCGACCTTGACCCAGGGCGCGACGGCATGGACATACGCGAGTCCGTCGCGGTAGAACCTCTTATATGCGTCCCATTCCTGGGAGTGGGTAGTGAGGTAGATGTCGACCTCGTTGCCAATCGACAGGTATTTGACGTGGCGATTGAGGTGTGGACGCAGGGCATCGACGAAAGCGTGGAAGCGTGTCGTCATCACATCGGCGTCAAACGGAGTCGCGGAGAGATCGGATGGCACCTCTTTTGCGGTCGTATTGATCACCTGCAGCCCCACCAGCAAGTCGAGCCCCCGGGTATTGCCCAGATTCGGCAGCCCCTCCTTCACTTCGTCCAGCTTGAACACCCCAGGCGAGGGCTCGAGGGCTTTCCAGGTCCAGGACAGAAAACTTCCTCGCGCCCCTGCCTGAAGCGTGAGATCGATCGCCCCGACGTAGTCCGGTGGAACGGATGCTGGGGTAACCCGGGGGTTACTCGATACCGCCAAAACCCTGGTTGGCGGCGGTGTGCTGGCGCTGGGCGGCGACGTGGCGAGACCGCTGGTCACGGCCACGCCAGCGACGAAGACGAGGACGAGTACCAGGCTGCGCTGGAGAATTTGTCTTGCCACCACAGACCTCGTCATGCGGTCCTCAGATGATCATTCCCGCCGACGATGCCCGCTTCCGAATGAATGCGGCGGTGAGCACCCCCCCTGGGGGCGGCTTCTGGGAGAATGAAAATTTTGCGAAACCATTGATAGGTCTGGGGTGGTGGGCCCTCGTGGACTCGAACCACGGACCTCACCCTTATCAGGGGTGCGCTCTCACCACCTGAGCTAAGGGCCCACACCTAGCGAGGAAAATGACAGAGCAAGTATAGCCACGGTCCTGCGAGGGGTCAAGGAACGCACTTTCGCGGCGGTCAGCATGCCGCGGAATCCCTCGTCAGACTTCGCGGCTTCCCGGAACTCTACGGTGTGCCCGGAGACATTTTTCCCAATAGCCAGATAGGGGTGAAGGGACGGGATCTTTTGGCTCACGTCGCCCATGTCTGTCGAGCCCATCCGTATTCGCTGCGGCGGGCGATCGACCGCCCACCCCAGCTCTTGCAGGTGACGTCCAATCGCCTCAGCGAGGGGGCGGTTGGGTTTCATCGCCTCGTATCCTTTCTGGGCCTCGTGCTCAAATGTGGCACCCGTTGCCGCGGCGCCGGCGCGCCCGCAGTTGATCACCTTCTCCAGCACCTTGGCGGCATACGCGCTGTCTGTCGCGCGCACGCTAAACGCCGCTTCGGCGCGGTCCGGGATGATGTTGGGCGCGGCACCGCCATACGTGATAATGCCGTGCACCCGCGCGTCGTCACGCAGTTGCTGACGCAGCATACCAATGTTGACGAACATCTGAACGAGCCCATCGAGAGCGTTGATCCCCTCATGCGGGGCGGCTGCGGCGTGAGCGGCCTTGCCCACAAACTTGACCTTGAGCCGATAGGAGGCCAAAGACTGGCGCATCGTTAAGGTGTAGTCGGCCGGGTGGAACATTAATGCCGCATCGATCCCGGCGAACGCGCCCCGTTGGAGCATCAATACTTTCCCGCCTCCGCCTTCTTCAGCCGGTGTGCCCATCACGAGCACCTTCCCTGCGACTTTGGAGCCGATGGCGGCGAGACCTATCCCGGCGCCA
>WNFH01003724.1_pt1 | contig 10884 bp, 10 predicted proteins | sample 5400411 | NCBI WGS metagenome assembly WNFH01 (sample SAMN13153347, study PRJNA577476) | soil metagenome | isolation source: 200 cm saprolite under Douglas fir tree site 2 hole 3 | place: USA:California | collected 2015-04-18
GAAGAGAGGTTATTCCCAAAGAAGTAGTCGGGAATGGCCTTCACAAAATCCGACAGGCCACCGCTAACATTGCTTGTCAGAACAGCAATAATGTTGCCGAGCACAGGCTCAAGGGCAAGCCAGACCAGCGGCCCGACGATCCCGGCCACCGTCGAACGGCCCGCTGTGCCAAAAAACAGCGCCATCAGCATATAGCCAAACCAGTAGAGCATCCCCAGCAGCAGGTAGAGGACAAGATGGCCAAAGTGGGCAGCGGTCAAGAAGCTCAAACCGGTACCAATCCCTGCTAGCTGCGCCATCATGGTTCCGATCACCGTACCCAACAGCATCAAGAACAGGATCGTGGGAACGACGTAGATGGCCAGCACAACGATTTTCGCGATGAGAAACTGCAAGCGGCTCGGGCCACGTGTGAACATCAGGCGCACCGTGCCCAGGCTATATTCGCCGCCCACCAGCGCCCCGGCCAGGATGATCCCCAGCACCGCGAGCACCTGTATGACAAACCGCTCCTCCACGTTCCAGACGCCCGGTATATTCAGAAGCTGGGCCGCGCCATCCAATATGCGTTGCTTCTCGTGCTGCATATCGGCCAGGGTAACCGGGTGGTTGATGCATCCCACATTGTGCGGGAGTACAGCGCAGTTCGCTGGCACAAAACTGGTGGCAGGCTGGCTAGCCAAATGCCAGGCCGCTATACCAATCGCAAAAAAGACAAAAGCGATCACCAGCGTCCCGACGAGCAGCAATACTTTCGACAGCAGGCGGCGGCGCACTTTGTACAAATCCATGCCGATCAGGCGAAACAGCACACTCAGGTAATCTTTGCGCCCCATCACAAGAGGCGCGACACGTTTAACATCAGGCTGAGTTTGCGTAGTAGCAATCATCGTTTATCTCACTTTCTTTTCATCAATACTGCGACCCGTTCGATAAGCCGCGTAGGAGCGGGGGCGGTGCTCTCACGGGTAGGTTTTTTGGAGAGCTCCCGCCAGCTGCGTAGGGGCGGGGGCGGTGCGGCGTGGAAGGGGGACGCTTGCGTCGCCCCGTGCTGGCCAACCGCCTGTTCCTGCGCCTCGCTCTCCTGCGCACCCGTCATGCAGAGGAGCGTTCACCTGCCACGACGTGCCCCCATAGCGCGCAGTGCCTTGCGTCTCGGCTGACCGCGCACGGTATGCCTTGCGTCTCGCCTGACTGCGCAGCAGTAGCGGCGCAGCCGCGTTGGCGAGACGGATAGGTGCCAGCCGAGACGGGCAAGAACCAGCGTTGCTCCTTTCGTCCTGGCTGAGCGCGCACGCTATGCCTTGCAGCGTGCCTGAGCGCGAAGCGCTAGCTACGCAGTAGCGTTGGCACGCTGGATTAGTTCAGAGGCGCAGCCTCGTTGCCAGGACGGATACGTGCCAGGTGAGACGGATTGGTGCCAGCATCGCCCCGGTGGCTTGGTAATGTAACCTGGTAATGTAATTACATCAGAGCCATTCTTGTGATTAGGTATTATTGTCAATGAAATCTCATTGATGCTATAATAAGCAGCATACTGACTCAGAGGATAGTCAACACATCCTGGCACTCGCGCATGGCGGCGTCCACCTCTTGTCTGGACAAGCCGGGTTGAAAGAGAGCATGAGACGCCTCACCAACCAGCAGCTCTTTGTTGAAGAGGTTACTTTCCTATGCCTACGCCACTTCTCGCCACGAAACTGTATATCCCTCGGCTTCGGCCTCACGTTGTCAGCCGCCCCCGCCTGATCGAGCGGCTGAACGAGGGTCTGCACCGCAAACTGATCCTCATCTCTGCCCCCGCCGGCTTTGGGAAAACCACGCTAGTCAGTCAATGGGTCGAGGGAATCGAGCGACCGGCAGCCTGGCTGTCGCTGGACGAAGGGGAGAACGACCCCGCACGCTTTCTGACGTACCTCGTCGCTGCTTTGCAGACGATTGCGGCCAATATTGGAGAAGGGGTGTTGGGGGTGCTCCAATCCCCTCAGCCGCCGCCAACCGACGCGATTCTGACGGCCCTGCTCAATGACATTACCACCATCTCGGACCATTTCGTCCTCGTCTTTGACGACTATCACGTGATTGATGCCAAACCGGTTGACCATGCCCTCACCTTTCTGCTCGATCATCTGCCACCACACATGCACCTGGTCATCGCCACCCGTGAGGATCCACAACTGCCATTGGCCCGGTTACGCGCCGGGGGGCACTTGACCGAAGTGCGCGTCACCGACTTGCGTTTTACCCCCTCCGAAGCCGCCGCTTTTCTCAACCAGGTGATGGGCCTCACCCTCTCAGCGGAAAACATCGACGCACTAGAAAGGCGCACCGAAGGCTGGATTGCCGGCCTGCAATTAGCCGCGATTTCCATGCAGGGACATCTTGACCCCACCAGCTTCATCACCTCGTTCACTGGCAGCCACCATTTCGTGCTGGACTATCTGGTGGAAGAAGTCCTGCAACAGCAGTCCGAAAGCGTCCAGACATTCTTGCTGCGCACATCTATCCTCGACCGCCTGTGCGGCCCCCTGTGCGATGCCGTTCTGCTCGACTCCTCTGCTTCCGGGCAAGCAACCCTGGAATATCTCGAACACGCCAACCTGTTCATCGTCCCGCTGGACAACGAGCGGCGGTGGTACCGCTATCACCAGCTCTTTGCGGAGTTGCTGCGGCAGCGACTCCACCAGAGCATCGCCTCCTCTCCAGGAGATGCGGAAAGCCAGGTGAACGCATTGCACATCCGTGCCAGCCTCTGGTATGAAGACCATGGCCTGGAGATAGAAGCGTTTCACCATGCGGTTGCTGCCAATGATGTTGAGCGCGCCGAGCGTCTGATGGAAGGAAAGGGGATTCCCCTGCATTTTCGTGGCGCGGTGACTGCCATACTGGACTGGCTGGAGTCGCTGCCGGCGACCGTGCTGAATGCCAGGCCCTCGTTGTGGGCGAGGTATGCCTCGTTGTTGCTGGTGAATGGCCAGACGACCGGCGTGGAAGAGAAACTACAAGCGGCTGAAGCGGCCCTGCAAGGCGCCGAGCCAGACGACAAAACCCGAGACCTTGTAGGACGTATTGCCGCCGCCAGGGCCACGTTGGCTCTCACTCGGTATCAGGTAGAACCCATGCTTGCCCAGTCGCGCCGCGCCCTGGAGTATCTGCACCCCAACAACCTGTCTTTACGCGCTACCGCTCACTGGACGCTGGGGTTTGCCTACCTCCTCCAGGGAGACCGTGCCGCAGCCCGCCGGGCCTTGACTTCAGCCATCTCTCTGAGCCAGGCATCCGGGGATATCTTCACCACCATCTTGGCGACCATCGGCCTGGGCAACATACAGGAAGCAGACAACCAGCTCTCTCTGGCAGCCGAGACCTACCGGCGCGTCCTCCAATTGGCAGGTGATCAGCCGCTTCAGATTATCTACGAAGCGCATCTTGGCCTGGCCCGTGTACTCTACGAATGGAACGACCTGGATGAAGCTTCGCAGCACGGGCGACAGAGCCTCCACCTGGCGCGGCAGTATGATCGAGTGATTGACAGATTCGTGCTCTGTGAGGTGTTTCTTGCCCGCCTGAAACTGGCCCAGGGAGATGTGGCCGGCGCGGCCGCTCTGCTCGCTCAGGCCAGTCAGTCCGCGCGCCAGCAGAACTTCGTGTATCGCATCCCTGAAGTTGCTGCCGCGCAAGTGCTGACCTTGCTTCGCCAGGGCAACCTTGCGGCGGCCGCTCATCTCGTGCAGACGCACGATCTCCCTCTCAGCCAGGCCCGGGTCCACCTGGCTCAGGGCGACACGTCCGCAGCACTGGCGGTGCTGGGGCCATTGCGCCAGAAGATGGAGGCAAGGGGGTGGGAGGATGAACGGCTCAAGGTGATGGTGCTCCAGGCAGTCGCTCTCCATGCCCATGGCGAAAAGGACAAGGCGGTGCACCTGCTCTTTGACGCGCTGGCGCTCGCAGAGCCGGGCAGATTCATCCGTCTCTTTGTTGACGAAGGTAGGCCAATGGCGCAACTCTTGTCCGAAGCAGCGGCTATTGGGAGAATGCCGGACTCTATCGGGAAGTTGCTGGCTATATTTAAAGCTGAGGAGCAGAAGCGCGAAGACACATCGTCTCGGCCTCCTGACCAGCCCCTGATCGAGCCATTGAGCCACCGCGAGTTAGAAGTCCTCCACCTCATGGCGCAAGGACTCTCGAATCAGGAGATGAGCGAGCGGCTTTTCCTCGCCTTGGACACGGTGAAAGGACACAATCGGAACATCTTTGGCAAGCTCCACGTCCAAAGGCGCACCGAAGCGGTCGCACGTGCCCGCGAGTTGGGTCTGTTGTAGCCGAAACGTCCGTTTGTCCGCACACCTGGTGGCAAGAACTGCCCGCAAGCGATCCAGAAAGCCAAAGTTTTAGAACTGCTCCTCTCTCAATACCCCCACAACAACACCCCCAAACAACACTTTCGTGTCTCGACATGCATACCGTCATGGAGCTATGCTCCTGGTAGATCGAGCAAGTGGGACAGACAGTTCTGACCGGCCACAAGAGGGACAGGGTCATGTCAAACAAACTCAACTCAGAAATTGATCCCAGTCAACCAATGGTCTATCAAATCAGGATCAAGGGCCATCTGGGCCGTCAATGGACAGACTGGTTTGAGGGCTTGGCCATCACGCTGGAAGACAACGGCGAGACGCTGTTAACCGGCCCGGTGGTCGATCAGGCTGCGCTGCATGGATTGCTCAAGAAAGTGCGTGATTTAGCAATGCCACTGGTTTCGGTCATGCGCGTGAAACCCGACCCGGCCGAAAGGCCCGAATCAAAGCAAACCCGGAGGTAATTCGTGAAAGCGGTTGTTTACACAGCATACGGACCACCGGATGTTCTTCAAATCAAAGAGGTAGCAAAACCTACCCCTGCGGACGATGAAGTACTGATCAAGGTTCAGGCGGTATCCGTCAATAGATCTGACTGGGAGGGACTGAGAGGGAAACCGTTGTATGCCCGCATAGGGGGGCTTCTAAAACCACGTCACCAGATACTCGGATCGGACATAGCCGGGCGAGTTGAAATGGCTGGCAGAAACATCAGGCAATTTCAACCAGGGGATGAAGTATTTGGGGACATCTTGGGGTCTATGGGTGGTTTTGCCGAGTATGTCTGCGCTCGTGAAAGAGCCTTGGCACTGAAACCAGCCAGTATGACATTCGAGGAAGTAGCGGCCATCCCGCAAGCGGCAGTTATCGCCCTGCAGGGGATTCGCGACAAAGGACAGGTTCAGCCGGGGCAAAGAGTTTTGATTAATGGCGCTGGTGGCGGTGCAGGTTCGTTTGCAGTGCAGCTTGCCAAATTATACGGGGCTGAAGTGACTGGGGTGGATAACACCCGCAAGCTGGACTTTATGCGCTCGCTTGGCGCAGACCATGTCATTGATTACACCCAGGAAGACTTCACCAAAAATGGAAAACAGTATGATCTGATACTTGATCTTGTCGCGCATCGTTCGGTTTTCGCCTACAAGCGGGCACTAAGGCCCAATGGAAGTTATTTCATGGTTGGAGGTTCTGTAGCTACAATTTTCCAGATTTTGCTCCTGGGACCATGGATGAGAAGAATCGCGGGCAAGAAAATACGCCTCCTGGCGGTTCAACCAAATCCAAAAGAGTTGGTTTTTATAACGGAGCTTTATGAAGCTGGCAAAGTCGTCCCTGTGATCGATAGACGGTATCCGTTAAGTGAGGTTGCAGAAGCGCTCCGGTATCTTGGAGAAGGACGCGCCAAAGGAAAAGTCGTCATCACTGTGGAATAGAATAACAAAACCTCACTGTAAATCCCAACGTGAAATTCCATGAGCGGAATTTTGACAATGCTGTGAGTGATGAGATAGACTGAATCACTGCCAGCACCATCCAGCGGTGGGTCAAACGGTATCGTGAAAAGGGCCTGGCTGGACTCGCAGATGCCAGGGTGCGTTCTGACAAAGGAAAGTCGCGTCGCTTACCTGGCTTCGGCCATCAGCGTCGACCTCGACCTCACGGGCATCGCAACGGCATTCGTCGGACCGACGTTCACCTCATCCCTCGCTGAGGGCGGTGGACGAGGCCGTCTGGGGCGTGCACCTCGACGGCGCGAACTTCCGAAGGAGGGTCGTCGCGGAGAGCGGTTGGGTCATCCCGATCGGGCGCCGAGCTCGGCCCGGATCTACCAGCGGCAAGCCGGCGGAGCTCTATCGAGCAGGGAGGATGTGGAAGCACGGCAGTCCGATCCGGCGCTCGCAGCCAAACGAGAGAAGGAGGAGAGACTCATGAGAGCAGTTGTCTACGACAGGTACGGGCCGCCGGACGTTCTGCGACTCGAAGACGTCGAGCGGCCCATCCCCAAAGAGGACGAAGTACTCGTCAAGATCCATGCCACGGCGGTCACCCGGGCGGACTGCGCTACTCGTGAAGCCAACCGGCGTAGCGGCCTGGCCGTCACGCTTCTCAGCCGCGTCATCAGTGGCCTCCGCCGACCGAAGCAGCGGATCCTCGGCAGTGAGCTGGCCGGAGAGGTCGAAGCAGTTGGCGCAGCCGTCAACGAGTTCGCGGTCGGTGACCACGTCTTCGGCAGCAGTGGGTTCAGGTTCGGGGCGTACGCGGAGTTCATCTGCATGCGGGAGAGCGCCCGAATCGCGCACAAGCCGACCGGCATGAGCTTCGAGGAGGCTGCGGCGGTCTGCGACGGGGGACTCAACGCGCTGTGGTGTCTGAGACTGGCAGATCTCCGGAAGGGGCAGAGGATCCTCATCTACGGCGCGTCCGGGGCCATCGGCACCGCAGGGGTGCAGCTCGCCAAGTACTTCGGCGCCGACGTCACGGCGGTGTGCAACACCAAGAACCTCGAGCTCGTGACCTCGCTCGGAGCCGACAAGGTCGTCGACTACACGCAGGAAGACTTCACCAAGAACGGCCAAACGTACGACGTCATCTTCGACGCGGTCGGCAAGCACTCGTTCAGGCGCTGCAGAGGCTCACTGAAGCTGGGCGGCAGCTACCTGGCAACCGACGGGTTCCAGAATCTCATGTTGGCGCTGTGGACCTCGCGGATCGGAGACAAGAAAGTGCTGTTCTCGATACCACCTCGATACACGAAGAAGGACGTCCTCTTCCTCAAGGAGCTCATCGAGGCCGGGAGATACCGGGCGGTCATCGATCGGTGCTACCCGCTGGAGGACGTGGTCGACGCGGCCAGGTACGTCGAAACGGAGCAGAAGACCGGGAACGTCGTCCTGACGATCAACGGCGGACGAGCTCGATGAGAGCGATCGTCCGAGACATGTACGGCTCACCCGATGTTCTCGAGCTCCCTCATCAGGCTCTCGGGTTCCGAGTGCAGGCGTACGGAGTCACACAGCAGAAGGATCTCTTCACTCGGCGCCAGTTGGAGATACCGCTTAACGACGTGAAAAGCGGCAGGTTGTTGCCAATGACATAGCCGCTTCACAGGAACCTGGATGGATGTAACGAAGGACGGGCCATGACCCGTCCTTCTCGCCTTCATTTCTGCATCAAGCGATACCTTTAAAATAATTCCGCCATTGACATTACCCCGCTTCTCCCCTATGCTAACAACCATCGACATGCATCTCTCTACATTTGAGTAAGAAAGCGAGGCAACTGACATATGGCTGATCCACGTGGTGCTATGGACATCAGACCGGGTTACCGGGGGCGAGCCTTCACCTCTGATCTCAGCGGCCAGGAGTTCTGGCTGGTTGTTGATAAAGGTTTCCAGCCGATGGGCCTGGTTATAGGCAACTGCATCTATTCGATGGGCGCCGTGCGCAACTGGCTAGTAGGCATCAAGAGCAATTTCCAGGGTGAACTGAAGGAATACTCGGAGTTAATGTACCAGGCGCGTGAACTGGCATTGAGCCGCATGCAATTCGAAGCGGACCAGCTCGGGGCAGACGGGGTCATTGGCGTTGACATCAAGGTTGAGTTCCTGCACAACTCTGAATGGATGGAAGTTACCGCCATCGGCACGGCCATCCGCTGGGTGGGCAGTGGTCCTAATATGCCGCCGACAGGCCAGGGCCAGGTAATGATTCCTGCCGGTTAGAATTGGCTACGCGCGTTTGCGCGTTCCACAAGCGTCCAGTATAATTAAACTTATGAGACATCCCGAATCTGGGAAGAAGCGATCTACTCAAGGGCGACCGCTGGCACCTATCCGTCTTGCCAACGCTGCTGCGCAGCTAGCCTACGGCTCAGGCAAGACGAAAGGAGAAGGGTCGCCCTCGCTCCATCCCACACCGCTTCTCACCTGACTATCAAATCATGGAGGAAAATCATGTACAAAGGTCAATCCGGTATGCTGGCCTGGCTGTTCCACCGTATCACAGGACTGGGTGTCCTGCTGTTCCTGCTCATCCATATCGTGGACATTTCTCTACTGGGCTTTGGTCCCAAAATCTATAACCAGGGTATCGCCCTGTTCGGTACCCCCATTGTGCGCATTATTTCCCTGGCCTTGATCGGGGCCGTCTTCTATCACGCTTTTAACGGCATACGCATCATGCTGATCGACTTCGTACCGCAGGCTGTGCGCTACCAGCGAAGCATGTTCTGGGCAGCGATGACCCTTACCATCGTATGCTTCATTCCCATTGCTTTTTTTGTGATTGGACCGATCTTCGGTCTTAATACAGGGAATACCGCCTCCGGCATGTAGCAGTCGTATGGGTTTATTTAGTAGAGATCTGTGAATAGGAGAACCGTTATGCGTTTTTCGACAGGATATGGCCCACGCCCGGCAGGCGGTGGATTTGAAACCTTTTCCTGGTATTTCATGCGCATCACTGCTATCGGGCTTATCTTCCTCGTCATCATCCACCTGTTTATTAACCACGTGACCACTGATGTTGCCTGTACCAGCTACCAATTGGTCGCGGGGCGCTACGCCAATCCATACTGGCGGGTGTATGACTGGCTCCTGCTTACCCTTGCACTTTTACATGGCATGAATGGCCTGCGCGTGGTCGTCGACGACTATGTGCAAACACGTGCATGGCGTATCCGCATACAATCGCTGCTGGCACTGATCGCGCTGGCCCTCTTTATGGTGGGTACCATCACATTGATCACTTTCCAGCCCGTAGCCGGGTACCTCGGACCCCACTGCCTTCATCCTTGAGTGGGGCGAGGCCCGGCTTTCGTTAGCTAATCACAGGCTGATCGCTGGTTTCGCCGGCCCCCTGGCTAGCGGGCAACCCTGAGAGCGAGCTAGGGGCGTTTAAATTTGCGCCCGCGTCTACACCGATACCCAGCCGCATGGTCAGTTCTCCACCGAGCCAGCCTGTTACACCCAGAGACGCTGCACCGAGGAAGGAAAGAATATAGGCGATGACGGACGGGCTTCCCGGCGCATGCAAGCGGATCGACCAGCTTACGATGAACAGCGCGAGGATCACAAGATTGCCCCCGCCATGCCACAAACCCACCGACTTGGCGCGTGTGCCCGATGGTATCGCGAACCAATCGATGGTGCCGACCGCAGCTGCGAGCAGCCCACCGATCAAGCCAGCAGCAATCATCCAGAAGGCAATTTCCGACCAGTATCCATTGCCTGTAATCAAATGTACGATATCGAAGATCACCGATGTTATCAATAGCCCGAGCGGGAATTCGACGAGCATGGGGTGCATAGCATGCCCCATTGACTTGACTTTGCTCTCCATAGTAGTCTCCTTGTTTCTTATTCCTTACGCGCTTAGTACTTCAGCCCCGCCACCTGGTGCAGGTAGGTGTTGTCATGCACCTGCTTGAGCAGGAAATCGGCGACATCAGCCCGCGAAATCTTCGCGTTCAGGCCCATTGAAAGATGCACACCAGCTTTATAGTGCCCTGTTTGCAGGCCATCGGTCAGCTTGGACGGGCGCACGATGATCCAGTCGAGGCCGCTCTGCCGGGTGATCCGTTCCTGGATGACATGGTCTGCGAACGTGGCTTTTATTTTTGGAAAGAAAGGTAGAATGAGTGGTAAGACCCAGGGAGCTTCTCGCCACTCGCCGTCCAACGTAGCCGCGACGTATGCTGACTGGCAGATGAAGCGTTTCACCCCAACTTTCTGCATTGCCGCGACAATGTTCTCCGTCCCTTTCGAGCAAACCGGTATAGTTACGCCCGGCTTCACGCCAAGCACGCAGATCACGACATCCTGTCCAACAATTGCCGCCTCGACCTGGGCTGGATCGAAGATGTCACCCTGGACGATGGAAAGCTTGGGATGCTGTATAGTTAATGCCTGCGGGTGGCGATCGAATGCTGTCACTTCGTAGCCTTTCTCAAGGGCTTGCTCGACAACCACACGACCCGTACCACCGGCACCGCCGAAAATCACGACTTTCATAGTTCTATATCCTTCCATTGGTCCTGCCTGACTGACGCAGTCAGTAGACGCGCCAGCGTCGTTGGCAGGACCCATTTAAAACTACTTCCATGATACTTTGCTTATTACCGGGCCAGGCTTGAAGACTCTGTCATGCGCATTTCGCTATTGATGACCTGCGGTGTCCCGGATGCAGACAGGTCCCCAGGAGTGATAACCGGTTCAGGTACTGCTGGTGTTCCTGTCTCGTTCTCCGGCAGAACCTCGGGCTTGATCTCAGGCTCAGGCGTGGATTTCGATACGCGCTCGCTCGTGTCTTCAGACTCTGCCAGCACGATCAGCATATAGAGCACTCCGCCGAAGATCGTGAACAGCCCACTCGCTTCGCCCCAACTGCCGGCGTAGTTCGGTACGATCATCGTGATCACGCCGAGGAAGAAGTAGACCTCACCGGTGATAAAGCCAAGGATCTTCCAGCCGGGCCGCTTCGTGGAGGCCATCAGGCCGGCCACGATCAGCAGTATCATCAGCAGT
>WNFH01003727.1_pt1 | contig 10883 bp, 6 predicted proteins | sample 5400411 | NCBI WGS metagenome assembly WNFH01 (sample SAMN13153347, study PRJNA577476) | soil metagenome | isolation source: 200 cm saprolite under Douglas fir tree site 2 hole 3 | place: USA:California | collected 2015-04-18
TCGCGTACTCCGTGGTGGCTTGCTTGAGGATGGGAATCTCGGAATCGCCGTCTTTCCACTCCGTGAAGAAGTCTTGATAGGCCGTTCGCGCTTTGGCGGCGTCGCCGGAGAGAGAAAGGGCCCGGGCAAGGCCAAGTTTAGCCAAGCTTAAATACGCCGTCGCGCCCAGCGCTGTTCTGTGATCGAGAATCTTCTGGAACTCGGCCGCAGCTTGCGGAGCCTGCTTCGTTTGTAGATACGCCAGGCCGCGCAAGTACGCGGGAATGCCCCCCTCGACGTAGCCGAACTGGTAAGCCTCAGCCGAACGCAACAGTTCAATGGCCTTATCGCCTTTCCCGCGTTGCAGTTCCACACGGGCGCGAATTTGAGGAATATCGTATTTTTGGATGAAGGTCTCCAGTGGATATTTCTTCGCGAGATCCGCGGCGATGGCCTCCGCCTTCGCCGCGACCCCACAGGTTGCGAACGCAAATGCGGCCTGCACTGAACCGTCGCGAGTCGGGGTGGCGTTGGCAATGGAGGCATCTTGCCGGGCCCGGTCGCAAACGCCAAGATCGGCCTGGATTTGTGCGAGAAACCCGAGATCGGAAGACTCGACTTCTTTAAGGTTCTGGTTCCTTTCCAGTTCCAATGCGCGCTCGATCAGTTCTCGCGACTGGCGCAATTTTCCTGCGTGCATCGCGTCTTGCGCCTGCAACCTCAGGAAACGATATTCTCCGGGTTTGCCTTTTGCCCACGCCAGTTCGCGCTCCACTACACTCGGCTTGCCGGTCAGCAGAGCCATCCAATAGGCGTTCCAGTGATTGCTTTCGGCATTCGGAAAAAGCCTCAGGCCCTGGTCCAGGATCTGCCAGGCTTCGTCGAGGCGCCCGGAAGCCGCATAGGCGTAGGACAGATTGGTGTATCCATTGGCGGAATTCGGTTCCAGACGCAGAGTCTCACGCGCCGCTTCCGCCGCTTTTTCGAAATCACCCGTTTGCTCATAACCAACCGAGAGATTGTTGCTGGGAGTTGAGTCGCTGGGATAGGTACGGGCATAAAGCTGCAAGGTCTCGATTTCTTTGTCGAGCTCGCCCGTCACGGTCTGATAGTAATGCTCGGTGATGTACAGTTTCTCTCGCTCGCTTACCCGGTCCTTGAGTTCGTACGCCTTGCGAGTATTTTCTTTGGCTGGCTCCTGTTCTCCGGCGTTCGCGTAGATCGTCCCCATGCGGGCGTACACGTAGGCGAAGTTCGGGTCCAGTTCCACCGCGCGGCGGTAGAAGGGCAGCGCCTCCATTTCGCGGCCATGGTCAAACTCGGCGTTTCCCATGGCGAAGGCCTTCAGCGCTTCCAGCGATGAAGTGGTGACTTGGCCGATGGGCACATCGAACTTTTGCACCGACGCCAGGGACTCGCCCAGCTTGCCGCGCATATTGGAAACCGCGCTTCCCAGCGCCGAGAGCACTTGCTCTTTACTGGAGGCCTGCGCCTGCTCCTGAGCCAGAGAATCGCCCGTCTGGCAGTTGATTGCGTTCAGCGTGAGAACGTACTGCGAGCCCAGGCTGGCAACGGATCCGGAAAGGGTGGCCTTACTGCCGGCGCGCAAGCAGAGTTCACGCGCCAGGTCGGAAGTCAGGCGCTCGTTGGGAGAGCGTCCCATGAAACCGAGCGTCTCCTGCACGCGCGAAGAGGGAATTACTCGCAGGAAGGGCGACTGTTCCAGGTCAACCGCCAGCGCCTGCTTCAACGTGCCGTCGAATACTGGATCGCCAGTGGTGTTGGCGAAGTCGGCGAGGACAACGGTGTCCTTCTCCGTAAGCTTTGCCGCTCGCGCCGGGCGGAAGTACAGGGCAGCAGCAATCAATGCAACCAGGATTCCAACCGCGGCCGGAACCACCACCCGCCACCGTCCTTTACTGGGAGTCGCGGGAATGGGTGCACTGCTCGACGAGGGCCAGGACGCGGAAACGTCCGCGCGGGAGGAGACCGGCGCTGACGCTTGTCCACCCGATGGCGGACTCGATTCCTGCGCCACCGCCACCTTTTCCGAACCGGCAGCAACCGCGCGCCCGGACTCCGTGTCCCGTTTCAGCCGCTGCAGATCGGCGCGCAGGTCGGCGGCGTGCTGGTAGCGAAGGTTGCGGTCCTTCTCGAGCGACTTGTTGACGATGTCTTCGAGTTGGGGCGGCAGGTCGGGGTTGAGGCGAATCAGCGAAGTGGGAGTGCCATCCAGGATGGCTTTGAAAATGAGCGCCGAGGTATCTCCGCGAAACGGAAGCGTGCCGGTCGCCATTTCGTACAAGACGGCGCCAAAGGAGAACAGGTCGGTGCGGCCATCGAGTTCCTTGCCCTTCGCCTGCTCCGGCGACATGTAGGCAACCGTCCCCAGAGTGGAGCCGGGGCTCGTGAGGTGCTCCTCGCTCATGGCCGTGGCTTGAGCGGTGACGCCGGCCAGTTCTGCACTTCGGCGGGCGCTCGGCGTGAGTTTGGCCAGTCCAAAATCGAGAACCTTGGCGTGGCCGCGCCGGGTCACGAAAATGTTTGCCGGCTTGATGTCGCGATGGACGATTCCTTGCGCGTGGGCCGCATCCAGCGCATCCGATATCTCGATGCCGAGCGCGAGCAGCGCGTCCAATTCCATGGGACGGTTGCCGATGAGATGCTTGAGCGTCGCGCCGTCCAGGAACTCCATCACGATGTAGGCCTTGCCGTCCTGCTCCCCGATGTCATAAATCGTGCAGATATTGGGGTGGTTCAGGGCGGAAGCAGCTTGCGCCTCGCGCTGAAAGCGTCCCAGCGCCTGGGGATCGCGGGCCACCTCGTCGGGCAGGAACTTGAGCGCCACGAAGCGGTGGAGGCGCGTGTCTTCGGCCTTGTAGACGATGCCCATGCCGCCGCCACCCAACTTCTCGACTATCCGGTAATGGGAGATCGTCTGACCGATCATCGGTAGAGAGTTCGACCCAAGAGTGCCAATGGTAGGGCCGCGTGAGAGGTGGAGTCAATCAAAAGAAGAGCAGAATTACCGCGCCGGCTCAGCAGGAATCTGGGGCGTGGACTCTCCGTGCATCAGGCCGACGATCTTCTCGTACATCCGGGAGCGCATGGAATACTGCTCGCGCGCACTGGTGATGTAGCGCACGTGCATTTCCACGCCCGCAGCGGTGGGCTGCAAATGGATGGCTGGGACTACGGACAATGACTGCAATCGATTGTTGGTGGATTTCTTCCATTCCTGTTCGGCAAGCGCGGCGCCGGCGTGGGTTTCTTCCTCCACCAGTTTCTGGATCGCTTCCACCAGCGGATACGGATTCTGCCCGGGCGGGATCATAATCTGTAGTTCATCCCATAACCACTGTCCGGCGGTAGAGAAATTGAAGTAGTGTCCTTCGATGGCGAAGCTGTTGACGAAGGCAACTTTTCGGCCGGTGGGATGACCAGTATCGGTCCAGTTGCCGGTTTCCATGAGAACGGTGCGCAGCAGACCGATCTCCATAACTTCGCCGACCACGCCGTTGATCTCGACCCAGTCGCCCACTCGAATGCCGTTGCGGCCCATCAGGACGAACCATCCGAAGAAACCGACGATAAAATCCTTGAGCGCGACGGTGAGTCCGGCGCCCGCCAAGCCGAGCACAGTGGGCGTCTGGCTGGGAGCGCCCAGGATGACGAACGCGACGAGCAGAACAACCAGCGCCTGCAGCGCGAAGCGCAAAACCGCACGCAACGAGAAAAGATGTTTTTTCTCCGCCTGAACGCCGGCGAAGAAACGATCCACGGCGCGGCTTCCGGCGTAACCCAACGCAACAATCAGCAAAATCCAAAGAATGGACCGCAGCATACTGTGTACAACCGCGCGTTGCTGGGTTGCGACCATGTCGACCCAGTTGCCATAGACGTCGCCGAGATCCTGCTGATCCTGGATGCGTTTGCCGAAGTCAGCGAGCAGTTTCTGGTCATTAGAGTAATGTTTGAGCGAATTGACGGCGTCCGCAGTGGCTTCTTTGGATCCTCCACCCGCCGCCGCATTCTTGCGGAGTCCGGAGGCCTGCGCCCGTGCGACTTGTTTCTGCGATTCTTCTTTCTGTACCCGCCGTTCCAGGTCGTCGTGCTGGGCGACCAGGTTTTTTCCGAGAGCCTTTGCATCAGTGCGGGCCGATTCCAGTTTTTCCCGCTTGGTCTTCAACCAGAGCCACGCGCGCACTTGTCCTGCCAGGCTGCTGGCGTCGAGATCGACGGGCGCATCTTGCGAAGCGGTCGGTGCCTTCGCCGATTCGTTGTGTCCGGCCTCATGTTCCTCGCGCAAGCGCTGCATCATTCCTTCCGGATTGCCGCCAGCGCGGATCAGATCCTGACGCGCGTCCTCCAGTTCATCTTCGTCGAGTGCCTCTTGCGCCGCGAGCAGGTCGATTTGCTCCTGCAGGCCTTCCTTCTCATTCGGCTTTGCCGAGGCGAGTTTCGCGCGAACTTGATCGAGGCGGGACCGTTCGTCGGTGAGCGTTGCCTGCGCCAGTTGGATTCGCAAGCGCTGTTCTTCATATTTGGGATCGAGATCAACAGGATGCTCGGCAGCCTCGCGGATGGCGTCGGCGAAAGCAAGGTCAATTTCATGATCGGCGAGACGGGTCGCTTCCTGCGCGAGACGCTGTTCGTCGGGAGTGACGGCCAATGCGGCAACTTGCCGCGCCGTTTTCAGCGGACTCTGGTCAATGAGCGGAGTCTGGGCGCTAGTGACCGTGTTCGAGGCGCGCGAGGAATCGCGCGTCATGACATAGCCGACGCCAGCCGCCACCACCAACAGCAACAAGACTGCAGCGATTATCCAGTGACGCCAGGCCATGATGTGCATGCTGTAAGGAAAGTTTAGCAGGCGCAATGAGCGTCCGAATACCGGTCGTTCGCACAATCCGGGCGTGATAACTTGTGGGTTCGATGTTCGTCTAGATGCTAGCCGCCCGCTGCGGCGCGAGAATGCCATCATGAAAAGACTCACTATTGCCTTACTGCTTTTCGTCAGCGCCTTAGCCCTCCCGTCTTTTACGCAGGAGAAAACTCCCAAAGGCGCCGATCTGCTGCGCAAGTTGGAAGCGGATTTTGCCAAGGCTGTGGCGGAGCACGGCCACGATGCCTTCGTCTCATACTTCGCCGAGGATGGAGTCGAGTTGGAAGACGGCGGCGGAATCAAAACGAAAGACGACATGCGGAAAGAGGATGCGTGGCCGCCTGATTTTTCCCTGACCTGGGCACCCGTCAGAGCCGAAATGGCGGCGTCCGGCGACCTGGGATATACCTACGGCAACTACGAACTCAAGAACAAGGACAAAGATGGGAAGTTCGTCACCCGCTACGGAAAGTACACGTCGATCTGGAAGAAGCAGAGAAATGGCTCGTGGAAAGTGGTGCTCGACATGGGGAATTCGAGCCCCGCAGGCCATGATCTGTGATCCTGAAATGCTGGAATCTCGGCCCGAAGTTGAGGAACTCGAAAGTATGCTCAATCGGGACCTGTCAGCGTGGAAATCGATCGGCGAAGAAGCTCTTTCCGCATCCCAGAGCTCGTACTGACCGCCAGTCAGTTGTGAGTGGACGCCAGTTCCTGGACCAGTTAAAGCCCGACTGAACTTTTTATTTAAGACCCACGTATCTGGCAGCAAGTCGGAACGATCCTCGACAGAAGTCCGTTTAGCCATCACTCAGGAGGAGTCCCTATGAAGACGCTCACTTGGACGAGCATCGTCGTCCTGCTTGGCATCGCGGCCGGATTCGCTGAAAATCTCTGTGCTCGCACTTCTCCACTTACAGACCAGCAACGCTTTGTGCGCCAGGAGATCCAGTCGAGGATTGATGAATCCATCGAAGCCGACGAGGCCAAAGACTTGGTTGCCAAAATGGAGCACTCCGCGCCCGATCTTACTTTGAAGCTTGTAGATGGAGCCGTTCTCGACCGGAACCAGATTGAGGAAGGGGTAAAACGGGACGCTGATTGGATTCTGGCGGTCAGCGACCAGACCACTGTCATGATCGAGTGTATCGAATTGAAAGGAAAGGAAGCCGTCCTGATCACGGACCAGCACTTTGTTCGGACGGTGCCCGACCGCAAAGATGGCAGCCCACACGAGTTGATCACACATGTGAAACATCGAGAGACCTGGATCTACACAAAGAAAGGATGGCTGACGAAGCGAATTGACGAACTGAAGGAGGGTCCCACCTACCTGGATGGGAAGCTTTACGAAAAGTAGTTGGCCAGGAGAACCGCCGAAGGCATGCGTAGGCGTAGATCCAACGGCACACGATGCTAACAGACTCCCGCAGCGAATGCTTCCGTTGATGAGACCGCCCGCGGCGGTGGATGGTTGGCGGCGTTAATCTCTAACTACCAACCACCCGCTTCTCCCCCACCAATTCCTCGATCTTTTGTAACACCTCGTCTTCGCTCAGGTGGGTGGAGTCGATCAGGAGCGCATCTGGAGCGGCTACAAGCGGTGAGACGGCACGGCTTCGATCGCGCAGATCGCGCTCGCGAAGTTCAGCCGCCATAGCTTTAGCTGGTGCTCCCTTAACCTTCTGCTGCTCGAGGCGGCGCTGCTCGCGGATCACTGGGTCGGCGTCGAGGAAGACTTTCACGTCGGCATCGGGGAAGACTTTTGTGCCGATATCGCGGCCTTCCATCACCACACCGCCGCCCAGTCCCATTTCGCGCTGATGCGCCACCATCCACTCCCGGACCTTGGGATGTACGGAGACCTGCGAGGCGCCCTCGGTCACATCGCGTTCCCGGATGCGCGCCGAAACATCGCGTCCGTCGAGCAGCACGCGATTCCCACCAATGCTCGGATCGAGTTCGATACGCGACTCATGCGCCAGTTTGAGCAGCGCTTCTTCGTCGTCGAAGGAGGTGTCCCATTCGATGGCTTTCAGAGCGAGCGCGCGGTACATGGCGCCGCTCTCCAGGTTGACATAACCGAGTTTGCGGGCGAGACGGGAAGCGATCGTGCTCTTGCCGGCTCCGGCGGGGCCGTCAATGGCGATGATGAGTTTGCGCGGGGCAGGATCGGTCATCGGGCGAAGGGAATTGTACACGGCGAAGCGACGAAGGGCTTAACCACAGGGGCCGCGAGGGTCACGGAATCGAGCTCTTCAAGCTTTCCCTGTGTTCCCCTGGTTCTCTGTGGTAATGGTGTTGTCCTTAGCTGACTTGCTGCGGGCGGGTCCGCGGGACGAAGGCCTGCTTCGGCGGCGTGACCTGCAGCAAAGAGTGCTTCCCCACGTGCACAAAGCTCAATTCGCGCGCCGAGAGCAACGCATTAATCGCATCCTTCACGCGGGAGCGCGGGACGAAATTCGCAAAGAAAGTTTCGACCTCTCCCTGGTCGGCGGCGACCACACAACCCAGGTATTTGGAGATTACGGCCGAGAGCGCTTCCACCATCGAGAGACTGACTCCCTCATGGACCGCGTCCGGCGCCCAACGTGAGAGTTCGTCCCACACCGAACCATCTTCGACGGTGTAGTCCACGCGTGTGATACGCAGCTTGGCCCAAAGCTCACCCAAGGCGCGGTCGAGACCGGAGACAGACAGCGATCCGCCTAGCATCTCGCCGAGTTTTGCTTTCGAGATCGGCCCCCGGCGGCGGATGAGTTCGAATGCGTCGCAGGCCAGCGGTGAATATCCTCCGCTCGTGTTCCCCTTAGGCGGCTGCTTGGGATTGCGCTCCCCGACGAGCGCATAGAAATAGGGAAACACCGACGCGGCCACCAGAAACGCATTGTTCTCGTCGAACAGCGGCGCCTCGTAAGCAGCCTTGTCACGCAGCAAACGCACCATGAGTTCCGTGGCTTCTTTTGCGCGTGGATCGGCGAAGACGTGCTGCCATGTGGGCAGATGATCGTCCGCTCCGACCCAGGCCCCGACGAAAGTCGGCACCGGCACCGGCGGCCGCAGGGGATACATCAGGCAGAATCCGACCGATTCCAGAAACCCCCGTGCCTCATCGAGCGTGCGCACGGGCTGACCATCAAGGTGCCACTTCTGCGCGCGAGCCTGCTGGAGTTCGGAGTCAATCATTCCTTCTGATTAAAGCACAGCTGCGTGGAGTTGTGGCTACGTTGATCGCCGCCGGCTTCGAGCTGCGAGCTACGGGCTCCGAGCAAGCTCTTTCGACATTCGGATGTTGGGTGGCTCGCAGCCCGGAGCTCGAAGCTCGCAGCTATATCCTCTTGAACGCCTTCTGAATGTCCTGCATCGAGTAACGCAATACCACGGGCCTACCATGCGGGCATGACATCGGATGCTGCGTCTTGGCGAGTTCGGCGAGAAGCCATTCCATCTTGTTCTGTTCGAGCGGCATGTTGACTTTGATCGCCGCATGACATGCGATCGACGCGGCGATCCGCGTGCGCACAGCCTCTAAATTGATGGCCTGATCTTCGCGCGCGATCTGCTCGAAGATTTCGCTCAGCATGTGCTCGACCTGGGAGGCGTCCACGCCGGCGGGAGCGATCTTCACCGCTACACTGCGGGTTCCGAACCGCTCGGCTTCGAATCCGTTATGAGCGAGCTCTTCGGCAATCTCCCCGAAGATCGCTTGTTGCGCCGGAGTCAGTTCCAGTAACAGGGGCATGAGCAGTCGCTGGCTTTCGACGCGCTGGGCGGCCCGCTGGCGCAAGATTTTCTCAAAGAGCACGCGCTCATGGGCAACGTGCTGGTCGATGATCCAAAGACCGTCTTCGTTGACGGCGAGAATGAACGAATTGCGAATCTGGCCCAGCGGCTTGAGCGTGCGTAGGGACTCCAGCGTCGGCGGAGTGTGCGGCTCCTGGTCGATGGGAGGAGCGCATCCGTGGTCGGGGATGGTGACCTCCGGCGCGCGGGCCAACGCTACGGCAGCGTTCGCCTCGACAGCAATTCCTCCTTCAAACTCCAGGTGCCCCGTCGTTGGCGGAACGACCTGAGCTTGAAGTGCAAAGCCGCCGGCCACCGGTTCAGCAAAGCCGCGCCAGGGGGCATTTGCGCCATCGCCGCGGCGAGCGCCAGGAGTGAGCGCCGCGCCGGCACTAGGCTGCGCGTTGATCTCCGCCAGGAACTGCGGCACGGGCCGCGCTTTCATCAGCGCTTCTCGCGCCGAGTCGCGGACAAAATCGTGAATGACACTCTGCTGCCGAAAGCGGACCTCGGTCTTTGAAGGATGCACGTTGACATCGACCTCGGCGGTCGGCATCTCCAGAAACAGAAGCACGACGGGAAAAACACCCGGCGGCAGGATGTTGCGGTAAGCGTCGGTGAGCGCGTGTTGAATGAGGCGATCGCGGATCAACCGGCCATTCACGAAAATGAAGATCGAGTTGCGGTTGAGCTTCTGGATCTCCGGCTTCGAAACAAAACCGTGCAAGCGGACTTCGCCTGGCTCCAGCTTTTCTGTTTCTTCTTCCGGATCGCGCCGCCAGGGCGGCGGTTGCGGCAGGCCCATGCGTTCCAAAGGTTGGACTGCGGCCAGCGGAATCAGTTGCTCCAGCGTTTCCTGTCCAAAAACCTGGTACACACGCTCGCGATGTCCGGCCACCGGAGGCGCAACCAGCAGCGCGTTGGTCGCCGAGTGCAGTTCAAAGTGCTTTTCTGGATGCGCCAGTGCATAGTGCGTCACCAGCGACGCGATGTGCGACAGTTCGGTTGACTCTGCTTTCAGAAATTTCTTGCGCGCCGGTGTGTTGAAGAAAAGATCGCGCACCGTAATCGAAGTCCCCAGCGGCAGCCCCGCTTCTTCCACACGGATCATCTTCCCGCCATTGATCTCAATCACCGTACCCGCGGACTCTTCTTGCGCGCGGGTTTCCAGATGCAGCCGAGCGACGGAAGCAATTGAAGGCAGCGCCTCGCCCCGGAATCCGAGGGTCGCTACGCTGAGCAGGTCTTCGCTCTCCTTGATTTTCGAAGTGGCGTGACGCTCGAATGCCAGCATGGCATCGTCGCGTACCATCCCGCAGCCGTTATCAGTGATCTGGATGACCTTCTTGCCGCCCGCTTCAACGTGAATGCGAATGCGCGTCGAACCGGCGTCAAGCGCGTTTTCGAGCAGCTCTTTCACCACCGATGCCGGACGCTCCACCACTTCGCCGGCAGCGATCTGGTTCGCAACGCGTTCGGAAAGGACGTGAATCTTGCCCATGGGATCAGTGGTTAGTGGTTGGTGATTAGTGTGACAGAGATCGGTGGGCAGTGGCTAGGGGTGGTGGGCACGGAGGCAGAGGTCCGTCTGAGCATTCTGCACAGTAGCGAATGGAACGCTTCGACCAATCCGAGATACTCTCCCCTCAAAGAACTAGTCCCCCGGCGCTACAGGTTCTTGCCAGGGACTGGTCGGGGGCTAAAAGAACCCCTTGATCGAGCTGAAACCGCGGATCGACCGATGGTATGCTCTCCACGACACGGACGAGGTAGGTCATGATTTTAAGACTTCACGTTCCATTCTACGAAGAGATCCTCAGAATACCCGACTTCGCCCAAGATCCGATTCTCACCTTCGGATACCAGGACATCGATGGAGGCGCTCCCCCCGGACCTAACCCACTCCTTCCGAGACTGCGCAGATTCCTTGTCTCCGAAGGAAAACTGCGCCGCGTTGCAAATAAGGTTAAGTCAACCCTCCTGCCGTCGCCGCCGATTCCCGCAGGCTTCCAGCACAGCTCTCTAACAGAGCTATTGCGTGCCCAAGGGAACTCGGTCGTCTCGCTTGATTTGTTCGACAGCCGCGCCGAACTCCGATACGACATGAACCAGCCCGTACCGGAGTCGGAACACAGAAAGTACGGAACCCTGATCGACATCGGATGTCTGGAGCACCTGTTCGATACCGCCCAGTGTCTGGAAAACTGTATTCGCATGGTCCGTCGCGGAGGCCACT
>WNFH01003729.1_pt1 | contig 10881 bp, 10 predicted proteins | sample 5400411 | NCBI WGS metagenome assembly WNFH01 (sample SAMN13153347, study PRJNA577476) | soil metagenome | isolation source: 200 cm saprolite under Douglas fir tree site 2 hole 3 | place: USA:California | collected 2015-04-18
GAAGTGCACCAGGGAGGACTCCGCGAAAGTGAGCCGCTCGGCGTCAGGAAGGCGGATGAGGGCGACACCGGTGACGACGGAGTGGGTGCGGCCGGAAAGTTTTTCGAGCATATGGCGGGCGTCATCGGAGGAGCGTGGCTTGCCGAAGATGCGGCCTTCGAGGGTCACTACCGTGTCGGCCGCGACGACGATGGCCGGGCCGACAGCGCGGGCGGCGACTAGCTCGGCCTTGGCAACAGCAAGGCGCTGGACGAGGTCGTGAGGGGATTCGCCCGGGTAAGGAGTTTCGTCGACAGCGGAGGAGAGCACGGTGAACGAGAAACCAGCGTCGCGAAGGATTTCTGCGCGGCGTTGCGAAGCGGAAGCGAGAATCAGCTTCATGCGGGTGGTACGTGGCTGGTGCAGAGGTTCACAGTCCCGACCCGATCGGAATCTTCGATCGAAAGTTGAAAGTTCGAAGTGGGAAGAGAAGCATGAATAGTCCTAGTGCATCGCGTTTCTCGCGATGCAAACCGCCCCGAGATATACAACCCGTGCAGCATGCGATTTTCCGCGCCGATTTGAGGTTCGGCAGCTAACAATTCATTCGGGAAAGAATACTACAGGGCGAGAGCGGTGACAGCCTGTGCTTTGGTCCAGCCAAAGAGGCGGGCGACTTGCAGCGGCGTTGCATCTTGGTACAGGGTGCAGTATTTGCAGGCCAGGACGGGGCGGGCTTCTTCAGCGGAGAGTTTGCTGGCCGCTGCTATTTGTTTTGGAAAAGCTCGCGACACCAACTCGAAGCGATTGGAGGCCCAAGCTTCGGTTTCCTGTTCGGCGCCGGAATGCGTGACGATCAAGAGGCCCTGCAGTTCGAGCATAGCCTTCTTGAAGCGCTTATTGCCGGCTTGCGTTTCCATTTTGCAGGCGTGGCGCAGTTCGAGCGTCGCGAGGGCCCCGCGCTTTTCTAACGCTTGCCACAGTTCCAATGCATCGTGGGAGATGCGCCCTGTTTTGTAGAGGGCTTCCGCGTCACTTGATTCGACAGCCGTTCCACGCATCGCCAGGAAGTAAGGCAGATGCTTAAGCGAAATGAATGTGCCGCGGCCCTTGAAGTATTTCGCGTAAAAGGCGCGGCGCTTTTTTGGCAATTCGTCTTTCCACTTCCAAATGAGCTGTGCGTATTTGTCCCAGCCCTTTGGTTGTCGTTTGGCGACGGCGTAGTGGAGCGACGGAAGCGAAACGTTCTTCACCGGGAAGAGCATGCAAAAGCCGACTTGATCGATAAAACATACGGCTTCAGTAGGTGTGGACACGCGGCGAGCCCAAGGAATTTCAACCGTTTGCTGGTTCCGCATGGACGTTAGATGACGACGGATTCCTGGTATTCCCCGAAAACGCGGCGGAGGGCGTCGGAGATTTCGCCGATGGTGGCGTAGGCTTCGACGGCGGTGAGGATGGCGGGGAGGAGATTTTCGGCAGTGGCAGCACGGCGCTGGAGATCGGCGAGCGCGGATTGGGCGCTGGCGGAGTCGCGCTTGGCGCGCAGAGCGTTCAGGCGGGTGATTTGGGAGCGCTCGATTTCGGCATCGATGCGGAGAATGGGGATGTTGCGCTCGCCGTTTCCCTCGGTTGGGGCGATAAAGTCGTTCACGCCAATGACGATCTGTTCTTTTTTCTCGACGGCGCGCTGGAAGTCGTAGGCCGCTTTCTGGATTTCTCCCTGGACGAATCCGGCTTCAATGGCGCGCAACATTCCGCCCATGGAATCCACTTTCCCGATGTATTCCAGGGCGCCTTTCTCGATTTCGTTGGTGAGGGATTCGATGGCGTAGGAGCCTGCGACGGGATCGACGGTGTTGGCAACGCCGGTTTCGTGAGCGAGGATTTGCTGGGTGCGCAGCGCAATAAGCGCAGAATCTTCCGTGGGTAACGCAAGCGCTTCATCGAGAGAATTGGTGTGCAAGGATTGGCAGCCGCCGAGAACGGCGGCGAGCGCTTGAATCGCGACGCGCACGATATTGTTTTCCGGCTGCTGCGCGGTGAGCGAAGAGCCGGCAGTCTGCGCGTGGAAACGAAGCATCCAGGAGGGCGGATCCTTTGCGCCGAAGCGTTCCACCATGATGTGCGCCCACAGGCGGCGGGCCGCGCGATACTTGGCGATTTCTTCGAGAAGATCATTGTGGGCGTTGAAGAAGAAAGAAAGCTGCGGCGCAAATTCATCAGCGCGGAGTCCGGCATCGAGCGCGGCCTGCACGTAGGCTATTCCATCGGCAAGCGTGAAGGCGACTTCCTGGACGGCGGTCGAACCGGCTTCGCGGATGTGATAGCCGGAGATGGAAATGGTGTTCCACCTGGGGAGATGGTCGCGGCACCAGGCGAAAATGTCGGTGACAATGCGCATCGCGGGGCGCACGGGATAGATGTATGTGCCACGGGCAATGTATTCCTTCAAAATGTCGTTTTGCACCGTGCCGGAAAGTTTTTGCAGGCTGGCGCCTTGCCGTTTCGCAACGGCTACATAGAGACAAAGCAGAATTGCGGCAGTGGCGTTGATGGTCATGGAGGTGGAGACTTTTTCAAGCGGAATGCTGTCGAAGAGCGTCTCCATGTCTTCGAGGGAATCGATGGCGACTCCAACTTTGCCGACTTCGCCGAGGGCGAGAGGATGATCGGAGTCCATGCCGATTTGCGTGGGCAGATCGAAAGCGACGGAAAGGCCGGCCTGGCCTTTACTTAAGAGATAGCGGTAGCGCTGGTTGGATTCGACGGCGGTGCCAAAGCCGGCGTACTGGCGCATGGTCCAGAAGCGGCCGCGGTACATCGTGGGATAGATGCCGCGAGTAAACGGATATTCACCGGGATAACCGAGGACGGATTCGGGGTCCCAATGGGCAAAATTTTCTTCCGTATACAGGCGATCGATGGGAAGGCCGGAAAGAGTGGTGAATCTCTGTCTGCGTTCGGCGGGGGCAAGCACGGATTTGGTTTTGGTGTCAGACATGGAAGCCGAAAAATCGAAAATAGAAGTTAGAAAATAGTTTCCCGCAAAGCAGGTGCAATGGCCGTGATGCCATCTTCACAACCTTCGGGCCTTGCGAAACGATGTCACCGCGAAAAACGCAAATAACAGGGCCACGGCGACGGCGATGGCGATGAGCCAATGGGCAACATCTCGCGTCCAGGCGCGCAGCGCGGCGTTGAGCCAACCGAGCGCGAGGACGGCAAATACCGCGCCGATGACTTCGTGAAAGAGCTGCCTCATCACGCGCCAGAACCGCCAGAAACCGCCCTGCTGTTGCGGCGGTGTAGCTGCGTTTGCGGCCGTCGACATATGAACATCTTAACGCAAAATCGGGCGCACGCCAGCGAGCGGAGACCGCAATTTGCGGCCTTTCGGTCCCTGAAGCCTGAACAAAGGTACTGTGGACGGATTAGAGACAACGAAGCGAAGCTCTCTTGTATCCAACAATATGTGGGCCTAGAATGGCCGAAGAAGTATGGGAGAAGCAGCCTTGCAACTCGACGATAACTTGAAAAACCTGCTCCGTGAACTGGGACACGCAATCAATGACACGGTGTCCGATTCCGACCGCATTACGGGCGCCATTGCCGGCGTACGCGCGCACGGGTACGACATCGTGCTGAAGCTGGACGCAACCATCGGGCTGGCAAGACGCGACGCGGCCGCGGCTGAAGCCGCAAAACTGACGACCCACGACCGCCGCTTCCTGGAGTCGCTGCGAATTCAGGTGGATCAAGAATCCTTGTTGGAAGAGAATGACAAAAAGCCGGCCCCGCGGCTGGCCATGACGCCCCAGGACGTGCGATTTCTGAAGTCCCTGCGGATTGCCACGGACGACGCGGAATGAGGAGAAGCATCAAAACCGCCGGGTTCGGACTGCCGCTGATGCTCATGGCCGCAGGCGTTTTTTCTTCGCCTGCTGCTGCGCAGGATCCGGTGACCACTGTGCCGATCGTCGTTGATACCGCGCTGCCCATCATCGTCGCGGCGCTGAAGCCGAAGCCCAAGCCGACCGGTCTTGATAAGTTTGAAGGTTTCGTGATGCTCGCGAATACCGCACAAATCACCGTGCGCTCGAAAGAGAACGAACTGGCGATCAGGTCGTTCCCGCTATCGGAAGCCGCGTCTGCGAAAATGCTGAAAATCATCGATAAGGGCGGCTATCAGTTCGGCGACAAAGTCACCATTTTTTACGAGCCCGCTACTTCGAAAGCGGTCATGGTCAAAGGGAAACCCTCGAAGCCCATTTGATTCGCGGAGCGGCAACATGCTTCGCTTGCCTGCGGTTGCCGGACGCTTCTATCCTTCCCATCCTGCGGAACTAACAGCGCTCATTCGCACATACATCGGCGCCAAAACGGACCAGCCACGCATTCCGGTTAGAGCGTGCCTGGTGCCGCACGCCGGTTACGTTTATTCGGGACATGTCGCTGGAGCGGTGCTCGCGCGGATCGCGCTGCCCGGGAAAATCATCATTCTCGGCGTGCGGCATTCTCCGCGGGGCGAGCCAGCGGCGATCCTCTCGAGCGGCGCCTGGCGCACGCCGCTGGGAGACGCGCGGATTGACGAGGCGCTGGCCGAAGGGCTGAAAAAAGCCTGTCCGCTGCTGCGCGAGGATAGCGTGGCGCATGGCACGGAGCATTCGCTGGAAGTGCAGTTGCCGTTTCTGCAAGTGCTGGCGCCGAACTTCACATTTGTTCCGGTGGCGCTGGGAACGGTGCGATTCGAATCGCTGGTGAGCGTGGGAGAAGCGATCGGGCGGGTGCTCGAGAGTACAAGGGAAAGTGTGCTGCTACTGACAACTTCGGACTTGAATCATTACGAGGATGACGTCACCACGCGCATCAAGGACCGCAAGGCCATCGAACAGTTGCTGGCGCTGAATCCGCGCGGGCTGTATGACACTTGCAGCAACGAAGACATATCCATGTGTGGGCTGGGACCTGCGGCGGCCATGCTTACGGCGCTGAACGCCCTGGGAGTAAAAAGACCGGAATTGGTGAAGTACGCAACGTCCGCGGATGTATCCGGCGATCGCAACGCGGTCGTGGGCTATGCGGGCATGATTTTTTCTTGACCGGCACGTATCGCAATTTTTTGCCGCGTAAACAGAAAAGGCTCCCCCAATGGGGAGCCATTTCTGTTCCTGGCGCACAATCGATTAATGCGAGTGGCCTCCGCTAGAGGACGAGTGTGAAGACGACGAAGACGAGTGACCCGCACTGCTTCGGCTCGGAGAGGCTGACCCGCTCCAACTGCCGCCTCTGCCACTGGAACCGCTGCGTTCGCCGCCGGAGTAGCGCGGTGCGGGCGGCGGGACAGTGTTGCGCGCAGGGGGAGTGGAAGTCGCACTGCGAGTGGCCGGAGGAGCGACAAGAGTGCGCGGCAGAGTGGCGGAAGCTGTTGCCGCAATCGCGCCGGAAGTCCGTCCATTTTCGGTGCGGATTTCGCTTTCGTTCACGGAAGACGAAGCCGTGGAAGAATTCGTATTTACAAAGCGGTGTCCGACCGGATCGTAGATGATGGAAGAATCCTTACTGAGCGTCACGGCGCGAATTCCGGACTTGCCTTCCACCACGGTCCTCGAAACGCGTGCTGGCGGGCCGGTGGCCACGAGGCTGCCGCTCAGGCTTTCGCGCGGCGGCGACTTCAACGTCTCCCATTTTTGTCCGCGCTCGACCGGTATGAGCTGGGCACTCACGCCTTGTGTTCCCACATTCGAGAAAACGCCGCGCTCCAAATTCAGTGGAGTCTTTCCTTTTTCATCGAGCGGATGCAGGGGCACGATACCGCTCCTGCCTCCCTGGCGAACGAAAACAGCCGTCACCGGATGAAAGACGGGACGAGGGGAATGAACGCCGCCGAGGAACCGCCTTCTCGGGCCGACTAGAAAACCCCCGTATCCGTATAGAATCGGCGGGGAATAAAACCAGCCGCCACAAGAGGAATCGAAAAGCCATCCCCCGTAGTGATAGGGAGCCCAGCCCCACGGCTGATAACTGGCCCATGTCCAGCCAAACGCGGGATCCTGGAACCATTGCCCATTCGTGAAGGGCGACCAACCGAGACCCACGCCGAACGGTCTCCAACCATATCCGTAAGCCCCGCAGTTGGAAAATGCGCCATAGGTGTAAAGATCGGCAAACCCCGGAACATAGGAAGGCGAACCGGTGTACTGCAGCGCAGCGGCCGTGGCGGTGGAGACGCTGTCGATGCGGCCGGAAACCCAGCGATCGAACTCGTCTTCATCCCGGAGACGGCCGACGCTCAGGGAAGAGTCGTCGCCTGCTTTGATCGAAAGCGACTGGCCCTTGTCGAGCGGCGTGGCGTTCTTATTGTGCAAAACGGTAACGTGACCCTGATCGGTGTCGACCGTACTGCCGTCGTCGTAATTATCCAGCCGGAATGTGCTTCGGCCGTCGGCTTCGACGGTGAAGTCGCCGCCGGTAACGCTGAAGTAGTCGCCCCCCACGGGGTTCACATAGAAGGAAGCGCTCCCCTGCCGAAGAACAAGGCGCGTCGTCAGCGCGGAGTCATTGAGGGAAAGGTCGTAGAACTCCAAGAGCGTGTTTTCTTTGAGGAAAGCCATTGCGCCGTTTTCGAATTCCACTACCGCGCGGCCCTTTTCGGTCGCAAGAACGTATCCTTGGCGAATGGGGAGATTCAGCCCAGCAGTCTCCCACGTAGCTGCGGAATCCGCGAGAGGGTCGCCGCGCGTCGCCCGGGCGAACCGGACGTCGCCCTGAACGAGGCTCAGGCGAATGATGCGGGCATGGCTGGAATCTGCCGTGGCGGGATACGCCCCCATGAAGAGCGAACTCAACAGAACAGCCAAGATGAAAGGAACGAGCGTGCGGGAAGTCATAATTTGCTCCCTCACGGGGAGCGGCTTACTATCGTTAGACGGCCAGTAGAGCGGGCAGGTTGCGTGCACTATGCCCTGAACTTATCGTCTCGCCGGGGGATGGCGGCGTCAAGGGGGCTCTTACCGACGTGCCCTTGTTCTCTCTGCACTGCGGCTTGCCACGCCCTACGGAGAGCACATTCCGAGCGCGCTGCCATTGGCGGCAAAGTGGTAAGATTCCCGTCCTGACAGGACCATGACACGAATTGCATCACGCGTTTCGCAATTGCATGGGGAGGGCGCGCTGGCGGTGTATTCGCGAGCCAAGGAACTGGAGCGCAAGGGGCGATCGATCATTCACCTGGAACTCGGCGAGCCGGATTTTCATCCCGCGGCGCCAGTCGTGGATGCGTTGCGCGATGCCGTCGCCGCGGGGCGCGACCGTTACTGCTCGACGCGCGGCGTACCGGCTCTCCGAGAAGCGATCGCGGACTATTTGAAGCGCACCCGCCGGCTGAAAGTGGGGGCGGAGCAAATATTGGTGGCGCCCGGCTGCAAGATGGCGCTCTCCCTGGCCATGATGGCGCTGATCGAGCCCGGCGATGAAGTGCTGTTGCCCGACCCCAGCTTTCCGATTTATCCGTCATTCACTCGCGGGTTGGGCGGGACCGCGGTTCCCTATGGGCTGGAAGAGAAAAACAAATTCCAGCCTGACGTGGATGAGATCGCGCGAAAGATCACGCAGCGCACCACGATGCTGATTTTCAATTCTCCGAATAATCCGACGGGAACGGTTTTCAGCGATGCGGTTCTGGAGAAACTCGCCGAACTCGCCACAAAGCACGACCTATGGGTTCTCGCTGACGAAATCTACGCGCGGATTCTATTCCGCGGGGAATACAAGTCCATCTGGTCGCTTGGCGGAATGGCGGAGCGCACCGTGATTATCGACGGCTTCTCCAAAAGCTTTGCCATGACTGGCTGGCGGCTGGGGTACGCCGTAGCGCCCGTGGAGGTGATCGATGCCATGGACCTGCTGGTGCTGAACACCTTCACGTGCGCGGCGGAGTTCACACAGGTGGCGGCCATCGAAGCGCTGCGCGATTCCACAAACGCCGTGGAGGCGATGGTGGCGGAGTACCGCAAACGGCGAGATCAGTTTGTCGCCGGGCTCAATCAAATTCCCGGATTTCGCTGCCAGGAGCCTGACGGCGCCTTCTACGCGTGGGTGAATATTGAAGATACGGGACTCTCGGCGGAAGAGGTACAGCAGCTTTTGCTGGAGGAGGCGGGCGTGGCGGGAATTGCCGGGGCGGCGTTTGGTCCGGGCGGCAAGAACTATCTGCGATTCTCGCTGGTCAGTGCCCGGAATCTGCTCGAGGAAGCCCTCGAACGCATCCAACGCGTTTCGGTTCACTGGCGCGCCGCGGTTTCGCGCTAATTTGTGAATTTTCGACGGTTGTTGAGCAATAAGACAGCGGATGGAGAAGCGAAATGAGCACCCTGGCGAAATCGAAGCACGTCGCGTGGAAAAACGTCGAGCGCGAGCTACTGAATCCGCTCATTGGCCGCGAAATGGTGGTCGGCGATAAAATCATGCTGGCGCGCGTGCTGCTGAAGAAAGGCGCGCACGTGCCTTTACATCACCACCACAACGAGCAGGTGACCTACATTCTGGAGGGCGCGCTGAAATTCGCGATTGATGGACAGGAGATCGTCGTGCGCGCCGGCGAAGTGCTGTGCATCCCGCCGCACCTGCCCCACGAGGCCTGGGCGCTGGAAGATACCGTCGATCTTGATGTCTTCGATCCCCCGCGCGAAGACTGGCTGAACAAGACAGACGACTATTTGCGTCACGGGCGCTAGACTCCGGCCCGGCGCTCCGGCATGGATCAAATCAATGAACCGATACTCGAGACGAATCTTACTGGGAATTTTCGCCGGCGGCATCACCAGCCTGGCGCTCATTCCCACCGTCCCGCGCCCTTTAGCGGGTGTGCTGCTGGCGATCGTGGTGGGCGCGGCATATTCGGCAAGCATGCCTCCCACACGCGGCGCCTACGTCGACAACATGATGACCGCCGCAGCATTGGGAGTGCCGCTCTGGGCTTTCATCAGCGTGGTTGCAATTCCGCTGCTTGCCGGCCGAGTCCCGGAATGGGGTGCGGAGCAGATGCGCACTCACTTCCCAGCTCTGGTGGTGTGGGTTCTTGGTGGCGCGCTACTCGGTTTGGTCACGCAAGGATTCAAGGATCTCGCCGACCTTATCCTCGGACCTGAACCGGCGCGCGTGACGAGCCCGCCGAAAGAAGTGAAACGCATCGTTATTCTCGGCGGAGGATTTGCCGGCATGAAGACCGCGGAAAGCCTGGAGGACCAGTTCCTGCGCGACCGTTCCGCCGGCATCACTCTCATCAGTGAAACGAACGCGCTCCTGTTCACTCCGATGCTGGCCGAAGTTGCAGGCAGCAGCCTGGAGCCAAGCCATATCAGCACTCCGCTGCGTACCAGCCTGCCGCGCACCAAGTTCATTCGAGCTACGGTTGAAAGCGTCGACCTCGAGAAGCGCATTGTGAAATTAACAGGTGATCCGTCCCGCAACGATGGCGGCGGTGAACGTGACATTCCTTACGATCAACTCGTGCTGGCCCTAGGCGCCGTCTCGAACTATCTGGGCATGACTAACGTTCAGAAATATGCGCTCGATTTCAAAAGCCTTCTGGACGCCATGCGCGTGCGCAATCGCGTCATCGAAATGTTCGAGCGCGCGGATAGCGAGGCAGACCCCGAGTTACGGCGCCGGCTGTTGACGTTTGTGATCGCCGGCGGAGGCTTCGCCGGCGTGGAGCTTGCCGGAGCGCTCAACGACTTTGGCCGCGGGATCTTGGCCGATTATCCGAACCTCCAGCCGGAAGACTTGAAAGTGATTCTGGTTCATTCGAAAGATCGCATTCTTCCCGAGCTGAGTGAAACTCTGGGGCGCTACGCACAGCAGAAAATGGCCGCGCGCGGAGTGATCTTCCGCCTCAGCGCCCGCCTGATGGACGTGCGACCCGGCGTAGTGGCGCTCAGCGACGGCGAAGTACAGGCGGAAACGCTGGTCTGGACAGCTGGAACTGCTCCGAATCCTCTCCTGCGCAAGCTCCCCGTCGAACGCGACAAGCGCGGAGCAGTGATGGTCGAGACCACTCTCGCCGTCAAATCTCATCCCGGGGTCTGGGCGCTCGGCGATTGCGCGGTGGTCATAGATGGCGTGACCGGCAAGCCGTGCCCGCCCACCGCGCAGTTTGCGCTCCGCGAGGCTCCGGTTCTGGCGAAAAACATTCGCGCTTTTCTAGAGGGACGGCCTTTGCGGCCATTCCATTTCGATTCTCTTGGCTCCCTTTGCGTCGTCGGCCACCAGACGGCTTGCGCCGAACTGTCGGTTCCCTTTGCCCGCAGCAAATCTCTGCGCTTTTCCGGCTTGCTGGCATGGGCCATGTGGCGAGGGATCTATCTCGCAAAGCTGCCGGGGCTGGAACGCAAGATTCGCGTCCTGATGGATTGGACGGTCGAGTTATTTTTTCCGCGTGACGTCGTTCAGACGATCGATCTGAAATAGACTCTGCACTATGAACGAAGAAACGAGAGACATGGCATCTGGACCCCTCGCAACGACGATGCATTCCGCGGTTCGGATGGACGCCTTGCTGGGTCTCCTCACCGGGATCGCGGGCGGTTTTCTCGCAAAGGCAGCGCTGGGCTCCTGGACTCGGCGCGATTTGCTCCTGGCAGCGTTGTTCGGACTAGTTTTCGGCTTGTTGTTTTCGAGAAGAGCTGACAGTCCGGGGGCTGGCCTCATCTGGGGCCTTGGTTCTGCATTTCTGCTGTGGATTGCGGTCCCGGCTGGTCTCGGCCCCTTACTTTCCGGGCTTGGCGCTTCGGGCAGTATGCTCAGAGACGCTCAAGATCATTTCCCGGAGCTGGTGGCCTACCTCGTTTGCCTTGGAATGCCGCTGGGACTTGTCTTGGGCATTCGCGGCGCACTCCGCTC
>WNFH01003731.1_pt1 | contig 10879 bp, 8 predicted proteins | sample 5400411 | NCBI WGS metagenome assembly WNFH01 (sample SAMN13153347, study PRJNA577476) | soil metagenome | isolation source: 200 cm saprolite under Douglas fir tree site 2 hole 3 | place: USA:California | collected 2015-04-18
GGTCGCCATGGGGTTCAATCGGCTGAGCCGCACGGCCCGCACGGGGATCGCCGCCGCCCTCCCCGTGGAAAGCATCAGCCGGCTCGCGTTCGGAAATGAATGTCCTCCCTTTTCCATTCGGGGCGCCAAGAGCGCCGCCCTGCCCGCCAGGGCACTGGAGGTCGCGGTCTTCCGCCAGGATCTCGCCCTGGAGCACACGGCCCTGGCTGTCGCGCGCGCTCTCGGACGGCACGGCGGCGACATCCGCTTCATCTCGGTGCCCGCGGCCCTCCGCGTCGTCAAGAGCCAGGATTTCGATCTGCTGTTGCTCCGGCCGCTCGTCTGGCCTCCCAGCGCGGCGGCGCTCGTATGGGGCTCCAATTCAACTTACAATCAGCTCGGTTACCGGAATCCCAAGGTGGACGCCGCTCTCAAAGCCGGTGACTGGGCACGTGCCCTGCAGGCCTTGCAGGACGACCCGCCCGTGGTGTTCATCTGCACCCCCGAGCGACTCGCCGTGGTCGACAGCCGCGTCAAGAACCCGCAGGTCGGCCCGTACGGCTACCTGGAAACGTTGCCCGACTGGGAGGTCGCGGAGTGAACGACGGCTCGAGCCGACATGCGATGGCGCGGAACCTCCTCGTGCTGGTTGCGGGATCGGGTCTGCTCATCGCGCTGGTGGGCCTCTCGGCCATCGCCCTCCTGCGGCGCAGCGCCGAGCGGAGCGCCCAGGCCGCGCTCGCCGTGATCGCGGAGCAAGCGGCCGCGCGCATCGGCGCGTACCTCTCCCACCAGCGCGAGATGCTGCACGCCATGGCGGGGGTGGTCACCGGCGTCCCCGACGCCGAGCGGCGGCTCGCGCAGGTGCCCCTCGATGCGCCCAGCCTCGGACGCGTGATGCTCCTGACCGCCCGCACGCCAGCCGACCAGTTGCCTCAGCACCTCGCGTCCGCGGACATCGTCTCCGCGCTGGCCGGCCGGGAGGTCGCCTCGCCGCTCTACTTCCGCGAGGACCTGACGCCGGCCATGGACATGTGCGTCCCGGCCGGGGCCACTCCGGGCACGGCGGTTTGCGCCACACTGGACCTGCTCGAGCTACAGCGGCAGGTGCAGCGCATCCGAATCGGCAAGAGCGGGTTTGCGCTGGCTTTCGACAGCGACGGCCGGCTCCTCGCAGCCGGAGCTCCCACCCTGCGCGCGGCGGTGCTCACCGGCGAGCCGATCGACGAGTCCCCGCTCGCGAGCAAGGTGGCCCGTGGAGAGCCCGCGCCAGCCGAGTTCCGCGGCGGCCTGGGCGAGAACGTCCTGGCGGGGTGGGCGCGGCTTTCGGAGCCGCGCTGGACGGTCGTGGTCGAAGAGCCGACGCGCGAGGCGCTGGCGGCGATGCGCAACGCGCTGATCGGGCTTTCGGCGGTCGCGGTGGCGGCCCTTCTCTTCACCGTGGCGCTGGGCGCGGCGCAGTCGCGGCGCGTCCTCGACGCGCTGGAGATCGAGGAGCGCTGGCGCACCGCGGGACGCATCGCCACCGGCATCTCCCACGACCTGGGGCACCGGCTCGCCATCCTGCAATCGACCGCGGCCCTCGCCGAGGCGAACGACCCGGCATACCTCCCGCTGATCCGCGACAACCTGCGGGCGGAGATGACTACCCTGAAGAAGTTCGTGGGCGACTTCGCCGACCTCTCGCGCGAGGTGTCGCCGGACCAGTTCCTCCCCCTCGACCTGAACGCGTTCGCGCAGAGCGTCGGGCGCGCCATGGTCGCGCACGCGGAGAAGGCGGGCGTCCAGATCGCCGTGGTCCCGGCCGCCGATCCGCCCTGGGTGAAGGGCGACCGCTACCTGCTCGAGCGCGCCACCCTCAACCTGCTCTCCAACGCCATCGAGGCGTCGCCGCCGGGCGGGGAGGTCTCGATCGAGGTGTCGCAGCAGGACGGCGTGGCGAAGCTCAAGGTCACCGACCGTGGCCCCGGCATCGCGCAGGAGCGACTGCCGCGCATCTTCGACGCCTTCAAGTCCACCAAGCGCACCGGCGCGCACGTCGGAATGGGCCTTCCCAACGTGCACCGGATCGTGACCGCCCACGGCGGCCAGACGGCGGTGGAGAGCGAGCTGGGCAAAGGCTCGACCTTCTCGATCGTGCTGCCCATCCAGCCGAAGCCGACCTGAGGCGGCCTCAGTCATCCTCGTCCGAGCCGATGCCGTAGGACTTCAGCTTGGACTTGAGGGTCGAGTACCCGATGCCGAGGTTCTCGGCGGTCCGGCGGCGGTTCCAGCCGGTCTGCGCGAGCGTCTTCTTGAGGAAACCGCGCTCGAACGCCGACATCGCCGCCTGCAGCGACGTCTCGCGCTCCGCGTCGCGCCGCAGCCCGGCGGCCACCACGAACTCGAGCGGCAGGTCGCTCTCCTCGATGACCTGGGGCTCGCACAGGACCGCCATCCGCTCGAGCAGGTTCTGCAGCTCGCGGATGTTGCCCGGCCAGGCGTGCGTCTCGAGCAGCTGGGCGGCGCCGTCGGACAGCATCTGTGGGATCCGGCCCAGCTGCACGGCGGAGCGTGCGAGGAAGTGGTGGGCCAGCTCGCGGATGTCCTCGCGGCGCTCGCGCAGCGGCGGCATCTGGATGGGCACCACGTTGAGGCGGTAGTAGAGGTCCTCGCGGAAGCGCCCCTCCTTGACCATCTCAGGCAGGGCCCGGTTGGTCGCGCAAATCACGCGCAGGTCGAGCTGGATGGGGCGCGCTCCGCCGACGCGCTCGATCTCGTGCTCCTGCAGCGCCCGGAGCAGCTTCGCCTGGACATCGAGCTTCAGCTCGCCGATCTCGTCGAGGAAGAGCGTGCCGCCGGAGGCGAGCTCGAACTTGCCGTATTGCAGCTTGGTCGCGCCGGTGAAAGAGCCCTTCTCGTGGCCGAAGAGCTGGCTCTCCACCAGGTTCTCCGGGACCGCAGGCAGGTTCACCGCGACGAACGGGCCGCTGCGGCGGTCGGAGTGCTCGTGGATATACCTCGCCAGCATCTCCTTGCCGGTGCCGCTCTCGCCGGTGATCAGCACGGTAACGGGCTTGGAGGCGATCTTCTCGGAGATGCCCGCCACGTGGCGCATCGCCGCGGTGTGTCCCAGCACCATTGGCTTCTGGTCGCGGCTGGCCTGCTCCTCGCGCAGCCACGCCAGCTCGCGGGCGCTCTTGAGCTGCTCCAGGGTCTTCGCCACGCGGGCGTTCAGCTCGGGCGGCGAGAAATCCTTGGTGACGTAGTCGAGCGCGCCCAGGCGCATCGCCTCGACCGCCACCGGGACCTCCTTGAGCACCGAGATCATGATGACCCCGATGTCGGTGTGCTTCTCCCGCACCTGCCGCAGCACCTCGAGGCCGCCGATGCCGGGCATCTGCACGTCGAGGAGCATCACGTCGACCGGATTGGACTGCACCGCCCGCAGCGCCTCCTCGCCGGAGGCGACGGCGATCGGGCGCATGCCGGCGGAGCGGACGATCGCCTCCATCGTCTGCCGCATGCTGCTGTCGTCGTCCGCGATGAGGACCGTTGCTGCCCGGGCCATCTTCTCGCGAGTCTACCGCGACTCCGAGGGGACGGACACCCGGCGCACCGGCGCCCGTACCCGGGCGGCCAGCCGCACCCCGAGCAGCAGCGCCAGGACGGCGGTGAAGAGCACCGGCTGCAGCAAGGCGGTCTTGAACCGCCAGATGAAGTGCACGCAGGCCAGCCCCCCCGCCAGGTAGGCGAGGCGGTGGAGCGACTTCCAGCGGCGGTAGCCGAGCCGCTTCACCCAGGCCTGGGTCGAGGTGATCGCCAGCGGGACCAGAGCGCACCAGGCGGCGAACCCGACGGTCACGAAGCGCCGCTTCGCGATGTCCTTGGCGATTCCGCCGAAGTCGAGCCCCTGGTCCACGAACACGTACGTCGACAGGTGCAGGCAGGCGTAGAAGAACGCGAACAGCCCCAACATCCGGCGCACGCGCAACGGCCAGCTCCAGCCGAGCACGACCTGCAAGGGCGTGCACGCGAGCGAGCAGAGCAGCAGGGAGATCGCGTACAGCCCGAGGCGGTTGAGCACCTCGGCCACCGGATCGGGACCGAGCGTCCCGCGGACGGCCCGCGAAGCGAGCCACAGGAGCGGCGAGAGCGCGGCGGCGAAGACGAGCGGCTCGAGCCAGGGCTGCCGGGCAGCCTTCTCCATCAGAAGAACTTCCTCAGATCCATGCCGGAGTAGAGCTTCGCCACCTGGTCCGCGTAGCCGTTGAACTTCAGCGTCGGCCGGCGGAAGACCTCGCCGATGCGCCGCTCCTTCGCCTGGCTCCAGCGGGGATGGTCGACCTCGGGATTCACGTTCGCGTAGAAGCCGTACTCGGTGCCGCCGCCGTATTGCGACCAGGTGGTGGGAGGCTGCGTCTCCTGGAGGCGGATTCGGACGATCGACTTGGCCGATTTGAATCCGTACTTCCAGGGCACGACCAGGCGAATGGGAGCGCCGTCCTGCTTGGGCAGCTCCTCGCCGTAGAGGCCGACGGCGAGCAGCGTGAGCGGATGCGTCGCTTCGTCCATGCGCAGGCCTTCCAGGTACGGGAAGGGGATCGCGCCGAACGCGCCCACCCCCGGCATGTTCTTCGGCTGCACCGCGGTTTCGAAGGCGACGTACTTGGCCCGCGAGGTGGGCTGGACCTTCTCGAGCAGCGTGGCGAGCGGGAAGCCGTCCCAGGGGATCACCATCGACCACGCTTCCACGCAGCGCAGCCGGTAGACGCGCTCCTCGATGGGGAGCTTGAGCAGCTCGTCGATGTCGAAGGTGCGGGGCCTCACGCACTCGCCCTCCACCTTCACCGTCCAGGGGCGCGTCTGCAGCTTGGACGCGTGGCGCGCCGGGTCGTCCTTGTCCGTGCCGAACTCGTAGAAGTTGTTGTAGTGGGTGATTTCCTCGAACGAGCTCTTCTTCTCGTCCGTGGAAGGTTGCCCGGGCTTGACGCCCTCGAGCTTGCGGCCGTGCGGCGTCTCGGCCGCCCGCGCGCCGCGCGGCAAGAGCAGCGCGCCGGCCCCGGCGGCTCCCAGGGCGAGGAACTCGCGACGGCGCAGGTAGAGGGCCTTCGGGGTGATCTGCGACGACCGGATGCGCATCACGGCCTCCGAAACCCGGCTACGAGCTCTCCGCGGCGGGCTCGGCCTTGCGCACGATGGGCGGCACGGGCGCGATCACCGGCGTCTCGGGCCGGACCTCGGGCTCCATGGGGGGCACGCCGCGGTGGCGGGCGTTCCACCGCTCGCGCGCGTCGCGCTGCTCGTCGGGCGAAAGCTGAGCGCGGTGCAGATCGCAGATGAACCCGGCGCGGGGCCCGCGCGAGCGGTTCGGGCAACCGTCGACGCGGCAGCTCATGTCGAGCGTGCGGCGGGGCCGCGGGGCCTTGGGGGGCAGGCGCACGATGCGCTGCGCGGGGACCGCGGTGGGCAGCTTTCCTTCCGCCGCGAGCCGCTTGTTGCGCTCGAGGATGCTCTTCTGCTCGGCGGCGGAAAGCTTCTTGGCGTGGTCGCGGCAGAACCAGCGGTTGCGCGGTCCCGCCCCGGGCTCGCCGCAGCCGGGCACCGGGCAGAGCCGGCCTGCCCGGCGGCCATCGACCTCCAGCCGCCCCGCGGAAGCGCGCGCGACCGCGTCCTTGACCTGGTACTGCACCAGCTCGCCGATCGCGACGGTCAGATCTTGTGCGAACCGCTCGATCAGCGCGCGGAACGAAGCATCCCTGTTTCGTTGGGCCATGATTGTTGCGTTTGTTTGCGTAGGAGAAATGGAAACCTGTATCCGTTCTATCCGGTGGCGGGGCGAAGCGCGAGCGAAATCTTCGCCGCCGCCTTTCGTCAACGTCCGAACAAGCCTTTGAGCTTGTCCGCGGCTTCCTGCTTGGCCTTGTCCGCTTGCTGCTGCGCCTTCTGCTCCAGCTCCTGCTGCTTCTGCTGCGCGACCTGCTGCCCATCCTGCTCCTTCTGATCGGCCGAACCGCCCAGCAATCCGGAAATCAGGCTCGAGCCGGCGGACTTCACGATCGCCTCGACGGCGCCCTTGACGTCGAGGTCGGTGATGCTCGGATTGGTGGCCGGGCCCACGAGGCGCAGCCCGATGGGAACGTTGGTGCTCAGCTTCACGCGTCCGCCGGTGATCTGCTGCACGGTCGCGGGCGTGAGCGCCACGATCCCGGGCATGTCGAGCGTGCCGTCCAGCCGGACGCCGCCGGAGAAGCTCATCTCCGCCTGCGGCGTGGACGCCTTGAGCGGCTGCTTCAGTCGCGCCCACCCGTCCTGGATCGTGATCCCGAAGGGGACGTCCTTGCCGAGATCGGTCACGCCACTCTGCGGGATCCTTCCGCGTAGCGCTCCGGGCAAGGCGCCCACCACCGGCGCCGCGGCCGAGGCGATGATGTCCTTCCCGTAGAACTTGCCGTCCAGCACGCGCCCCTGCAGCAAGCCGGAGAGGGACTTGGTCAGGTTGGCGAGGTCCTGCCCCCTGCCGTCGAGCGCGACGTCGCCGTCGAACCGGCCCGCGAGCACCTTGCGGGGCGAGCTCATCGCAGCGGCTTTCTCCAACTCGATCCCGCGCACCTTGGTGGCGATGTGCCAGGGCTCCCGGGGATGCGCCAGCTTCAGCCTCGTCCCGCCCGCGTCGATCTGCCCGCCGAGCCCCTGGATCGACGCGGTCTGCACGTCGATCTCGTCCTCCTTCATGGTGACGTCGGCGGCGATGCTCTGGAACCGCTGCGTCTTGTACGTCACCCGGGCGACCTTCACCGCCGCGTGTCCCGAGAGGCCGGCGAACGTCCTGGGATCGAGCGGCGGCTTCTCTTCTTTGTGGGTCTTCGAAGGGAGGAGCATCCGGTCCAGGTCGAGGTGCTCGCTCGTCACCAGCAGATCGAACCGCTTGGTCGCCTTGTCGCCGGCGCCCTTCGCCTCGGCCCAGCCGTGCGCGTCGATGCGGTCGTCCAGCACGTGCACGGCCACCGTGTCGAGATCGATCCGCTGCTGCGGGTTCGCGGTCGTCCCCGAAGCGCTGCGCGTCCCCCTCGCCGACAGCTCCAGCCGCTGGCCCGGGGCCTTGTCGAGGGACTGCCCCGGCCGCAGATCCGCGCCGGCGAGGTCGAAATTCGCATCGAAGGCGAGCTTGCCCTGCCCGGCGCCTTTCAGGTGCGCGACCAGCGTCATCGGGGCGCCCGCCGCCTTGGTCATCGTCTGCGGCAGGACGAGCTTCACGGGAGTGAGATCGACCCGCACCTCGAGCGCCTGCGCCGCCTGCGTCCCGCTCGCGAGGACGAGCAGCCCGATGGGACCCATGACCTGGCCCTTCAGCTGCTTCGCGAGCGGCGGGTAATACGCGGCGAGGCGGGCGGGATCGAGATCATGGCTGCGGATCTCCAGGCCCTCGATGCGCGGCGTGGGCGTGTTGAGGCCCGAGGCGCGCCCCTGCCCGGTGATGCCGGCCGGGCCCAGGTCGAGGCGGAGCTTGGAGATCTGCACGTCCCCCTTCTCGGCGTCGCCCTTGACGTCGGTGTCGAGCACGACGTCCAGCGCCTTGCCGCCTTCGGCCCCGGCGAACTTCAGGCCGAGCGCGTGCACCGCCCCCTGGATCGTGGTGGGACCCTTGCCGCCGGGCACCGCCGCGCCGAGCCGCGCCTCGAAGTCGGCGTCGAACCGGCCCGCCTGCAGCCCCACGTCCTCGGGCACGAACGGAGCGAGCGGGGACAGGTCGATGGGCTGCACCTTCAGAGTGACCCGCTCCGGCGTGGGCACCAGGGTGGGCGGAAGCGGCGCGGCGTGCAGGCGCAGCTCGAAGTTCTTCTGCGCGGCGAATACTGCGGCTGTGACCGCCGCGTCGAGCGGCTTGCCGGCGCGCAGGTCGTCGAGCGTCACGTCGAGGTGCTGGATGGCCAGCTCCCTCTGCGCGCGGCCGGACCGATCGACGAGCGCAATGCGGGCGTCGCGCAGCGCCGCGTGGTCGACCCGCAGGAAGGAGAGGTCGCTCTGCTTCTGCTCCTCGGGCTGGGCCTTCTTCGGCTGGGTCTCGGCGAGCTTCTTCTGCAGGCGCTCGACGTTGGTGGTGCCGTCGTCGAATCGGATCACGTTGACGTTCAGCCCGTCGACCTCCGCGGAGCGGATGAGCACGTCCTTGCCGCGGCTGAGCATGGCGCGCAGCAGCGCGGCGCGGACGTCGACGCGCTTCACCTGCGCGAGCGGAAGGCCCTCGCCGGCCGCGGGACCGATCCCCACGTCGTTCACTGCCACGCCAAGCCCGGTGAGGAGCTTGGTGGAGACCGAGCCGATCGTGACCGGGCGGCCGAGCTGCTGAGAGAGCTTCGCCGCCTCGTCGTGTGCCTTGCTGGTGAGGACGGAGTCGAGCACGAACAGCCCGATGGCGACGATGACGATGAGGGCGCCGAGCACGGCGCCCACGACGATCGGCCATCTCTTCTTCGGCGATGCATCCATGGCGGCCAAAGGTACGTCCGCCCGCTGGCGGTGTCAGGTGAGCGCGAGCGGAAGTGCCGCCGCGCGTACACTCGCTGGGCACGCGGTCAAGCTTGCGCCTGGGCGCGGAGCGCCCCGGCGAGCTGTCCGCAGGCCCCGCCCACCGACCGGCCGTGCGGAAGCCGCAGGAGCGTGCGCACGCCTTGCGCGGCGAGCCGCCTCTGGAACGCGCGGCAGCGGGCGAGCGGGGGCGCGTGCTGCCGCGGATCCGGACCCGGGTTGAGCGGGATGAGGTTGACCCGGACGTCCAGGCCGCGCGCGAACTCCGCCAGGGCGTCGGCCTCGCGGTCGGAGTCGTTCACCCCTTCGATCAGAGTCCACTGGAGCAGCACCGTGCGCGGCGCGCGGGCGATCGCCGCGCGAAGCTCGCCGAGCTCCCAGCGGCGGGCCACCGGCAAGAGCGCGCGCCGCGCGGCCGGGTCGACGGCGTGCAGGCTCACCGCGAGGTTGACGCGGGAGCGAGCGAACAGCTCGTCCATGCGGGGCACGATGCCCACGGTGCTCACGGTGATGCGCCGCTCCGGGACCGCGAATCCGGCCGGTTCGCGCAGCACGGCCACCGCGCGCAGGACGGCCTCCAGGTTGTCGAGGGGCTCGCCCATCCCCATGAAGACGGCGTTCCGCGGCGCGAATCCGAGGTGCCGCGCGACCAGCGCGTACTGGGAGACGATCTCGGCGGCGTCGAGGTTGCGCAACAGGCCGAGGCGGCCTGTCTCGCAGAACACGCAGCCCCGCGCGCATCCGACCTGGCTGGAGAGGCAGACGGTCCACCGCTCCTTCGCGCGCACGTCCGAGGCGGCTTGATGGATCGCGACCGTCTCGACGAGGTTGCCGTCGCCCAGACGAACGGCGAAGCGGACCGTGCCGTCGGCGTCCCGCGCCACCTCCGCCGCGGGCAGGTCCGACTCGAACCGGGCACGAGCCTCGGCGAGAAGCTCGCGCGCGGGACGCTCGCGGACCTCGCGCCCGGCGAGCCCGGCCACCAGGGCGCGCGCCAGGGCGCGTGCGGCGCCGGGCGTGGCGCCGCGCGCCGCCGCCCAGGCGGCGAGGTCGGCCTCGGTCTGTCCGGCGAGGTGCATCGGGAGCCCACTGGATGTCATAACGTCCGCGCCATGGAAAGCGTAGCGCCGCCGAATACGGCGGCGACTAGCGCCTCGAAGGGCGAGGGGCCAGCGCGCGGTAGGCCCGCGCGTCGCGCCAGCGGGGCACGCGCGCCGGCCGCCGGTCCCAGAAATTCACGACCAGGGTCACGCGCAGCCTGCCTCGCGGGCCGGGCAGCCTCCGTCCCGGGGTCCGGCCCCGCGCATCGAGGACGCCGTGGAAGAGGCCGCCATCGAACGTCGCGTACCGGTTGCGGCGCGTGGCGACCACCTGCAGCTCGCCGGCGGCCGCCGGCCTGGGCTCGCCGCCCGGACCGGCGCGCTGGTCGGTGACGGCGAGCTGCCCGCCGCGCACATGGTTGAAGAAGAACACGGTCGAGAGGAGCGGGTGCCGCAGCCCGCGCGCCGCGCGCACGTCCTGGTCGAAATGGAACCCGACCGGCACGTCGTTGGTGTACGAGCGGCCGATCCACCACTCGACCCCGGCGCAGCGGGGGCCCGGCGCCGCGACCCGAAAGAGCGCGAGCACGGCCTCCTCGACGGGGTTCGCCGGCGATTCGCCGCGCGCGAGCCAGAAGGTGGTGAAGTAGCTCTGCCGGAGGCGCTCGGTGCCGAGCCTCGCGATGGCGCGCCTCGCCCGCCGCACCAGCCCCTCCTCCAGCGCCGCGTCGCGCACCCGGACGAGCTCGGCGGGACGCGCGCTTGCCGGGGTCGCAAAAAATCCGCTCCGCATCTTGTGATCCCGCCTTGCCTTGTGGCAGAGAGCCTCGATGCTCCATCCGCAGGACTGGACCATCGAGCGCGCCCTCCAGCTCTACAACATCCCGAACTGGGGGGCCGGGTACTTCAACATCAGCTCGAAGGGCCACCTGGTCGCCCATCCCTATGGGCAGCCCGGCCCGGTGATCGATCTGATGGACGTGGTGGACGACATCCGCGAGCGGAAGCTCGGGTTCCCCTGCGTGGTGCGCTTCCAGGACGTGCTGCGCTCGCGCGTCAAGCAGCTCAACGAGACGTTCCGCGGCGCGATCGCGCAGCACGGCTACAAGGGTCAGTACTTCGGCGTCTACCCGACCAAGGTGAACCAGATGCGCGAAGTGGTCGAGGAGATCCTCGACGCCGGCGCGCCCTACCACTTCGGCCTGGAGGCGGGCTCCAAGGGCGAGCTCCTGATCGTGCTCGCGCTCAACACCGACCCCGAGGCGCTCACCATCTGCAACGGCTACAAGGACGAGGAGTACCTGCGCCTGGCGCTCCTGGGGCGCAAGCTGGGCCGCAAGATCATCGTGGTG
>WNFH01003733.1_pt1 | contig 10879 bp, 14 predicted proteins | sample 5400411 | NCBI WGS metagenome assembly WNFH01 (sample SAMN13153347, study PRJNA577476) | soil metagenome | isolation source: 200 cm saprolite under Douglas fir tree site 2 hole 3 | place: USA:California | collected 2015-04-18
GAGCTATCTTTTCGGCGCGCCGGCGGCTTCCTTTTCCATCATCGGCTTCATCTGACGCGCTCTTTTCTCAGCGGCCTTCTTGACGTCGCCCTTCTTCATGTTCTTTTTCTTCATTTCCCCGTGCATGGGCTCGTCCATCTTCATCGGTTTGCCCGGCGTCGTGTCGGCGGCGAAGGCGAAGGACACGGTCGCAAGGATCGCCGCGACAGCGGTGGCTTCCAACGATTTCATCAGCTGCCGCTGAACCAGTTGTACCCCTGGTCCTCCCAGTAGCCGCCCGGGTACTCGTTGGTGACGTACATCGCCGTGATGTGCTTGGGGCTCTTGAAGCCGAGCTTGGTCGGCATGCGCAGCTTCATCGGGAACCCGTACTTGGGCGGCAGGATCTGGTCGGCGAAGCGCAAGGTGAGCAGCGTTTGCGGATGCAGTGCGGTCGCCATGTCGATGCTCGTCGTGTAGTCGTCGGCGCACTCGAAGCCGACGTACTTCGCCGTGGTGTCGGCGCCGACGCGCGCGAGGAAATCGGAAAAGCGCACGCCGCTCCACTTGCCGATCGCGCTCCAGCCCTCGACGCAGATGTGGCGCGTGATCTGGGAACTCTGCGGCAGGGCGTAGAGCTCGGGGAGGGTCCAGGGTTTCTGGTCGCGGATGAGGCCGGAGAGCTCGAGCTTGTAGCTCGCTCCGTCCACCAGCCGCACCTCGTCCTCGCCGTAGTAGGCGTTGAACGGGAAGGGCTTGGTGATCGCGCTCTCGGGGTATTCCGGCGCGAGCTTGTTGGGGTTGAAAAGCCAGGCCTGCGCGCCGTCGTTCCAGCGCGACATCGCGAGGAGCACTTTCTGCACGCCTTCGTCGTCGGTGAGCTCGCAGCCCGAGAGCAGCGCGAGCGCGCCGAGCGACAAGCCCTGCCTGAGGAAGAGCCGCCGCTCGATCGAGCGGATGAGCTTCGGGGAGTGCTCGGCGAGACTCGCATCCATCGTGCGTTTCTTCATGAGGTCCTCCTTGCGCGGCCGGTGATGATGGTGGGGAAGGTGTGCGGCACGAGGATCACCATCGCGATGTGCACCAGCGCGATGAACACCATCAAGGCCATGGCAAAAAAATGTACTAGGCGAGCGCCTTCATAGCCGCCCATGAGTGCGGCCAGCTCCTGCAGCTGCACCGGCTTCCAGATCGCGAGCCCCGAGAGCACGAGCACCGCGAGGCACAGGATGATCGCGAGATAGGCGGCGCGCTGCGCCGCGTTGTACACCGCGAGGTCGTCGTGCGCGAGCTTGCCGCGCAGGGCGGCGAGCACGTCGCTCAGCACCGCGCGAGGCGTGAGCGGAAAGAGCTTCCTGCGGAAGTGCCCGGAAAAAATCCCGTAGCCGACATACACGATGCCGTTCAGCACCAGCAGCCACAGGGCGGCGAAGTGCCATTGCAGAGCGCCCGCAAGCCAGCCCCCGAGCGTGAGATCGTTGGGGAATCTGAAGCCGAAGAGCGGCGAGGCGTTGTAGATGCGCCAGCCGCTTGCGACCATGATGAGGATCGCGAGCGCGTTGATCCAGTGCGTGACGCGCACGACGAGCGGATGGACCTTCACCCATTGCGCCTGCGCTGCTTCCATCGTAGCCTCCGCTCGCCGCCTCACCCGCGTGGGTCGGAGGGAACAGATTACACCTTACAGCGCCTGCCTTCTATCGCCTTCGCGAAAGCCCAGGAGCGGTGCGGCAAATTCTCGTCCGAGCGCAATCACCTTGAAGAGTTCTCCCATCTCCGCCGGGCTCATCAGCCGGTTCGCCTGATTGGCGAGCGGCAGGAACTTGGTCCCGTCCTCGGGCGGCGTCCTCGACATCACCTCTGTGATGCCGCAGTTGACGAGGAACTGCGCCTGGCCGGTATAGCCGAGCAGTTCCAGTCCGCCTGCGCGCGCAGACGTCGCGATCGCGCTGAAATCGACGTGGCTGGTGATGTCCTGGAGCCCCGGAAGGAAGAAGGGATCGGCGTGCGCATGATGGCGGTAATGGCACATGAGCGTCCCGTCCTTGCGCTGCGGATGGTAAAACTCCTTTTCCGGAAAGCCGTAGTCGACGAAAAGCGCCGCACCCTTCTCCAGCACGCCCGCGAGCGAGCGTATGAAGCCCCGCGCCGCCAATTGAATCTCGGTGCGAAAACCCTCAGGCAATTTGAGCGCCCGTGCCGCATCGAGCGGCTCGCCCGAGGCGAGCCGCCAGGACCAGTCGAGGCGATCGCTTCGCACGCCGACGCCGCCCTCCTCGACCCTTCCGCGCTGGATGCGAACCACGTGCACGGGCATCGCATCCAGCACCTCGTTGCCGAGCACGACGCCGGAAAAGGCGGGCGGCAGGCGGTTGAGCCACGCCACGCGCTCAAGGAGGTGCGGCACCCTCGCCGCAAGCGTGTCGCGGCTCCTCTCGCGGAGATCGGCGGAGAGCTCGAGGATGAGATAGTTGCGCGGCGCTCCTCCGGAGCGCTCGAGTTCCTCGAGCAGCGTCGCGGCCAGCGCGCCGCTGCCCGCGCCCACCTCGAGCACCTCGTCGAACCCTGCATCCAGCACCTGCTTCACCTGGCGCGCGAGGGTCTGGCCGTAGAGCGGCGAAATCTCGGGCGCCGTGACGAAATCCCCGGCCTTGCCGAGCTTTCGGCTGCCTGCGCTGTAGTAGCCGAGCCCCGGTGCGTAAAGCGCGAGCTCCATGTAGCGCGCGAAGCTGATCCAGCCGCCGCTTGCGGCGATTTCGCCGCGGATGTGCTCCGCGACGCGATCGCTGTGCTCGCGCGCCTCCGGCGAGGGTTCGGGGAGCGACATGGGAAGGAGAGAAGAAGTATTCCGGTATCATTCTAGGCCATGCCCGAATCGCTTTCAGGGAAAGTTGTGCTCGTTACCGGCGGCGCGAAACGCGTCGGCGCGGCGATCGCCCGGCGCCTTCACCGGGAGGGCGCGAACTTGATGCTGCACTACCGGGGATCGGAGCGCGAGGCGAACGCGCTGCGCGGCGAGTTGAACGCCGCGCGCGCCGATTCCGTGGCGCTGGTGCAGGCCGACTTGCTGGATATCGCGGGCCTGTCGGAGATCGTGAGGAACACCGTCAACCGCTTCGAGCGGCTCGACGCGCTCGTCAACAACGCCTCGACTTTCTTTCCGACGCCGGTCGGGGAGATGACGCAGGCGACCTGGGAGAGCCTGATCGGCGCGAACTTGCGGGCGCCTCTGTTTCTCTCCCAGGCGGCCGCGCCGCACCTGAAGAAGACCGGCGGCACCATCGTCAACATCACCGATATCCACGCCGAGCGGCCGCTCAAGAACTACGTCATCTACTCGGTCGCCAAGGCGGGCCTCGTGGGACTCACCCGCTCGCTTGCGCGCGAGCTCGGGCCCGAGGTGCGCGTGAACGGCGTGGCGCCGGGCGCCATCATCTGGCCCGAGGACGGGTCGTGGGACGACCTGACGCGCCAGCGCATCGTTTCGAACACGATCTTGAGGCGCACCGGCGACCCCGACGACGTCGCCCGCGCCGTTTATTATCTGATAGCCGAAGCGCCCTATGTAACAGGGCAGATCATCGCCGTCGATGGCGGCAGGAGCATTAATTTATGAGCGATTACCTCACCCCGCACCTTCCCGATCTTCATCGTCGCCGCCGCATCGTCGCGGCCATGCTAGCCGCGGGCACAGGCGCGCTGCTCGGTTCGCGCGCCGCTCTACTGCTTGCGCAAGAGAGAGCGCTGCGGGCGACGCCCCCAATGACGCTCGGGCCTTTCTATCCCGATCGTTTGCCGGCCGAGCAGGACGCCGACCTTACCGTGATTGCAGGGCGCCCCGGTCGGGCCACCGGTCAGATCCTGTATCTCGCCGGTCGCGTTCTGGACACGCGCGGAAAGCCGCTTCCCAGTGCGCGCCTGGAGCTGTGGCAGGCGAACGCTCACGGGCGCTACATCCACAGCGGCGACAGTGACGCCTCAGGTCCGCTCGATCCCAACTTCCAGGGTTACGCCTCGTTGCGCGCCGACGCCGATGGGCGCTATCGCATCAAGACCATCAAGCCGGCGCCCTATAGCGGGCGCACGGCGCACCTGCATTTCAACGTGGACGCCCGCGGCGCGAGGCTCACCACGCAGATGTTTTTCGAGGGCGAGCGGCTGAACGAGCGCGACGGGCTGTACCGAGCTTTGAGCCGGGAGGAACGGCACGCCGCGACCGGCCACTGGGTAGATCGTGCGCCGGGCATGGAAGCGGATGCGATCGCCGTCGCCTGGGATATCGTGTTAAGTCCGACGTAGGAGCGATCTTCCATGAATGCCCCCGAAAAAATCCATTTCACCCGCAAGCAGCGCTTCGAAGCGGGGAAACTGGAGAAGCGCCTGTGCCGGCTCGTCGGCGAGGCGATCGCCGACTACGACATGATAGTCGCAGGCGACCGCGTCATGGTATGCCTCTCCGGCGGCAAGGACAGCTACGGGCTGCTCGACGTTCTCTTGAAGCTACGCGGCCGCGCGCCGGTTTCGTTCGAGCTCGTAGCCGTCAACCTCGACCAGCGCCATCCCGGTTATCCCGGGCACGTGCTGCCCGACTATCTGTCTTCGCTCGGCATTCCCTATCGCATCGAGGTGCAGGACACGTATTCCGTGGTGAAACGCGTCGTGCCCGAAGGCGCGACGATGTGCGGCCTGTGCTCGCGCCTGCGCAGGGGCGCGCTCTACCGCGTCGCGCGCGAGCTGGGCTCGACCAAGATCGCGCTCGGCCACCACCGCGACGACATTCTCGAGACATTTTTCCTCAACCTCTTCTTCGGCGGCAAGATGAAGGCGATGTCGCCCAAGCTCCAGTCCGACGACGGCCGGCACGTCGTCATTCGCCCGCTCGCCTACGTGGCGGAGGCCGACCTCGAGGCGTACGCGAAGATCCGGGGCTTCCCCATCATCCCCTGCGACCTGTGCGGCTCGCAGCCGACGCTGCAACGAAAGCAGGTGAAGAGCATGCTCGCCGAGTGGGAGAAGCGCCATCCGGGGCGCGTGGACTCGATGTTTCGCGCGCTCTCGGATCTCGTGCCCTCGCACCTCATGGACCGGAAGCTCTTCGACTTTGCCGCCGTGCGCGCAACCGGAAAGGCAGCCGGGGAAGGCGACAAGGCGTTCGACCGCGAGGCCTAAAATGTCGTGACAAAGCGACACCCGGCGCTGCGGAACAATTGGCGGCGCAGGTCTTTCTGTTTTCGTGCCTCGTCAACCCTGTTCAAAGCGCCCGCGTTGAACCAAACGCAGACATCGCGTTCTATTTTCGTGTGTTCTGCTGAAGGCATGCAAAAATGAGGCGCCGCTTGGGGATCGTGGGCTACTTCGTCGTCGCAATGTCCGTGGCGCTCGTGCTCGCCATGGTCGGCCGGGTGACCGCCCAGGACTGGCGCACCGCGAGCCAGGAGCCGGTAGGGCTCGCGCCCGACCCGGCGACCACCCGAGAGGCGGTCGTCCAGGTCTACGCCGCCCGCGTCATCGGCTGGCGAGGAGTGTTCGGCGTGCACACCTGGATCGCAGTGAAGCCCGCCGCCGCAACGGAATACACGGTCTACGAGATCATCGGCTGGCGCCTGCGCTGGCAGGACACCGCGCTCGTAGTGCGGCATCGCGCGCCCGACATGCGCTGGTTCGGATCGGCGCCGGAGCTCGTCGCCGAGAAGCGCGGCGCGGGGGTCGAAGAGCTCATCGCGCGCATCGACAAGGCGGCGCACAACTATCCCTGGGCGGGCGAATACACCATGTGGCCCGGGCCGAACTCCAACACCTTTACCGCCTGGGTGCTGCGCGCGGTGCCCGAGCTCGAGGCCGATCTGCCGCCCACCGCGATCGGCAAGGACTATTCCGGCAAGAAGCTCGTCGGACCCGCCCCGAGCGGGCGCGGCTTCCAGCTCTCGCTCTTCGGCCTCGCCGGCCTCACCGCAAGCGCGGTCGAGGGCCTCGAGGTGAACGTCCTCGGGCTCACCTTCGGAATCAATCCGTTCGATCCCTCGCTCAAGCTCCCGCTCGTGGGCCGCGTCGGCCCGGCGCGCACGTTCGCGTCGAGAGCGGACGAAGCCGCCGCAGAGAAAAACGCCCTCTAGCCCGGCCGCAGCCGGCCGGTTGCTAAACAGCGGCGCATGCTGTTTAGTATCGGCTCCATGCGTTCGCGCGATAAGACTACGAGACCAGGCATGGCCCCGGACTCCGTCCGCGAGGTCCTGCTCGTCGGCAGCGTGGGCCTGAAGGATAGCGAGGAAGTGTTCCGCACGGTGGGGTCTTTGCTCGGGGCCCGCATGACTCGCATACCCGACGGCGAGACCGGGCCGAGGACCTCCTGGGTCGCGCGCCTGCGCTTCGTGCTCGAACGCAATCCCGCGTTCGAAGACGACCCGAAAGAGCTCGCCGCGGGGGGCCGCATCACGCATCCCACCGAGGGCACGCGCACCTGGAAAGGCAGCTCGGTTGTTCCGCGCGGCGCGCCGCCGCCGCCCCGCATGCGCCTGAAAGCCGGTGTTCGTCCAGAGGGCATCCGCATCGGCGCGCTCGGCTACCCCGAAGCGGCGATCGACTCCTACAGGGTTCTTTGCCGTCTGCGCAAGCACGGCGTCGTCCCGAAGCATCTGCGGTTTCAGGTTTCGCTGCCGACCACCGCGGCTTTTCTGAATGCGCACGTCGTCTACGAGCACCACGCGATCGTCGAGCCGATCTACCGCCGGCGTCTTTTCGCGGAGTTAGGCGAGATCCTCTCCGCCGTTCCGCACGACGACCTGGCGGTCCAATGGGACGTCTCGACCGAGATGGGCCAGTGGGAAGGCGTGCGCCACGCGCACTTCACCGATGTGAAGGCGGGCGTCATCGAGCGGCTCGCTGCTCACTGCAACCGCGTGCCGCGCGACGTGGAGCTCGGCGTGCACCTTTGCTACGGCAGCTACGGCGGACGCCACTGGAAGGAACCGGAGAGCACCGCCAACATGGTGGAAGTCCACGACCGGCTCGCCGGGAAGCTCGAGCGGCCGATCGACTATATTCACATGCCCGTCCCCGTGGATCGCGCGGACGACGCCTATTTCAAGCCCCTGCAGGAGATGAAGCTCGCCCATGAGACCAGGCTGTTTCTCGGGCTGGTGCACGACAGCGACGGGGTCGAGGGCACGCGCAAACGCATCGCGGTCGCAGCAAAATACGCGCGCGGCTTCGGCATCGCCGCCGAGTGCGGCTTCGGCCGCCGGCCGCCCGAGACGATCCCGGATCTGCTGCGCGTGCACGCCGAAGCCTGAGCCCCTAAGGAAGAACCTATGAGACGACTCGTGCTGCTCTTCGCAATATTCGCAGCGGGCGGACCCGGCTTGGCGCTCGCGCAATCCGCCGCTTGGCCGCAAAAACCGGTGCGCGTCCTAGTGGGGCTCGCCCCCGGCGGCAATCCGGACACGCTCGCGCGCATGCTTGCGGCGAATCTGGGCGGCGCGCTCGGCCAGCAGTTCGTGGTCGAGAACCGTCCGGGCGCGGGGAGCACGGTCGCCGCCGACATCGCCGCGAAGTCCGCCCCCGACGGGTACACCGTGCTCGTCAGCGACAGCAGCGTCGTCACCATGGCCCCGCACCTGTATAAGTCCCTGCCTTACGATCCGTTCCGCGATCTCGCGCCGGTGACGCTGGCGGTCGTGGTGCCGATGTGGCTCGTGGCGAACCCTTCAGTGCCCGCCCATTCCGTTGCGGAGCTGGTGGCGCTTGCCAAGTCGCGCGAGCAGCCCATGCCATACGCGTCCTCGGGCAACGGCTCGATCCACCACATCACCATGGAGAGGTTCAAGACCGAGACCGGCACGGACTTCGCGCACGTGCCCTACAAGGGCGCGGGCCAGTCGGTGCCGGCGCTGATCGCAGGCGATGTGCTGGTCGGTTTCGTCGGCTACCCGGCGGCGGCGGGCGCGATGAAGTCGGGAAGGCTGAAAGTGCTCGCGTTCAGCCTCGCCAGGCGTTCCACGCTGACGCCGGATATTCCGACCGTGGCCGAGACCGTCGCGCCTGGATTCGACATGTCTGCGCCGCTAGGCGTGTTCGTCGCCGCGCGCACCCCGCGCGAGATCGTCGCGACGCTGAGCGCCGCGGTCAACGACGCGGTGCGTGCGCCCGATGTTGTGGAGCGCATGGCCGCGATCGGCATGGAACCCGTTGGCAGCTCGCCCGAGCAGTACGAGAAAATCCTCCGCGAGGACTACGAGCGGATGGGGAGCTTGATCAGGCGGATCGGGATGCACTTGGATTGAGAACCGACCTTGACTCGATCGAGGCTGCCCGCGCATGATCACGGGCTCATGCCCAATACCACGAGTTCGATATTCGGAAGCACCGATAGCCCTCCGGCTCAACCAGGCCTCCATGACGTCTCCGGGGTCGAACCGGATGCGGTAGCTCATTCGACAGGGATATTGCCGTCTCAGGAGCTCGAATATCTCGTCAAAGCCACCCGGGAAATCATTGCCATAGAGCCGATCCAGGAAGACCAGTATCAACCGGCAAGCCTGGATCTCCGATTGGGGCCCGTCGCGTACCGAGTTCGGGCCAGTTTCCTGCCGGGAAAAAACGCGACGGTCAAACAGAGGCTCGAAGACCTCGCGATGCACGAGACCGACATCAGCAGCGGCGGGGTGCTCGAGCGCGGCTGCGTCTACATCGTTCCTTTGCTGGAGGGGCTGTCGCTCAGAAGCCGGATGTCGGCGCTGGGCAATCCCAAGAGTTCCACCGGCCGCCTCGACATATTTACCCGGCTCATTACCGACTACGGCACGGAATTCGATCGCGTCCGCGAGCAGTACAAGGGCCCGCTCTATGCCGAGGTATCGCCGCGAACCTTCAGCATATTGGTGCGCAAAGGTTCCAAATTGAGCCAGATTCGCATACGTCGCGGAAATCCTCCAAGCACCGACGAGGCCATGAGGCGCTTGCAGCAGGAAGTCGAGCTCGTCGAATCTGTCGATCGGGATGAAATCCGTAACGGCGTCCCGGTCTCCGTCGACGTGAGGGGAGGGAGCTCGGGACTTATCGGATACAGAGCGAAGAATCACGCCGGGCTGATCGACGTCGACAAAGTGCGGCATTACGACGTGCATGAGTATTGGGAGCCGGTCTACGCACCCCGGCGCGGCGGATTGGTGCTGGATCCGGACGATTTCTACATTTTGGCGTCGGAGAAACCGGTGAAAGTTCCGCCCACGCATGCCGCCGAAATGATCGCCTACGACACCCTGGTCGGGGAATTCCGGGTCCACTACGCAGGTTTCTTCGACCCCGGTTTCGGACACCCGGCTGCCGGCGGCGAGGGAGCCAGAGCGGTCCTGGAAGTCCGTTCCTATGAAGTGCCGTTCGTGATCGAACACGGTCAGGTCGTCGGCCGGCTGACTTATGAGCGTCTTACCGCGCAGCCGACCCGGCTCTACGGAAGCAACTCAAGCTCATCGTATCAAGGGCAAGGCATTGCGCTCAGCAAGCACTTCAAACCCCTGTCCTCTCCCTGAGTCGGACTGAAATCCCGGAGGGCGGCCTGCCTCCAATTAGGTCTCTCACTGTCTGCTGAATTGCAGATATGAACATTATTTTGTACAATACTTTGCATGCCCAAAAAGGCACCGTTCAAAATCGGGTACTCCGATGATGCGGTAGGCGATTTGAAGTGGTTTGGCAAACTAAAAGGCCCAGAAATTGTTAGGCAAATCGGCAAAAAGCTGTCCCGCGAGGCTGACGTCAAGACAAAAAATCGCAAGCCCTTGAACCCGCCGATTCTCGACTCGGCTTGGGAGCTCAGATGCGGTCAGAACAACTCCGTCCGGGTCTTCTATGATGTAGATGCGCGGGACCGCGAACTGACGATTCAACGGATCGGTTATCGGAACAAGAGCCACAAGCTTTTCATTCGAGATGAACCGATTGACGACGGCCGAGAACAGACGGGCAAAGAGGTGTGACATGGCGGCAAACGTGAAAGTGACCAATCTATCCGAAGCGCGACGCAAATTCAGAGAGTTCGTCGAAGATTCGCAGCGGACTCCGGTTGTCATTCAACGGCACGGGCAGCCGAGAGCTGTTTTGTTTGGCGTTGGCCGTAACGCGAACTTGGTCGAACTGATCACGGAGCTGGGGAAAGTGACACCGGGAAAGAAGTCGCTGGCCGGCCTCAGGCGAGTCCGAAAGCTCAGCGAAGTCCTCGCTGAGACACGGCAGCGTCAAAAAGGACGACCGCTCAAATCGCAGGAGGAGGTCATGGCCATTCTCAGAAAGGGTTGAAGAGGGGCGGGTGCTGGGTCAACTACGTAGTGACGGAGGATTCGCGAAAGACAAGGCCCAATGAACAACAACCTTTTCATTTAGCTGTGTCTTTTGATGAAGCGTTAGAGGTGCGGAGTCACAGCTTGCCAGCCGCCTCCATTCCCTTAGGCGTCAGCGCCCAAACACCGCGCGCGGTGTTTTCGACGGGCTGAATTAACTGCTCCTCGCGCATGAGGCGCACCTCCCACTCAGCGGTTCGCTCCCAACGCACGGCGCCAGTCTTGATCTTCTTGCGATCATGCGCGGTAAGGCTCTTACCAAGTATTGACTCGAGTTCCCGAAGCACCTGCGTACGGCTAGCTTGGCCGCGGTGCTTCTTCAGGATCTTCAGCAGTGGTGTTCTATACGCGTGTTGCGGCGTTTTCTGCGCGCCCGCATCCTCGTCATCTCTCGAAAAAAACGTGCGCTTCTTGCCCAGGCCGCTACTGCCATCGCTTGCATCCAGCCCCGCGATCCGCCGCAGCACCGAGTTCGGGGTGTCCGCAAAAGGTTTCGCTTGCTCTTGAAGCCATGCGTAGACTTGATCGTCAATTCGAATCGCGGGTGCCATAGCGCCTCCTAGTCA
>WNFH01005900.1_pt1 | contig 10879 bp, 12 predicted proteins | sample 5400411 | NCBI WGS metagenome assembly WNFH01 (sample SAMN13153347, study PRJNA577476) | soil metagenome | isolation source: 200 cm saprolite under Douglas fir tree site 2 hole 3 | place: USA:California | collected 2015-04-18
GAGTAAGGAATCCAACCCTTTTAGCGCCTTAGACTCAACCGGCACGCCGAGCACGGGCAGGGTTGTCTTCGCCGCCGTCACGCCCGGGAGGTGGGCCGCGCCGCCTGCCCCGGCGATGATCACTTCCAGCCCTCGCCGCTCGGCCGATTCGGCGTACGCGAAGAGGTGATCCGGCGTGCGGTGGGCCGAGACCACACGCACCTCGAACGGGATGCCCAGCCTCTCCAGGGTCCCGGTGGTGTTGGCCATCGTCTCCCAATCGGATTTGGAGCCCATGATCACGCCGACCAGTGGGTGCGGGAGGGGCGTCCGCGGGGCCCCCTCCCGATGAGATAGTCGCGCGGCTTTCATATTCCCACGTGAATTGGATCGCGCCGCCTTTCGCATCGAGTCCCTCCGTGAACGTCCGAGCAGGCCAATCATATACGAATGAGAGCTAGGGGTCTATGCCGAACCGCGGCTCGAGGATCGCTTCGCTCCGGCATTTCGGGCACCGGCTGGGCCTGGTCAGGCGCGTGCGCCCGCGAAAGACGAACCCGCAGTCCTGGCAACCTGCCGGCTCCATGCGGAACCGGCCCTGTCGAGACCCGCCTACCGATTTGACGATGTGCGCAAGATGTTCTTCAACCTGCCGTTCGGGAATGCCCAGGCTGTGCGCGAGGTCCCGGGCGGAACGCCGCATGCCGGTAATCGCCTGGACGATCTGCTGCCGGACGGTCAGCTCTGAATCAGGCCTGCCGGGCACTACTCGAACTCGGTCGGCGCAATGCCGTACCGCAATTCCAGATCGAACTCGGTGATCAGATCGTTGGCTGTTTCCTGACCGAGGCCTGACCGCACCTCGCCGATCACCAGATCAATCATCGGCGCGGCATGATCGCCGAACTGTACGATCGCGGACTGGATCCGTTGGCGCGCGTCGTCGATCGTCATGCGTCTCTCCGCCCAGGCCGGTTTCTGCAGGGAACACCATCCTAGCATTGATCGGCGCGTCCCATCCAGCCGGCTGCATTGCCGTTCATCCCGCGCCTGTGCTATCTCTGAGAACATGCGGCGCAGGATTTCCAGCTTCATTGCATGCCTCCTGCTGATCGCGGTCGCTCCCATGGCCTCCGGCGCGGGGCCCGGTATCCAAGAGTCCCAACTCGGCAAGGTCGAGTTCCCCACCTCCGGCTCGGACCACGCGCAAAGCCACTTCCTGCGCGGTGTCGCCGCGTTGCACTCGTTCTGGTACGAAGAAGCCCTGGAGGCCTTCCGGGCGGCGACGAAGGCCGACCCGGACTTCATGATGGGTTACTGGGGCGAGGCCATGGCGCACAACCACCCGATCTGGAGGGAGCAGGACACGGAGGCCGCGCGAGCGGTCCTCACCAAAATCCGGGACACAGCCAAGCTCACGCCGCGGGAACGGGCGTATCTGAACGCCGTGACAGTTCTCTACGGAAAGGGCGACAAGGCGGCCCGCGACAAGGCCTACGCCGCCGCCATGGAGAAGCTCTACCGGGACTCCCCCGAGGACCTGGAGGCGGCGTGCTTCTATGCGCTCTCGTTGCTTGTCGTCGATGGCCAGTCGCCCAACCCGCTACGCACCCGCATCCAGGCGGGCGCGCTCGCGCTCGACGTGTTCAGGAAGAACCCCGACCATCCCTGCGCGGCGCACTATACCATTCACGCGTTCGACGACCCGGACCACGCGATTCTCGCGCTGCCCGCCGCGCGGCGGTACGCCAGAATCGCGCCTGAGTCCCACCACGCCCTGCACATGCCCGCGCACATCTTCCTCCAGTTGGGCATGTGGCCGGAGGCGGCGGCCTCGAACGAGGCCGGATGGGCGGCATCCGTGGCGTGGGTGAAGCGCCAGGGCCTGTCCCTCAGCCATCGCGATTATCACAGCCTGTACTGGCTCATGTACGTGTACCTCCAGCAGGGCCGCTACAAGCAGGCCGCAGAGCTGCTGGCGCTCAAGCAGAAGGACATGGCGGAGGCCAGCGGCCACGACGCGAAGGGGACGCCCATCGGCCACAAGGGTGAGGTCGGCCGCTATTTCGACGAGATGGTCGCCAGCTATGTCGTGGAAACAGAGCGGTGGGAGGCGGCGGGGAAGCTCATCAAAGCGCCTGGATCGGCCGAGGACGGCAAAGCGAGCGCCCTTCCCCTATACACTCGCGGCCTGGTCGAGGCTCAAAAAGGACTGCCAGGGGCCGAGGCCAGCGTCGCCGAGCTGCGAGCCCTCCGCAAGCAGGAAAAGGATGCGGGCCAGTCCCGCCGAGCAAAACCGTATGAGGCTCGCGAGTACCAGGTGGCCGCCGTGGCCCGCGCCGCGAAAGGCGCCTATGTCGAGGCGATTGCCCTGATGAAGAAGGCGGTTGAACTGGAGGAGAAGATGAAGCCGCCCTCGGGGCCGCCCGAGATGATCAAGCCGTCGCACGAGCTGTTCGGCGAGATCCTGCTCCGCGCGGGACGCCCCCAGGAAGCCGCGCAGCAGTTTGAGACGTCCCTGCAGCGGCATCCCATGCGCGCCCGGTCCTTGCTCGGCGCGGCCCGCGCCGCGGCGCAGAGCGGAAATCGAGCGGGCGCGGCGGAGGCGTACGCCAAGCTCCTAGACGTCTGGGCCCAGGCCGACGCGGAACTACCGGCGCTGAAGGAGGCGCGGGACTACACGCAGCAGGCAGCCGCGCGCTGATCACTATGGGGTGGATGAGGGGTCTCGAACCCCCAACCTCCGGAGCCACAGTCCGGCGCTCTAACCATTGAGCTACACCCACCACCAGTCGGAGAGTCGTTGCGGTCTGATGAAGATGAGAGCCGAATCCTAGCAAACACGGCGGGCGCCCTGCAAGGTTGCGGGGGACGCTTGCGGTGATCCAGCCTGATCCTCAGGACGTCAAGGCCACTTCGATTTCGGCCTGAATGGCCCGGGCGGCTTCAGCCGGGTCTGCGGCATCGCGTATGGCCCGCCCAACGACGAGATAATCCCCGCCGGCGGCGATGGCACCGGCCGGCGTCGTGACGTGGACCTGGTCATCATGCGAGGAGCCAACAGGGCGGATCCCGGGGATCACGACGATCGGATCCTTGCCCAGTTCCCTCCGGATCATCGCCGCCTCGACGCCGGAGGCTACGACCCCGTCGGCGCCCAACGAGATAGCCAACCGTGCCCTCTTCAGGACTGTGTCGTGGACGGATTCTACGAAACCCATCTCCAGCAGGTCCGCTTCATCAAAGCTCGTCAGCACCGTCACGGCCAGGATCTTCATCGCGCTCCGGCCGCGGCCCTCGACGGCAGCCCGCACGGTCTGGCCGGTGGCGTGGACGGTGAGAAACGTCACGCCGAGCTCGGCGGCTGCGGCCGTGGCCCGCTTCACCGTTTCTCCAATGTCGAGCAGCTTGAGGTCGAGGAAGACCCGCTTGCGCTGCGCGAGGGCCCAGCGCACGATGTCGGGCCCGGCTGCCGTGAAGAGCTCCAGGCCGATCTTCACGAACCCCACCGAGTCCTTCACGCGGTCGAGCAGGCGCTTGGCCTCATCGGCCGACGGAACGTCCAGCGCGAGGATCAACCGCTCGCGAGGCTCAATCGCCATGAGCGTTCCTTGACTTCGGAACAAACGCCGTGGTAGCACTCATCCCTGTCTCACGAGGGAGCCATACCATGCCGGTTGTCCATAAGAACACCATGAAGGCCGCCCGCCAGGCCGTGAAACGGCGGGCCCGGAACCGTGCGGTGATGTCCGGTGTCAAGGGCGTGATCAAGAAGCTGCAGTCCGCCATCCAGCAGAAACAGACCAGCCAAGCGACGGAACTGCTCCGCGAAGCCTCGCGGGCCTTGCAGCGTGCCGCGTCCAAGGGCGTCATCCATCGCAATGCCGCCTCCCGCAAACTGTCCCGTCTCACCGCGCAGATGCGAAGGGGCGCGACGGCGTAGCACGGCCGGCGCCCCGGCAGAGATTCAGAACCAGGCGCTCCATCTCAAGCCGTTCCTTCCGGCGCCCTCCGCCTCCGCCTTTCAAGCGCGAGTCGGTTTCTCGGAACAGCTCGAAGTCGCGGAGCATTTCCTGCGAGAACTGCCGTGCTCTCCACATGTTCCGCCAGCAGGCCGCCAGGAAGCCAAGCACTTTAAGCGGAGGCTCACCCGCGTCGAGGACCTTCCCCAAAGACCGCAATGAGCCCACGCGATCTCTGCGCTGTAAGGCCCCGATGAGGTCATGCACCGAGCCACCTGTGTCCGCGCCCTGGACGGCCTCGACGTCCGCCACCGTCACGCGCGTGTTGGGCGCCACGTAGGCCGCCAGCTTCTCCATCTCATGGCACAACACGCCGAGGGCGCCGCCGCTGGCCTCGATCAGCAACTCCCGCGCCGCCTGGTCGAGGCGAAGCCCCAGCGCGCCGGCCTGGTCCTGCACCCACGCTGGCAGCGCCCGCGCATCGAGCGGCGCGCAGTCCACGCTCACGGCCGCCTGCTTGAACGCCTGGAAAAATTTCACGCGGCCGTCTACTTTCCCGCCGGTCAGCACGAGGCACGTGCTCTCGACCGGTGCCTCCAGGTAGGGCAGTAACCGCTCGGCTTCGCGGAAGCCCAGGGCGCCGACTTCTTTGACCACTACCAGGCGCCGCGTCGCGAACATGGGAAGGTTCCCGCAGAGGGTCAGGATCTCCGCCGCCTCGGTCTCATCCCCGTACACCACATCGGAGTTGAACGCCCCGATGTTGTCGTCATCGGGCCCGAGTACCGCAGCCCGGATCGCCGCCACCGCGTCGTCCCGAAGGGGGGCTTCCTCCCCGACGACAAAATACAGAGGGGCGAGGTCGCCTGCCGCAAGCTGCCGCTTCAGCTCGTGGAGGCCGATGCCCTCGCGCTTGGCCTTCATCGCGGGTAGGTTTCCAGGACCCGTGACACGATGTTCTCTGCCACCGCCTGGCAGGCTTCTTCAGTCGCCCGGTCCTGTCGCGCGCGGTTCGTGGCGAGGTCCGTGGTCTGGAAGAATTCGGCGGAGGACCGGTAGGACTCCTGCCAGAGCACCTTGCGGCCGGCCGCATCTTCGAAGGTTACGTCCACTTGGAGAATGACGCGCTGCTCGTTGACGAACCCCTGCCGGAACGAGAGGGTCTGGAGCCCGTAGCTCCGGATGCGGCCTTTGAGCACGAAAGGCGCGGCGCCGACATCGTTGACCAGGGTCAGGCCGTCGGCCTGCAGGAACTGCCGTCGCACAAACTCAGTGACACGCTTATCCAAGACAGGCTCGAAGGTGTCATTGTGAAAGACCGGCACCGCCAGATGCAGCCCCCGCGCTGACCCTGGCTTGACGGTCGTGCCGAACTCGTACCCGCAGCCGGCCAGTGCGAGGGAGTAAGCGACTCCAAGGGCAATTACTAAGGCACGCACGTACCCGCTCATTTCTTAACGATATTCACGATTCGTTTGGGCACATACACGAAGTTGGCGATTTCAGAGCTGTCTTTCACCCAGCCGCCTTGCAATACTGCCGTTACGGTGGCCACTCTCACCTGGGCATCGTTCCAATCGGCACCTATCTGTACCCTTGTCCGGACTTTGCCGTTGACTTGGACTGGAATAGTCAGGATCTCTTCCTCAAGCAGCGCCGAATCATAGGTAGGCCAGGCTTGTTTGGCCAGGACGGTCGCATGTCCCGTTGCAGCCCACAGATCTTCCGCGATGTGGGGGGCGAAAGGCGAGAGCAGGAGCAGCAGGGCTTCAATCGCCTCTCGCACTGCGCCCATCGCCTCCTGCCTGTTGAGGTCATCCGCGTTAGCCCCAAACTTGTACAAGCCGTTCACAAACTCCATCAGCGCCGCGATGGCTGTGTTGAACTGGAACTCCTGCTCGATATCGTCTGTGACCTTTTTGATGGTTTTATGCGTGAGCCTTCTGAGGTCGCTAGCCATCGGGCTGGCGGCGGCGACGTGGTCGCCATTCGATTGCTTGAGCAGCGGGGCCAAGTCGTGCACTAGCCTCCACACCCGCCCCAGGAAGCGGTACGCGCCCTCCACGCCCGCGTTGCTCCACTCCAGGTCCTTCTCCGGCGGCGCCGCAAAGAGGGAGAAGAGGCGCGCCGTGTCCGCGCCGTACGCCACGATCAAATGCTCCGGGTCCACGATATTCTTCCTGGACTTCGACATCTTCTCGACGCGGCCGCGCTCGACCGGTTTCCCGCACTGTTTGCAACGCCACCCGTCCTTGTTGACTTCTGTCGGCAACAGCCAGCCGTGCTCTTCGCAACGGTAGGTTTCCATGCAAACCATGCCTTGCGTCAGCAGGCTCGTAAACGGCTCGTCCACTTTCACCAGCCCCAGGTCGCGCACGGCTTTGGTGAAGAAACGGGCGTAAAGCAGATGCAGGACCGCATGCTCGATCCCACCGATGTACTGGTCCACCGCCATCCACCGATCCACCTTCGCGGGATCCACCGGCCGCGTCGTTTCGTGGGGCGAGCAGTACCGGAGGAAGTACCAGGAGGAGTCCACGAAAGTGTCCATCGTGTCGGTCTCGCGCCGGGCTGGGCCTTTGCACTTCGGACATGTGGTCTTCACGAATGCTTCCGCTTGGGCCAGCGGCGAGGCGCCCTTGCCGGTGAACGGCACATCCTTGGGAAGCATCACCGGCAGATCGGCTTCCGGGACCGGCACCGTGCCGCACTTCTGACAATAGATGATCGGGATCGGCGTACCCCAGTAGCGCTGGCGCGAGATGCCCCAGTCGCGGAGCCGGTAGTTCACCGTGCGGGCGCCCATGCCACAGGTCTCGATGAAGTCGGCGATGCGTTCCTTCCCCTCAGCCACCGGGAGCCCGGAGAACTGGCCGCTATTGACCAGCGTGCCCGCCTGCTCCTCGTAGGCCGCCGCCAGCGGCTCACGGAGCGTGCCCTCCGGGTTCTGAATGCCCAGCCGGACCGGGAATCCGTACGTGCTGGCGAACTTGAAGTCGCGCTGGTCATGCGCCGGCACCGCCATGATCGCGCCGGTCCCGTACTCGTACAGGACGAAGTTCGCCACCCAGATCGGAATCGGCTCCAGCGTGAAGGGGTTCACGGCGCAGGCGCCTGTGAAGACTCCTTCTTTCACCCGGTCGGGAGCGGTCCGCAGCGCCTTCTCCTGTCGGGAGACCCGCGCGACGAACTCCCGCACGGCCTTTGCCTCCGGGCGGCCCTCTACCAGCCGCTCGACCAGCGGCGACTCCGGCGCGAGACTCATAAAGGTCGCGCCGAAGATCGTATCCTGGCGGGTGGTGAAGATCCGGATCGCCGGCAGGTCGGACAGCGGCTCGGCGAGCGGGAAGTCCACCTCCACGCCGATACTCTTGCCGAACCAGTTGCGCTGCATGGTTAGCACGCGCGCCGGCCAAGCGGGAAGCCGGTCGCAGCCGGTCAGCAACTCCTCGGCGTAGGCCGTGATGCGGAAGAACCACTGCTCCAGTTCCTTCTGGACCACCACGCTCTCGCACCGCCAGCAGCGACCTTCCTCCACCTGCTCATTGGCGAGCACGGTCTCGCAGCTCGGGCACCAGTTCACCGCGGAGCGTTTCCTGTACGCGAGACCCTTCTCGTAAAACTTGAGAAAGAACCACTGGTTCCACTTGTAATAGTCCGGCTCGCACGTGTTGATTTCGCGGCTCCAGTCGTACGAGATGCCCAGGCGCTCCAACTGGTTCCGCATGTACCGGATGTTCTCGGTCGTCCAAGCGGCGGGGTGCACGCCCTGTTCGATCGCCGCGTTCTCCGCCGGCAGCCCGAAGGCGTCCCAGCCCATCGGATGCAGGACGTTGTAGCCCCGCATGATCTTGAACCGGGCCAGCACGTCCCCGATGGCGTAGTTACGCACGTGGCCCATGTGGATGCGGCCGGAGGGGTAGGGAAACATTTCGAGACAGTAGAACTTGGGGCGGGAGGAGTCTTCGGTCACACGGAAGGTCTGCTGCTCAGCCCACACCCGCTGCCATTTCGCTTCGATCTGCTGGGGATTGTAGGCACGGTCCATATGCGAGAATACCCGCAGCGAATCTAACACACTGGCCTGAGGCGGGCAAGAAACGCGGGCGGACCGTATTGGTAAATTGATTCGAACTCCCCTCTACCGAAAATGAAGGGGGTCTCTAAGGTTCTGTAATGCCCGGTAATAATAGAGTGGGGTAGGCCGTTTTTTCTTGAAGCGCAGCTTTCGTAGAAACTCGATTTCCTCGCCAGTCGCCCCGCCGCTGAGGGACGTATCCCGAAGAAATTCCTTGAACCCCGGCTCTTCGTCCAACGGTTTCCCGGGTTCCCTCTCGACGAACTCGAATTTCTTCAAATGCCCCGGGGCCACTCTGCGGTTTAAGACAATTTCCATCTCAAAAGTCGCGAGGTTAATGTCCCAGGATTCAATGAGCGGATTAAAGAAAGAGACGCAGTTTTCACTCGACAGGTTAAAGATATTCGTATCCAGGAACTCGAGCACGATGACCCGTATCTGTTCATAGCTTTGGTGGCTGAGTCGAGCGACCCGGCGGAGCCAAGGTTCATTTTCCAGTTCTTGTTTGGCAAGGCCCTTGACGACATCCAGCAGTTTCTGGGTGACGAGGCGTTCGAGTTCGCCGAAGGGCTGCTTCTCAAAAATGGCGCGTACTTCGGTTTGTTTGTCGGGGTTGCATTTGCCGAGAATCAACTCGCGAACCTCCTTAAACAAGGGACTGGGAGGGTCCCCCAATTTCTTCCTCAATTGTTCCCGACGCTGGAGGTGCGCGAGCTTCGCAAGTTCCCCGCCCGGGAGCTTCAACAATTTGCCCATCTTGTCGTACATATCGGTCCGCTCCGGCGCAGGGGGCAGTTTCTTCTGAGTCATCAGCTGTGAAATGTAGGATTCCGTCACTTGGGCGGCACGTGCGAGATCTCTCTGCTCAAGCCCCAATTCTTCCAGCCGCTGCCTGATTACTAACGAAACGTCCACTGGACTCCCTCCCATGATGAACTATCAGGTTGTCTGAACCAAGACAGGTTATCTGAACTCACACCTTAACCGACCCACCAAGGAGGTTGCCATGATTGCAAGAAACGTTACCATGCGTCTGAAGGCCAATAGCGTGGCTGAGTTTACCCAGACGCTCGAGAAGGAAATCATTCCCCTGCTTCGGAAACAGAAAGGCTTCCAGGACGAAATCACGTTCAGCGTCCCAGGCAGACCGGAAGCGGTTGGAATCAGTTTCTGGGATAAGCAAGAGAACGCGGACGCCTATAGCCGTGGAAGTTATCAAGAAGTGCTGAAGACCTTGGCGAAAGTGCTTGACGGAACGCCTCAGGTTCAAAACTGGGAGGTTGCTAACTCGACCTGCCACAAAGTCGCCGCGGCCTTAGCAGCCTAAAGTCGACGGTCCTTTCGTTCGAGAAGGAGGGGGGACTTGGCCTCCCTCCGTCTCATCCGGGAATGTGGGTACTGGCTCTCTTATCCCTCGCGTTTCCTGATCCCTCCTAACGCGTTCGATTCCCCAGTCTCCGCTGCATCTTACGCGGGACTCAGTATGAAGCGACAAGCAAGTGTTTTAGCGTGGGGCCGCGCGACGAAGTGTCATGCTTCGGGCCCCGACCCCAAAGGAGGCAAGTGCGATGAGAACTTATCGGTTTATAAGACTCACGGCCATCCTTGCATCGCTGGCGATGATCCCATGGCTGCCCATGCTCTTAGCAAATGCGGCGGATCAACCATCGGGAGCGGGTACGCCCTCGCAGAAGACGAAACAGGCGTTCACGGAAACGCAGCCGGCCGTTCAGCCCGCGGTACCTGATATGGGCGTCGCCTCGACCCAGGGAACCTGGGTCGGTGAGATAGAGGACTCGCTGAAGAGGTACAAGGCGAGCTATCCCACGTTCAATTTTGATCCCTATGCAGCGAGCCTGGCGACGGTGAAGCGTGCGGTGTCCAACGGCTATACGGACGTGGTGAGGGCCGAAATGGGCGTGTGGTTGAAGATGCTACGGGTTCGCGCGTATGGCATCAACGACGTTGCCGCGGACGAGTTGTTCAACTACTCGCTCCTGGTGGCACCTATTCAGGAATATCGGATCTCAATACCACCGACTGTGGAGTTTGGAATGCCGCGCGTAGGTCAGTAGGCGGCCTAGGACCTGCCATGAACGCGACTGAATTGAGCGAGTTGCTGACTCCCTCCGGTTTCTTCCGGTTCCTGGCCCAACAGGCGAAGCTGGACCCTGAGGAAGTCAAGCGGATTTACCGGCTCGGTACGCCATGGGGGCTGTGGCCGCCCGACCTGGACATAAGTCGTGAAGCTGCCGAGGCCGGTGTCGGTCTGTTCACGTATCTTGCCGCACTGCAACCGTTGATCGACATGGACACAGAGGGGAAAGAGGCTCGGCTCACTGCCTATGAGGCCACGCTGATCGGGGGTGAGACCACGCAGCCGTTTCCCGCTGTTCCTGTGTATGTGGAGAAGGTGGCCGCGTTATCGGGGAAGGACAAAGAAACCATTTGCAGTCTACTCCATGCGCTGTATGCCTATCGTCGGCGTGTCGGCCAGTTGTCTATACAGAGGGTCAGCGAGTCGTCGAGACACAGGATGGAGCAGTATCAGGCGGCCTCCAATTGCGAAACTCTTAGTCGTGGAGACCGAGCACCGCAACGGCCTCCTGTGGACAGTGAAGCTGCCGCGGGGGCTTTGTTTCCGGAGACGCTGTCTTCTGTACAACGGAGGTGAACGTGGAACTGGTAATGTGGATTGTTATAGGGATTGTCGCGGTTTTAGGGTTTATCGTCTTAGTGCCGGTGCTCGTGGTCGGAACTTGGTATGTTGTCATCACCGTGATCATGGGACTGGCTGACGGAGCCATATGGTTGCTGGATGAGGGGTGGAGGACGATACGCGGCCGAAAGAGTCGAGCAG
>WNFH01003738.1_pt1 | contig 10875 bp, 9 predicted proteins | sample 5400411 | NCBI WGS metagenome assembly WNFH01 (sample SAMN13153347, study PRJNA577476) | soil metagenome | isolation source: 200 cm saprolite under Douglas fir tree site 2 hole 3 | place: USA:California | collected 2015-04-18
CGCGCCATCAGCGCCTGCGCGGCGACCGGAGCGCGGATCTTTGCACCGCCGATGAAATACACGAAACAATCGCGCGTCTTCTCGGCGGGCGCCGGCTTGGCGTGGACGCGCGGCAGATCGTTCGGCTTGCCGCCCGCCGCCCAGGTCCTGAAGCGCTGCGCCCACGCGTCGAGCGCGGATTTCGGATAGCCGGTCGGCTCTTCCTCGATCGAGCCGCGCAGCCGGGCATAGACGAAATCGGCGGTGAGATCGAACATGGCCGGACGATCCGCAGAATCGACCAGCGCGAGCGCGACGCGATGCTTCCGCAGCAGATCGATGAACGCCGCCACGGTAAAGCTCTCGTGCGACACTTCGACGACGTGCCCGATGGGTCGGCCGTCAATTTTTGCCGGCAGGAGCTCCAGGAATGCGCCAAAATCCTCCGGCTCGAAGCGCTTGGTTCCGGAGAATTGCCACAGTACCGGCCCGAGTTTCGCGCCGAGCTCCAGCACGCCGCTCGTGAAAAATCGTTCGATCGACTCGCCCGCCTCGCCGAGCTCGCGCCGGTGCGTCGCAAACCGCGGGCCCTTGAGCGAGAACACGAAATCGTCCGGCGTCTCGTCACGCCAGCGGCGAAAGCTCGCCGGTTTCTGCGAGCCGTAGAAGGTGCCGTTGATCTCGATCGCGGTCAGCTGCCGGCTGGCATATTCCAGCTCGCGCGCCTGGGGCAGGTTCTTCGGATAGAACGTGCCGCGCCACGGCGGGAACACCCAGCCGCCGACGCCGACCCGGATCATGGCTCGTTCTTTCGTGGAGGTGACCATCGGGCTCCATATAGCTGAATGGAGAGCACATGCGAGGACTTAAAGACCAGAACCTCCAAATCTGGCGAGTCGCCGTATTGCCGTCGGCGCGCATGCTTCGGTAGCTCGCATCGGTGCCGGCAAGCACCGCCGATCCGCATTCCACCGTTCGTCGAGCCGATCTCCTGCCGGGATCACGCCGCTTACTGCCCGCGGTTCGCTTACAACAACCGGTAAATATAGCTTTGACTTTCGATCCAAAAGGGAGAAAGATGATATCCCGCAATGATTGTGTTCCATAGGGAGTAAGAACTTTTGAGCTGAATGCCCGCCGACCAAAGGAGTGAGCTGACATGAAGGCGATGAAACTCGTGTTGTTCGGTGGTCTTGGCCTGCTCATTTGCACAGGCGGCTTGACCACCGGTGCCGCTGCCGAAGCCCGCAAGGGCGTACCCGCCGACGAGGCACTCACCGGGGTCCCCTTGGCGATGACCCCTGACCAGCTGCCGGATCAGTTCCGCACGCAGGTGAAAGGAGACGTAAAGGCCGCGAAGGGAACGGCCGTATTGAAACGAGAGGGCAACGACGTTGCCTACAAGTTCTCGTGGAAGGGCCTGACCAGTTCGGTGATCTCCGGCCATTTCCATACCGCTCCCCACACCCAAGTGGGTGTCCGGGCTTATTCCATCTGCGGCGTAGCCGGGGAGAGTCCTCCTTGCCCCAAAGGGAAAAGCGGAAGCATTTCGGGAGTTTGGAAGAACGCGGACCTCGCCGCTTTTGCAAAAGGCGATGTCACGGTCGCGTTCCACACCGAGCAGCATCCGGCCCCGATCGGCGAAATTGCCGTCCATATTCCCGCCGCCAAGAAGTGACGCGGCGGCGCACGCCATCGGACGCTCGAGCGGGAGCGCGATGGAGATCCTGTTATGATGTCCGCGAACGCCGGAGGCGAACAATCCCGCCGCTGCTTCGCCTTCGGCCGACTTGGGGCTTTATGCCGACATAGCAACGCGCCCACCGTCGCAGACCACGCCAGCCGAAGCTCACGAACGATCGGGCGTTCGCAGGTGTCGGTGCTGCCGTGGATGCTCGGGGTTCTTGGCCTCGGCGTCGCAGTTTCGTTGCAGTTTGCGGCAGCACCGATCGCTTCCCATCGAGCCGACCTCGCGGAGACGGCGACGAGGCCGCCGCCGAGCGATCCCGTATCGCCGCTGATCCTCGCCGCGACGCCGCCGCACGGGCGGCAGTACGGGAAGCTGCCATTGCTGTTCGAGACCAACCGGGGCCAGGTCGATGCGCCGGTCGACTTCGTTGCCCGCGGTAGCGGTTACACAATGCTTTTGGCGGCGACCGGATTGGCTATTTCGTCGCCCTCGAAGATCGCCGACGTCATACCCGGGCGGGTACCGCGCCTTGCCTCTTGGTCGGAATCGGACCCTGCCGGCCCGAAATCCGCAGTGACGCGCGTCGAGTTCGCCGGCGCCGATCCGCGTGCTGTCGGAGCCGGACTGGACCAGCTCGCCGGCCATGTCAATTATTTCCTCGGCGCCGATCCCGACAAATGGCGCGCCCATGTCGAGGCCTACGCGAAGGTCCGCTACCAGGGCCTCTATCCGGGCGTGGATCTCGTCTATTACGGTAATCAGCGGCAGCTGGAGTTCGACTTCGTGGTTGCCGCGGGGGCCGATCCGGCGGCGATCACGTTGAATTTCGACGGCGAGTTGGAGATCGACGAGGGGGATCTTCTGGTTCGGACGCCGGTCGGGCCCGTCCTACGTCTGCGCAAACCGTCGATCTATCAAGACAGCGATCACGGCCGCAGTAAAATTGCCGGTCGATATGCGGTAGATCATCATCTCGCGCGCTTCCAAATCGACGAGTACGACCGGACCCTGCCGCTGATCATTGATCCGGTCCTCGTCTACTCGGCTCGGTTGGGCGGCCGCGGTGACAGTGCCGGTTACGCGATCGCCGTCGATGCCGCCGGCAATGCTTATGTGACCGGCGATACGACTTCCGTCGACTTTCCGGCCGCGACGGCGTTGCGGCGCGGTTCCGGCGGGTCCACCGACGTGTTCGTGACGAAGCTGAGTCCGGATGGCCGACTGGTGTACGCCAGCTATCTCGGCGGCAGCGGCTCCGACGGCGGCGCTGGGATCGCGATCGACGCGGCCGGCAACGCCTATGTCACCGGCGATACCAGGTCGATGGACTTTCCGCTCGTGAAGCCGCTGCAGCCGGCGCTCAGGGGATCGGTAGATGTTTTCGTGGCGAAGTTGAGCGCAGACGGCTCGCAGCTGATCTATTCCACGTATTTCGGAGGCACCGGCGGGCAACGAGGGTTGTCGATTGCGGTCGACGGCCGGGGCAATGCCTATGTGACGGGGTACACGAATTCCACCGATTTCCCCACGGCCAACGCCGTGCAGAATGCTTTCGCCGGCGGCAACGCCGACGCGTTCGTACTCAAGCTGAATGCGAGCGGTTCGGCGCTGGTCTATTCCACCTATCTGGGCGGCGGCAACGACCGGCCCGATATGGGCGCCGGCATCGCTGCGGACGCCGACGGCAACGCCTATGTGACCGGATTCACCAATTCCCCCGACTTCCCCACCGCCAAACCCTTGCAGCCGTTTCGCGGCCCGACCGACGCATTCGTGACGAAGATCAGTCCCGACGGCTCCGCGCTGGTTTACTCCACGCACCTCGGCGGCAAGGCCGACGACGAGGCGATGGCAATTGCCGTCGATTCCGCCGGTAGCGCGTATGTCACAGGCCACACCGAATCCCCGGATTTCCCCACGACGCCCAGCGCCTTCCGCACGGGTTGCACGACCGTCGCCACCAAGCTGCCCATCGGCGACGTCTGTGCGGGAGGCGATGCCTTCGTCAGCAAGCTCAGCCCCGATGGTTCCTCGCTGGTCTACTCCACCTACCTGAATGCCAGCCGGTTCGAGGTCGGCCGAAGCATTGCGGTGGACGCCGCCGGAAACGCCTACGTGACCGGCTTTACCAGTTCCCCCGATTTCCCGACCGTCGACCCCGTGCAGCAACAGTTCGGGGGTGGCGATTACGATGCCTTCGTGGTCAAGCTGAACCCGAGCGGCTCGGCGCTGTCCTATTCGAGCTATCTCGGCGGCAGGGGCGAGGATGGCGGCTACGGCATCGCCGTCGATGGCGCCGGCAACGCCTATGTGACGGGGATCACCAACTCGCCGGATTTTCCCGCCACAGGCGGCCTGCGCCAACGGCCGGTGCGCGCTTCCGCCGCCGCGACGAGCGCCTTCATGGTGAAAATCGACACGGGCGCTGCGCGCTGAGTTGGTAAGCGATCGATCCTGAAAACTCGAGCAGGGCGGTCTCGTCGCGCCGGCGGCGAAAGCTCGCCGGTTTCTGCGAGCCGTAGAAGGTGCTGTTGATCTCGATCGCGGTCAGCTGCCGGCTGGCATATTCAGTTCGCGCGATTGGGGCAAGCCGGGCGGATAGAACGTGCCGCGCCAGGGCGCGAACACCCAGCCGCCGACGCTGACGCGGATCATGGCTCTGTTTTTGACCAGCGGCGCAACCATTGAGGAGCAAGACCTATTCCCGAACGGCAATGGAGAGCACATGGGCGGATAAAAGGCCAGAATACCGATGCTCAGCAGGAGTGCCACGTGCGTGCGCCGGTGCCGAGCCGGTCAATCACCTCGGCGTTCCCCGGACGCGGCGCAGCGCGAAGCGGTGCGCCGCAGATCCGGGGTCCAGCTTTCGCCAAAAGTCTCTGGGCCCTGGTTCAGCAGCGTAGCATTTCGTGCTGCACTGCGCCCGGGACACGAGGCTTGCGATTAGCGTTGTCGCACATCACCCACAGTGAGCTATGATTGCCCGGCGTAGACCACATCGAACCCAATCGTCATGGCGACCTTCACGATCCGCGAAGCCAAGGCCCGGCTTTCCAGGCTCATCGCGCGAGCCGAAGCCGGCGAGGAGATCATCATCGCGCGCGGCAGGAAGCCCGTGGTTCGGCTCGTTCTATTGCAAAGAGCCGGGCGGCGCCCGAGGTTCGGCGCGCTGAAAGGCAAGATCCATTTACCCGATGAGTTCTTTTTCGATCCGCTGCCGGAGGAAGAGCTGAGGCTTTGGGAAGGCGCGGACGATGAGGATCCGCTTCGATGAATACCGATCGGAGGCACGCCGCTGTTACGGTGAACTCAGCCCGATACGGGCGGTAATTCGAACACTCGGCCATGTTTGGCCGCGGCAGGCACATCGCCCCGCTGCAGCGCTTTGCGAACCGTATCGAGCTTGGTGGCATCCTCGACCGGCAGATAAGGCGACCAGCCGCCATCATCCTCGATGATCTCGACCAGACCTCGGCCGCATACTTGCCCTCGTGGACGAGCTTGAGGTCTTTCGAGTCATGGTTCTGCTCGACGAAACCATACAACCGCATTACATTTTCACGCATTTTAACGCTCTTAATTTAGAGACTGCTGCCGTAGAAGCCGCCAGTCTTTTTCCACACACTCTGCAAACTGCTGAAGTTATCTCTTATGCGGAGGAAGTAATGCGCGTGGCCCAACAAGAATGGCAAGGCTTCCCATTGAATCTTGACGTGAACATTGAACGCTGATGGCCACCTACTTGGCAGGCTCCCACCCTCTGGGAAGGACGTAGGTATATGCGCGGGGCGTGCCACGCTGCCCGCAACCGAAAAATCCAGACCTTCCTCGGTATAGCGGGCCTGAGCATTTACTGTCGTTACCAGCTGCACCACTCCGTAATGCGGAGACTGCCAATGCGTTTCAAGCTGAAGTACCCCGCAATGCGGTCCCGCAACCTCGACCTCGACTTTCTTATGGACCAGAAGGGAGTAGTAAAGAAAGTTGCGATTCAAAGCATCTATTATCAGCTGCGGCTTGCCCTGATCTATAGCGATGTCTGTGTGTTTGCGACCGCGTTGCACCGGTTGAATGCAAAGGTAATCGTTTTTGCTCAATACAGACAGCAACGTTGCTTGTTCCTTGTACCCAATCCAGAATCGGCCGTTAAATACTGGGCGACCAAGATTGTCGTATTCTAAAGGAACAGTCACGATCCCCTCTGCGACGAAAGAAGCTCTTGCTTCCGTTGTTCGAAAAAGGCTGGTGTTTTTCCAAAGAGATAAGGAAGCACACTCCACGGGACCGCTCCCGATAAGGCAAAGAAGGTTGGGGGCGATGGCTGCGTTGGAGTCGATACGGCTACGGTACCCATCGTTTGCTCGAGCTCCCCTTCGAGTTCGATATATAGACCTGCATCGTGAAAAGCCGCGCGAAACCGAAAACCGATGATGTATTGACTGGAGGGCTCCCAGGAGTTCCCGCTGCGGCCGCATCGTGAACCGCGGCAGTGGATGGTCAGTTCGGGCCTGGCCCACCAAAGCACAAAACTGCCATTCAACATTGGGAAATGTAATGACCGGCGGATCAGAGCGGCAGCGCCATTTTTCAACTCAACAGGCTGGGCGATCAGGTCGTGCTCGCCGCCGCCAAATCCGAGAGCAATTAAAGCAGCGCCTATGGACATTCCATCAAGAGAAAACGATCCAGGGACGGCACACATATCGCCGGCAAATAATATGAGATCCCCCTGAATGACGGGAGGAGATTCTGGCGGCGCATCCAACTTTTTCGAGTTCTTCGAATTCTGCATCGCACTTCCAACGGTCACTCCGCGGCCTCCGTCCGTCGCCCGCGGCGCGCCAGCGCCGGAGCCAGGAACTGCCCGGTGTAGCTGCGCTTCGCCTTGGCGATCGCATCGGGCGGGCCGGCCGCGACGATCTCGCCGCCGCCGTCGCCGCCTTCCGGACCGAGGTCGATGATCCAATCCGCGGTCTTGATCACCTCGAGATTGTGCTCGATCACCACCACGGAATTGCCCTGCTCGACCAGCTCGTGCAGCACGTCGAGCAATTTGGCGACGTCGTGGAAATGCAGGCCGGTGGTCGGCTCGTCGAGAATGTAGAGCGTGCGGCCGGTCGCGCGCTTCGACAGCTCCTTCGCCAGCTTGACCCGCTGCGCCTCGCCGCCGGAGAGCGTGGTGGCCTGCTGGCCGACGTGGATATAGCCGAGCCCGACCCGCTGCAGCGTTTCGAGCACATTGCGGATGCGCGGCACCGCCTTGAAGAACTCGGCCGCCTCGTCGACCGTCATGTCGAGCACGTCGGCGATCGATTTGCCCTTGAACTCGACCTCGAGCGTCTCGCGATTGTAGCGCTTGCCCTTGCAGACGTCGCAGGTGACGTAGACGTCGGGCAGAAAATGCATCTCGATCTTGATGACGCCATCGCCCTGGCAGGCCTCGCAGCGCCCGCCCTTGACGTTGAAGGAGAACCGCCCCGGCTCGTAGCCGCGCGCGCGGGATTCCGGCAGGCCCGCGAACCATTCGCGGATCGGCGTGAACGCGCCGGTGTAGGTCGCCGGATTGGAGCGCGGCGTGCGCCCGATCGGCGACTGGTCGATGTCGATCACTTTGTCGAGATGTTCGAGGCCTTCGATGCGGTCGTAAGGCGCAGGGGCTTCGCTCGCGCCGTTGAGCCGGCGCGCCACCGCCTTGTAGAGCGTGTCGACCAGCAAGGTCGACTTGCCGCCGCCGGACACGCCGGTCACGCAGGTGAACAGGCCGAGCGGGATCTCCGCGGTGACGCTTTTGAGATTGTTGCCGCGCGCCCCGATGAGTTTGAGCGTGCGCCGCGGATTGATGGTTCGCCGCTCCGGCACCGGGATCACGAGCTCGCCGGTCAGATATTTGCCGGTGATCGACGCGGGGTTCGCCATGATGTCGTCGGGCGTGCCCTGCGCGACGATGTGGCCGCCGTGCACGCCGGCGCCCGGGCCCACGTCGACGACGTGATCGGCGGAACGGATCGCGTCCTCGTCGTGCTCGACCACGATCACCGTGTTGTCGAGATCACGCAGGCGCTTGAGCGTCTCCAACAGCCGGGCGTTGTCGCGCTGATGCAGCCCGATCGAGGGCTCGTCGAGCACGTAGAGCACGCCGGTCAGCCCCGAGCCGATCTGCGAGGCGAGCCGGATGCGCTGGCTCTCGCCGCCCGACAGCGTTCCCGACGCCCGCGCGAGCGTGAGATATTCGAGCCCGACGTCGACCAGGAACCGCAACCGCTCGCGGATTTCCTTGAGCACCCGCACCGCGATCTCGTTCTGCTTGGGCGTGAGCTGCTGCGGCAAATTCTTGAACCATTCCCCGGCGCGCTTGACCGACATCTCGGTCGCTTCGCCGATATGCAGGCCCGCGATCTTCACGGCGAGCGCCTCGGGTTTGAGCCGATAGCCGGTGCATTCATGGCAGGGAATGTCGGTGAAATACCGGGAAATCTCCTCGCGCGCCCATTCGCTGTCGGTCTCGCGCCAGCGCCGCTCGAGGTTGCGCACCACGCCTTCGAACGGTCGCTTGGTCTCGTAGGAGCGCAGGCCGTCGTCGTACTGGAACCGGATCGCGGTATCGCCCGAGCCGTAGAGGATCGCGTCGCGGGCCTTGGCCGGGAGATCCTTCCACGGGGTGTTGAGCGAGAACCGATAATGCTTCCCCAGCGCGTCCAGCGTCTGCGTGTAATACGGGCTGGTCGAGCGCGACCACGGCGCGATCGCGCCCTTGCGCAGCGGCAGGTCCTTGTCGGGGATGACCAGGTCGGGGTCGATGCGCTGCTCGACGCCGAGCCCGCCGCACGCCGGGCAGGCGCCGAACGGGTTGTTGAACGAGAACAGCCGCGGCTCGATTTCCGAAATCGTGAAGCCGGACACCGGGCAGGCGAACTTCTCGGAGAAGATGATGCGCTCGGGTTCGCGCACTTTCTTCTCCCTCCCCCCCTGTGGGGGAGGGTTGGGGAGGGGGGGCGATCCCCGCTCCCGAGCTTGCTTACCCCCCTCCCGACCGGCCTGCGGCCGGTCGACCTCCCCCACAAGGGGGGAGGTGTCAAGCGCGTTTGCGGCTCGGCTTGCGGCTACCGTGCGCCCGTCTCCCGGGCGGACGCCCACGCCGTCTGCGCCAGCGGCCGCACCAGCTGCGCGCGCGCCGGCGCGTTCTCGCTGGTGGCGGTGCCGTCGCGCACCCGCCCGACGATGCCCTGCAGGATCGCGGCGATCCGGAAGAAATTATAGGCCATATACGCCGGCAGATACGGCCGCGGATCGAGCCCGGTGCGCTCGACGTAGCGATCGACATAGGCGTCGCGCGAGGGAATGCCGAGCGCGGCGAGATCGAGCCCGCACAGCGAGGCGGAGCCGGGGCCGTCCAGCGACGGCATCTCCCATTGCATCAGATGATAGGTGAAATCCGCGAGCGGATCGCCGAGCGTCGAGAGCTCCCAGTCGAGCACCGCGAGGATGTTCGGCTCGGTCGGGTGCAGCACCATGTTGTCGAGCCGGTAATCGCCGTGCACGACCGCGACCGGGCCCGGCGGCGGCACGTGCGCCGGCAGCCATTGCATCAGCTCGTCCATCTCCTCGATCTTCTCGGTTTCCGAGGCGCGGTACTGCTTCGACCAGCGGTCGATCTGGCGCGCGACGTAATTCTCGCCCCTGCCGAAATCGCCGAGCCCGATCGCGGCGGGCTTGAACGAGTGCAGTTGCGCCAGGGTGGCGTTCATCGCGTCGTAGACGCTTCGCCGCTCGGCCGGGTTCGACTGCGGCATATGCGGTTCCCAGAACACCCGGCCGTCGGCATAGCCCATCACATAGAACGCGGTGCCGACCACGGCCTCCTCGGCGCAATAGACCACCGGCTCGGCGACCGGAAATCCCTGCGCATGGAGCGCGGCGATCGCGCGGTATTCGCGGTCGACCGCATGCGCCGAGGGCAACAGCTTGCCGGGCGGCTTGCGGCGCAGGACGTAGCGCCGCGCCGGCGTCTCCAACAGGTAGGTCGGATTGGATTGCCCGCCGCGGAATTGCTTGACGCGCAGCGGGCCGGCAAATCCCGGGACCTTCCCGGCGAGATAGGCCTCGAGCCGCGCCACGTCGAAGCGGAGCGTGGGGCTGACTTCCTTGGTGCCCGAATAGGCCGCTTGGCGATCGAGCGTGGTGGCCACTTCGCTTCCTCCCGATTGCGCCCGGCCTCACGCTCTTGGGAAGGACGGTCCGCGCGCGACTCCTCTCCCCGCCGGGGAGAGGGATGGGGTGAGGGGGATACGGCCTCCCCTGAGCCAAGCTTATTTCAGCATGAGCTTCATGCCTACATGGGACGCGGTAAATCCGAGCCGCTCGTAGAACCGATGGGCGTCCGTGCGGCTCGCGCTGGAGGTGAGCTCGACCCGCTGGCACCCGCGCCGGCGCGCGATCGCGATCGCCTCGGCGAGGATCGCTTTGCCCAGCCCCGCGTTCCGCCGATGTCGCGCAACCCGCACCGCCTCGATCAGCATGCGCTCGGCCCCGAGGTAGTCGAGGCCGGGGATGAAGGTCAGCTGCAGGGTGCCGACGATCTCGCCGTCGACCTCGGCCACGTAGAGAGCGTTGCTCGGCGAGGCCGCAATGGCATCGAACGCGGCGTAATAGTCCTGCGGCAGCGGGTCCTCGACGCGGTGGCGCTTTTGCCCGAGCGGATCGTCGGCGAGCATGCGCACGATCGTCGGCAGATCCTCGCGCCTGGCCTCCCGCAACCGCATGCCGGCGCTCATGTTTGCGCAAAGAACGCGAGCAGCGCCGCCGCGGTCGCCTGCGGGTTCTCCTCGGCGAGGAAATGGCCGGAATCGATCGGCTTGCCGTCGACGCTCCCCGCCCATTCCCGCCAGATTTTCAGCGGGCCCGCGGTCTCGCTCGGAATGCCGGCTGCGCCCCACAGCGCCAGCATCGGGCACGCGATCTTGTTGCCGGCGGCGCGATCCCGTTCGTCTGCGGCAAGATCGCTGGTCTGCCCGGCGCGATAGTCCTCGCAGGTGGCGTGGATCCGGCTCGGGTCGGAGAAGAACGCGCGGTAATGCGTGAGCGCGCGCGGATCGAATGCGGAGAGGTCCTTGGTCTTGGTCCAGCTCGCCATCTTCCAGTCGAGGTATTCGACCGGCGCCTTGCCGATCAGCATCTCGGGCAGCGGATGGGGCTGCGCCAGAAACAGC
>WNFH01003739.1_pt1 | contig 10875 bp, 14 predicted proteins | sample 5400411 | NCBI WGS metagenome assembly WNFH01 (sample SAMN13153347, study PRJNA577476) | soil metagenome | isolation source: 200 cm saprolite under Douglas fir tree site 2 hole 3 | place: USA:California | collected 2015-04-18
GGGACATCAACATAGACGGCGGTGCCCTGCTGGGTGGCGTAGGCAACGGTCTTTAGGGCCAGCGTGCGTTTGCCCGATCCGCGGGAACCGGCCAGCAGGGAAAGCCGGCCGGCCGGCCAGCCGCCGATGCCGGTTAGGGCATCGACCTCAGGGATTCCTGACGGCCGGGCTGGAACTGTGGGCGGGGCAAGCTGCGGAGCTGCCGCGCCGAAGCGGGAATGGAGTTGCTGCAGGGCATGCTGAAGCCGTTCTGACATGTGAGACAGCCCCGAGATGGGAGGACCGGGAAGGGCGTAGAGGGGAAGCTAGAACAGCCTCGGGAGGAGGATGATAGCGAACATCTGTTCGCTAGTCAACCCCTCGCGATAAGACCTCTTCACCCTTCCCTCGGGGGAGGGCGGGGTGGGATGTCTGGAACTTTTACGCTGGGCGGCGTTGACCGTGCTGCGGCGTGAGCACCTGCTCCTGCGAGGTCTCCGGATTGACCATGACCACCTGGAACAGCTCTTCAAAGCCGCATCCGAAGTGGCGCATCAGGAGCTGCCGGAGCTGAGGGCCAGGCTTGCGAGCCCCGGACTCCAGGGCCGGGATATAGTTCTGGCTGACGCCCAGCGACTGGGCCAGCTCGCGCTGGGTCAACCCGTGCTTCTGTCGCATGGCCCGAAGGCCGGTGGCGCGGACTTCCAAGTTCATGTTCCTATCATAGACCTTCGTGTATATTTGTCAACGCATGTCGCAAAAACAGGCTGGCCAGGGGCGGATCATCCTTCGCGGACTGGAGGCCTACGGCCATCACGGAGACCTGCCGGCCGAGCGCATCCTGGGCGGCCATTTCGTGGTGGATCTGGAGATAGTGACCGACACGGCGAAGGCCGCCCGCAGCGACCGGCTCAAAGACGCGGTGAACTACGTCACGGTGGAAGCGCTCGCCCGCCAGATCATCGAGCGCCGCCGCTACCGGCTGCTGGAAACCCTGGCCGAGCGGCTGGCCGCCGCGCTGCTCAAGCAGGCGGACGTTCAGCAGGTGACCGTGCGGGTGACCAAGCGGCCACCCCTTCCCCACCTGCAGGCCTTCACCGTCGAGATCACCCGCCCGGCCTCCCCCTGAAGAGACCGCGGCGCGCTTTTATGCGCCCGAGCTGAGACCCACGCTGAACATCGCTTCCAGGTCGTGCCGAGAGTAGACCTTGAAGGCAACGTGCGTGCTGGTGCGCTTGATGCCGGGCAATTGCGCCAGACGCGAGGTGACGACGTCGGCGACCGCCTCATGGTCTTTCACGCGGACGATCGCGACGAAATCAAACTCGCCCGTCACCGAGTAGGCCTCAGCCACGCCGGGCACGTCGGCCAGCTGGGGGCCAAGCCGTGAGATGGCAGCACGCTCGGCCTCGATCAAGACGATGGCTGTGACCATGCGGCTTCAGTATAGGTTGAGGTATGGGAGGCGTTCGAAGAGGGACGTCCGGCTGGATCTACCGCCACTGGCAAGGCCGGTTCTACCCTTAGTTAGGAACAGCCAGCCTGACCAGCTTCGCACTTTCATCCCAAAGCCGCGTGGCCAACGCGTCATCCTGGGCAAGGCGGGAAGGCGTCTTGGGCCGGTTGTTTTCAAAGTACAGGCCGGTCTTTCCGGCCACATCGGGGCTGGCGGCGAGGTACACGAGCGTCGCGGCACCGGCCTCAGGACTAATCATGGCAATGCGCTTGGCAATCGCGAAGATCGGTCGCGTATAGGCGGGGGCTCGATCCCAGATGTTTGTGGCAACGGCGCCGGGATGCACACAGTTGGCGGTGACTCCAGTCCCCTGCAGGCGCCTGGCGAGCTCGCGCGTGAACAGGACCTCGGCTAGCTTTGATCGCGAATAGGCACGCATGATCTGGTAACCATGCTCGAAACCCAGGTCGTTGAAGTCGAGCGTGGCCCCGTAGTGGCCGCTCGAGGTGACGTTGACCACACGCGCCGGTTCGCTCTGGATAAGACGGTCCAGGAGGAGATTCGTGAGCAGAAATGGGCTCAGATAGTTGACCGCGAAGGTCGCCTCGAGGTTGTCCTGGGTGACGGTCCGCTTCACATAGACCGTGCCGGCATTGTTCACCAGGACATTGAGGCTCTCGTGCTTCGCCAGGAACGATTCAGCCAGTGCCCGGACTTGCGCTTGCGACTCGAGGTCGCAAAGGAGCGAGTCCACCCGGGAGATGCCCGATCTCGAACGGACTTCGCCCACCTTCTCGGCGGTCTTGCGCGGGTCCCGCCCCACCATCACAACCCAAGCACCCATGCGGGCTAGGGCGACGGACGCCTCGAGTCCGATCCCGCTGGTGGCTCCGGTGATGAGGACCGTCTTGCCAGCCAGGTCTTGCATGAATCCCAGAGTGTAGCTACCAGCGATGGGTCACTCACGTCGTCCACCATCGGCAATGGGGACGTGCGCAGAGCAGTGGCGGCAGCCGGTAGCGCCGTCTTCTTCGTGCTAGCGCCTGGTCTCGTCGCAGGCCTTGCACCGTTGTGGCTCACCGGCTGGCGCACCAGCGAACTCCCGCTATTCTGGCTACCGATCAGGATCCTTGGAGGGGCGCTCATCGCTGGCGGCCTCATCACCCTGGTCCAAGCAGTCGCCCGGTTCGTCAGCGAGGGTGTCGGCACGCCTGCGCCGGTCGCACCGCCGCAGCAACTGGTGGTTGGCGGACTCTATCGATACGTGCGAAACCGATGTACCTGGCGGTGCTGAGGTTGATCGTTGGCCAGGCGCTCATCCTGGGCCGACTCGAGCTACTCCTCTACGCCGGGATTGTCGCGCTGGCCTTCATCATGTCCGTTCGCGTTACGAAGAGCCGACCGTGCGCGCCAGGTTCGGACCCGCGTACGAGGCCTACTGCCGTGGGGTGCCCGGCTGATGGCCGCGCCGCCACCCGTGGGAGCCCACGGCGAACCACCGGCCTGGCTCAGCGGACTGAGGCTGGTCGTCTGGCCTCCTGCGCCGCCAGCGCTCGTCTATGGGAGCTGCCAGAAATCGCCGGTCAGTCCCAGGCGCTCGAGGACTGCCTGGTTCTGGTCGCGCGTGTGTGGCCTCCATCCGGCCGCGAGCCGATCACCATACCAGGCGTGCCCCAGCTCGCTGAGCTTTGCGATTGAGAGCGTCGTTCCAGGTGGTCGCCCGCCGAGCCAGCGCTGGATGTGCTCCTCCACCCGGAAGAGATTCATGGCGCTTCAGGTGAAGATAATGTCGTCCCACCAGCGCCTGGCCGGGACCAGAAGGTGGAAGAGCAGAGTGTCGTCGTCGGGTCGCTGGTCGTGCACCTGGACGGCGATCGCCTCACCGCAGTCGGGACAGAAGGTCTCGATTCGGCCGCCCACGTGGAGTGCGCCGAGAATACCGAAGGCATCCCAGGCACAGTTCGCAAACCACCAGCGTTTGTTGGCCTGCACGCGATAGGCGCTTGGCACGCCGGAGAACGGGTTCGCCATTCGAATCTCCATCGTGCCCGGGTTGAGCACGAGGGCGTGCGCGTCGTGAAGGCGACGCCAGCCGGCCTGTATCTCGGGGACGGTTAATCCTGTGTACGCTCCGACCTCCTCCGCAATCGGAGCCCGACCGAGTTCGACGAAGCGTCTGTAGGTAAGGTTTCGCAGCTCAAGGTCGCGCTCGTCCACCCGCGGATTATGGCATTGCCGGTCTCGCTCGAGGTTCGGGATCGCTGCTGAGGGCGCGGGCGCAGGAAGGCCGGGATTCGAACCCCGGGGGAGCGGATTTACAGCCCGCTCAATCGCTCAGCAGCTGCCGTCGTCGAATGATTTGCGTCGTCGTAATCGCCAATAACGGGAGCTGGCAGACGGCGTAGATGACATGGACCCCATAATGCGATGCGGTCTGTTCGGGCAAGAAGGGCAGCCATCCGAACCGGAAGACACTCAGCAGGCCGCCCACGAGGTTGACGGCGGCGTAGATGGCTAGCCCTACGAGGGCCGCGGTGGAATGTGTGCGGAACCACCAGATTGCTAGCGCAGCGACCATCGGCAGCATGAAGAGATCACCGTCGGGGTGAACCCGAAGAGCGCAGGGACGCGATGAAGCTCGTGCACCCAGAGACCCAACCACGAGATCGCGGCGAACAGGACTACCCGGTCAATACGCGTCACCTGATTGCAGATCGCGAGACCTGTGCCTGGGCAGCGCGGAATCGATAGTGGCGATGGCGGGAAGGCCGGGATTCGAACCCGGGGAGCGGAACAACCCGCTCAAGCGCTTAGCAGGCGCTCGCATTCGACCACTCTGCCACCTCCCCGCGGAGGTCTTGCCAGTATATTGCCATCCTGGCCTCACCACGAATCCACCCCACCGCCTTCGTCGCGAGAGGAGCGCAGCTGATCGGCGACGTCACGCTGGAGGCCGAGGCTAGCGTCTGGTACAACGCGGTCCTGCGCGGTGATTTCGCGGCCATCGTTCTCGGGACCCAAAGCAACATTCAGGACAACTGCGTGGTGCACGTCGATGAGGGCGTGCCCTGCCTGATCGGCCCCCGAGTTGGAGTCGGCCACGGGGCCATCCTGCACGGCTGCCAGATCGAGGAGGATTCCCTGATCGGGATGGGCGCCGTCGTGCTCAATCGGGCTCGAGTGGGGCGGGGCAGCGTAATCGGCGCCGGGGCTGTCGTGCCGGAAGGCATGGACGTACCGGCGGGCTCGTTGGTGTTGGGCGTGCCCGGGCGCGTCGTCCGTCGCGTCGATGCCGAACTTACGCGCCGGATCGAGCACACGTGGCGCAGCTACCTGGAGCTGGCGGCGCGCCATCGATCCGGGGAGTTCGGCAAGTAAGAATGCCCTGTCACTGGTAGACGAGACCCCCTCCCCACCCTCCCCGCAAGGGGGAGAGAGACCCGGTGAGGAGGAGGGAGAAATTTAGCCGAACCCGCTCCCAGGTCTCCGATCAAAAGAGGAGGAGAGACTTCTATCCAGGCTTTCGTGCTCGGATCTGGATGAACGCCGGGAATAGCGACTCAAGGTGGTCGTCGCTCCCGGGTGCGGCCTTCGGGTCGGCCCCGTCAGGGGAGTACTCCCAGAGCCCGTCCACTACCATCCCCGCCGCTGCGATGCCGTTGACCAGGGTCTCGATCCGGTGGCCGAACTCGATGGTGTGCGCGACCACGCGGGTGCGGCCGAATTGCCAGGTGACGTCCTCTTCTTTGTCATAGGGCATCGCCCGGTCGTCGAAGTACGGCAGGCGGGGCCGCCACCCGGTGCCCGTGTACCGGCCGTACAGCCGGAGGGTGGTGGGATGCATGGTCGACGTGACGTAGGTGCCGCCGGGCGCCAACACCCGGCCGACCTCGCGAAAGACCCGGCGCACGTCGCGGACGAAGACGAGGGAGTGACAGTGCCAGACGACATCGAATGAACCGGCCGCGAATCGGGACAGATCGGACATGTCGCGTCGGATCGTCCGAATTGCGACTCGCTTCCGCTGGGCGAGGCCGCGAACCGTCCGCAGCTGGGTCGCCGAGATGTCGACCAGGGTGGTCTGGGCGCCGAGCAATGCAAAGACGACCGCGTCCCATCCGCCACCCGCCGCCAGGGCAAGCACCCGAGCCCCGCTGAGGCGAATCCCCGCTAGCCGCCCTTGTCGGTCGAGGAAGCGTCGCAGGGCGGCCGGTGTTCGCGGCAGCCGGCCCTGGGGCCGGGTGTACGGAATCCCGGCCCGGGCCAGCCGTTCCCACATGCGCCGGTTGTGTTCGACGACCGCCTTGCCTCGCACGCGACGGCCATCGTACCGCCTTAGCCCGGCCGCTTCGGCTTACAGGTGCTGGACGCCCACGATGTGAGCCGGCATCGCCAGACCGGTGATCTGCCGGGAGAGGCCGCCGGTCGACGCGTTGAGCTCGTATACCTTGCCGAGCGCGCTATCGATGGCGAACAGCCAGCCGCCATCCGGGCTTAGCGCCAGCTCGTCGACGGTCGAGTCGGTGAGGAACCTGGCACTGGCGGTGAGCGTCCCGGTGTCGATGGCGAGCACGCCCCGATCAGCCGTGGTGAAGAGGGTCCGCCCCTCCGGAGTCAGCCATGCGTCCGCGACGGCTGGGCGGGTGGCGGCGCGGATGGTCGCAAACGTCCCGGTCCGCGCGATCTTCGCAAAGCCGCCGGAGATGTCGACCTGGGTGATGAGCCCGAGCGATCCGTTCACGGCGTACAACATTCGTCCATCCGGACTGATCACTTCCGCCCACCGCTGCTCCTGGCCGGGGGACGACGTCGCCCGCGGCAAGAACACGCACGTCGCGAACCCTGCGCCCGTGTCGAGGGCGTGGATGAACGGGCCGCGACGGCCGTTGACGTACAGGCTGTAGACGAACTGCCCGCCCGGGGACGCCACGCTGGTGAGCCGGACACCGCTCATGGCGAGGGCACCGGACGTCTTGTCCACCACGATACGGGGATCGAGGTAGCCGGCGTCCACGTGGTACTGGCGAACCTGGTAGAGCAGGTGGTCGGCGGACGTGTATTCGACGAGGTAGAGGCGCCGCCCGTCATTGGTGACGGCATCGAATTCGAAATCGCCGTCCAGGTCGGCACGCCGGGGAGAGCCGGTGAAATCGGTCCCCAGGACCAGGAAGGTCGAGCGACCGGATTCCCGGTGGCGCAGGACCAGCCACCGGCCGTCTTCGGACAGGCCGCCAGGCTTTCCCGCATAGCCCCTGGCGGGCAGCTCATACTTCGCGTCGAGACGCGCCTCGTGGAGGACCGCACCCGACTTGAGGTCGAGCGCTCTGAGTGTGCTGCCGCTGGGCCCGTCGACGACGGTGTACAGGGTTGACCAGCCTGGCGCCGGGGTGCCGAAAGGCACCTGCTTGATCTGCCCGCCCGATTGGCCCTGGGATGCGCCCTGCACGTAGACCATGAAATCGGCTGAGCTGCTCACCGGTGGGTTGACCGAAGTCGTGTCGCGGTAGCCGCAGCTGGCGAGTGCCAGGAGGGCGACCGCGGCCAGTGGGTGCAAGCGCATGTGGACCACCTCCACCTCCTCATACAGCCGAGCGGGCGGGGAGGTTCCCGGCATACGCCTGCGACACCCTCCCCTACGCCTCCGTGAAGGGAGGGGACTTTGAGTCGCCCTGAAGGTAGGGGACGTTTTGTCGCTAACGCAGGGCGAGGAAAGCGGTCCGGGGGACGGGCGGCATCAAGAAGAACCCGGTTGAGATCCGGCGAATCTGCTGGAACCCAGCTCGGTCCAGGGCAGCCTGCAACTCCTCGTCGGTGCGCAGCCGAAAGGGCGGCGGCAGGCCGGTCGTTCGGGCGGACCAGAACAGCAGGGCCGAGCGCGGGGTCTTCCGGAACTCCCAGAACAGGAAGCGCCCGCCCGGCGTCAGCACGCGGGCGATTTCAGCGAAGGCCTGACCCAGGGCCTGGTCGTCGAGGTGCTTGATGACGTGCGAGCTGAACACCACGTCAAACGCGCCATCGGCAAACGGCAGCTGGGTGGCCGGCGACGCCAGCAGCGTGATGCGGTTCTCCAGACCGGCGCGCCGCACCTCGTGCGCCGCCTGGGTGATGAGCTCCTCCGAGACGTCGATCCCGATTGCCGGCGATCGAAACGGAATGCGCTCAGCCAGGGCGATAAGAATGCTGGCCAGGCCGCAACCGACATCCAGCACCCGGTCAGTCGCCGTGATCTGAGCTGCCGACAGGAGGCGGCGGTACGGCGTGTTGAGGACCCAGAGGCCGCGGCGCGAGAAAAGGTAGTGGGCAACGACATGGCTCGGTGCGTGCAGGAACCAGCGCGCGTAACCCCGCCCAACTGCCTGCTCGTCGATCGGGCCGCTCACCAGGCCAGCCAGGTCAGGGCGGCGGAGATGGCGCCGCCGATGAGGATCCATTTGTTGCGCCATAGCAGGTAGACCAGGCTGCCGGCAAGCGTGATCATCAGGACTGGCAGCCTGACTGGCCCGGAATCCAGCGCCAGCACCGCCCCGCCAAGAAGCAGCCCGAGCGCGGCCGTGCGACCGGCGAGAGTGGGGCCTAAGGTCGTGGCCAGGGTTCGGACGCCGACGGCGGCGTCGCTCCCAATGTCAGGGATCGCATCGGCCAGATGGATCGCAGCGGCGATCGGGACGCCGCCAAGGATCAGGGCCCACCAGGCCCGTGGAAATTGACCCGCGACGACTCCGACCCATGCCGGTAGCACTGGGAATGCGATGGCGAAGGGCACGACGCTTAGCGGCGTCGCCTTCGCGATCAGGTCATAGGCCCAGCCGGCAGCGACGGCCGCTATCAGCAGCAGCGCTGGCAGGATTCCCAGCCACAGGGCGACGAGGATCGCGGCGCAGGCGCAGGCGACGGCCGTCACGACTGCCACTCGAGGACTGATGATGCCGAGCGGAATAGGTCTGGCACGCTGGGCATCTCGATCGCGACTCTGGTCGGCCCAGTCGTTGAGCGCGCTAATCGAAAACTGGGCCAGCAGCATGGCCAGCCCCAGCAGCCAGAACCGCCCGCTGGCGGGCGACATTCTGAAGAGCACGGCGATGCCCATCGCCGTGAGCGCCGTAACCAGCGACGGGATTGGATGGAAGAGCCGGACTGCGATAAGCCAATCCCATTTCCCAGTTCGGTAGGCCTGGGTCGCCATACTGGAACGATGCTAACGTCGCCAACAGCTCTCGTCACGGCCTCGCCAGTGGCGCAGATCACAGGGCGCCTGGGCGGCATCGGGACCGCCCTCCCCAGCGATCGCGTTCCCATCGAGGAGATCTGGCAGGCGCTTCGGGCGCTTCGGGGCGGCCACCTGCCGCGGGGGGCTCAGCCGGGTCAGAATCACCACCGCCACCTGGCCGCCCCACTGGAATGGATCCTGCAGCCGCACACGCAGAGCGATCGCACCGATGCCTATCTGCGCCATGCCCGGGGCCTGGCGTTCACGGCGGCTGCCGAAGCAATCCGCCGGGCCGGCACCCGGGCCAGCGACATCGGGCTGATCATCAGCGTCTCGTGCACCGGGTTCGTGCTGCCCTCGCTGGACGCGGAGCTCATCCCACGGCTCGGTCTGGGCGAGGCCACCACCCGCCTCCCCATCACCGAACTGGGGTGCGGTGGAGGCGTGGCCGCCCTGGGCCGCGGCCACGACTATTTGCGCGCCTACCCGGACCGGGCCGTCCTGGTCGTGGCGGTCGAGCTGCCTTCCTTGACCTTTCAGCCGGAGGATCGGTCCATCGACAACCTGGTGGCGGCCCTGGTCTTCGGTGACGGCGCAGGCGCGGCGCTCCTGGACGCGTCGGCGGGCTCTGGCTGGCGCGTGACCCGCACCGGCTCCGTGCTGATCCCGGAGGGAGCGCGCCATCTCGGGTACGAACTCCGAGACGGCGGACTGCGGGTGATCCTCAGTCGACAGCTCCCCGATCTGATCGCGATGCACCTCCGCCGGGCGGTGGATCGGTTCCTGGCCGAGGACGGCCTGGGGATCGGCGATCTCGATCAGATCGTGGCCCACCCCGGCGGGCCACGCGTCCTTGACGCCGTGGCCGGGTCGCTCGGACTCGCCAGCGATCGCCTGGAGAGCTCGGAGCAGGTGTTCACCGAGGTCGGGAATGTCTCCAGCGCGACGATCTTCTTCGTGCTGGACGCCCTGCCCAATCCGTCCGGGCCGGCGACGGCACTCGCTATCGCGTTTGGCCCTGGACTGTCCATCGAGCTGGCCCTTCTGCGATTTCAGCCGTGAGGCCGAGCCGCTACGCGCTGGTGCTCGGCGGCTTCGGGCTCCAACGCCTGGCCGAGCTGGGCTACTCATTCCGGAATGAGGCCCGCCTCCGTCGCTCCGTTCCCGATGCTCCCCGCGCCGCGGCGTCGACTTTCCGCTGGATGGTGCTGGCCAACCTGGGGCTGTTTACCTTGCCGGCGCTGGAGGTCGCCCTGCGCCGGCCACGCGTCCCCCGCGCCGTCGCCGCGGCGGGCTGGTTGGGAGCGCTGGCGGCGGTGGGCGTGCGACTCAGTGTGCTGATCACGCTGCGGGAGCAGTGGAACGTGCGCGCCTTCGTTCCCCCTGCCCTTCGGGTGGTCGACCACGGGCCATACCGGTACGTGCGGCATCCCAACTACGCCGCCGTCGCGTTGGAGTTTGCATGCCTGCCGCTGATTGGCGGTGCCTATGTCAGCGCGGCAGCCCTCAGCCTGGCCAACGGCTTCGTGCTCTCGCGCCGGATCCTCGACGAGGAGCGCTTACTGGAGCGCGTCCCCGGATACCAGGAACGGATGGGCGGCAAGCCGCGCTTTCTCCCGCGGCTCAGCCCGCTTACCAGCCCGCGAGCAGCGCGACCCACTCCCGCGGCGTGACCCGTCCGAAGCCCCAGTAACCGAGGTTGATGCCCAGCAGCGCAGCCATCACCGACGGGCGCCGGGCCAGTCCGCGCATGGCCCGCGTCACCCGGCCGGGATCGGACGCCAGGAAGACGAGCAGACCGGTCAACCGCCAGCGATTCCGGGTGATGCCCCGATGCAGCCGCCGGTACTCGGCCTCGGGGTGCGGGTGCGCCAGCGCCTGGTTAAACGCCTTCGCCTGCTCCAGCCCCGACGCGAGACCTTCGCCGGTGATGGGATCGACAAAGCCGGACGCATCGCCGACCAGGAAAATGCCCTCTTGAGCCACAGTCTTGGCGCGGTGGCGAAACGGACCGATCGCCGAGACGCCGGGACCGAGCTCCGCCTGTTCCAGGTCAGGATGAGTCGCCCGGACCAGTGCCCGATACTGCTGGGTGAGCCCATCGGCGAATGAGGACATCCGGTCCTGGCTGCAGAGGAGGGCCACCAGGTGCTCGTCCGGTCCAACCGGAGCCCGGTAGCTTTCGAAACCGGCGTGAATCGTCAGCCGGATCCAGGGGTCGCTGGGAAAGGCG
>WNFH01012898.1_pt1 | contig 10872 bp, 9 predicted proteins | sample 5400411 | NCBI WGS metagenome assembly WNFH01 (sample SAMN13153347, study PRJNA577476) | soil metagenome | isolation source: 200 cm saprolite under Douglas fir tree site 2 hole 3 | place: USA:California | collected 2015-04-18
TCGAAGGGCTTCGTCGTGCCCGCCTCGACCGCGGTGGCCTTGATGATGTGCCAGCCGAGTGCGCTCTGCATCGGCTTGCCGACTTCGCCCTCCTTGAGGGCGAACACGGCGTCGACGAGCTCGGGCGGCAAGTCGTTGCGCGTTACCCACCCGAGCTCGATGGCATCGCCGCTCTGATCGGCGACGTCCTTGGCGACGGTTGCGAACTCCTTGCCGCCGCCGAGCTGCGCTTCGGCTTCCTTGGCCTTGGCTTCGTCGGGAAGAAGGATCTGCTGGAGCTTTCGGCGGTCGGGCGTTTGGAACTCGTCAAGCCTCGCTTGGTAGTCGTCGCGTAGCTTGCTCTCAGGGACGTCGATGCTGCCGGCAATATGCTCCGGCTTCATGATGATCGCGGTGAAGCCGCGATATTCCGGTGCACGGAAGAAATCTTCGTGCTTCGCATGGAACTCCTGCAGTTCCGCTTCGCTAGGCTCGGCAATCCCGGTAACCTTGTCGGCGGCGACAAGGACTGTGTCGGCGGTGCGCTTCTCGTAGCGGGTGCGATAGAGCGAGTCGACCAGCGCGCCCGGCGCAACCGCACCGGCGACGACGGCGCTGGTCAGGCTGTTGCGCGCTATGTCGCGGCGCAGCAGCGCGACATAGCGATCCTCGCTCAGCTGATTGGCGGCCAGCGTATTTGTAAAGATATTGCGATCGAAAGCGCCGGTGATGTTGTGAAAGCTTGGGTTGGCGATGATGGCGTTGTGGACCACCTGATCATCGACGAGAAGATGCAGCCGACGCTCCTCCAGATCGAGCAGATTGCTGGCGACGAGCCGGTCGAGGACGCTGTCGACAATGCCGATCTGTTTGGCCTGTTCGGCGGTGAAGCTGCCGCCGAGCAGTCGGTTCATCCGCTCCATCTCGCTGCGCACGGCCCTTTGCAGCTCATCTGCCTGGATGTTGATGTCGCCGACGCTCGCGACCGTGGTCTCGTGGGCGCTGCGCTCGCGGAAGATGTCGCCGATCCCCCACACGCCGAAGCTGACGATCAGCAGGGCGAAGAGGATCTTGACGACGAGGGAGCCGGCTTTCGACCGGATGGCTTGCAGCATGGCGACGGACCGGATCATCCAATGGGTGGCGAAACGCGGCGGATCATAGGGATGATGGAATGGCCCCGCAACGCGCAAGAATGGGATGCTACAGCCGGTGCCGACACCTTGGCCTCTTGGCCGTCGTTTCGATGTCGGTCGAAAGCAATACGTGCGTCCCTTCACTCGCCGGCTTGTCGCAGGCCTGCCAAGCGGGATCTCGCCTGTCTACATCGGCGGTTTGACCCCGTCCTTGCCGACGAGGATGCGACCCGCCGTCATGGTGCCGTCGGGCTGTTTCGCCGCGGGGACCATGACGCTGGCGCCGGCCACCAGCAGGCTGCGGTCGCCTGGCGCGAAGGTGACGATCGGCACGTCTTTCGGCACGGTTATGCGATTTTCCCCGTCCTTGTGCTTGAGGGTGAGGGTGCGACCCTCGACCTTGTCGACTGCCTCGGCGATCGTAGCATTGGTCATCATGCTCTCGGGTGTCAGGTCCCAGGCGTAATGGCCCTCGTTGGAGCCACGCGCCGCTTCCGGAAAGACCAGTACCTCGATGGCTTTTTCCGGCTCGCTCCCTTGCGGGAGGGCAGCGATGCCGACGAACTTGCCGACGGTAACATCGGACATATCGGCTTTGACCACGGCAGTGACCGCATAATCGGCGGCCAACTTGATGGCAATGGGGTTACCCTCGCGCGATGCCACCACGAGATCCTGCCCGTTAAGGCTGGCGATCGTTCCGCGGACCCGGACCGGGGTCGCATTTTGCGCTGTCGCGGTTGCTGCCGCGAGCAGGGAAGCCATGACGAAGGCCACGCCCGCTCTGCCCAAATTCAGTCCTGTCATCGTGGCGCTCCCTCTCGGTTCTTGTCGCGCAACGGTAGCCGCTTGCGTCGGCTGCAGCTAAACACGTTTAAGCGAGCGCGGGCTTCTTGGGTTCGCGGCCGCGGAGCGGGATTTCCTTGAGGCCGAGCGAGCTGACGATGCTGAGAGCGCCGATCATGCTGGCGACAATGAAGAGCCGGGTGAATGCGCGCTCGATCGAGCCCGCAAAAGCATGTCGAAGGGCCGGCGTCAGCTGCGTGCCGCGCTCATCGAGGTGAAAGAGGGCAATGCCCGGATTTGGGCCGAGCACCTCATGGCCGGGAACGGCAAGGGCGCCGGTATTCAAGCCGCTCACCAGCACGCTGCTCAGCAGCGCGACTCCGAAAGCACCGCCCATCAGGCGGCAGAACATCATGACCGACATGCCGACGCCGGTGTCGCGCCGATCGAGCGCGTTCTGCACCGTGACGCTCATTGGCGACATCTGAAATCCAAAGGACATACCGAGGATCAGGGTCGCCGCCAAATCGACCCACAGCGCGTGTCCGAGCCCGAGATAGGCGAGCGCGGCGCATAGCACGGTCATCGAGCAGGCGCCGCTGACGGGAAAGATGCGATAACGGCCGGTCCGGCTGATCAACTGTCCGGCAATGAACGAGCCAAGCGCCGTGCCGCCGGTGATCGGGATGAGCCGCATGCCGGCCTGATTCGCCGAGAGTCCGCCGACGAGCTCGTAGTCGATCGGTACCAGGATGATCAGGCCGATCATCACCATCGCCGTCAGAAACGACGCCAGACTGGCGAACGAGAAGGTTCGATTGAAGAAAAGGCGGAGCGGCAGCATCGGCTCGGGCGCGATGCGCTCGCGCATCACCAAGGCGACGATCGAGAGAAGGCCGATGACGATTGGCAGCACCACGCCGAGGGATGCCCAACCACCGGCTTGCTCGACACGACCGACACCGATCAGCAGTGGCGTCGCGGATGCGAGGATGAGCAGGGCGCCCAGCCAGTCGATGACCGCCCTTTGCGATGGCACGCGCAACCGCTTGAGGTTGCGATTGGTCAGCGTCAGGGCAAGCGCGCCGAGCGGCAGATTGATCCAGAAGATCCAGTGCCAGGAGAGATAGTCCGCGAAGAATCCACCGAGCACCGGTCCGAGCGTACTCGACACCGCGAAGGTGGTGGTGAAGTAACCCTGATAGCGCCCGCGCTCGCGCGGCGGGACGACATCGGCCACGATCGCCTGCGACACCGAGCGCAATCCGCCGCCACCGATGCCTTGCAGCAGCCGCGCCGCGATCAGCTGGGGCATCGACTGGGCGAGCGCGCAGAGCACCGAGGCGCCAACGAAGAGGCTGATGGCGATAAGCAAGATTGGCCGCCGACCATAGAGATCGCTCAGCCTGCCGTAGATCGGCGTCGTCGTCGTCGAGGTCACCAGATAGGCGGAGACGACCCAGGGCATCAGCTCCCAGCCATTGAGATCACGTGCCATCGTCGACAGCGACGTCGCGACGATGGTCTGATCGAGGCTGGCGAGGAACATTGCCAGCATCAATCCGAACATAATCGACGTGATCTCGGCTGGTGAAAAACTTGGCTCGTCGTAGATTTCGGCGTGGGACATCGGCGCCCGGATGACAGGATAACCGCAGCGGCAGGCAACTTCGCGCGTGGATGACAGCAAGATCAAGCCTAGATTGCCCATGAGCCGCGATTCCGCTGATCGATTGGACGGATCGACAAGTTTCGTCGCCGCATGCTAGAGGCGCGTGAGAGGCGGCGATGACGAGGAGGTCGGTGACATGGCGCAAGACAGACGCAAACTCGTGGCCGGCAATTGGAAGATGAACCTGCTCCGCGACGAGGGGCTGGCTCTGGCACGCGAGATCTCGCATCGCGCAGTTGCGGCGGCGCGCACCCCGGCCCAGCATCTCGCTTGCGAGTTGCTGGTCTGCCCACCGGCGACGCTGCTTGCCATCCTTGGCGAGGCGCTCGGCGGATCGCAGATCCTGCTGGGTGGCCAGGATTGCCACGCCGAAGCGAAGGGAGCGCATACCGGTGATCTCAGTGTTGAGATGCTCAAGGATGCCGGCTGCACCCACGTCATCGTCGGTCACTCGGAGCGCCGCAGCGATCACCGCGAAAGCGACGCCGAAGTGCGCGCCAAGGCAGCGGCGGCCCGCCGCGCCGGACTTGTCGCCATCGTCTGCGTCGGCGAGAGCGAGGCCGAGCGGGTGGCGGGACGGGCGCTCGCGGTGGTAGCGCGTCAGCTAGCGGGCTCGATCCCGGCCGAAATGCGCGCCGACGACCTCGTCATCGCCTACGAGCCGGTATGGGCGATCGGCACCGGGCGGACGCCGACGGTCAAGGAGGTCGGCGAAATGCATGCGCATATCCGCGAACGGCTTGTCGACAGCGTTGCCGAGCCCGCCCGCGTGCGGATTCTCTATGGTGGCTCGGTGAAGCCGGGCAATGCCGCTGAGCTACTCGCCGTTGACAATGTCGACGGTGCCCTGGTCGGCGGCGCCAGCCTGGTTGCCGGGGATTTCTGGGCGATCGCCCGCGGTTGCGGCTAGATTTGCCGGCGCGAAACGGCTAAAAGACGGCGCATTCCAGCATTGCCGGGCAAATCTCTGACATGTCGACCATCATTCTCGTCGTCCACCTCCTTCTTGCGCTTGCGATGATCGGGGTCGTCCTCCTCCAGAAAAGCGAGGGTGGCGGGCTCGGCATGGGCGGCGGCGGCATGTCAGGCTTCATGACCGGCCGGTCGACTGCCAACCTGCTCACCCGCACCACGGCGATCCTTGCCGCCGGCTTCATGGTGACCAGCATTGCGCTCGCACTGCTCGCCGGCGTACAACGCGCCCCGCATTCGATTATCGAGCAGAGTCAGCCGGCCGCGCCGAGCGCGCCCGCTGAACCAGCGGCGCCGAGCGTCCCGCTGACGAAATAGCGCGGATCGGGCGGACTGTCCGGTCTCTGAGGAGACGCGCGAGTCGCGGTCGAGTCGGGCAGCGAGTAGCGACGAACTGCCCGTTTCGGGAACAGCGTCCGGCCGAAATTTGCCCGAATCCCGCGGGGCAGCCATGCGCTCTTCTCTTTTGACTGGCATTCGGGATCGGCCATCCCTTAAACTGGAATTCCATGGCGCGGTACATCTTCATCACCGGCGGCGTGGTCTCCTCACTTGGCAAGGGTCTCTCGGCAGCGGCGCTCGGCGCGCTTCTCCAGGCGCGCGGCTTCAAGGTCCGCCTGAGGAAGCTCGATCCCTATCTCAACGTCGACCCCGGAACGATGAGCCCCTATCAACACGGCGAGGTGTTCGTCACCGACGACGGCGCCGAGACCGATCTCGATCTCGGACATTACGAGCGCTATACCGGCGTCGCGGCGCGGCGCAGCGACAGCGTGACGACCGGCCGGATCTACTCGACGGTGATTGGGCGCGAGCGGCGTGGCGAATATCTCGGCGCGACGGTTCAGGTCATCCCGCACGTCACCGATGCGATCAAGGAGTTCATCCAGGCCGATATCGGCGACGAGGACTTCGTTCTCTGCGAGATAGGCGGCACGGTGGGCGACATCGAGAGCCTGCCTTTCCTTGAAGCGATCCGCCAACTCGGCAACGAGCTCGGCCGCGAGCGTACGCTCTTCGTTCATCTGACGCTGGTGCCGTGGATCCCGTCGGCGGGCGAGCTTAAGACCAAGCCGACACAGCATTCGGTGAAGGAGCTGCTCGGCCTCGGCATCCAGCCGGACATCCTGCTCTGTCGCTGCGACCGACCGATCCCATCGGGCGCGCGCAAGAAGATCGCGTTGTTCTGCAATTTGCGCGAATCGCGGATTATCCCGGCGCTCGACGTCGACACCATCTACGCCGTGCCCGAGGCCTACCACGCTGAAGGGTTCGACGAGCAGGTGTGCGACCATTTCGGCCTCACCGCGAGGCCGCCGGCGCTCGATGGCTGGGCCGAGATCGTCAGCCGCATCCGCAAGCCCGAAGGCGAGGTCAATATCGCCATCGTGGGCAAATATACGCATCTCCTCGACAGCTATAAATCGCTTGCCGAGGCGCTAGCGCATGGCGGCATCGCCAACAACGTCAGGGTCAAGCTCGACTGGCTCGATTCGGAGATCTTCGAGAAGGAGGACGCGGTCCAGTATCTCGAGGGCGTCCACGGCATTCTGGTGCCGGGCGGCTTCGGCGAACGTGGCGCCGAGGGGAAGATCCAGGCGGCGTGCTTCGCGCGCGAACGTGCGGTGCCTTATTTCGGCATCTGCTTCGGCATGCAGATGGCCGTCATCGAAGCGGCGCGCCACCTTGCCGGTTTGAAGCATGCCGGCTCGACCGAGTTCGGCCCTTGCCGCGAACCGGTGATCGGCTTGATGTCAGCGAGCGTCACCGGCACCGCTACGAGGTCAACATCAACTACAAGGGACGCCTCGAGGACAAGGGGCTGCGCTTCTCGGGCATGTCGCCCGATGGCGAGCTGCCCGAGATTGTCGAGATCCCGGACCATCCGTGGTTCATTGGCGTGCAGTTCCACCCCGAGCTCAAGTCGAAACCGTTCGAGCCGCACCCGCTGTTCAAATCTTTCATCCGCGCCGCGCTCGATCAGGCCCGGCTGGTTTGAGCCTGGCCGCACCGGGAGTCCACATGACGACGCCACGCTACCTCCATGTCGGCAATGTCACGATCGGCAACGATCGGCCGCTCGTGCTCATCGCCGGGCCGTGCCAGATCGAGAGTCGTGAGCATGCGCTGGAAACCGCGCACGCTCTGGTCGAGATCACCGGCAGGCTGGGCATCGGCCTCGTCTACAAGAGCTCATTCGATAAGGCGAACCGCAGCTCGATCGAGACGCCGCGCGGCGTCGGTATTGGCGAAGGGCTGACAATCTTGGCGGATGTGCGCGAGACCTATGGTTGCCCGGTGCTCACGGACGTCCATGCCGCCGAGCAATGCGCGCCGACCGCCGAGGCCGTCGATGTGCTGCAGATCCCGGCCTTTCTCTGCCGCCAGACCGACCTCCTGATCGCCGCCGCGGTCACCGGACGGGTGATCAATATCAAGAAGGGCCAGTTCCTTGCGCCCTGGGACATGGCGAACGTCGTGCACAAGGTCGAGGCCTCGGGCAACGACAAGGTCATGGTGTGCGAGCGCGGCGCCAGCTTCGGCTACAACACGCTGGTCTCCGACATGCGTGCGCTGCCGATCCTCGCCGAAACCGGTTGCCCGGTCGTCTTCGACGCCACTCACTCCGTGCAGCAGCCGGGCGGGCAGGGCAAGACGAGCGGCGGCCAGCGCGAATTCGTCTCCGTGCTGGCGCGCGCCGCCGTCGCCGTTGGCGTCGCCGCGGTATTCATGGAAACCCACCAGGACCCTGACCGCGCCCCGTCGGACGGGCCGAACATGGTGCCGCTGACCGATCTGCCGGGCCTGTTGGTGACGCTGATGGCGCTCGATCGTATCGCGAAAGCGCAGCCGCTTGGGGCGAGGTAAGGCCGGAACCACCACGACGCCCTGGCACCAGAAAAATTCACTTGGCCTCTGCGTGTCTTGGTGGTGGATTCCGCCGAGATCGTCTCTACTGAACCCGAGATCATGGGATTGAGAAAATGACTGCGATCATCGACATCACCGCCCGCGAGATACTGGACAGCCGAGGCAATCCGACCGTCGAGGTCGATGTCACTTTGGAGAGCGGTGCGCTCGGCCGCGCTGCCGTGCCATCCGGCGCCTCGACGGGCGCGCATGAGGCGGTCGAGCTGCGCGACGGCGATGCCAAACGCTATGGCGGCAAGGGTGTGCGCAAGGCGGTCGACGCGGTCAATGGCGAGATCTTCGATGCGCTTTCGGGCTTCGATGCCGCGGATCAGGTGGCGATCGACCGGCACCTCGTCGAGCTCGACGGCACGGCCAACAAGTCGCGGCTCGGCGCCAACGCGACTCTCGGTGTCAGCCTCGCCTGTGCCAAGGCGGCGGCGAGCGAGCTCGACCAGCCGCTTTATCGCTATGTCGGCGGTGTCTTTGCCCGCACCCTGCCGGTGCCGATGATGAACATCGTCAATGGCGGCGCCCACGCCGACAATCCGATCGATATCCAGGAATTCATGATCATGCCGGTGGGCGCCGACAGCGTCGCCGATGCCGTCCGCATGGGCGCGGAGATCTTCCACGCGCTGCGTAAGCAGTTGAAGGATGCCGGCCACAACACGAATGTCGGCGACGAGGGCGGCTTCGCACCCAATCTCGCCTCGGCCGATGCCGCGCTTGGCTTCATCGCCAAGGCGATCGAGAGCGCCGGTTACCGCCCGGGAGAGGACGTCTGCCTCGCCCTCGATGCCGCAGCGACCGAATTCTACAAATCCGGCAAATACGTGCTCGCCGGCGAGGGCAAGACCCTCGATTCCAGCGGCATGGTGCGCTATCTCGCCGATCTCGTGTCGCGCTTTCCGATCGTTTCCGTCGAAGACGGCATGGCCGAGGACGATTGGGACGGCTGGGCGGCATTGACGCACGAGCTCGGCGCGAAGGTCCAACTCGTCGGCGATGACATCTTCGTCACCAATCCCAAGCGCCTCGGCGAGGGGATCAAGAAGGGCATCGCCAACTCGATCCTTGTCAAGGTCAACCAGATCGGCACGCTGTCGGAGACATTGGAGACCGTCGAGATGGCGCAGCGTGCTGCCTATACCACTGTGATGTCGCACCGTTCGGGCGAGACCGAGGATGCGACGATCGCCGATCTCGCCGTCGCCACCAATAGCGGACAGATCAAGACCGGCTCGCTGTCGCGCTCCGACCGCATGGCGAAATACAACCAGCTGATCCGCATCGAGGAGCGCCTCGGCAGTGCGGCCCACTATGCCGGAAAAGGTGTATTGCGCAAGGCGTGACTCTCCCGTCGATTCACCGGATCGATGGCGCGACGACAAATAGTCGCCTCTCGGCCAAATAAATAATTGACCCCATGACTCGCGCGTGATTCCCTGACGCGATGCTGGTTATGCAGGAGATCCGGAAACGGGCGGGGTTCATTGCCGGACCGGTGCTCGGCATCAGCTTAATGTGCTATTTCGGATACCATTTGGTGCAAGGTGAACGCGGTCTGCTCTCCTGGCTGCGTTTGACTCAAGACGTAAAATTGGCAAAGTCGCGCTTGGCCGAGCTCAACAACGAGCGCGAGGCGCTCGATCGTCGCGTTTCGCTGCTGCGCCCGGAGCATCTCGACCGCGACATGCTCGACGAGCGCGCGCGCGCCACCCTCAATCTGGTCGGGCCGCACGAGATCGTCATCTTGAACAGCGACAAGGCACGCTAGCGGCCGGTCAGCGGCGCGACGCCAGGCCATAGAGTACGTTCAGCACGAGCGCGGCGCCGGTTCGTCCGGTAATCCCCTGCACGTCGAACGGGGGCGCGATCTCGACGAGGTCGAAGCCGATCATCTTGGGGTGTGAAGCGATGCGTCGTAACGCCGCCTGGACGTCGCGCGCATCAAGGCCGCTCGGATTGGGCGCGGCGGTGCCGGGGGCTTGCGACTGATCGATGCAATCGATGTCGACCGAGAGATAGATCGCGTCGGCCCCTTCACCCGCCAAGTCGAGCGCCTGTTCAACGATTGCCGCCATGCCTTGCCGCTCGACCGCGAGTTGCGGGAAAACGGTGACGCCCATCTCGCGCGCATAGGCGGCGAGTTGCGGCGAATTGGCGAATTCCGCAATGCCGATCTGGACGAGGTTGCACCCGGCGATCGGGCTGCCCGGCAGCTCCAGTGCTTTGCGGAAGGGAACGCCGCTCGATTCGGCGCCGAGATGGGCCTTCCGCAAATCGTGGTGGGCGTCGAAATGGATGACGCCGAGACGCTTGCCCGACAGCGCCTGGGTGACGCCGTGAAGCAGCGGGTAGGTGATCCAATGGTCGCCGCCGATCGTCACCGGCGCGATGCCGCGCGCGACGAGAGAGCGGGCAGCGGCGCTGATGGCCTCGAAGGTGGCGGCCATGTCGGTCAGCGTCACCCTGACGTCGCCGATATCGGCCGCGCGAAACCCCGTCATCGCCTGCTCGTCGAGGCTGCTGAAATTGGTGAAGAACATGAAGGACTGACGGACCTCGTCGGGTCCGTGGCGCGCGCCGCTGCGCACGACCGAGGCGCCGTCGAACGGAACGCCGAGCACCGCCACCTTCAGGCCCAGCCAATTGCCGTCCCAGGCGAGCCAGCCCGCTGCACGATGCTCGTCGGGATCACCCTTCATGCTGTTGACGATGAGGCCAGGCGGCGCAAGGTCGAGATCGCTCATTCAATGCCTCGTGATCGGTCGTCGAGGAGCGCCGGACTATCCCACCCGAGAGGGCCAAAGGAAAGCTCCTACGGTCAGTTGTTGCGTTGGTGTCTCTGCGATTCCAGTCCCGTTAACTGAAATTCAGTTAATAAAGTCTTTTGCATTGCAAAACAATGTCTTATAAAACTATTTTTTCGGCTACCATTGCATTATATCGACTGCTGATCCATCTTAACGGCGATTTCCGATTGGCCTTGCTGTGCGCTGTCGCAAGTTCCGGACAGCGGATGCCGCGAGGTCCCGCCCAAAGGGGGGAACCATGGCGACCGTCAAGCGAAAACCGAAGGTAGCGCAGGCTGAGGAAGCCCCGGTATCGAGCGAGGAACTACTCAAATTCTATCGCGACATGCTGCTGATCCGCCGCTTCGAGGAGAAGGCAGGACAGATGTACGGCATGGGTCTGATCGGCGGGTTCTGCCATCTCTATATTGGCCAGGAGGCGGTCGTCGTCGGCATGCAGGCGGCCTGCCGGCAGGGCGACAGCATAATCACCTCCTATCGCGACCACGGCCACATGCTGGCGACCGGCATGGATCCGAAGGGGGTCATGGCCGAGTTGACCGGCCGCCGTACCGGCTATTCGCGCGGCAAGGGCGGCTCGATGCACATGTTCAGCCGG
>WNFH01003749.1_pt1 | contig 10862 bp, 13 predicted proteins | sample 5400411 | NCBI WGS metagenome assembly WNFH01 (sample SAMN13153347, study PRJNA577476) | soil metagenome | isolation source: 200 cm saprolite under Douglas fir tree site 2 hole 3 | place: USA:California | collected 2015-04-18
CACTTAGAAGCTGTATCAAAACCCAAGAACTGAACGCGACGCACTTGCCCTTAAAACGCATCGGTAAACACTACGGCGTTATGAGGACCTAACGACACCGTTCAGCAGCGGCTTGTTCGGCCCTGCTCTTGAGTTTCGCGCTGGGTTGCAAACCGATAGCTCTCAGCCATTCGACGAGGCACGCCTCGCCTCAGGCCGTCAACCGGACTGGCACGACACCATGCTGCAAGCTCCAGAGCCGCTTCCCAACCAGGAGGCGAGCCAACCCGGTCCTCACCAAGAAAGGGAGATTCCGCATCGCCAGCCGGGACAAGAAGTGGTCCGACCGCAAGAAGGTCTGGGTCTGTTTCCGCTGATGTTCCTGGATAGCGACGATCTCCGGCATCCGCTCCGCCACGGCCTGCCGGGCGGCGGCGTCGATGTCGGCCGCGGCGGCGCCGCGTGTGAGCACCGGGCACAGGTGGTTGGCGACGACCAGGGCATCACGCAAGGCCATGTTGATCCCTTGGCCCCCGTTGGGTGACATCGGGTGCGCCGAGTCCCCGAGGAGCAGCAGACCCGGGGCCGTCCAGGTCTCCAGACGGCCGACGATGACATCCAGCAGTACCGGGTGCTTGAGCGATTCGGCGTTCGCCCGCAAGTGCGCCGCCAGGTCGGGCGAAGTGCGGTGCAACAACTCCTCGGTGAGTCCTTCCGGGCCGGCGTCCCGCAGAGCCTTGTACTGCCCCTTCTGGATGGTCAGGCCGACCCACAGCCGGCCGTCGGCCGTCGGTATCCCGCCCGTGAGGCAACCCGGGCCCAGTTCCAGCCGCACAGTCGTGCGGTCGGGCCAGAAGTCGGGGAAGGGGACTAGGAAGTTCAGGACGTCGAAGTGCTGCGGCGACGGCAGCTCCGTAAAGGCCCCCCGCTTGCGGACGGTCGAATAACGGCCGTCGGTACCGATAACGAGGTCCGCCGGGAAGTCGTGCGGCCCGTCCGGGCCGTCGGCCCGCACCCCAACGACACGGTCCTCTGCCCGGATCAGGTCCCGAACCGCGGTACCCATGTGGAGCTGGAAGGAAGGGTGCTTGCGGGACTCCTCGGTGAGCATGGCGAGGACCGCCGGCTGGGGGATGAAGCAGGGGATGAAGCCGAGCGACTCGGTCGCGATCCGGGCACGCCGCCGGCCCCCCTGGTAGAGGTCGATGGTGTTGACGATGGCCCGGGGGAGTTGGCGGAGCCGTTCGCCGAGCCCCATCTGGTCGAAGGCGTCGATGCCGCTGGGTTGCAGCCCGTCGCCCCGAAACGTGCGCTCGAAGTCGCGGTGGCGCTCCAGCAGCGCGACCTCCACCCCGCGGCGGGCCAGCAGGTAGGCGAGACTCGCTCCCGCGGGGCCTGCACCGACGATGACGACTCGTCCGACCGCCACGACGCACTCCCCTCTTGCCTTGAGACGTCAACGGCCCCCGCGAGATTGGGCCGAACTAGTAGTAGGCCGACCAGCATATCTCGGCCAACCGAGTGAGGCTGACAGTATAACGCCGAGCTCGCCCAGCCGAAGAACGTCCACAGCTTTATGCGCCCCAAGTTCTTAGCGGAGGCGACAAATTCGGCGAAGGCTGATTAGACCGACCTGCGTAGTTCGGCGTAAGAGCGGCGCATTTCGCGGCGAGCGGGATAAGTCCCGCCTTGTCGCCAACTGTTTATCTGTGTCGCCTCATAGGAATCGAGAAGCCCCCGGCATCATGGTTCAGTCCGTCATCCAGCCCTTCCGCAGCGATTGCCAGCAAATCCAGGTGCAGCCGAGTGAGAGGAAGGCTTCGTGGATGTCGGCCCGTTTGTCATGCCGGACGCGCAGACGACGGAACTGGTTGAACCACGCGAAAGTCCGCTCAACGACCCAGCGCCACCGCCCCAAGCCACTGCCGTTCTTCGTGCGGCGCATCGCCAGCAACGGCAGAATGTGACGGACCCGCAGGCCGTGCCGGATCGCCGCCGAATCATAGCCGCGATCGCCGAGCACGCAGACCGGCCGGCGCCGGGGTCGGCCGCGGTCGCCTTGCAGGGGCGGAATCGCATCCACGAGGGCCAAGGCCTCCTGCGAGTCGTTGCGATTGGCTCCGGTCAGGCGGACCGCCAGCGGGACGCCCTGTCCATCACAGATCAGATGTCTGGTCGCGGCGATGGAATGGGTAGCAGCGGTTCGATCAGATCCCACAATGCGTCGGGCAGCAGCACGGCAGCCATAAACCGCTGACGGTACAGCGCCCAAGCACGAAAGGGCTATCTTGTCAGCCGGCCGGTTTTGTTACAGGCTCTTATTCTTCTTTGGAAAGATCGCTAGGTTAGCGATTGCGGGTCGCGTCCTAACAACGAAAGGTAGTTAACCGATTCACCGCGTCCTCAAAGCCTCGCGGTGGAAAGGGGGATAGGCCGCAGTACCATGGTCTTAGAACCCAAGGCTCTTACGGAGGAATCCCATGAGTTCGCGTCTCTTTCGGTATGCATTTCTGGGGTTAGCTTTAGCTGCGTTGGCCGCTGGACCGTGCTATTCCCAGGGAAAAGGACATGGCAAGGGCCATGAGAAGCACGACAAGGATGAGGATGATAAAGGAAAGCATGGCAAGTATGGCTTTGCGCCACATGACCGCGAGATCGTTACGGCCTACTTTGCGAATCATTCTTCGAACCTACCGCCGGGGCTAGCCAAGCGCGGCGGCAACCTGCCGCCAGGGCTCGAGAAGCAGCTTGAACGCAACGGGACGCTGCCGCCGGGCTTGCAGAAGCCGTTGCAACCCTGTCCTGTTGAAATCGAGCGGCAGTTGGTGCCGCTTGCGCCGGACTATCGTCGTGGCTTCATAGGCGTGCACTTGGTCGTCTTCAATCGGAATACCGGCATCATTGTGGATGTGCTTCACGACGTCTACTGAAGTCGGGCAGCTTCAGTCCCCCCAGATAAACAAACGTTCTCGACCCGCCGCCATGAAGGCGGATATCAGCTAAGCGGACGTCGTTTTTATTTGACCCGTCTATTTGACCCGTGAAATCACTCTTACGGAACAGGCAAACGCCGACTTTGAAAAAGGCGGACATATTGAGGGGCACAAGTTCGGGGAAGAATACCTGCGAGTTTTGACGGAATTGGCCGCAGCAGAAGGCTTGAGGATCGGCTAGCCAATCATGGGCTATTTGCACCATTTCAGTGTTGAACCCCGGTTACACACAACACGAAGGGCGACACGAGAAGTTCAGATCAGCCCGTCGCAACCAAATTGCTTTCCTTTGAGTAACTTCCGAAACCCTGCAACCATCCGAATTGTGAGCCGCAGTGGAGATTAGACAGGGTTGCGTCTAGAAACTTTCGCCTAGATCTCACGACGGGGATGGCGTCATCGATAGTTTGGGGTTCGCCACCAACCGGGAGCAATCGCGATCCCTCCCTGCAAGCCGACTTCCCGGTACTGATCGCCCACTGTCCGTCTGGATCACTTCGGGATTTCCGACGACTCGTCCAGAGCCGTCGATCAGCCAGGCGTCGGTGACAGGTAGCCGTTGGGTGGGCTCCGTACCACTCACAAAATGGCGGCGAAGGCGTTGAAGACCGCATGGACGAGTATCGCCGGCAAGAGACTGCCGCTTCTCTGTCTGAGTTCCCCCGACAAGAGCCCGAGCACGAAGGCCGCCGCTGCTGTTATCGGATTCACCTCCAGGTGGATTAGCCCGAACAAAAGGGCAACGATTATCGTGGCATAGGAAAGCGAAGTACCGAAAAACGAAAGCGTTGCCGGAAACTGGCGAGCCAGGGTGGTCTGCAGGAGACCGCGAAAGATTATCTCCTCCTGAATTGCCGCACCGACGACGAAGTAAAGGAACGTCATCCACGGACGAAATGACACTTGGCGCGGAGGTGGACCTGAGCTCAGGTGATTGACAAGGATTGTGACCGCCCAAGCAATGGGCACGCCGAACACAATCGCGGCAGCAATGTAGCGATAGTGACAGAATCGAAACCCGAATTGCGCGAAGCCCCCAGCATTCCCTGACCCAACCTTGATCAGGATAATCGCCACCACCAAGCTGATCACGATGATTACAGGCACCGCTTCGAAAGGCCGCACTTTAAGCAGCGCAACAGTCAAAAAGGCCGGGCCGTAGGCGGCCGTGAATAACAGAAGGAGGGTGCCAAGCGCCTTTGCGAACCTGACTTTAGTCAATTTCGTATCCTTGCGGTGAAGCGGCCATGTGGGTAGCTGCGGCAGCGATCTCAGCGTACCCGCCAGCGAGTCTACACCTCACGATTAATCACCCAACAGGCTGATTCTCGGAAGTCCGGTTGCGGGGAGTGGCAGCTTCATTGGCGCCTGCCGCCGAAGGCGGGCGGCTTCGTACTCACCGCGCATCCGGAACTTACGTAGGAACCGATCACAACTTCCGGATTCTTGGCGCTAGGTCTGGGCTCAGAAGGCCCGCATCAGAGGCTTCATAGACAAGACGCCTCACCGCGGCCAAGCGGACATTGATCGTGGAGGGCGCGAGGTTTTTCTGTTCGAGAAAGAACCGGTAGCGAAGGACAACAGTTAGGTTGAATGAAAGACGCGGTTCGGAGCAATACCACCCGATAAACTCGTCGATAGCATGACCGTGTGACTCTTGCGAACTGGCTGCGCCGAGCGACTGGAGAACCGCATTCTTCGACTGCTCTAAATCGGCCAGTCGAAGCATTGTTCTTGCCTTGGAGCGTTTCGATGCCTTCCGATCCGCCATACTGGCGGCCTCCTACGCCGCGCCAGTATCGTGGTTCAGTCGGAGGCTAATGGTCTCGAAGCCCGTTTCTTGATAGTGCGCGTAGGCTACAACCGCATCCAGAATGGACGGCGGCGCAGTCTTAGAACTCTAATTCGGCAATCAGCTTCAAGAGTCGAAGAAGTGTTGTGCGTTCTTCCGGAGTCAGTTCTTTTCGGAGTTTATCGTCAGCGGCGATCCTCGCATTGATCAGGCGTTTCCTGTATTTGTAGCCTCTTGGCGTCAACGTAACGTGAATTGCTCTGCCCGATTTTGCTTTTCTCTCCGACACAAGCCCTTCCTGAACCATTGACTTGATGGCTCGGTGTACGACAGTTCGGTCGAAACCGAGAAGTGTGGCGATTTGATTCTGATTGAGCGCGGCACCGCCCCGGAGTGTGGATAGGATGAAGCCACGAGTCGCAGAACACCGAGTTTTTCGTTCAAGTCTCTTCCCGACGGAAAAATAGGCTGCAGAAACATGGGCAAGTACTGAGTCCCTTAGGATGTCTTGAGGAATATCCTTCTTTGGAACGATGATCATAGGACGGTTACCGTGGCATCGAGAGGTCGCCGCCACTGAGGCGGTTCCGCATAAGCAGGCGATTTCTTCCCGATCGCAATCACCATCACAATTTCATGATACCGGGTTGACAGCCCGAGAAATCTGGAGAGTCTGCGGCCATCGAATCCTTCCATGGGGCACGTGTTGAGTCCCAGTGCTTCGGCGGCAATCATCAGATTCTCACAGGCCAACGATGTACTCTTCGTCGCCCACTTTAACAAGTCCTGTCGAAACACTGGTGGCATCCCGATCGTCTTCCACAAATTCACGAGTCGAAAAATCGCCCACTTGACCGCACCAAAAATGCCGAACGGTCCTGGCATGAACAGGATCCGGCCGATCTTCGCCGTCCGCTCGTAGTCTCGGACTTTGGCGTGGCTGAAGCCGCTCCTGCGCATCCACTCCAACTGGGCTTGCGAGGTCGCTGCCAGCGACCCGATGTCGGCCACCGCAACCACCAGCGCCGACGCCGTTGCCGCAGGCATCTGTCCAAGGCAGAGTTTCGCCGCGGTTGCCTTTCTGGGCGACGATTCCACCCAAAAGAACCGGTACGGTTGCATATTGAAACTGGAGGGAGCATGGCGGGCTGCATCGAGGATTTGTTCACGCAGTACTTGTGGGATTTCGACCGGCTCAAAGGCCTTAACTGCTCGCCTATGGAAGAGCGCTTCCAGGATTTCGTTCATGGGTACCTCTATGCTGCTATTACAACATAGAAGTGTTGCAGACGCAACATACAAACGCAATGACGGCGCTACGATTGGGTCTATACTGCGGTACTCAGAAAACGATTCGGGGCCAGAAGTCTGCTTGTAGGAAGTCTCGTCAGATAGGTAACGAGACGCGTTTATCAGGACGTGGCACACAGCTTTGCATTGACTCCCCGAGGTTACCGTCAGTGATCCTCCTAGGGTGCAGCCGTACCGTCCGACCACTTGGCGACCGGAATCCAAAATACAGTCATTCGGTCCGGAGTGTCCTCGACTCCTAATATTACGGGGGATCCCGGCAAGCCTGTGCCCCACGCCGCAGGGTCCATTAAAGGAACGAAAAACATCAGGTGGGGATGCCAATGAGGGTCGCGGTCGCTCAAGTACGATTGTTTTGACATCATGAAGCACATCGCGCCGGATTCCAACGCCGGTAATTCCTTCTTGTCGAAAGCGACCTTGATGCCCTCAAACATCTGAGCTTTTGATCTTCCGGCCAATACCAACTCGGTCCGCTTGATAGTGTTTGGAAGGTACGTTCGGGCGGCCGGCGGATTGAAGCAGATCGCAGCGCGCAGCTTGGGATTCCAAAAATCGGGATCGTCGATTCCGGCGGTCCATGATCGTTGCACCATGCACACGAAACCGTTCTTGCCTTTGGCGGCGGTTTCGTAACCATCCCGTCCGAGCACCATGACCTCGGCATCCCGCGAGATAGATTCCGGGGCAGCGCTCCGCGCCAACGCCATCTCGGCATTTCGCTCCATCAGGTATTGGTCAAGTGGGGCCATGCTCCGATATGGTGCTTTGGCGTCCTGTGCTTGGCCCTGCCCCGCCACGCCTAACATTACAACCAGCGCGAAGCTTCCTAGTGCGATCGTGCTGAGAATCTTTCGCAGCATTGGTTTCTCCTAAGATAGGGTCTCTTGTGATGCAACCGGATGGCCGGGTTATGCTCTCTCATTGAGTCGTTTTGGCGTCCAGTATGATTCTATCTGTATAGCCAGTTACGAGCCGTCCCATCCGGTTATCTCCATCGTCTCGACTTGGTTCAGAGTCGTCGGCTACTCAGAACGTATCCTCAGACCCCACGGCTAAGTCCCGATTAATCGGCCACCGGATAAGTGCCAACGCTGGCCAGAAACGTGGTTTCGCGAAGCGAAATGCGAGCGTCCGGGCGGGTTGTCGACCACCTGAAAGCAATCGCCAAACTATTATGCCCTGCCTGCTGGCTACGCTGCGACGCGAATCAGCTCCAATCTGAACAGTAGCACTAGCAAATTCGGATGGTTGCAGGCCCCCGCAACCAAATTCTCTTCAGTTTCAAAGACTTCCTGAACCTTCGCAACCATCCGAATTTGCTTTTCTCCGATTGTTACTGCGCAATCGACAGAATTCGACCGCTCCTCCAGGTCAGGGTTAAAACGGATCACTGATGATCAAATCAGAGGATTGTTTCCGGATGCCTGGAGTCGCTGGCAAGGTCCAAAACTGATGAGTTTCTCCTTAGGACAAGCCCGAATACCGGCACGGTTGTTGTTTCCGAGCCGGCGGCGCAAGAATCGAATAGACGTTCTGGAGTAACGCCATGAGGAAAGCTGGTGCTCTTGTCGTAGCCATTTTTATGTCGTGTGCGGCCTTCGGCGCGAATCAAAGCAGGGAGCAAAAGCGCCTGGAAGCGTGCGGTCAGGTGTTCAAGGAAATTATGGGCATCCCTGATGGGATTCCGCAGGACCTGCTCAACAAGGCCGAATGCGTCATTGTGATTCCTTCGGTTCTGAAATTCGCAATCGGGATCGGAGGTGACTTCGGGCGGGGTGTGATCACCTGCCGAACGGGCCAGCACTTTACAGGACATTGGAGCGCACCGGCACTGTTCGCGCTCGAAGGTGCAAACATCGGCTTGCAGCTGGGCGGTCAGGCCACGGACTTCGTACTCTTGGTCATGAATCCCAAAGGCGCGAACTCAATCTTAAGCAGCAAAGTGAAGCTTGGCGCCAACGCCTCCGCAGCGGCCGGGCCCAAGGGACGTACAGCGGCGGCGGATACCGACATCGTGATGAGGGCAGAGGTCCTCAGCTATTCTCGCTCACGCGGATTGTTCGCAGGCATCTCGCTCGAGGGCTCGACGCTCCGGTCTGACGGCAGTGCGAACAAAAAGCTGTATGGCCGAAGCCTCAGTGCTAAGGAGATTGTCCGCGAAGGCAAGGTTGGCGTCCCGGCTTCGGGCCGCGAACTCGTCTCCTTGTTGGATAAGAAGTCGCCGAAGAATGAGTCTGATCCCGTATCGCTGAAGGAATAGCCTCGACGCAAGACGGCCGATGTCGCTTCAGGATTAGACTGTCGCGCCTGCAAGCACGTTCGGCCGGCTATTGTTGATTTAAGTCATGAGGTCATTCCGTAGACGTTCCTAATCACTGCTGTTGCAGCATGCTCCTTGACTATCAGGCCCACTCTTCTCATACTCTTTTTGGAAGACCGATGACGTCCCCGCCCTCGGGATCCCCTCATTCATTTAACAACTGAGACCGTGGAGGTGTGAGGATGGGATTCCGCGCTCGTTCGAATCGCCAACTTTCTTCTTCCTACCTGTCCTTGGCCGTTCTTGCCGTCCTTGTTGGAGTGGCACTGACCCTGGTGACGTGCGGCAAGACTAACATCACCGGCCAGCTTAACAACGGGATGGCCACAGTCAACGTGAGTATCAGTGATCCGCCGAGTTGCATGCCGCCGGCGGGAAATTTCAAGAGCGTCTTTATCACCATTCGCTCGGTGCAGGCGCATATCAGCGCTACCGCGGACGACAACTCCCCCGGTTGGGTGGAACTCGTTCCCGAATTGAATACCCACCCAGTTCAGGTAGACCTGCTAAATCTCCCAGCAAACGGGGCATGCTTACTTAAGCAGCTGGGTTCCAATTCGAGCCTTCCCGCGGGCGATTACCAGCAGATTCGCCTCCTCCTGGTTGGCAACAATTCCAGCTCCAGCGCAGTCCCGTCCACGAATGCCTGCTCCACACTCGGCAACGTTTTCAATTGCATTGTGGACAAGAGCAGCACTTCTGAGCTTCTGCTCTCCAGCCAGGCCAATACCGGCCTGAAGATTCCTCCGGGGCAAGTCGTGGGAGGCCCCATCCACGTGGCCGATGGCCAGACCGTGGATATCAATATTGATTTCAATGCCTGCGCCTCGATCATCCAGGAAGGCAACGGCAGTTTCCGGCTCAAGCCGACGCTGACCGCGGGTGTGGTCAGCACCAACACCACGGGAATCAAAGGCCAGGTTGTGGATAGCGTGACGTCGCAACCCATAGCCGGCGCTACCGTTGCGCTCGAAAAGGCGGACATGTCCGGCACGGATCGTATCTTCATGGAAGCGGTGACAGACTCTACGGGGCGATTCAGTTTTTGCCCATTGCCGATGGGCGCGGTGTTTGATGTCGTTGTTGACGCCGTCAGCAGTTCGGGCACCGCGTACAACGCAACCCTCGTGGTCAATGTTCCCGGAGGAACGGATGTCGGCACTCTTCCTCTTGTCGCGGAGACGGGAACCGCCACAGGGCCGGGGAAAATTCAAGGTATTGTCACGGCGCTGAACGGGACGACGGGTGCGGACATAGACGCGTCGACGAGCGCCTTGCAAACGGTTTCGCTCCCCGGCAGCGCGACTCGTCCGGTCACCCTTCCGCTTCTCCAGGGTTCCGTTTCAAATGTCGCCGTCCAGTCGGCCACGCCTTGCCCCGCAACAGGCAGCCCCACAGGAGCCTTCTGTGCCCAATATACGCTCGTCGTACCGGCCAGCAATCCGAACGTTGGGACCTTTTCGGCGGGCAAGATCACTTATACGCCGCCCGCTAGCGGCGACGTGCTCTATACCGTCGAAGCGGACGCGACAAAACCCATGTCCGGTAGCGCGGCTATCTGCTCGCCGTCTTCGCTGACGACGAATCTGGACACAAACGGGATGCCTCTCAAAGTAACCGCCGGTGCCACCACTAGTGCAAAACAGATTAATTTCGCTGGCTGCTCTTAGCGATTCGCCGGAGACATTCTTGACACCGAGAAGACTGGACATTATGCTCCCGAACCGCGCTGCAGATGTCCCCACTGGCGCGCGCGATACGCTCGAAACGCGACCGTCCGACAACCGATGCGCTTGCGAGGTGAACATGTTGCCAGTCAAGCCTCTCCCCCATTCAAGTCGCATCCGGAGCCTAAGTGGAATGCAGAAGCACCTCTGCTCCGCACTCCTGCTACTAACGACCTTGGTCCCTCCGTCTTTCGCGCAATCGGTGCCTCCGCCTCCTCAGGGCACGCAGACAGACGCCGCCTTCGGCGATAGTTTCAAGTCACAAACCATGTCACCAATGTTTTCGCCACCGCACAAAAGATCAGCTGCTACACGCCGGAGGTACCGTACGCTGGGAATCTGGGTCCGACTAACGGCTATACCGGCGAGATCCCGTGCAACGGCAGCGCGAATACAGGCGAAGACCTCGGACCTTACCTCACGCAAACCATCGTGAACCAACCGCAGTTAGTAAACAACCACAGCGAGTCAGACCTTCGAGTGGACCCTACCAATTCCAATCATCTTATCGAGCAGACCAAATGGTTCGTCAGCGCCGAGGGGTACAACCACTTGCAGGGTTTCTACGAATCGTTCGACGGCGGCAAGACCTGGTCGGCGCAAGGTCATATTCCCGGTTACGAAGGTTTCACGGACAACACCGATCCAGTGGGAGCTTTCGACGCCTTCGGGAACTACCACGCCTTGCTGCTGCCGTACCAGTTCTCTTACGACAAATTTGGCTTTCAGGTGTTCAA
>WNFH01003751.1_pt1 | contig 10862 bp, 11 predicted proteins | sample 5400411 | NCBI WGS metagenome assembly WNFH01 (sample SAMN13153347, study PRJNA577476) | soil metagenome | isolation source: 200 cm saprolite under Douglas fir tree site 2 hole 3 | place: USA:California | collected 2015-04-18
GTGATCCCCTTACTCAAGATTCGACGCGCTCTCCTGCCGCGAGAGTCGCGAACTGGCGCTCTAGCGCCTTGGCCGCGCCGCTGCGCCAACCCTCGGCCATGGACTGGGACATGGGATCAGGGAAGATATCATCTTCCCCTTTCTCCAACCCATTGCGAAGCGCTGGTCACGTCCAGCGTTAGGGGCGTCACGCGTTCGTCGGCGTTTCGCAGCCCGCTGCGCGTTCCCGCACATACCCTCTTCGCTCCCCGCCTGAGCGCCTCATTGACGAGCGCCTGACCGATGCCCCGGTTGGCTCCGGTGATCAAGACTGTCTTCTGTGCAATGTTCATACAACCTCCTTTACCCGCCACGATGCGGATGCGTCATCCGAGCCCGGCTGCTCGCGCGATCAGAAACAACCCTGCCCCGACGACGACGGCCCCGGTCGCTCGCGCGACGCGCTCACCGGCCGGTGCGAGACGTTCGACGGTGATGGCTGCCGCCACGACAGCCATCGCGCGAAGGTCCATGACCCCGATGACCAGAAGGATCGCCATCAGACCGGCACAGCAGTGGCTGCAGTGGAGTCCGAGGCGCAGGCCGTGTCGCCAGGCCGTGCCGGCGTCGGCGGGCAGCGTACGGCCGCGCCCAAGTGCCTCCCGGTAGCAGGCAAGGTGACGCGCCTTCCACGCGGTGAGCTGGAGGGAGCCGGCGATCAGGACGACCACACCGACCACGATCGGTACGGCGCGCGCCAGCGCCGGCTGCTGCATCTCGATCGCCGCCAGCGCGGCGCCCAGCGGAAAAGCGGCCATTCCGAACACGGTCCAGACGAAGAAGTAACCCACGCCCACGAGCGCGGTCAGCCGAGCGAGCCGCGTCTCGCCTGTCGTGCCGACGGCCTGGCGGTAGCGCCACAGCATCGGGACCAAGGACGGCAGCATCATCGCCACCATCATCACGACCCACATGCCGAGGAACGACGCCGCGGCGCCGGGCCACGTCTGCCCGGGCATTCGCATCCACGCCACCGACATCGTCCAGCCGCCGGGCATCGGCATCTCGCCCATCCCCGACATGGACGCGCACCAGAGGATCGTTACCGCCGCGCTGGCGGCGAAGAGCAGCGCCGAGACGCCGAAGAAGGCTCGCTTCGAAGCTCGCTCGGAAACCATGGGTTGTGAGATCCCGCTCCCCGGTTGCGCCAACGATACCCACGACCAGACTCAAAAGACTTGGCTCAGCGCTTGTCGTACTTGTCGTGGTGGCGCCACCAGGGGCCTGTCTCGTTGCGCCCCTTGGGGGCGCGATCGAGCCACTGGTACATGCCCCAGAGGCCGTCCAATCCGCGCGCATAGGTTGAATAGGTGTGGTAGACGACGCCGTCCTCGAGCACGAAGGCGCTCATGCCCGGCCTCTCGCGCATGAACGCGGCCGCGTCGGTTCCGGTCATGGCCGCGATCTCGGCCACGGGCCCCTCGGCGGCGGTTTCCGGCTTGGCGTCCAGCGCGTGGCCACTGCGCTCGTAGTTGTATTCGACGCCGCCCTCGCGCTGTTGCTGCTCGGTGACCGAGACGTTGAAGTCGAAGTTGAAGTCGCCGCCGAGCGAGGACGCCCAGGGAAACGTCCACCCCATCCGCCGCTTGAACGCCTGCAGCTTCGCGAGCGGCGCCAGCGACACCGCCGACAGCGCGACATCGTGGTTCGCCAGATGGACGGCGATGCCGTTGAACCCGTCCGCGATCGCCGAGCAGGACGGACACCCGGCTTTGTAGTCGGGCCCGAACATGAAGTGGTAGACGAGGAGCTGCGAGCGCCCTCGGAAGAGGTCTGCCAATGAGGCGCTCCCTTCATCGGTCTCGAATCGATATTCCTTGTCGACCCGGACCCACGGCAGCTCCTGCCGCCGCCGCGCCAGCTGGTCGCTGCGCCGCGTTAATTCCTTCTCTGCCTCGAGCAAGCTGAGCCGGGCTGCCAGCCATTCTTCACGTGTTCCGGTCATGTGTTTCGTCATCGTTCTTCTCCGTCCTTCGTCGTTCATAGCGTTCGCGATACGACTTGCTGGTTGGTGGTCGTGAGATAGATTAGGACCGGGCATCGAAGGGGTGGGAGTTACAAGTGTGGCGGGATTCCGATGGACTCGCTGATCACGGCCGCGGCGCGTGCACTCGCAGCGGGTGATCCCCTCGGCGCATTGAAGCGGGTCGCCCTGCGCGACGATGCGCCTGCTCTCGCGCTTCGAGGCATTGCGATGGCGCAGCTCGGCGACCTCGTTCGAGCGAAGGCTCTCCTGCGAAGTGCGACGCGCGCCTTCGGTCCGAAAGAGGCGGTAGCCCGCGCGAGGTGCGTCGTCGCCGAGGCCGAGATCGCACTCGTCTCGCGCGACCTGGGCTGGCCTGCGAAGGCGCTCGACGCGGCGCGGGCGATGCTCGAAGAGCACGGCGACCGGGTGAACGCCGCGCATGCGCGGTATCTCGAGGTCCGGCGCCTCCTCCTGATCGGGCGCCTCGACGAGGCCGAGCGTACGCTCGCCGCGCTCGAACCCGCGCCCTTACCGCCCGCGTTGAGGGCCGCCCACGAGCTGGTCGTTGCGGGGATCGCGATGCGACGCCTCCGGACGAAGACGGCGCGCGCTGCGCTCGCTCGGGCCGGGCGCGCCGCGCGCCACGCAGGTATCCCTGCGCTGTTGGCGGAAGTCGAAAGCGCGTCCCTCGTCCTGAACGCGCCCGCGGCGCGCCTGATTGCGCGTGGCGAGGAGCGACTCCTCCTGCTCGAGGAGGTTGAAGCGTTACTGGCGTCGAAAGCGCTCGTTGTGGACGCGTGCCGTCATGTCGTGCGTGATGGAAGCAAGGTGGTCTCGCTTGCAAGGCGTCCGGTGTTGTTCGCGCTCGCACGCGCTCTGGGCGAAGCCTGGCCGGGAGACGTGCCGAGGGGCACGCTGCTCGCGCGTGCATTCGGAGCGAAGCACGCCGATGAATCGCATCGCGCACGGTTGCGCGTCGAAATCGGGCGGCTCCGCACGGTGCTTCGGACGCTGGCCGGCGTGAGCGCGACGAAGCGAGGGTTTGCGCTGGTGCCGCGCCGCGCACGCGAGGTCGTCGTGCTGGCGCGGCCCGTCGAAGAGCAGCATGCGGCGGTGCTCGCTTTCCTCGCCGACGGCGAGTCGTGGTCGAGCTCGGCCCTGGCACTTGCGCTCGGAGCCAGCCAGCGCACCGTGCAGCGGGCACTGGACTCGCTTGCGGCAGCAGGCAAGGTACAGTCATTTGGTCGCGGGCGAGCTCGTCGTTGGATGACCCCGTCGGTGCCGGGATTCACGACGACCTTGTTACTCCCGGCTCCACTACCGAGTGACTAGGATGGAAGCATGAATCGATCAGAGGCCGAGATCGTCCGTGAGTATGGACCGTTTCCGGGCGTCGACCGGGTGAATGGGGTCACGTATGACGGCCAGCACGTCTGGTTTGCGTCCGGAGACAAGCTGAACGTCTTCGATCCTGCGAGCGGGAAAATGCTGCGCTCGATCGATGTCGCCGGGCATGCAGGAACGGCCTTCGACGGCAAGCACCTGTTTCAGCTCGCCGAGGATCGAATCCAGAAGATCGATCCGAAGACCGGCCGTGTGCTCGCCACGATCCCGGCGCCCGGCGGCGGCGGTGACTCGGGCCTCGCGTGGGCCGAAGGGACGCTCTGGGTGGGGCAGTATCGGGGCCGGAAGATCCATCAAATCGATCCCCAAACCGGGGCGATTCTTCGCACCATCGAGTCCAATCGCTTCGTCACCGGGGTCACCTGGATCGACGGCGAGCTCTGGCACGGCACCTGGGAAGGTGACGAGAGCGATTTGAGGCGGGTCGATCCTCGAACCGGAGAGGTCCTGGAGAAGCTCGAGATGCCGCCTGGAGTGGGCGTGTCGGGGCTCGAGTCCGATGGCGGCGATCAGTTCTTCTGCGGAGGCGGAAGCAGCGGGAAGGTGCGAACCGTCCGCCCGCCCAGGCGAGGCTCCGCGATGGGCAGCAGCTCCGAGATCCCCGTCGACTCCACGAGCAAATAATCGGCGGCAAGGAATCGTTCCACGCATACTAGTCTGGGTCGCCCGGACGAGCACCCCGTTGCGCATCGCGCAACGGGAACCCCGCCACGCCGGGCGATGACATACCGAGGCTCGGCAAAAAAATGGGCCGGCAAGCCGGCCCGGAGCATTGGGGATTGAACCATCGAAAACAAAGGGCCCGGTCTGCTCGAACCCCGGGGGGCTGGGGGGCTGAGGAATCCGGAGTTTTCGCCGACCGGGCCCTGAGAGATTTCCGTTTCGCAAGCTACCGCGGCGCGGCCTGGGCCGAATTAGGGCCGTATTATGAAGTTTCCTAACGGTTTCGTGAATCCCGGGCTCGTTTCAGCGAGAAGCGTCCCGAAACGGCACGATTTCGGCGGCTTGGCTCGACGCCTCGGCGTCGAGCGAGCAACCCCTTGCGATAGGCGGAAAGCGGCGCGATCATCCGGTATCGACCCTCTTGTCTCCGGGAGGCGCCATGAGCTTCGGCGATATCGAACCGAGCGAGCCCCGCCGGGGCGAGGCTTTGAGCGGACCGCCGCACCTCGCCCCGCACGTGACCTTCGAACGCGGCGAGCTCGACCACATCCTTGGGCTCTATGGGCGCAAGGTTGCCAAAGGCGAATGGCGGGATTACGCCATCGATTTCCTCAAGGACCGCGCCGTGTTCTCGGTATTCCGCCGCGCGTCCGAGATTCCGATTTACCGCATCGAGAAGAACCCGCGGCTCTCGCGCCGCCAAGGGGTCTATAGCGTGATCTCGGCGACCGGCCTGATCCTCAAGCGCGGGCACGAGCTCGAGCGGGTATTGCGGGTGCTCGATCCCTTGCTTCACCTGGTAGCCGGCTGATCGATTTGCCCGCCCGCTACGCGGGGTCGGCCGTTGCGCCCGGCCCGAGCGGCCGCTGCATCAGCACGGTGTCGAGCCAGCGGCCGTGCTTGAAGCCGACCGCTTCGAGCGTGCCGATCAGGCGGAACCCGGCGGCACGATGCAGCGCGATCGAGGGTGTTTGCGCAGAATCGCCGATCACCGCGATCATCTGCCGGAAGCCGCGCCGTTCGGTTTCGGCAATGAGCGCGTCGAGGAGCGCGCGGCCGATGCCGCGGCGGAGCGCCTCGGCGGCGACATAGACGGAATTTTCCACGCTCCAGCGATAGGCGGGCCGCGCCCGATACGGCCCCGCATAGGCATAACCCAGCACCGCGCGCTCGGCCTGCGCGACCAAATAGGGATAGCCGGCTTCGACGATGGCCCGCCAGCGTCGCGCCATCTCCGCCTCATCGGGCGGCTCGAGCTCGAACGAGGCGGTTCCGCACCGGACCGCATGGGCATAAATGCCCGCAATTGCCGCGATGTCTGCGGCCGCGGCCGGGCGAATCAAGAGCTCGGGCATGGCGAGCCCCCGGAAGCTTCCAAAACGACGACGCCCCGGCCATGGCCGGGGCGCCTTCACGCGCGCGTCTTGGTCCCTCAGCGCCGATCGCCCGCCAGGCGCAGCAACATCAGGAACAGGTTGATGAAGTCGAGATAGAGCGAAAGCGCCCCCATGACCACTTTGCGGCCCGCGACGGTGCCGTCGTCCATGGGCTCGTACATCTCCTTGATCTTCTGGGTATCCCAGGCGGTCAGCCCGGCGAACACGATCACGCCGATCACCGAGATGATCCAATCCAGCTGGCTGCTGCCCAGGAAGATGTTCACCACGCTCGCGATGATGATCCCGAACAGGCCCATGATCAGGAACGAGCCGACCGCGGTGAGATCGCGTCCGGTGGTATAGCCCCAAAGGCTCAGGGCCCCGAACGCCGCCGCCGAGATGAAGAACACCCGGGTAATCGAGGCGTGGGTGTAGACCAGGAAGATCACCGAGAGCGACAGCCCCAGTGACGCCGCATAGACGAAGAACAGCGTCCGGGCGGTGCTCGCCGACAGATTATTGATCCGGAAGCTGATGAAGAACACCAGGCCGAGCGGCGCCAGCATCAGGACCCAGGTCAACGGCGTGCCGTAGATCGCCTGTCCGAACGGGGTCAGGGTCAAGGCCCCGGCCGCAGTGGTGGTCACGGCGAACTGGAACGTCAGCCAGGCGACGACCCCGGTCAACGCGACGCCGGCCGCCATGTAGTTGTAGACGCGGATCATGTGCGCCCGCAGGCCGGCATCGATCGCGAGCGCCCGGTCGGCGCCGAAGCGCCGCGTAGCTGCGTAATTCCGGTCGAAGTCCGACATCGAAGTATCCTTTCTATCGCCCCGCCGCGGGGATGAACCGATCCGGCAAGGGCAAGACGCCGCGGCCGCGAGCCGCCGGCACCCGATGCGCCAAATCTAGTGCTAGATCATGGCGGGCGCTAGATGGGCCATTCTCGGTGCCGGGTCCAGTGCCAAACTGACACGTCCGTCCGCCCCGCGACTTTACAGGTTGCGCAGCACCGGCCCGGGCTTGTGGCTGAGCGCCGTGAAGGTCCCGACCAGCCCTAACGCCACCGTGAGCGCCAGCGCGGCGAGCGCGACCAGGATCGCCGGCCCGGGCAGCCACACGAAGGCGATCTCCATGACCTTGGTCACGACCAGAAAGGCGGCGATCGAGCCCGCCGCCAAGCCGAACAGGGCGGTGGCAAGCCCGAGCAGCAGATATTCGAGCGCGTAGAAGCCGAGCAGCCGGCCGCGGGTCGCCCCCAGCATGCGCAGCACCACGGCGTCGTAGACCCGGCTGCGATGCCCGGTCGCGAGCGCCCCCGCCAGCACCAGAACCGCCGATACCAGTGTCAAGGCGCTGGCGCCGCGAATGGCCAGGGTGAGGTCGAGCACCAGCTTGGCGATCGCCTGCAGCACCTCCTTGACGCGCACCAAGGTGACGGTGGGAAATGCCTCGGCCGCGGCCTTGAGCAGCCCGATCTCCTGCTCCGCCGTGCCGCCCGCCGGATAGGTCAGCGTGGCGATATCGGCATAGGGAGCCCCACGGAAGCTTCCCGGCGAGAACACCAGGACGAAATTGATCCCCAGCGTTTCCCAGTCGACCGAGCGCAGGTTCGCGACCGTGGCGGCGATGTTTCGTCCCAGCACGTTGACCACGATCGGATCGCCGAGCTCGAGGCCCAACCCTTCGGCGATCTTGCGCTCGATCGAGACGAGCGGGGGGCCGTCGTAATTCTCGTCCCACCATTGCCCGGCAACGACCCGGGATCCGGGCGGGAGCTCCCGCGCGAAGGTGATGCCGCGGTCGCTGTTGAGGACCCACGCGGCGCTCTGGGACGGGCGCAGGTTTTCCGCCGCGACCCCGCGGACGCTGACGATGCGCCCGCGCAGCATGGGCACGCGCTCGAGCTTGGCGCCGGGCGCGTGCTGCTCGATGAAGCGATCGAACCGGGCGGCGTCGCTCGCTTGCACGTCGAGGAAATAGAACGACGGTGCCCGCTCCGGCAATCCCGCCGTGAACTGCCGGCGCAAATTGCCGTCGATCAGGGTCAAGGTCACCAGCAGCGCCAATCCGAGCCCCAAGGACAACACGACGACGGACGTCACCGCGCCCGGCCGGTGCAAATCGGCAAGGATCAGCCGAAACAGGCTGGAGCGCGGCCGCGGCGCGCGTCTCGCGGCTGCCATGAGCGCAAGCGCGATCAAACGCAGCGCGACGAACACGGCGGCGGCGGCGGCGACGAAGATCGCCGCGAGGCGCCGGTCATAGGCGAGCACGATCGCCGCCGCGGCGAGCACCGCGACGGCGGCGGCCGCCCCGAGCATGTAGCGGGCCCGGGGAAAGCGACGTTGCGGCGCCACTTCGTCGCGGAACAATGCGGATACCGGGACGTCATGGGCGCGCCCGAGCGGCCACAGCGCAAATGCGAGCGCGGTCAGCACCCCATAGAGCAGCCCCACCGCCAGCTGGTCCGGATAGAGCGCGGGCGCGATCGGCACGGGAATGATCGCCCCGAATGCGGTGGCCAGCAGGAACGGGACCGTCGCGCCGGCCGCTAGCCCGATGCCGATGCCGAGCAAGGCCAGCACCAGCACCTGGCCGAGATAGATCGAGAAGATCTCCCGGCCGGTGGCGCCGAGCGCCTTCAGGGTCGCGATCACGTCGCGCTTGCGATCGAGGTAGCTCTTCACCGCGTTGGCGACGCCGACGCCGCCGACCAGCAACGAAGTCAGGCCGACCAAGGTCAGGAATTGCGTGAAGCGCGCGATGTTGCGGCCCAGCCCGGGAGAGGCATTGTCGCGGGTTCGGATCTCCCAGCCCGCATCCGGAAAGGCGTTGCGCGCCTCGCTCACGGCCGCGTCGGTCGCGCGGTCGCCGGCATCGGTGTCGGGCAGGCGCAGCCGGTAAGTCCAACGCACCAGGCTCCCGGGCTGCAGCAATCCGGTCGCGCGCAGCCCGGCTTGGCTCATCAGCAGCCGCGGCCCGAATGCGATCCCGGCGGCGAGCTTGTCGGGTTCCGCCTCCAGGCTCGCCCGGATTTCGACCGTGCTCTCGCCGACGCGAATGCGTGATCCGGGAACGAGATCGAGGCGGGCAAGCAACGCCGGATCCGCGGCCGCGCCGAAGATGCCGTCGCGCGCCGCGAGCAGTTCCGGCAGCGGTCGAAGCGGGTTCGAGCGGACGGCGCCGTAAAGCGGATATCGATCGTCGACCGCCTTGATCTCGATGAGCGCGGCGCGCCCGTCGTCGGCGCGCGCCATGGCCCGCATGATGGCGGCGACCGATACACGGCCCTTGCTCTCCAGGAACGCGCGCTCCTGCGGATCGGCTTCGCGATGGATCAGCGAGAACACGGCGTCCCCGCCCAGGATGACCCGGCCCTCGCGCGCCAGCCCATCGGCCAGGCTTCGCGCCAGGGATCCCACGCCGGCGATCGCCGCGACGCCGAGCGCAATGCAGGCGATGAACACATAGAAGCCGCGCAGGCCGCCGCGCAGCTCGCGCAACGCGAGCCGCCATGCCAGCGCCGTCCCGCGCCGCCGGCCGGAGGCAAGCGAGAGAGCGCGGCTCATGCACGCAGCCGCTGCAGCGCGTCGGCCGCGACGATTCGCCCCGAGCGCAAATGCACGACGCGCCCGCAGCGCTCGGCCAGCGCTTGATCGTGGGTCACCAAAACGAGGGTCGAGCCGCGCTCCTTCTGCCCCTTGAACAACAAATCGATGATCTGCGCGCCGGTCGCTTCGTCGAGATTGCCGGTCGGTTCGTCGGCGACGAGGATGGCCGGGTTGGGCGCCAGCGCGCGGGCGAGCGCAACGCGCTGCTGCTCGCCCCCGGAAAGCTCGGCCGGGTAATGGGAGGCGCGATCCCGCAGGCCGACGGCGTCGAGCTCGCGTGCCGCGATATCGAACGCGTCGGCGACGCCGGCGAGTTCCAGCGCCACCGCGACGTTCTCGACCGCCGTCATGGTCGGAATCAGGTGAAAGGACTGGAACACGATGCCGATGTGACGGCCGCGGTATCGCGCGAGCGCGTCCTCGCCAAGCGTGCCGAGATCGCGGCCGTTGACGAGAATACGCCCCGTATCCGGTCGCTCCAGCCCGGCCATGACCATGAGCAGCGTCGATTTGCCCGACCCCGAAGGGCCGACGAGGCCGACCGCTTCGCCCGTTGCTATATCCAGGTCGAGGTCTTTGAGGATATGAACGCGCGCCGCGCCCCGGCCGAGCGAGAGGTTGACGCCGGCAAGCGCGATCGCCGGCATCGCCCCCGTCGAGGTGTCGTCCATGTGGTCTTTCCGTGCGCGAGTTGAGCGGCTCAAAGAACCCGTCCGATCCCGCACATATGGGAAACGGCCCGGGGCGGTCCAGACATTTGCTGGGGCATCCCTCTTCACGATCGCTTGGGCCGCGGCAATTCTCGGCGCGGCGTTCATCGCCGCGCTGCCGCTCGGCGCCTCCGAGCACCCGGTCAAGATCGTCGCCTTGGGCGACTCGCTCACCGCCGGCCTCGGCCTTGCACCCGAACAGACGTTTCCGGCCAAGCTCGCGCAAGCCTTACGGCAAAAGGGCATTGCCGTGGAAATGGTCAATGCCGGCGTGTCCGGCGATACGGCGTCCGATGGCGCTTCCCGGCTGGACTGGTCGGTACCGGACGGCACCGATGCGGTGATCCTGGAGCTCGGCGCCAATGACGCGCTGCGCGGCATCGATCCGAAGCTCACGCGCGCCGCGCTCGAAAAAATCCTGCGGCGGCTCAACGAACGCCACATCGCCGTGCTGCTTGCCGGCATGCGCGCGCCCCGCAACCTGGGCACGGCCTATGTGGAGGCGTTCGACGCCGGATTTCCCGAGCTTGCCGCAACGTACGGCGTCGTCTTTTATCCGTTCTTCCTCGACGGCGTGGCGACGGAGCGCGGGCTCAATCAGCCCGACGGGCTGCATCCGACCGCGGCCGGGGTCGACGTGATCGTCGCGAGGATGCTGCCCAAGGTCGAGGAGCTGGTCGCCCGGGTACGCACGGCGCGCGGCTCTTGAAGCCTTGCCTCGCGTCCGCAAATCTTTGCACATTGCGCCGCCCCGGTTGCCCGACCCAGCTCCTGGGTTCGGAGGAGAACATGCCCCGCCTTTTCACCGCGCTGGAGATTCCCCGCGAGATTGCGTTTTCGCTCTCCATGCTGCGCGGCGGCTTGCCGGGCGCGCGCTGGATCGATCCGGAGAACTATCACCTGACGCTGCGCTTCATCGGCGACGTCGACGACGTGCTCGCCCACGAGATCGCGTCGCTGCTCGATCAGGTCGATCGGCCGGCGTTCGAGCTGCGCTTCGACCGCCTAGCGTCGTTCGGCGGCCGCCGGCCGCGCGCGATCTGTTCGAGCGCTTCGTCGATCGCCGCCAGCTCCTCCGGCGTGGCCT